>JAABUJ010000266.1_pt1 | contig 113389 bp, 114 predicted proteins | sample 5559131 | NCBI WGS metagenome assembly JAABUJ01 (sample SAMN10711875, study PRJNA513366) | rock metagenome | isolation source: Antarctica rocks | place: Antarctica: Victoria Land, Mt New Zealand nord | collected 2016-01-07
ACTCCAAGTAGTCCAGGCACGCGGCATCGTCAGAGAACCACTCCAACAGCTCGGCGTAGGAGCCCGGATAGTCGCGGCCGGCCGCAGGCATAGCCCCAACGCTACCTGACTAAAATAGATATCCCCTCCTCAGCTTACCTCCGATGGCCTCTTACCCAGAACGTATGTTCGCAGTCAAGCCAGACGGAAAGCTGCCGCCTACAGCGCCCGCTCCATCCGCCCCACCACCGCGTGCATTTGCGCCAGCACCGCCTCGCGCTGATGGGCCAGCTCGGACACGCCCGCGCCGCCCTGTCCGCGAGCCCGCGCGATCGCGCGATCCAGGCGCGCTCGCTCCAGCACCAGCCGGGCGTGCTCCAGACGCTCCTCGCTCGGCGCGGTCCCCCGACCGGCCAAGGCCACCAGCTCGGCCACGGTCCGGGCCAGCTCGGCATCCTCAGCCGGCAGCTCCCCGAGCGGCGCCTCGAGCCGGGGGGCGATGTGGCGTGCGGCGCGGCGAAGCACGTCGCTGGTCAGCAGCTCGTCGGGATCGACCGCAGCCAGCGTCGCGGCTCCGCCGGCGGGGAGGGCCAGGCACAGGGCCAGGAAGATCCGCTCGTTGCGCCGGCCCTCGTCGCGGCGAACGGCTGGGGCCCCAGCCCCGGGGCGGTTCTCGAAAGCCGTGGAGCCGCTGCCCTGCGCGTCGCGGGCGGAAGGGAGGGTCGGGGCTCCCGGGGCGTTCCCGTCGCCCGCGTCCAGCAGCATCGCCAGCCGCGTCTCGGTCAGCTCCAGGCTCGCCGCCACCCTGTGGGTCAGCTCGTCGCGCAGCACGCTCAGCGGCACCTCGGCCAGCACCGGTCTGAGCTCGCCGAGCGCGCGATCCTTGCCCTCGGCGCTGCCCAGCTCGGCGCGCTCCAGGATCCGCTCCACGTGGAAGACCACGAACGGCACCGATCCCTCCACCAGCGCGCGCAGCGACTCCGCTCCCTCCCGCTCGACGAGCTCGGCCGGATCCGCCCCCTCGGGCAGCGGCACCACCCGCAGCTCGAGCTTGCTGCCCGTGGCCAGCCTCGCCGCCCTCAGCATTGCCTCCTGGCCCGCCCGGTCGGCGTCCAGGCAGAGCACGAGCGTCCCCACGACGCGCTCCAGCTCGCGCACCTGCTCGGCGGTCAGGGCGGTGCCCATGATCCCCACGCTGCTCCGCATGCCGGCCTGGTGCAGTGCCAGCACGTCCGTGTAGCCCTCCACCAGGATCATCAGCCCCGCGCGGGCGGCGGGGGCGCGGGCGAGATCGATCCCGAAGAGCTGGGCCCGCTTGTGGTACAGCTCGCTGTCGGAGGTGTTCAGGTACTTAGGGCGCTGGTGCTCCCCCATCGCCCGGGCGCCGAAGCCGCGCACTCGCCCCCGGGCGTCCGCGGCCGGGAACATCACCCGTTCGCGAAAGCGGTCGAAGACCTGGCCGGGGCGCCGCTTGGAGCGTTGCACGAGCCCCGCCGCCAGCAATTCCTCGTCGCTGAAGCCCGCGCTGCGCGACGCGGTGAGGATGCGGTCCCAGCCGCTGGGAGCAAAGCCGACCCTGAACTCGCGCAGGGTCTCCTCGGTCAGGCCTCGACCCAGCAGGTATCCGCGGGCAGGCTGTGCCTCACGCGCCTCCCAGAGATACCGCGCGTAGTAGGCCGCGGCCCGGCCCAGCAGGGCGAAGAGCCGCTCGTGCCGGGCTCGCCGGGAGGCCACGGCCGGATCCTCGTCCTCGGTCTCCAGCGTGACCCTGAAGCGATCCGCCAGCGACTCCATGGCGCCCTTGAAGTCAAGCCCCTCGGTCTCCATGACGAAGTTGAAGGGGTCCCCGGAGGCCTGGCATCCGAAGCAGTGGTAGTGCTTCTCGTCGGGGCGGACGTGGAAGGAGCCGCTGCGCTCGTCGTGGAAGGCGCACAGGCCGAAGTAGCTGTTGACCCCGGCACGCCGCAGCTCCGTGCGGGCCCCGACGAGCGCGAGCATGTCGACCGCGGCCAGCACGCGGTCACGGGAGTCAGCCGTGTAGCGGGTCACGGGGCGAACGCGACGGGCACGCTGATCGTTTCGAACGCGCGCATGCAGAAGCGGTCGGTCATGCCGGCCAGGTAGTCGGTTACCTGCCAGGCGAGCTCTCCTTCAGGAGCCGAGGAGGGGATCTCCTGCGGATGCGCGCACAGATGGTCGAAAAGGGTGCGCAGCACGAACTCGATCTTCTGCGCCTCCCGCTGCACATCCGGTCCCAGGTAGACCTCGTCGAACATGTACCGGCGGAGCTCCGACATCGCCTCACCGACGGCAGCGCCCTGGACGATCTCCCCCGCTCGCTCGGAGGATTCGACGAGATCGTGAACGAGCGTGTCGATCCGCCGCGGCCCGGTGTCTCCCAGGATCTCGATCGGCCCCTGGGGGAGGTCCCCCCCGCGCAGGACGCCGGCGCGCAGGGCGTCGTCGATGTCGTGGTTGATGTAGGCGATCCGGTCGACCAGGCGCACGATCCCGCCCTCCAGCGTGTGCGGCGCCTGAGCGCGGCCGGAGTGGCCCAGGATCCCGTCGCGCACCGGCTCGGTCAAGTTCAGCCCCTGGCCGTCGCGCTCCAGCGTCTCGACCACTCGCAGCGAGTGCTCGTGGTGGCGGAACGCGCGACCGAAGCGCTCCTCCAGGCAGCGGTGCAGCACGTCCTCGCCGATGTGCCCGAACGGCGGGTGCCCCAGGTCGTGGCCGAGCCCGATCGCCTCCACGAGGTCCTCGTTGAGCCGCAGTGCCCGCGCCACCGTCCGGGAGACCTGGGTGACCTCCAGCGTGTGGGTCAGCCGCGTGCGGTAGTGGTCCCCCAGCGGCGAGACGAACACCTGCGTCTTGTGCTTGAGCCGGCGGAAGGCCTTGGAGTGCACGATCCGGTCACGATCGCGCTGAAACGGTGTCCGCAGGCCGCAGTCAGACTCCGCGTGCCGGCGCTGCGCCGGGTAGGAACGTGTGGCCAGCGGCGCGAGCTCCCGCTCCTCACGATCGGCGATGCGCGCCGCAAAGGCGGCGGCGACCGGGCCATCTGGATGCTCGCGGGATGCAGCCGGCGCGGTGTCGCTCACAGGTCGATTCTCGCACCGCGGCGTGTCGTTGCCCGGATCGGGAGCGGCGCCCGCCCCGGATCAGGCCGCGCGCATCAATGGGCGCAGCCGCACGTGCGCGTGATGCTCGGCGGTCTCGGTGATGGCCCGCTCCGCCTGTCGCAAGGCCCGCTCAGAGGCCTGCGGGGCCCGCGCCAGGGGCTGCCCGAGCGCTCCGACCAGAAAGGCATAGGACTCCTCTCCGAGCGGAAACGCCGCGGCCTCGCAGGAGCTGCACACGACCCCGCCCGCCGCGGCCGAGAAGCCCCGCAGGTGCTCGGGCTCGCCGCAGGCGGCGCAGGCAGCCAGCTGGGGCACGATCCCGGCGGCCAGCAGCAGCTTCAGCCGGAACGCCAACCCGTTCCCCGGACGCGCATGGGTGGCGTCGGCAGTGAGCAGCGCCAGCTCGTTGACCAGCAGGCCGAACACCTCTGGATGCGGGTCAGGGGTCTCGAACAGCCGCGCGACTGCGTCGCAGGCGCGGGCGGCGCCGTCAAGGGTGGCGGCGTGCTCACGGAGGGCGGCGTGGGTGGTGAGGGTGTCGGCTCCGGTCACCGTCAGCAGCTCGCTGCGACCCTCGTGGAGCATCATCTGGACGTGGAAGAACGGCTCCAGCCGCGCACCGAACCGGCTGCGCGACCGGCGCACGCCCTTGGCGATCGCGCTCAGCCGGCCACGGTCGGGCGTGTATATATGGAGGATCCGATCGGCCTCGCCGTAGCGCATCGAGCGCAGCACGACGGCCTCAGTCTTCAGCGTCCGTGACATCGCCAGGGGTTGCTATACTTTCTGAAGCTATGAGTGAGATAACGATCTACACCACCGACACCTGCTCGCGCTGCGTGACCGCAAAGGCGCTGCTCACCCGGCGAGGCGCCAGCTACCAGGAGATCAATCTGGCAAAGGACCCGGACGGTCGTGCGGAGCTGGCTCGGCAGACCGGCATGGTCACCTTCCCGCAGATCATCATCGGCGGGGAACCGGTCGGCGGCCTCGACGAGCTGGTCGCGGTGGACCGCAGCGGCCGCCTCAAGGAGTTGCTGACCGCCTGAGGGCCTGAGCGGGACGGCGGGTGCGCGGCCTGGGCTGGCAGCGCTCGCACACGTACGTGCCGCGGCCGCCGACGAGGATCTTGCGCACCGGCCGGGCGCAGTTCACGCACGGCCGGCCCACCCGGAGGTGGATCAGGAACCGGTCCTGGAAGGACCCGCGAGCTCCGTCGACGTGGCGGAAGTCATCGATGCTCGCCCCTTTGGCATCGATGCCCTCCGCCAGCGCCTCCTCGATCGCCGCCCGCAGCCGCTCCCACTGCCCCGCGCTCAACGCTCCGGCGGGGCGCAGCGGATGCACCCCGGCTCGGAACAGGGCCTCGTCGGCATAGATGTTGCCCACGCCGGCGATCCGGCGCTGATCGAGCAGGAAGGCCTTGATCGGCGCAAGCCTCCCGTGGGCGGCCCGGCGCAGGTACTCGGTGGTGAAGCTGGGCGTGAACGGCTCCACCCCAATGCGCGCGCCCAGGTAGGCGTCCCTGGCCGCGGCGCTCGGGAGCAGGTGCCCGGTGCCGAAGCGGCGCGGATCGACGTAGATCACGCGATCGCCGCCGTCGAGCTCGAAGCGCACGCGCGTGTGCTGGGGCTCGGGCGCCGGGTCGAGCAGCAGCGCGCCGGTCATTCGCAGGTGGATGAGGAGGTGGCGCTGGCCGGAGAGCTCCCAGATCAGGTACTTGCCCGCCCGGGAGACCTCCTGCACCTCCGCGCCGGTGAGCTCCGCTTGCACCGGCTCTGGCGGGCCGGGGCGCGTCCAGCGCGGATCGAGGATCTGCACCGCCTCGATCCTCCTGCCGCGCAGGTGCGGGGCGAGCTGGCGGCGGATGGTCTCCACCTCAGGGAGCTCAGGCACCGGCGCCGTCCTGAAGGTCGGACACCGCCGCACTCCCCCGGGCGCTCCCGGGGAACGGCGCGCCGGGGAGCTCGGCGCGCCGGCCGGTCAGCCACATCAGCACGCTGGCGCCAACGTCGGCCATCGGTCCGTCGTGGCGACGGGATCCGTGGCCAGGAAAGCCGTTCGGGTAGGTGGGCAGCGGGCGCAGTGAGACCACCCCCATCAGCTCCCAGTGGCCAGGGTGTTGGCGCCGGCGTGGCTGTAGGCCGCGGCGTCGGAGAGCGCGCCCGCGCCGCAGGCGTCGAGCACCATTACGAATGCCCGCCTCACGCCGCCGTGGAGCTTTGCAGCCGCAGCGAGCGCTTGAGCGGCGAGAACACGTCGTGATCGACGGGATGGAAGATCTCCGGCGGCGCGTAGGCGTCCAGCACCACCTCCGCGTGCCGGGTGAAGACGTGCACCGAGCGCACCCGGCGCGGCTGACCGGCGATCCGCTCCAGTGCATCGAGCTCCACGCCGGCATGGTGGTCGACCTGGATGAACTTGGCGTGGATCAGGCGCAGGCTGCGATCACGGCGCTCGGTGGCGGCGATCAAGCGCACTCGGGCCAGGGCCAGCCCCGCCATGCCCGCGGGCGGCGGCGCAGCGCGCCGGTAGCTCCACAGCGCCACGACCGCCTTGCCCGAGCTCACCGTCGCCAGCAGCGGTGCCCCCGCTCCCTCCTGGACCCAGTTGCTGGGAACCCGCAGCGAGATCCCGTAGGCCGGGTAGCGCAGTTGCACTACGGCGCCGGGTGGCGCCGGAGGCTGGAGGTTCGGCACGGGAGTGCGCGAGTTCCCGCAACCGCCCAGCACCAGGACCAGTACCAGGACCGCGCCCGGGATCGCGAGGCGGGACACGAGGGGGCAGCGGAGCACGGCCGGATGATGGCAGGCCCCGAGACGGGCTCCCGGCGCTCAGGCGCCGCGGTCGATCTGTGCGCGAGGGTGCGAGTCGAAGTAGACGTCGCGCAGGCGCTCGGCGGAGAGGTGGGTATAGATCTGGGTCGTGCCGATGTCGGCGTGGCCCAGCATCTCCTGCAGCGAGCGGAGGTCGCAACCCCCGGCGAGCAGGTGGGTGGCGAAGCTGTGGCGCAGCGTGTGCGGGCTCATACGGTGCTCCAGGCCGGCACCGCGAGCGTGACGCTGCACGATCTTGTAAAGGCCCTGCCGGGAGAGACCGCCGCCACGGAGGTTGACGAACACACGTGGCTCCTCACGCAGCCCGACCAGCCGCGGGCGCCCGTTGATCACGTATTCCCGAAGCGTCCCGATCGCCTTGCTGCCGATCGGCACCAGACGTTCTTTGGATCCCTTGCCCTGCGTACGCAGCACCCCAGCCTCCAGGTCGATGCTGCGCAGCTCCAGGTCGATCGCCTCGGTGGCTCGCAGCCCGCAGGCGTACATCGTCTCCAGTAGTGCCCGGTCGCGCAGCGCGGCCGGGCCTCGGCCGCGCGGCTGGGCCAGCAGCTGACCCACCTCGTCACGGCTGAGGACCTTTGGCAGCCGCGCCCGCGAGCGGGGTGGCCGCATCTCGGTAGTGGGGTCGTGATCCAGGATCTGCTCGCGGCGCAGGTGCCGGTAGAACGAGCGTAGGCAGGCGATCTTGCGCTGCAGCGTCGCGGGGGCGACTGCTGCCTTGCCCTCACGCCCTACGGCCAGCTCGGAGACGAACGCCGCCAGGTCGACTGGCGCGACGCCCAGCGGGTCCAGGCCGCGCCGCACCAGGAACTGGCCGTACTGCTGCAGATCGGAGCGATAGGCCTCGAGCGTGTTGCGCGACAGACCACGCTCCAGCTCCAGGTAGGCGATGAAATCGAGCGTCAGCTCGGTCAGCCTGCGGGCGGGAGCCTCGGTGGTCGGCATAGTGCCTCTTTCGCCGCCGCGCTCTCCCGCTCCTGTTTGCCAGCGCGCGTGAACGGGGAGTTGCGCAAGCAGATATCGTCGTTCGACATGGAGGTGGGGGTGGGGGAATGCCTGCTGCGCGACGCCGGCTGGTCTTGCCGGCACGAATCGTGGGGCTGCTGGTGGCAACGGCCGTGGCTGTGATGGCCGCGACATCGATCGCGGCAGCGGCCTCGCCACGGGCTGCGTCCGCGTCCGCCCGTCCGGCTCACCTGACCGTCGGGGTCGAGGTTCTGCGCTTCGCCGCCGCCGGACGGCAGCTGAACGCGACGGGCCTGGTCACGGCCACCCTCATCGACAATTCCGGTCACGTACGCACGATCCGCAGCCGGGTGGCCCTGACCGCCGCCGCCGGCGGTGGATGTCGCGTGCTCCACCTGTTCCTCAACCAGCTGAACCTCCAGCTGCTGGGACTGAACGCGCACCTCGACAAGGTCCAGCTCGACGTCACCGGGAATCCGCGGGGTGGGGTGCTCGGGTCCCTGTTCTGCCGGCTGGCCCGGGCCAAGGTGGCCTCGGGCCGGACGGCCGCCGCTCGGGCGCTGACCGCGAGCGTGCGGCGTAACGGCGGTCAGGCCCTGCGCTTCACCGCCCAGCTGAACCCCGCGGTGGCCTCCGCCGCGGCCGCCGGCACCACCTGTCCGGTGCTCGACCTGATCGTCGGCCCGCTGAACCTCCAGCTCCTGGGACTGGTGGTGGACCTCAACAAGGTCCACCTCACGATCACCGCCACGCGCGGGGCGGGCACGCTCGGAGACACGTTCTGCCGGCTGGCGGACAACTCGACCACGGCTTGACATCACGGGGTAACCACTAGCGCCTCCACGAGCAGCCTGGGAGCGGACGCGAACGAGATGCCGCTCGGCTCGCGCTCGCCGGCCGTCCCGCTCTCAGACCGCAGGACGCTGCGTGGCAGATCTCGCGCTGCCGCCGCCTCAGGATCTTCGCTGGAGCGCTAGCGCGTGACCTGGAGAAGGCCGCCGATGCCGTGACCCTCATCGGGTTCGCTGAAGGCCTTCTTGCGCGCGAGGTCGCACTCGGCGGGATTTCAACCCCGCCGAGGACGGGTCGGTGTTCCTAGCCGCTCCGACGACGCGGGACGTGCAGCTGCCGGGGTTGCGTTTGCGCCCGCGGCACGGGTCAGGTCCGCTTGGTTCCACTGCATCCCCGTCCGCAGCACCAACAAGGATCGCGTCCATCACCCGGCGGTTCGGGATCCGCGCCCGGTGGCAACCCAACGGGTGCACCGGCGCCGGCGGGATCAACGAGCCATGGATTTCCGATAGACGTCGGATAACGACTTGCGCAAAGCCGAGGCGTGGCTCCATCCACTGCGGCGGGTTCGGCTCAGCAACCACCAGACGCCGAACTTGACACCTACAAGAACGTCCCAGTCTCCCGCCGATCCCGGTCCAGCTCACCCCAACCAATATCCGATTGCCTTCAGGAGTCGAGTCGTGAGGCGTCTGGTTGTAGACCTCATCACCTGAGTGACAGCCAGAGCAGCGCGATCAGCGACTTGGAGTCATCGCACTCAGCGATGGCACCGTCCAGCTCGCGCAGCGGCCACGGCACGATCTCTATGCGCTCGTCCTCCTGCGCCTCCGCGGTCTCGGTGGTGTCGTGCAGGTCGGTGGCGAGATACAGCCACACCCGCTCGTCGGTGAATCCGGGGCTGGTGTAGAAGCTGAAGATCTCCTCCCAGTGCTCAGCCTGCTTGCCGATCTCCTCGGCCAGCTCGCGCTTGGCCGTCTCGGCCGGCGGCTCGCCCGGCACGTCCAGCTTGCCCGCGGGGACCTCCAGGGAGGCGAGGGCACCGGCCGCCTCGCGCGGCTGGCGGGTCAGCCACACGTGCTCGTCGTCCACGGCGAGGATCCCGACCGCCCCCGGATGCCACACCTTGTCCCGCGTCACCTCCTCGCCGTCACCGTGGCGAAAGCGCTCGGTGCCGGCGCGGATGATCTTCCCCTGGAAGCCGACCTCCTCGCCGACTGTCTCGAAGTCCATGCTCATGCCGTAATCTCCTCCATCTGTCGGTGTTCCTCCAGCAGCGCCATCGCCACCTCCAGCATGCCCTCCAGGGCATCGACGCTGACCCGCTCCTGCGGCTCGTGGTTGCGCTCGGTGCCGTTGGCCAGGTTGGCGCACGGGAATCCCTGCGCCTGAAACGCGTTGGCGTCGGATCCGCCGCCGGTGGCGATGTGTCGGGGGCTGTAGCCGCAGGCCGACAGCGCCCGGGCGGCGGTCAGCACCAGTGGCTCGCTCGGCTTGGTCCGGTAGCCGCCGAACATCCGCTCCACGGTCACGTCGAGGTCGCACTCGGCGCTGTCGGCGGCATCCTGGAAGCGGTCGATCAGCGCGGTGAGCACCTCCTCCACCCGCCGGTCCTGCAGACCCCTGACCTCGCCCTCCACGCGGCAGCGCTCGGGTACGACGTTGGTGGCGGTGCCACCCTGCACCAGGCCGACGTTGCACGTGGTCTCGGCGTCGAGCCGCCCAACCGGAAGTCCGGCGATGGCATTGGCCGCCGCCACGATCGCGCTGCGACCGCTCTCGGGCCTGATCCCCGCATGCGCGGCACGCCCTCGGAGGTCGGCAGTGAAGCGCTGGTAGGTCGGCGAGGCGACGACGATCTCGCCGATCGGCGAGGCGTGGTCCAAGACGTAGCCGAGCTGACTGCACAGGCGGCCGACGTCGAAGGCCTTGGCGCCGTGCAGCCCGTTCTCCTCAGAGACGGTGAAGACCAGCTCCAGTCCTACCTCCGGTGCTCCCGTGCCGGCGGCCAGAACCCGTCGCGCCAGCTCCACCAGCACCGCCACCGCCGCCTTGTTGTCGGCGCCCAGGATCCCGGCGTTGGCGTTGCGCCAGGCGCCCCCGACCAGCTCGGGCTCGATCGGCGCGGTCGCCGGAACCGTGTCCAGATGGGCGCAGAGCATGATCGCGCGCTCACCGCGCCCGCGGATCCGCGTGAACAGGTTGCCGGCGTCCGCGCCCGCCGCCGACCCGGCGCTGTCCTCCTCCACGTCCAGGCCGAGCGCCCGCAGCTCTTCGCTGACCCAATCGGCGCACGGACGCTCGTGCCCGGAGGGGCTCGCGATCCGGCAGAGCGCCTCGAAGGTCTGGTGCAGTCGCTCCCGCTCGGCGCCGGTGGTGCGCCTCACGCGCCGGCGGCGCGGCTGAGCTCCGAAGCGGACCCCTCGCCCGCAGCCGCAGCCGGCGAGCTCGCTTCCGCCGCGCCGTCCCCGTCCGAGGAACCGGCGCTCCGTGAGCGCGCAGCGCCCACAAAATCACGGAACAGCGGCGCGGGCCGCTCGGGGCGCGACTTGAACTCGGGATGGTACTGCGAGGCCACGAAGAACGGGTGCGAGCCGCGCTCCAGCTCGACCACCTCGACCAGCCGCTCGTCGGGGGAGGTGCCCGAGCAGACCAGTCCGGCGGCCTCCAGCCGGCGACGGAGGTGGTTGTTGACCTCGTAGCGGTGGCGGTGGCGCTCGTAGATGACGGCTTCGCCGTAGAGCTCCCGAGCCACGGTGCCGTCGTGGAGCTTCACGGGGTCGGCACCGAGACGCATCGTTCCGCCCATGTCGGCTATCTCCTTCTGCTCGGGCAGGAGATCGATGACCGGGAAGGGCGTCTCGGGGTCCATCTCGGTGGAGTTGGCGCCGTCCATGCCCGCCACGTGACGGGCGAACTCGCTGACCGCGACGTGCATCCCCAAGCAGATGCCCAGGTAGGGAATCCCGCGCTCCCGCGCGATCTGCGCCGCACGGATCTTGCCTTCGAAGCCCCGCCCGCCGAACCCGCCGGGGATCAGGATCCCGTCGGCGCCCTCCAGCTGGGCTGCCACGTCGGGCTCGTCGACGCTCTCGGAGTCCACCCAGTCGATCTCCACGCGGCAGCCGTGGTGAACACCGGCGTGCTTGAGGGCCTCCACCACCGACAGGTACGCGTCCGCCAGCTGCACGTACTTGCCCACCAGCGCGATGCGCACGCTGCCGGCTGCCTCGCTGAAGCGGCGCGTGATCTCCTCCCAGCAGTGCAGATCGGGTGCTTGCACCTCCAGCCCGAAGTGCTCGTCCAGGATGTAGTCGTCGACGCCCTCGGTGCGGAAGACCAGCGGCACGCGGTAGATGTCCGGCACGTCGTAGGCGGATACCACCGCAGCGGCGGGAAGGCTGGCGAACAGCGCGATCTTGCGCCGGATCTCGGACGACAGCACGGACTCCGAGCGGCAGACCACCATGTCCGGCGCGATGCCGATACGGCGGAGCTCGTTGACCGAGTGCTGGGTGGGCTTGGTCTTGAGCTCCCCTGCGTGGCCGATGTAGGGCACCAGCGTGAGATGGATGAACATGCACCGCCGGCGCCCGACGTCCACGGGGAACTGGCGGATCGCCTCCAGGAAGGGCAGGGACTCGATGTCGCCAACGGTGCCGCCGATCTCGGTGATGACGAAATCGACATCGCTGGCATCGGCCATCAGCCGGACCCGCTGCTTGATCTCGTCGGTGATGTGGGGCACGACCTGCACGGTGGCGCCGAGGTAGTCCCCCCGCCGCTCGCGACGGATCACCGTGTTGTAGATCCCCCCGGCGGTGACGTTGGAGGCCCGGCTGGTGTTGGCGTCGGTGAAGCGCTCGTAGTGGCCGAGATCCAGGTCGGTCTCGGCTCCGTCCTCGGTGACGAAGACCTCACCGTGCTGGTAGGGGGACATCGTGCCGGGATCGACGTTGATGTAGGGATCGAACTTCTGCAGCTGGACACTCAGCCCGCGCGCCACCAGCAGCCGGCCGATGGAAGCGGCGGCGATGCCCTTGCCCAGCGAGGAGACGACCCCGCCGGTGATGAAGATGAACCGGGTCTTCCCGGTGGAGCTAGTCGCGGCGCGGCGGGGGTCTGGTGCCATCGATCGATCCTCAAGTCTAGTGGACCACTTCAACGTAGCGCCGGGGGCGGACGGGAACGCGCCCCAGGGCAAGCGCCGTCTACGCGGCGCGCAGCATCTGGCGCGCGTGCTGACTGGCAGCCCGGTCGCCCTCCCCGGCGCCGAGCATCCGCACGAGCTCGCCGACGACCTCGTCCCCGTCGAGCGCGCTCACGGTGGTGCACGGTGGAGACTGTTGGCCGTCCTTGACGATCGTGAAATGGCGCGTGCCGAGCGCCGCGACCTGAGGCAGGTGGGTGATGCAGAGGATCTGGCGGCCCCGCGCCAGCTCCCGGAGCTGCGCACCCACAGCCCGGGCGGTGTGGCCGCCGATGCCGGCATCGATCTCGTCGAACACCAGCAGCGGCTGGCCGGGTAGCTCGCGACGGTCCGCCCGCAACGGCCCGCTGCCGTCCGTTCGTCCGTGGGCCACGCTCAACAGCGCGAGCATCACCCGCGAGAGCTCGCCGCCGGAGGCGATCTCCCGCAGCGGCCCCGCCGGCAGACCGGCGTTGGGAGCGATCACGAACTCGACCGAATCGGCTCCCCGCGGGCCGCACCCGTCCGCTCGCGGCTGCAGCGCCACCTCGAAGCGGGCGTCGGGCATAGCGAGCTCGGCGAGCCGCTCGCGCACCGCCACGGACAGCTCCTTCCCGGCCGCTTCACGGCGTCCACTGAGCTCACTTGCGAGCCGGTCCAGCTTCAGCTGCGCCGCCGTCAGCTCGGCCTCGGCGCCCTCCAGCGCCACCTCGGCGTGCTCCAGCTCGGCCTGGCGCACCCGGCAGGCCTCGGCGTGGCGCAGCACCTCGGTGATCGACCCGCCGTGCTTTCGCTCCAGGCGAGCAAGGCGCGCCAGCCGCTCCTCCACCTCCTCCAGCCGCCCCGGCGCGACCTCGACCCCCTCGAGGTATGCCCGCAGCTCACCGGCGAGATCCTCGGCCTCGAAGCGAAGCGCCAGCAGGCGCTCGGCCAGCGGGGCCAGCGCCGGATCGATCGCGCCTGCGGCCTCCAGGCCGGGGCCGGCTCCCGCCAGCAGCTCCACCACGCCGGCGCCCTCCGGCGGGGAGATCGATTCGGCAGCACCGGCCGCCGCCATCTGCAGGCTCTCCAGGTGACGCAGGCGCTCTCGCTCCCGGCTCAGCTCGCTCGCCTCAGCCTCGGTGGGTGCGACGGCATCGATCTCGGCAAGCTCGAAGGCCACCAGATCAAGCTCGCGATCGCGGGCGCCGGCGAGCGCCTGCAGCTCCTGACCCCGTGCCCGCAGTCCGCGCGCGGTCTCGTAGGCCTCGGCCACCGCCGCCCGCAGCGCCTGCTGCTCGCTCCCGACGAGCGCGTCCAGGATCTCCAGCTGCGCCGAGCCGAGCATCAGCCGCCGGCTCTCGTGCTGGCCGTAGAAGGCCAGCAGGCGAGCGCCCAGCTCGCGAAGGTCGGCGAGCGTGCCCGACCGCCCGCACACGTACGCGCGCGTGCGCCCGTCGGCCCAGACGCGCCGCGCCAGCACGATCTCCTGCGCATCGGCGGGCAACCGCTCCCGGAGCTCGGCGGGCAGCTCCTCGGGCAACGAGAAGACGCCCTCCACGTAGGCCTCCGCTGCCCCCTCGCGGACGATCCCGGGCCGGGCGCGCCCTCCCAGCAGCAGGTCGAGCGCGTGCGCGAGAAGGGTCTTGCCGGCTCCGGTCTCGCCGGTGACGACGTTCAGCCCGGGCGCAAGCCGGATCTCGGCGCGCTCCATCAGCAGCAGGTTCTCGACGCGCAGCTCGTGAAGCATGCCCACCGGTCTACCACTCGAGGATGACGGAATCCTCAGGCGACCCCTGATGACGGCGGTCAGACCGTCCACCCCTACTGCGCGGTCGCCAGCCTCCCGAACTTCTCTCGCAGCCGCTGGTAGAACGTCGCCCCCGCCACCTGCGCCAGATGCCCCTGGTCGCCCAGGAACCGAGTCGACAGCGACTCCCCGGGCTCCAGCACGCACACGGGCCGTCCGTCGACCATCACGTCCACAGCCTCCTCAGGGGAGCGGTTGCCGATCGTCAGCTCATCGGCGGGCGCGACCACCAGCGCCCGGGCGCTGAGTGAGTGCGGGGCGATGAAGGACACCACGAAGCCCGCCACCCCCCAGGCCATCACCGGCCCGCCGTTGGCCAGGTTGTAGCCGGTCGATCCCGCCGGGGTGGCCACCACGAGCCCGTCGCAGCGCACCCGGCCGACCTCGTCCGAGCCGACCGCGTAGGACAGGTCCGCGACTCGCTTGCCCGGCTGGCGCTGGATCGACACGTCGTTGATGGCCAGCCGCTCGCCGCCGCCTCCGGACAGTGCGAGGCCCGGCAACGACAGCACCTCGTAGTCTCCGGCGAACGCCTGGCGGAAGCCGCTCCCAGGACGGTCGCGGTCGATCGTGGCCAGGAACCCGATCTCGCCGAAGTTGGCGGCAAAGGTCGGCACCCCGGTGCCGGCGTAGGTGCGCAGCGCGGTCAGGATCGTCCCGTCGCCGCCCAGCGCGAAGCAGATGTCGACCTCCGGGAAGACCGGCGCATCGAGCTCCAACCCCGGGGCCGGCGAAAGCCCGTGCTTGCGGGTCTCCCGCTCGGAGAAGCGCAGCACCGCCCCCGCCTCACGCGCACAGCGCAGCAGCTCCTCCAGCGCCGGTCCCGTCTCCGCCGGGCGGCGGTGGGTGAAGACGCTCGCCACGCGGGGCGGGTTCACGTGCCCTCCTCCGCGGCGCTGGCGAATCCCTCCACTTCGGCTGCAGAGCGCGCCAGGTCGCGCTCCTGGCGCAGGCCGCCCTCCCGGCCCGCCTCAGCCAGCCACACGAAGCTCTCCTGGTTGCCGGCCGGCCCCGGCAGGCCGGAGGAGGCGTAGCCGAGCACCACCGCCCCCAGCGCCACCGCCGCTGAACCCACCGACACCAGCGCCCGCCGGCGCAGGCCGGAATCACGGACGACTCCGCCGCGGCCCACCAGCGCCCGTCCCACCTCGAACTGCGGCTTGACCATGGCCAGGCAGTCGAATCGCGCCGGCGCGCAGGCCAACACAGCCGGCAGCACCTTTGCCAGGGAGATGAACGACACGTCGATCACGATCAGGCCGGGACGGTAGAGCAGATCCGCAGCCGCAATCGACCGTGCGTTGCGGCGCTCCATCACGGTCACGCGAGGGTCCGAGCGCAAGCGCCAGTGCAGCTCGCCGTAAGCGACGTCCAGCGCGATCACGTGCGCGGCGCCGCGCTGGAGCAGGCAGTCGGTGAAGCCGCCGGTGGAGGCCCCGATGTCAAGGGCGCAGGCGCCGGACACGGGAAGCCCGAACGCCTCCAGGGCGTTGGTCAGCTTGACGCCGCCGCGGGAGGCGAACTGCGGCGCCCGGGCCACCTCCACCTCGGCGTCCTCGAGGACGAGCTGGCCGGGCTTCTGCACCCGGCGGCGATCGGGCAGCAGCCTGACCTCACCGGCCAGCACCGAGGCCGCCGCCCGCGCGCGGGAGTCGAACAGGCCCCGGCGTGAGAGCAAGCTGTCGATCCGCACCCGCTTCACGGAGGCAGACGGTACGTGATCAGAGTCACATTGACCGGGCGCCCGGGCGGGCAGCATAGGACCGGGATGTCCGAAGCTCGTCGACGAATCCTCGACGAGCGGGAAGACACATCCCTCTCTCCTCCCTGGGGACGGCTCGCCTCGCGCGGGCCCGTTCCCTTGGGAGAAGGCGCAGCGACCGGACGCCAGCGGATAGACTGCGGCGGGGCGCCGAGCGATCTCGATGGTTCTAGCCGTCGGCGTGTTGCTGGCCCTCACGAGCCCGATGGCGTCGGCGCAGATGAGCCTCGCCAACCCGCCCCCGGGCGCCAACGACTTCTCCTGCAAGCCCGCAGCGGCGCATCCCGACCCCATCGTGCTGGTGCACGGCCTGAGCGCGACGATGGGCGAGAACTGGAGCTATATCGCTCCCCTGCTGAAAGCGCGCGGCTACTGCGTGTTCGCGCTGACCTACGGGCTCGACCCTCGCTTCCCCGCCTTCGGCGGCGTGATCCCGATCGAGCAGAGCGCGCCCGAGCTGGCGTCGTTCGCGGACCGGGTGCTCGCGGCCACCCACACCCGCAAGGTCGATCTCGTCGGCCACTCGGAGGGGACGTTCATGCCGGAGTACTGGCTGAAGTACCTCGGCGGCGCCAGCAAGGTCAACCGCTACGTCGCGATGACGCCGCTGTACGCCGGCACCAACGTCGGCGGCCTCGCTCAGTTCCGTGCCAGCGCCGCCCCGCTCGGACTCGCCCAGCCGACCGTCGACCTGGTGGCGCAGTTCTGCGGCTCCTGCTCGGAGTTCCTCGCCGGATCCCCGACGGTCCAGAAGCTGAACCAGGGAGGGGCAGCAGTCCCCGGCATCCAGTACACGACGATCCCGACCACGCACGACGAGCTCGTGGTCCCCTACACCAGCGGCATCCTCCACGCACCCAACGTGACCAACCACGTGCTGCAGGATGTGTGCCCCAACGACGTCTCCGAGCACCTCGCCGAGGCGGTGGACCCGGTGGTGGCGCAGCTCATCTTCAACGCCTTGGACCCAGCTCACGCACACCCGGTGTCCTGCGCCGGCCTGCCGCCGTTCGCGCCCACGTCTGGCACCGTGCAGACGCTGGGGCCGCTCAGACCGACGTCGGGGAGCTTCTCGTGCACCCGACCCACGGGGCGGCTCGCGGGCCGGAGGCTCGGACCGGTGCGCCTGGGCATGACACGCGCCCACGCCCGGAGGCTGTTCCGTCGTAGCTCCACCCACGGGCGGCGCTACATGGACTTCTTCTGCCTGGCCTCCATCGGGATCCGGGTCGGCTACCCGTCGCCCGCGCTGCTGCGCCCGTTCTCGCGTGCGGAGCGCCGGCGTGTGCGGGGACGGATCGTGCTGGCGCTGACCTCCAACCGCTACTACGCGCTGCGCGGCGTACACCCGGGCACGCGGCTGGCCACGGTGGCACGGCGACTGCGGCTCGGCAGCGGTTTTCAGCTCGGGCGTAACCGCTGGTACCTGGCGCCGAACGGACCCAGCCGGGCCGTGTTGAAGGTTCGGCACGGCACCATTCAGGAGGTCGGCATCGCCGACACCGCCCTCACCAGAGGACCCGGCGCCCAGCGCAGGTTTCTTCCAGAACCTCCCCTGAGGAGCGCGCTAGACCGGAGCTCAGCGCGTGACGCTGCGGTCCCCGACCGCCGCCTGAACCCGCTCGGCGATCCGCTGGCCGGTGAATCCGACCTCCTCGTGCAGGACCTTGGGAGGGCCGTGGGTGACGAAGCGGTCGGGCAGGCCAACCCGCAGGATGCGGGGCCCGCCCCCGCGCCCCCCGGCGGCCAGGCCGGCGTCGGAGAGCGTCTCCCACACCCCGGAGCCGAAGCCTCCGGCTAGGACCCCCTCCTCCACGGTCACCAGCAGCTCGTGCTCGGCGGCCAGCTGGGCGACGAGGCCGGCGTCGATCGGCTTGGCGAAGCGGGCGTCGGCGACGGTGGCGGAGATGCCCAGCTCGGAAAGCAGCTCGGCGGCCTCCAGGGCCTTGCCAACACCGCTTCCGTAGCCCAGCAGCGCCACGCGATCACCCTCGCGGAGGATCTCGCCGGTGCCGATCTCCAGCGGGCGCGGGTGCTCGGGCAGTGGCACCCCGGTCCCCTCGCCGCGGGGGTAGCGCAGCGCCACCGGGCCGCTGTCGTAGCGCAGGGCGGTGTGCAGCATGTGCACGAGCATTGCCTCGTCACGAGGGGCCATGAGCACGATGTTCGGCAGGCAGCGCAGGTAGGCGATGTCGAAGGCGCCGTGGTGGGTGGGCCCGTCGTCGCCGACCAGACCGGCGCGATCGAGCGCGAACACGACGTTCAGCTCCTGCAGGCACACGTCGTGGATGATCTGGTCGTAGGCACGCTGCAGGAAGGTGGAGTAGATCGCCGCCACCGGCTTGCAGCCCTGCAGGGCCATCCCCGAGGCCAGCAGGATCGCCTGCTGCTCGGCGATGCCGACGTCGAAGTAGCGCTCGGGCAGCGCCTTCTGGAGGATGCTGAGGCCGGTGCCGGAGTTCATCGCCGCGGTGATCCCGAGTACACGGTCGTCGCGCCGGCATTCGCGGACCAGAGCTTCGCCGAATACCTTCGTGTACTGCGGCGCCGTTTTCGATGCCGGGGCACCGGGCGGTATGACAGCCGGCAGCCGGCCCGCGATCGACTTCGGCTTGGCCGCATGCCAGGCCTCCATCCCCTCCAGGCCACCCTCCTCGGCCGGCGCAAAGCCCTTGCCCTTGATGGTGGCGCAGTGGATCACCACCGGGCGCTCGGCCGCCAGCGCCTCCCGCAGCGCCCGGCGCAGCCCGCGCACGTCGTGACCGTCGATCACGCCCATGTAGGCGAAGTCGAGCTCCTCCCACCACATTCCCGGTGCCCAGAAGGCCTTGATCGATTCCTTGAAGTGCGGTCCGATCCGCTCGAACGCGGCGCCCAGGGGGTCCGGAAGCTTGGCCAGTCCGCCCTCCACCTCCTCACGGGCGTGCCACAGCTTCGGGTTCAACCGCACCCGGTTGAAGGAGCGGCTGAGCGCGCCGACGTTCGGGGAGATCGACATGCCGTTGTCGTTGAGCAGCACCACCATCGGCGTGCCGAGGCCCCCCGCCTGGTGAACGGCCTCAAAGGCCACGCCACCGGTCATGGCGCCGTCGCCCACGACGGCGACCACGTTCCCATTCTCGCCGTGGCCGCGGCGCATCGCCTCCTTGAGGCCGACCGCATAGCCGATGGCGGTGGAGGCATGCCCGGCCCCCATGATGTCGTGCTCTGACTCCTGGATGTTGCAGAACGGGGCCAGTCCGCCGTACGCGCGGATCGTCGGCAGCTGATCCCGTCGTCCCGTCAGGACCTTGTGCGGATAGGCCTGGTGCCCGACGTCCCAAAGCACCTTGTCGCGCGGGGAGTCCAGCACCGAGTGCAGCGCCACGGCGATCTCGCAGGTGCCGAGATTGGCGCCGAAGTGGCCGCCGATCTCACCGACGGTGTCGATGATGTGCTCGCGCACCTCCTGGGCCAGCAGCTGCAGCTCGTCGTCGGTGAGACCGTGCAGGTCCTGGGGCTTGTCGATGCGGTCCAGCAGCTTGTGCGCCATCAGAAGGTCCGGGTAGCGATGAAGTCGGTTACTTGCGTCAGCTGCTCCGCTCCGGCAGGAGCGGCCCGTGCCAGCGCGGCGCGGGCCCGCTCGTGCGACTCACGAGCCAGCTCGCGCGCCCGCTCCAGTCCGAACTCGGAGACGTAGGTGCGCTTTCCCAGCCGTTCGTCGCTGCCTTGCTGCTTGCCGAGCGCCTCTTGGGATCCGGTGACGTCGAGGATGTCGTCGATGATCTGGAACAGCACGCCCAGCTCGCTTGCGAAGCTCTTAAAGGAGATTGTGGCAGGTCCGGATAGGCCGCTCAGCAGGAGTACGCACTCGATGCTGGCGCCGATCAGGCACCCGGTCTTCAGCTCGTGCAGCCGCCGCAATCCGCTCGCCCCGGCCGGCGCCGCCCCGGCGACGTCCAGGTACTGACCGCCGACCATTCCCTGCACCCCGGTGGCCCGGGCCAGCTCCGCCGCTGCCGCGAGCACTCCCGCCGGCTCGCCCCGCTGCTCTGCGAGCAGCAGCGCGAACGCCTCGGCATACAGGCCGTCGCCGGCCAGGATCGCCACATCCTCGCCGAAGGCTCGGTGGCAGGTGGGCCGCCCGCGCCGGAGATCGTCGTCGTCCATCGCCGGCAGATCGTCGTGGATCAGCGAGTAGGTGTGGATCAGCTCGAGCGCGGCCGCCAGCGGCAGCACCGAGGCCGGTGAGCGGCCGATCGCCTCCGCGGTGGCCAGGGCCAGCACCGGGCGGATCCGTTTGCCGCCCGCCAGCAGCGAGTAGCACATCGCCTCCTCCAGTCCGGCGGCAGCGGAGTCTGGGGAGAATCGGAGCCCGTCCAGGTAGGCATCTACCTCAGCACGCAGGTGCTCGGGGTAGGCGGACGCCAGGCTTGCAGTCCGCACGCGGGGCTACGCCGCCGGCAGCGGCAGCTGACCGGGTAGGTCCGGCAGCGGCTCGAGCGCGGCACGAACATGCTGATCCACCCGCGCGCTGGCCTCCGAGGCCAGCTGCGCGCACTCCTCGATCAGCGGTAGGGCCGCCTCGGCGGCGAGATCACCAGAGCGCAGCCGCTCGGCGGTGTCCTGCAGCCGCGCGCTCAGCTCTTCCAGGGTGTCGCTCACAAAGGCAAGCGTAGCGCGGGCCGAGCTGCCCGACTCAGTAGCGCAGGAGCGCCGCGATGCCCTGGAAGGGCCCGAGGTCGGGGAAGTGACGTACGGCCATGACGTGTGCGTCCTGGGCCAGCGCCGCCTCCACCACGGCCTCTCGCAGCCGTTGCACGGGCTGGAGCGCTGCTCCGTCGGCGGGACAGGTGCCGTCCGCCCGACTCAGAAGGAGCCCACACGAGGGGCAGCGCGCGCCGACGCGGTCGAATCTTGGATCCAGCAGGAGCGTGTCCACCCGCCGCTCACCGAGCGCCCGCAGCGTCTCCTCCAACCCGCCGGCTCCCCGACCACCGGTGCCCTCGGCCGCCGCCAGGCGGTCCAGCGCGGCGCGCTCACGTTCGCGGTCGTCCTGCTCCACCAGCCTGGCCGCGGCGGCGCGGATCGCGTCCTCGCTGGCAGCCGAGACATCGACATCGATGCGACGCTCGGTCAGCAGCGGGCGGAGGTCCTCGTGCAGGAAGCTCTGAAGCCGGGTCACCGCCTCGGCGGGTCCTCCGAGCGCCAGGCGGTCGAAGCGCTCGCGCCGCCAGCGCCGGAAGAGCATCTCGGCTACGCGCCGCAGGTGGTCGTCTGCGTCCTTGTCCACGCTGCGCTGGTAGCGGGCCTGCGACCAGCCACCCTGATCGTGCTGGGGGTGGACGTTGTCCTCGATCCGCTGGCGCTCCTCCAGCCGGTCCCCCAGCCCGCTCAGCACCCGGGCGGAGCGGCGGCTGACGAGCGCCACGCACCACTGGCGATCCTCCACCCCGCGGACCAGTGGCTCGACGTAGGGCTTGCGCTCGATGACCGCCAGCGCCTCGGTCGGGCGCGCCAGCGGCACGACCTCGAACAGCTGGTCACGTAGCGAGCAGAACACCGCCAGTGCCCGCGCGCCCTGCACCGGCGCCTCGGCGGAGTGCAGGTAGGTCTCGATTCGCTCGAGGTCCTCGCGCAGCGCCTGCCGGCTCTCGTGCCCCAGGGAGGCGTCGCGCTCGACCTCGCGCCGCGCGCCGTCGAGCAGCGAGCGGATCTGCGAGGCGCGCGCGGGCGGGGTGGCGAACCGCTCGGGGTCGAGGTCCAGGTAGAGGCTCACCACGGGGTGCTCGGCCTGGTGGGCCACGAGGCGGCGCGCGACTTGGGTGACGCTCATACCGGTCGGCTACCCGGGGGCCACCGACCGAAACGAACCGGCTACTCACCGTCGAGCGCCGCGTTCACCAGTGCGTCTGCACGTGCGTTCTGGGCTCGCGGGACGTTGCGGACCCGCCAGCGCTCGAACCCTCGCAGCGCCGCCAGCGCGTCGAGGTAGAGCGGGCGCATCGCCGGATGCTTGACCTTGTAGACGCCGTTGAGCTGGCGTGCGACCAGCTCGGAGTCGTTGATGACCTCGATGTCGCTGGCGCCGTGGGCGCTCGCACGCTCCAGGCCCCGCAGCAGCGCCCGGTACTCGGCGACGTTGTTGGTGGCCACGCCGATGCGCTCGGCCACCTCCTCGAGGATCTCCCCGGCGGCACCTGTGAGCACCACCCCGATCGCCGCTGGCCCCGGATTGCCCCGCGCCCCGCCGTCGACGTGGATCACCAGCTTGCGCTGCGCGGCGCTCAATCGCTCGTCAGCTCGGGCAGCTCGCCGGGCACTCGCGGCCGGCGGCGGTCACGGAGCTCGCGTTGCCCGCCTCCGGAGGAGCTGCGCTCCCGGCGCGAGGACTGGCGCCGGTCGATGATCACCGTGACGTTGGGATCGTCGGCGTAGTAGCGGGTCAGCTTGTCGAACAGCTCCGCCTCCAGCGCCTCTGGCACCACGCAGTAGATCACGGCGTGGATGCTATTGGACCGGGGCGCGGTGGGTCAGGCACGCCCCCTGGGCGGGCCTCAACCCAGGTGCAGGGCGCCGCGCTCGTCGGCGACGGCATTGCCCTGGAGCTCCTGTGCGGGAAGATCGGCGAGCTCGTAGCCCTGCCCCACCACACGCACGCTCGGCACCTCGTCGGATAGGTCTACCTCGTAGCGGTACCAGCACAGCTCCCAGGAGATCGTCAGGCTGACAAGGCTGGTGCTGGTGAGCGACGGCAGTACCGCGGCATCCGGGGACCCGAGCGATCGCGCCACGCCGGCAACGGTCCGCGGATGCTCAGATCCGTTGAAGAGCTGCACCGCCGAGGCGATCTTCTGCTCGGTGCTGGTCGGAACCGCGCGAACGTGTCGCGGCTCCCGAGCCGCGGCTGCCTCCCGGCCGTTTCGGTCGCGGCTGGGGGACGCGGCGCTTGGGCGATGTCCGGAGGAGCCGGCGCCGCGACCCGACGAGGTGGCCGGGACGGGGCTACTGCTCGCTGCGGCGGGTGGTTCCTCGGTGCGGGCCGATGCCTCCGACCAGGCGTGGCCGTCGAGCTCGTCGCGCAGCGAGGGCGCGTTGACGGGGCCCTCGTTCTGCTCCCGGCGCCCGCGCAGGCGCGAGAGCAGCGATCGTCGCCGATCGGGCTGCGAGTAGCTGTCCTCGTAGCCGGTGACGGTCCCCTCCCGCACCCAGCCCTCGTGCAGAGCGCGCTCCTTACACAGCTCGCAGACCGAGCGGCGAGCACTGCCGTCCAGGTAGGCGTCGGCGCGCTCACCCCGCAGCAGCGTCCGCCCGCACACGTCGCAGACCGTGTCCTGGGTGGAGGTCCTGATGTCCTTGGTGGTCACGCTGCCCCAGCGTACCAGCGCTTTCGGGCAGGGCGCCAGGGCCGCTGCCAACCGCGCCGCGGAGCCGAGGCGCACCCTGCGTCACGGCACGCGCTACGCCCGCACCGCCTCCCGCCCCGCGCGCGCCTCGTCCACGACCTTGCTCGCCAGGTGCCCGGGGACCTCCTCATAGCGTAGGAACTCCATCGTGAACTCGCCCTGGCCGCCGGTGATGGAGCGCAGGTCGGGGGCGTAGAGGAGCATCTCCGCCATCGGCGCCTCGCCCTTGATCTCGGTCATCCCCGCACCCAGCGGCTCCATCCCCAGAGGATGGCCGCGGCGAGAGTTGAGGTCGCCGATGACGTCGCCGACGGTGTCCTCGGGCACGTTCATCGTGACCTGCATGATCGGCTCCAGCAGGACGGAGCCAGCCTGCTCCAGGGCCTGCTTCATCGCCAGTGACCCCGCCACCTTGAACGCCATCTCGGAGGAGTCGACAGTGTGGTAGGAGCCGTCACGAAGGCGCACGCGCACATCCTTGACGGGATAGCCAGCCACCGTCCCCTCCCCCATGGCCTCCAGTGCCCCCTTCTCCACAGCTGGGATGAAGCCCGAGGGGATCACCCCGCCCTTTAATCTCGTTGACGAACTCAAAGCCACCGCCCGCCGGCAGCGGCTCGATCGTGATGTGGCAATCGCCGAACTGGCCGCGGCCACCGGACTGCTTCTTGTGGCGCCCGTGCGCCTGCGCCGGCTTGCGGATCGTCTCCTGGTAGGGCACGCGAGGCGGCTTGAGCGTTACCTCGGCGCCGAAGCGGGATTTCAACCGCGCCACGACCACCTCGACGTGGACCTGTGAGAGGCCGGCGACGATCTGCTCCCCGGTTTGGGGGTCCCGGTGCAGGTCGATCGTCGGATCCTCCTCCTGGAGGCGCCGCAGCGCCGTGAACACCTTGTCCTCCTCGCCCTTGGCCTTCGGCTCCACCGCAAAGGCCATCACCGGCGAGGGCAGGGTGATGCTCGGCATCTGGATCGGCTCGTCGCGCGCGGCCAGCCAGTCGCCGGCTCGCGTCTCCTTGAGCTTGGCCACCGCTCCGATATCCCCGGGCCCGAACTCCGCGGCGTGCCCGGTCCGCCCACCCTCGAAGGTGACCATCTGCCCCACGCGCTCCTTGGTGTGTGAACGAGTATTCAGGAGGTGGGAGTCCTGGCGGAGCACGCCCTGGTAGACACGGAAGAGGTTGATCCGTCCCGCGAAAGGGTCGGCGCGCGTCTTGAACACGTAGGCGAACAGCGGTCCGTCCTCGGTCGGGCTCAGCGTCGCCTGGCCGACCTCGAGGTCGCCGTGCTTGACCGGCGAGGGCAGATCCTCGACGAGCGCGTCGAGCAGCCGGTTGGTGCCCAGGTTGCACGTCGCGACTCCGCAGGTCACTGGGAACAGCTGCCCGTGGTTGGTCCCGTCCTTGAGCGCGGCGACGATCTCCGCGTGGGAGATGTCCTCCCCCTCCAGGTAGCGCTCCATCAGCGCGTCGGAGCTCTCCGAGACCTCGTCCATCAGCTTCTCGCGGTACTCCTGCGCCTGGGCCTGCAGCTCCTGCGGAATCGGGATCTCCTGGGAGGCATCGCGGCCCTCGCCCGCATAGGTGTAGGCCTTCATGTCGACGAGGTCGATCACGCCGCCGACCTCGTGCTCGCTGCCGATGGGGATCTCAGTGGCCACGACGTGGGGCCCGAAGGCGGACTTCAGCGACTCCAGGGTGCGGAAGAAATCGGCGCGCTCGCGGTCGAGCATGTTGACGAACAACAGCCGCGCCAGGTCCAACTCGCTCGCCCGCTGCCATAGCCGGTTGGTGTGCACCTCGACGCCCATCACGGCGTTGACCACGAACACTGCCGACTCGCACACCCGCAGCGCGCCCAGGGCATCGGCCACGAAGCTGGAGTCGCCAGGAGTGTCGATCAGGTTGACCTTCCGGTCCTCCCACTCAAAAGAGGACAACGTCGCGGAAATCGACATCTGGCGAGCCTTCTCGTCCTCGTCGCCATCGGAGACCGTGCTGCCGTCGGTCACCGATCCGAGCCGGTTGATCGCCCCCGCCTGGAACAGAAGGGCCTCGTGCAGCGACGTCTTGCCACTGCCGCGATGGCCGACGAGCGCCACGTTGCGGATTCGGTCCGGGGGCTTGTGCATGCCAGTCTCCTCTCGCTCGGACGTCGAACGTTTGACACTACCGCAGCAGAGTTGTCACATCCACGTCTTGTTCGGCGACGCCGCTTCGCGACACGGTGCCCTGATGCGCCACCGCCCTCAGACGCGGCCCGCGGGCGATGAATGGCGATTCACTCCCGCCTCTCGTGACTGGAACGCCAAGCTTCGCCTGGGAGCGGTGGCTGAGCGCCAGCACGGGCGAGTTCGCTGGGATCAGATCCGTAGGGTCGGCGTCAGCAGGACGACGATCGGGCGCTGGGTGACCGAGGGCTACCTGCACCCAGTCCTTCCTCGCATCTATGCCGTCGGGCACGTGGCCGGTGGCGTTGAGGCCGACCTCGCTGCCGCCCTCCTCTACGCCGGACCCGGCGCGATGCTCGCCACGGCACCGCCATCTGGTGGTGGGGCCTGCTCGAGCACCCGCCAGCAACGGTCGAGATCGGCACGCCGCGCCGATGCCAGCCCCTAGCCGGCGTTTCGGTTCACGGGCGACGAGCACTCTTCCGGATGACCCACAGGAACCTGCCGGTGACCACGGTCGCCCAGGCACTGCTCGACTTCGCGGCTCAGCGGCCTCAGCAGCATCTGCGGCTCGCGCTGGCAAACGCCGATTATCGGGGCTGGCTGCACCTGCCCCAGCTCGATGCCCTGACCGGCAGGGGGATCAGTGGGAGCGTCGCCCTTGGCGAGGCGCTCCAGATCCACCGTCCGGAGCTCGCGCGTACCAGGAGCGAGCTGGAACGGCGGCTCCTCGGCCTCTGTGAGACCCACTGCCTGCCGATCCCGAAGGTGAACGTCAACGTCTGCGGCTGGCTTGTGGACGCGGTCTGGCCCGAGCACAAGCTCGTCGTCGAGGTCCACGGCCTACCTGCCCACCGCACCTCCGCTCAGTTCCAGCGCGACCACGAACGTGACCTGGCGCTGCGAGCGGCCGGCTACAGGGTGCTTCGCTACACGTGGCGCCAGCTGGATCGTGAGCCGGGGGCGGTCGCCGCGGACCTGCGCCACAACCTCGGGTACCGCAACCTCTAGTCCAGCTGGCCGGCCAGCTTGGAGCGCAGCCGCAGCACCGCCTTGGTGTGCAGCTGCGAGACGCGGGACTCGGTGACCCCCAGCACCTCGCCGATCTCGCGCAGGGTCAGGTTCTCGTAGTAGTAGAGGGCGATCACGAGCTTCTCACGCTCGGGCAGCGCGGCGATGGCGTCGGCGATCCGGTCGCGCACCTCGCCCTGATCGACGAGCGCCTGGGGATCGGGAGCACCGCGGTCGGGCAGCGTGTCCAGCAGCGATACCTGATCGCCGCTGGCGTCGGAGCTGGTCCACAGCTCGTCAAGGGCGACGATCGTGGAGTTGGAGATCTGCAGCAGCGCGTCGTTGAAGTCCTGCAGTTTCATGCCCAGCTCGCGGGCCAGCTCCTCGTCGGTGGGAGCGCGCTGCAGCTTGGCCTCCAGCCTCATGTTGACCCGCTGGATGTCCCGCGCCCGCGCCCTGACCGAGCGCGGCACCCAGTCCACCGTGCGCAGCTCGTCGATGATGGCGCCGCGGATGCGGGTGATGGCGTACGTCTCGAACTTGATCTCCCTCGTGAGATCGAAACGCTCGATGGCGGAGATCAAACCGCCGAGCCCGTAGGAGATGAGATCGGACTCCTCCACGTGGGCCGGCAGGCCGGAGCTCATCCGCCCGGCGACGTACTTGACCAGCGGTGAGTACGCCACCACCAACCGCTCCCGCGCGCGCTCGTCCCCGGAGCTCTTGTAGCGCCTCCAGAGTTCTCGGAGCTCGATCGCTTTGACGTTGGTTTCCAGTGTTCCTCCCCCTCCCGGATGCCCGGCTACGCGCGTGGATGGGCGCTGGCGTAAGCGGATCGAAGGCGAGCGGACTCTACCCGAGTGTAGACCTGGGTCGTAGAGATGGTGGCGTGTCCCAGCAGCTCCTGGATCGCCCGCAGGTCGGCCCCGCCCTCCAGCAGATGCGTGGCGAACGAGTGCCGCAGCGCGTGCGGATGAGCCTCGGCCAGGGCCGGCACTCCAGCTGCCAGGTGCCGCGTCCAGGTTCGCAGGCGACGGCGCACATCGGAGGTCCCCAGGGCCCGGCCGGACTTCGACAGGAACAGCGCACTAGGGGCGCCGCTGCCGCGGGTCGCCGCCAGCACCGGGCGTCCCCGCGCCAGATAGCGCTCGGCGGCCGCCAAAGCGTGCTCGCCGGCGGGAACGATCCTGGTCTTGCCGCCCTTGCCCTCCACGCGGACCGCCTCGGCGTCGAAGTCCAGCGACTCCAGCTGCAGCGTAACGAGCTCCTCGGCCCGCAGCCCACAGGCGTAGGCAAGCTCGAACAGCGCCCGGTCGCGCAGCTCCAGCGGGGTCCTCGCCGGAATCCGCTCCAGGAGCGCCGCGACCTCGCCCGCCTTGAGCACGTGCGGCAACCGCTGGGGTCGCTTGGGAGCGCTCAGCAGCTCCGCCGGGTTCGCCGCCCGCGCTCCCACTTCGACCTGCGCCCGGAACAGCGCACGCAGCGCAGCCAGCTTGCGGGCCACGGTTGAGGGGGCCTGGCCGCGCTCGGAGAGGCCCGCGGCGTAGCGGCGGAGCATGCGCGCGTCGACCCGTGCGGGCACGAGCTCCGCGGCCGCTGCCCAGACGGCGAACTGTCGGGCGTCGATCCCGTAGGCGCGCCGGGTCTTCTCCGCCACCGCACGCCTGCGCAGGTCGTCGTCAAAGGCACCCAGCGCCTCCCGCCACAGCTGTGGCAGGTCAGTGCTTTCGGGGCGCGGTGGGGCTGGGGTGGGGATCATCGCGCCCCGCTATTCGGCGCGGACGCGCCTCAACCCTTCAGCGAGGCTCTCAGGCGACGTGAACCAGGGTGCCAATGGGGGTGTAGGGCCACACCTGCCCCGCCGGACCGATCGCCATCTCCACGCAGCCGAGGCTCTGCGGGGAGCCGTACTGAGCGCGGGTGAAGCCGTGCAGCGCGTCCCCGCCGTTGAAGTAGCTGACGAACTGGATGCCGGGGTCGTTGTAGTGGCTGCCGTCGGGATTGCTCCCGCTCATCGTCGTCACACGCAGGTGCTCGTAGACGGGATAGGTGCCGCTGGCGGTCGGTTGCGAGGCGATCCCGGTGTTGACCGCCGTGGTCGTCACCGTGTGCCCGTTGTGCCACAGGTTCAGCGACTGGCCGCTGAGGCTGACCGACACGAAGCTGTAGCCCAAGCTCGAACGCTTGCCGGCGACGGCCGCCTGTATCAGCGACTTCCAGACGCTCGCTCCGGCGATGCCGTCAGTCGTCATGCCGTGGTCGTTCTGGAAGGCCATCAACGCGCCCTGGGTCATGACGCCGGCGGTGCCGGGCGACCAGAAGCCGTGCAGCGCGGCGGGGACGTTGGGATAGCGCCACTCGAAATGCCCGCGGGGTGGATCGACCGCCGCCGCCTCCTGGGCCGCGGGGCTGGGCGCGATCCGCTGGCGGGGCGAGAAGCGCAGCGGCAGGTAGCCGAGCTCGGCGAGCAGCTGCTGCAGGCGCAGGGTGGAGCCCGGCGGAACCTTCCACGTCGCGCTGCTGGAGCCGCCGGTCGACTGGCCCCCGACCAGTCTCACGCCGGCGGGGAGCGTCACCGCGACGGTGGCGCCCAAGCCGTAGCCGTAGCTCTCGGGCTCGAAGGTGATGGTGTGGCTGTTGACGGCGTGCCAGCTCCCCGCCGTGACCGGCGTCACGGGCGGCAGGTTGCGTCCCAGGGCCTGCCGGACGGTCTTGGAGAAGGTGAGCGAGATCGGGCTGCGCGGCTGCAGCGGCGTGCCCGGGGTGGGACTGGCCACCGCGCTGGCCGCCGCTCCGGAGGGGAACCAGCTGACGATCGCGGGGGACGAGGACTCCCAGGTGCGCGGCACCACCGCCACCGAGAGCGTTCCGGCCTCCGCGACCCGGCGGAGCGTGATCTCGGTCCGCGGCTTGGCCAGCACCCGCCTGACCAGATGACCGGAGGGACCGATCGCCACCGCGCGTACCGGAGTCTTGAAGTGGAGTACGAGTGGCTGCCCGGGACGGAGCGTGAGGTAGTGGGTCCGCAGCCTGGCGCTCGGGGTCATCAACCTGATCCGCACGTGCTCCTCGGAGCCGGCCAGCCATCCGATCCAGCCGGGGCGCCTGATCACCAGGTCCACCGACACGAGCCGGTGAGCCGGGATCAGCCGCTTGGGCCAGATCTGATCGCCGCGCAGCTCCACCGGAACAGGGCGGCTGTGCGGCCCGTCGAAGGCGCTGACCCGCTCGATCGTGCCGCCCCCGAGCGGCATTCCCACCTGCGCCAGTGCGTTGGAGTCGGTGCTGAGGCTGGCGTGAGCGGTCCCCAGCAGCAACGCCGCCGCGGCCACCACGGCGAACGCCAGCAGCAGCAGGCCCACGACGATGTACCGGCCGGGACGGCCGCGCTTGCCCAGCGCGGGGGTCAGCCGGCGTTGAGACCGGGTCGCCACCCGCTCGGGCGAGACCACAGGACGGAGGTATGAGACGCGCGCCATGTCAGAGATCCTCAGAAGTAGAGGATGGTACAGCGTGCAGCAGTCGCGGCTTGCGCCCCCGCCCGGGACCGGGGTCCTGCAAGCCATCTTTCAGCTGGGTGGGTGCGCGGCGTGGCGCGCCAGGCGACGATCGAGCTCGGCCAGAACCCGGGCGCGGCGACCATGAGCGGCTTCGTAGCGGCGCAGCCGCTGCAGCGCCGCTCCATCCAGCGACGAGATGATTTCCAGCAGCTCGCCCTCCTCCAGCCCGTCGAGGTCGTCCGGCCGACCCGCAACCGGGCTCGCCTCGCCGCTCTGCCCGGCGACCGGCTGCACACTCGGGCTGCGCCGCAGGAACTCCTCCACCTCTCGCTCGTAGCGGTAGATCTGCTCGCCACTGCCCAGCAGCGGCCGCAGGCGCTGGTGGGCCCGGAGCTTCAGCACGGTCTCCCGCGTGGTGTAGCGCAGCGAGAAGCCGCTGGCCTTCAGGCGCCGGTTGTCCAGCCCACGTCCGAAGCGCAGCGCGCGGAGCAGCTCCAGCGGTACCTGAACGCCCAGACGACGGAGCTGGGCGGCGGCGAACTCGGTTCCCCAAGGGGGCAGGATCGGCAACAGCGGCTTGCCCAGCAGCGAAACCACCTCGGAAAGCACCAGCACCCCGTCGGCGGCGACGTTGTATGCGCCGGGAAGATCGTGCGTGGCGGCGTGGGCCAGTGCGCCGATGACGTCGTCCTGGTGGATGAACTGGCAGCGCGGATCGAAGCCGAGAATGGACGGAATCACCGGAAGGCTCAACATCGACTGCAGCGAGGAGCGGAGCTCCCCCCCGAGGGCATCGGCGCAGCGCAGGATCGTCACCACCGCCCGCGGTCGTGCCTGCCCGAACTCCGCCACCGCCGCCTCGGCATCCCTCAGGTTGCGCTCGATCGCAGTTCGCGGGGGACGCTGGCGCACCGTCGCCTCGGCCAGGAACAGCGGGTCCCGCGGCTCGCTGCCATAGACGTGGGCCGACGACTTGAATACGACCTTGCGCACCGGCGAATCGGGTGCGGCGCAGGCCGCGAGCAGCTTACGGGTGCCGGTCACGTTGATCTCCTGCGCGCGCTCCAGCGAGACGACCATCGGATCGTGCTGGAGGCGGGTGTCGATGACCGTGTCGATGCCGGCGGCGACGAGGATCCGCCCCAGCAGCCCCGCATCGGTATCGACCCGGACGAACTCGGTGCGCTGCAGCTCGTGTCGCGGATCCTCACCGTCGATGCCGACGATCGCCTCCACGGTCGGGTCTCGCTCCAGCGCCTGCGCCAGGTGGCCGCCCCACGCGGAGGACAGGTTCGTGATCAGGATCCGCCGCGAGCTCATTGCACCCCACTACCCGGCGTCAACCGAGCCAGACGCTCCGGCGCTGCCCGATCATCTCCAGCAGGTTCTCCTGGATCAGGGCCCGTACCTCGTCCGCGAGCGTCGCCAGGGCTCCGGGATCGAGCTCCGCGGGCTCGGGCTCGACGGGCTCCAGGAAGCGCAGGCGGAACTTGGCCGGCAACGGCAGCGGCGCGGACAGCGGCAGGCGTGGCGACCGGCGCATCAGCGTCCGCAGCAGCGGGCGCACGGGAAGGCGCGCGACCACGGGGGCGGCTTCCTCGGAGCCGACGAGCGCGACCGGAACGATCGGCACCTGCGCCCGGGCCGCGGCCTGGACGAAGTCCGACGAGAACTGGCGCAGCATGTAGCGCCGACCGAACGACTTGTGCACCGCTTCCCGTCCCTCCGGGAAGGCCAGTACGAGCTCCTGCTCGTCGAAGAGCAGGCGGTGCAGGTTCGCCGGATGGTCGGCCACGGCGCCGAGCTTGGCCAGCACCATGCCGACTCCGGGGACCGAGGAGAAGGAACCGTCGGTGCTCACGTGGATGCGGCGCGACCGTGGGAGCTCCTCGCGGAGCGCCTTGGCGATCATCGCGGCATCGCAGGGCACGCCGCCGGCGTGGTTGCCCACGAGCAGGGCGCCCCCCTGCTCGGGGAGGTTGTCGATCCCCTCCACCTCCACGCGGAACCAGTAGCGGTAGAGGAAGTCCAGCAGCACCCGGTCCACGACTCCCTCCACGCGCTCCGAGCGCCCCCAGTCGGTTACCTGGCGGTCGGGCTCGTAGCCGGGCAGGTGGTCGCGCAGGTCGACGGAGAGTGCCGGCAACCCGCGCCCCACGGCTTGGAACTCGTCAGTCGCACCGGGATCCACCGCTGGCGCGGCGGCTCCCTCCGAGCCTGTCTGACGCGGACGATCGGGCATCACGAGATTCTCGCACGGCTCCGTGGCGCCTGCCCGTGCGTTCAAAGGGTGACGGCGCCCTCGGCAGCGCTCGAGACCAGACGCGCGTACTTGCCCAGGGCGCCGCCCGGTGGCGGGCGCTCCGGGGCCCGGTGCTCGCTCACGCGCGCGGCGATCTCCTCCTCGGAGAGGGCCACGTCCAGGCGCCGGGCCTCCACGTCCAGCGTGACCTCGTCGCCGTCGCGGATCGCCGCGATCGGGCCCCCGCGAGCCGCCTCGGGCGCCACGTGCCCGGCCATCAGGCCGCGGGTGGCGCCGGAGAAGCGCCCGTCGGTCAGCAACGCCACATGCTCGCCGAGACCCTGCCCTACGAGCGCCGCGGTCACGGCCAGCATCTCGCGCATGCCGGGGCCTCCGACCGGGCCCTCGTTGCGGATCACGACGATGTCTCCGGGCTGGATCTCGCCGGCGGTGACTGCTCGCATCGCGTCCTCCTCCCCCTCGAAGACTCGTGCTGGTCCGCTCTGGCGGCGCCGTTCGTAGCCGGCCAGCTTGACCACGCAGCCGTCGGGGGCGATGTTGCCGCGCAGGATGGCCAGACCGCCGGTCTCGTTGATCGGGTCCTGCAGCGAGCGCACTACCCGCTGGCCCGGCTGCTCGGTGGCGGCCGCTGCGATCTCGCCAACGGTCTCACCGGTGACCGTCTGCGCCTGGGGATGCAGCAGCCCGGCTTGCGCCAGCCGCTTCATCACCAGCGGCACTCCGCCCGCCTCGAACAGATCGGGGGCCACGTACTGGCCTCCGGGCTTGAGGTCACAGAGCAGCGGGGTGCGCTCGCTGATGGCGTCGAAGTCGTCGATCGAGAGGGGCACCCCCATCTCCCGGGCCACCGCCAGCAGGTGCAGGACGCCGTTGGTGGAGCCGCCGCTGCAAGCGATGGCGGAAATCGCGTTCTCCAGCGCCTCCCGCGTGATGATCTGAGCGGGACGCTGGCCGCGGGCCAGGACATCCATGATCAGCTGCCCGGCGCGAACGGCGACATCCGACTTGCGGGGATCCACGGCGGGCACCATCGAGAAACCGGCCGGCGAGATCCCCAGCACCTCGAAGGCCATCGCCATCGTGTTGGCCGTGAACTGACCGCCGCACGCGCCGGCGCCTGGGGAGGCCGCGTCCTGCACTTCGGTCAGCTGCTCGTCGCTGATCCTGCCGGCGGCGTGCGCGCCTACGGCTTCGAAGACCTCCTGGATCGTGACCCGCTCACCGTGCAGGTGCCCGGGGAGGATCGAGCCGCCGTAGAGCATCAGGCTGGGCAGGTTCAGCCGGCAGAGCGCCATCACCGTGGCCGGGATCGTCTTGTCGCAGCCACTGATGGCGATCACGGCGTCGAACATGTGGGCGTCGCAGACGAGCTCGATCGAGTCTGCGATCACCTCCCGGCTGACCAGCGACGCGCGCATCCCGGGCGTGCCCATGGTGATGCCGTCGGAGATCGCGATCGTGTTCAGCTCCATCGGCGTCCCGCCGGCGGCGCGGATCCCGTCCTTGACCTTGGCCGCCAGGGCCCGCAGGTGGAAGTTGCACGGCATCGTCTCGATCCACGTGTTGGCCACGGCGACCAGCGGCTTGCTCAGCGCCTCGTCGTCGAAGCCGATGCCCTTGAGGTAGGCGCGGGCCGGAGCCCGCTCGGGGCCCTCCGTCAGCAGGCGGCTGCGGTGCTTGAGCTCCGACAGATCAGTCATGGCGCCGGGACTGTAGCGAGCGCTACGGGGACCATCACGCCGCGGCGATGCTCAGCCGGCGGCGTCGACGTGCTGCGTGCTCCCGCCGTGGCGCAGCCGGGCGCGTTCCCACTGCGCCAGCCGCCACAGGTCACGCTTGACCGCCGAGGGATCGAGCTGGCGGCCGGGCAGGTGCATGTTGGCGGTCGAGATCAGCCTGCGCTCGTCGCCGGTCAGGGCCATCCACTTCGCCAGGACGTCGTCGGAGTCAGGCAGGCGTGCGGAGCCGTAGGGACGCGTCTCGTCGGGAAACTCGACGCAGTACTCGCTGAGCAGCCGGTGGGTCTGGGCCAGGTAGGCGATCACCGGCTTGTGCGGGTAGATCAGGTAGGCGTAGGGAACGCCGGCGGTGCGAGCGCCATCCTCGGGGCCGTCGCTCTGCGAGCCCCAGACCCGGATGAAGCCGAGGTCCCGGTACATGGTCCATTCCTCCTCGCCGACGCAGGAGCGCAGCAGCTCCCGCGCGCGCTGCTCGGCCCGCCGCTCGCGGCCGGGGTCGAACATCAGCGCCGGTACGCGCCGGCGACGCGCCCGATGGCGTGACCACGCCTCCTCCGCGCGGGGAACGATCAGGTCCGAGAGCAGCGCCAGGGCCACCAGCGCGGTTGCCGCGAGCGCCAGCAGCACGTCGGGCTGACCTACCGCCCGCCGGCGGCGCGCGGGAAGAAGATCACTCGCTCGGCCTGGCGAGGGATCTCCGAGAACGAACGCACCATCTGCGCCTGGCGCCGACCGTCGGGCTCGGCGAGCGGAACCGCCGCCCACGAGCCGCTGTCGAGCTGGCGGCGGAACTCCTCCACCAGCCGCTGCTCGTCCTGCGCCAGCGTGACATCGCCCTCTGCGATCAGCACCTCACCATGTCCCGGCTTCATCCGCAGAAAGCGCACGACCCGGATTATGTCAAAGCGCGGCGCCCAGTACGTGCACCGGCCCCTGGCCGGCGCCGATCTGGTGCAGTCCATCCCTGACCGCGGCGCCAGCCAGCCGCTTAGCCACTCGCGCGGCCTCCAGCGGTTCGTCCCCCCAGGCCAGCCTTGCGGCCAGCACCGAGGAGTGCGTGCACCCGGAGCCGTGAGCAGCGCCGTCGGGGAACCGCGCCCCGGGAATCTCCTCCAGCCGCTCCCCGTCGAAGAACAGGTCGATGGCCTGCTCGCGATGGCCGCCGGTGATCACGACCGCGCCGCCGCACCGGGGCTGCAGCTCGTGCGCGAGCTCGACCAGATCGATGCTCTGGGCTGAGCCGCTCTGCGCCGGGTACGCCGCTTCCAGCAGCGCCCTGGCCTCCAGCACGTTCGGCGTGATCACGTTCACGCGCGGCAGCATCTGGACCAGACGGCTCCGGGCGCTCAAATCCAGCAGGGCCGTGCCGGACTCCGCGACCATCACCGGGTCGAGCACCACCGGCGTGCCCCGCACAAGCAGATCCAGCGCCCGCGTGACCGCTTCGATCGTCTCGCTGTCACCGAGCATTCCGATCTTGACGGCGTCGACGCCGATGTCCTGCACCACCGCGCGCACCTGGGCCTCGATCATCCCCCCCGGAACCGGATGGGTCGCCAGTACCCCGACCGTGTTCTGCGCGGTCAGCGCCGTGATCGCCGTCATCCCGTGCACCCCACAGGCGGCGAACGCCTTCACGTCGGCTTGGATCCCCGCCCCCCCGCCGGAGTCCGAGCCCGCTATCGAGAGCACCCTTGGTATCGCTCGCTCGCCTGTCACCGACCTCCACACTAGGAGGTCGTAGTGCCTATGCCGTCGTGACAGTGAAGCGGCCACCCGGCTCCCGGACCACGTAGCCGGCGAGCTCCAGCGCGGCCAGCGCCGCCAGTCCCCGCTCCGGCTCCACTCCCGCCCGCTCGAGTGCCGCCGCGGTGTCGTTGCCGCCGGCGATCTCTCCCAGCAGGTGCTGGAGGGCGGGTGTGAGCTCCGCCCGCGTGCGCGAGGGCGCGGTGCGAGCGCCGGCTCCGAAGACGAAGTCCAGCACGTCCTGCGGATCGGTGATCAGGTGAGCCCCGCCGGCGATCAGCGCGTTCGGACCCGCCGCGCCGGCGGAGGTGACGCGTCCCGGGACCGCCCCGACGGCCCGGCCGAGGTCCCCGGCCAGTCCTGCGGTGATCAGCGCGCCCGAGCGCCCACCGGCCTCGACAACGATCGTCATCACGGCCAGTGCCGCGACGAGCCGGTTGCGCGCCGGAAACGCCCACTTCCACGTTCCCGCACCGGGAGGCAGCTCGGAGACGACCACGCCTTCGGCGCAGATCCGCTCGTAGAGCCGACGCTTGCTCGACGGATAGGCGCGCTCGGCACCCGAGGCCAGCACCGCCACCGTGACCCCACGAGCCTCGAGTGCGCCGGCATGCGCAGCGGAGTCGATCCCCAGCGCCATCCCACTGACCACGGGAACCCCGGCACCCGCGAGTCCCCGTCCCAGGCTGCCGGCCAGCTGCAGTCCGTAGGCGCTGGCGCGACGCGAGCCCACGATGGCCACCGGCTGGCAAGCCTCCACCCGTCCCAGCTCCTCCGCGCCCCGGCCGGCAATGTGGAGCACGGCGGGGGGCGCCTCTAGGGAGCGCAGAGCGCGGGGATAGCTGTGGTGGTGGCGGCAGATCGCGTCCACGCCGGCGGCGTGGTTTCGCTTCAGCGCGGCCACGGGATCGAAGCGCACGAGCTGCTCTGAGACCTCGGCAGCGCCCTCGCCGGCCACGGCCGCGATCAGCTCCTGGTCATCGAGCGCCAGCACCGGCAGGATGCGTCCCCGCACCCGCTCCAGGTGCCCGGCCAGGCGCACGAGCAGCCAAGCGCGAGCCAGGCACCGCGGGCACGCCGCGGACGCGGCGGGGCTCGCCGTCATGTCGCCTCGGCCAGCTCGCTGGCGCCGCGCTGGCGGAGGCTCAGCGCCAGCAGCAGATCCGCCTCGATGACCCGATCGTGGCCGTGCAGGTCGGCGATCGTCATCGCCACCCGCAGCACCCGGTGGCGACCGCGGGCGCTCAGCGCGCCGGCGGCGTAGGCCCGCCCGAGGGTGCGCTCCGCGCTCTCCTCGCAGCGCACGTGCCGTCCCACGAGCCGCTCGTTCATGTCGCCGTTGGCGCGGGCACCACTGCCGCGCAACCGCCGTTCCTGGCGCTCGCGTGCCGCGGCCACGCGCTCGCGGGCGTGCTGGGAATCCGTGACGGGTCCCTCACGCAACTCCCGCTCGCGCGGCCGCTGGACGGTGACCAGTAGGTCCATCCGGTCCAGCAGCGGGCCGCTCAGCCGCCGCCGGTGACGGCGCAGGTCGCTCTCCCCGCAGACACAGCGGTCCTCGACACCGGCAAACCCGCACGGACAGGGGTTTGTCGCCGCCAGCAGCATGAACCGGGTCGGGAACACCAGCGCGCGCTGGGCGCGCACGATCGTCACGGAGCCGTCCTCCAGCGGCTGGCGCAGCGCGTCCAGCGTGGAGCGCTGGAACTCCGAGAGCTCGTCGAGAAACAGAACCCCGTGGTGAGCCAGAGTCGCCTCGCCGGGTCGTGGCGGCGCGCCACCGCCCACGAGACCGGGCGGCGAGATGGTGTGGTGCGGAGCGCGAAACGGACGGGAGCCGACCAGCCCGTCGGCGTGCAGTCCGGTGACGCTATGGATCCGCGTCACCTCGATGGCCTCCTCCCTGGTCATCAGCGGCAGGATCGAGGGCATGCGCCGGGCAAGCATCGTCTTGCCGGTCCCCGGAGCGCCCTCCAGCAGCAGGTTGTGGCCTCCGGCGGCGGCGATCTGGACGGCCAGCAGCGCCGTCCGCTGACCGCGGACATCGGCGAGGTCCGGCCCGTCTGCGCCCGCTGGCCGGGGCAGCGCAGCGGGTGGAGGACCGATCGCGCGCCGGCCCGCCACCACGTCGACCGCGACTCGCAACGTGGCGACCGCCGCGACCTCCAGCCCGTCCACCAGCCCCGCCTCCCGGGCCCGCTCCTGCGGCACGATCAGCCGGGTCAGCTCGGCCCGGCGCGCCCCCTCGGCCACCGCGAGCGCGCCGGGCGAGTCCCGCAGCTCGCCGCCGAGCGACAGCTCGCCGAAGATCGCCCAGCTGGCCAGCTCCTCCGGCGGCACCTGACCGCTGGCGGCGAGCACGGCCAGGGCCAGGGCCACATCGAAGCCCGGCCCGACCTTGCGCAAGAAGGCGGGCGCCAGGTTGGCGGTGATACGACGGTCGGGGAACTTGAAGCCCGAGTTGAGGATCGCCGCCCGGACCCGGTCGCGCGACTCCCGCACCGCAGCGTCCCCGAGGCCGACGATCGTGAACGACGGGAGTCCCGAGCGGATGTCGACCTCAACCCATACGCGCCGGGGGTCGATCCCGTCGATGGCGAAGGTGGTGGCCCGCGCGAGCATGGCGCTGACGCTACGCGCGATCGTGTCAGGCATGGGTCACCGCGCGTGCCAATCCTGTGCCGGTTGACCGTGGGCGCCGGCACGCAATTGACACAGGCCGTCACCCACGTGTCGCACGCCTCGGCGTAGCGTCGCCTCCATGAGCACCGACCCTCGTCAGCACCTCGGCGCCACCGGCGAGCGGCTGGCCGCCGAGCACCTCCAGCGTCGCGGCTACCGCATCCTCGAGCGCAACTACCGCACCCGCTGGGGCGAGCTCGACATCATCGCGCTCGATCGCCAGACCATCGTCTTCTGCGAGGTCAAGACGCGCCGGATGCTCGCCCGCGACCGGACGCCCCTGGAGGCGGTGCACACACGCAAGCGATCCCGGGTGCGCCGGATGGCGGGCAGCTGGCTCGCCGAGCGCAAGGACCGGCCCCACGTCCCCGACCTCCGCTTCGACGCCATCGGCGTTACCTTCGACGGCTCAGGCCGGCTGGCGGGCATCGAGCATCTGCAAGACGCCTTCTGAGGGGGCCGGGGGCCCCCCGGGCGTGACCAGGGCCAGCTGCTGGTAGGCGGCCGACTGGAAGGACAGCCGGTGCAGCGGTGAGACCCCGATCCGCTCGATCGCCTGCCGGTGCTCGGGGGTGGCGTAGCCGACGTGCTGGCCGAACTCCCAGCCCGGATGGGCTGCGTCGGCGCGACGCATGTAGCGGTCGCGGGTCTCCTTGGCCAGCACCGAGGCGGCCGCGATGGCCGCGCTCTTGGCGTCCCCGCCGACCACCGCCCGCTGCTCCCACTGCAGCTTGGATACGGGGAAGCCGTCGCTCAGGCAGATCGACCCGGGGCAGCCGACCCGCTCCAGCGCGTCCCGCAGCGCCTGGAGGTTGGTGACGTGCAGTCCGCGGGCGTCGATCCCGGGGGCGCAGCGGGAGACGATCGCCACCTTGGCGGCCACCCGGAGGATCACGGGAAAGAGCTGCGCGCGGCCGGCGGGAGTCTGCTGCTTGGAATCGTTGAGCTCCCCGAGCGCCCGCACGTCGGCCGGGCGCAGGCGCTGCAGATCGAAGCGCACGGCCGCCGCCACCAGTGGGCCCGCCAGGCACCCACGGCCCGCCTCGTCGGCGCCGGCCACGAAGCGCGTCCCCAGCGAGCGGTCGAAGGCGAACAGCCGGGCGGCGGTCCGCCTGCCGCTGCGCCTAGAGGGTGCCGAGCCTGCCCGGCGGCCAGTAGGTGAAGAAGGCGACGCCGATGATCGACTTGTTGGGGACCGGTCCCCAGAAGCGGCTGTCGTCGGATTCGCCACGGTTGTCGCCCATCATGAAGTACTCACCGGGCGGAATCGTGATCGCTTGCCGGAAATTGCAGTTACCCACGGGCCCGCAGGCGGCAATGTAGGGGTCCTGCTCACGCACCGCGTTGCGGATCACGTGGCCGTCGACGATCGAGATCCGGTCGCCCGGGCCCGCGACCACCCGCTTGATGAAGGTCTGGCTGGACGCCTCTGGTGTAGAGGTGTCGCACGCCTGCCCGTGGCCGGTTCCCTGGCTGGAGTTGACGCAGAGGCCGTCGCCGAGGTCGGCGCCGTGGGGTGGGTGGAAGACGGCGATGTCACCGACGCTGGGGTGATCGATCATCCGGTTGGTCAGCACCCGCTGATTGATCGACAGGGTCGGAATCATCGAGCCGGTCGGAATCCGGTAGGGCTTGACGGCGAAGCCCATGACCAGGAGCACCGCTGCGACCGCCACCGCCACGGTGACGACGGTCTCCAGCACTGGCTTGAGCACCGAGCGTGAACGGGGGCTCACCGCCATCAGAGCGTGCCGACCCGGTCAGGAGGCCAGTAGGTGAAGAAGGCCTTGCCGATGATCCAGGGCTTGGGGACCGGCCCCCAGTAGCGGCTGTCCTCAGAGTCGGGACGGTTGTCGCCCATCATGTAGTAATCCCCGCTGGGGATGGTGATCGGCTTGGGGAAGGTGCAGTTGGTGGCGCCGCCGCAGGGCACGATGTAGGGATCCCGCTCCTCCACGCCGTTGCGGATCACGTGGCCGTCCCGGATCGAGAGCCGGTCCCCGGGAAGCCCGACCACGCGCTTGATGAAGGTCTGCGTGGATTCCTGCTCCTGTTGGACGTCGCATGCCTGCGCCGTGGTGGCGCCGGCGTTGTTGTCACCCTGGGCGGAGTCGGCGCAGCGGGAAGGGTCCGCCGGCGGATGGAACACGATGATGTCGCCGAGGTGCGGTGTGGTGAAGTGGTTGCCGATCCGGTTGACGAGAACCCGCTGGTTGATGTGGAGCGTCGGCAACATCGAGCCGCTGGGGATCCGGTAGGGCTTGACCAGGAAGGCCTGGATCCCCAGTGCCAGGGCCACCGCCGCCACGACGATCAGCACCAGCTCCAGGGTCGACCCGGGCAGCGACTTCTTTGTCGCTGTCACACCGCGTCTGGGCCGGTGGTTCCCTCGGGCGCTGCCGGGGCGGGCTCCGCCGCGACCGGCGGAGGTGGAGCGTGCAGCAGCTCCCGCTCCACCGCCACCTCCGGGGTCGTGTAGCGACGCTCACGCACCCGGGCGCGCTTGCCGACCCGATCGCGCAGGTAGTACAGCTTGGCGCGGCGCACGTCGCCGCGAGCCGCCACCTCGATCCGCTCGATCTTCGGCGAGTGCAGCGGGAAAGTCCGCTCCACGCCCACGCCGAAGGACTGCTTGCGCACGGTGACCGTCTCACGCACCCCGTGCCCCTGGCGCTTGATCACCACGCCCTCGAAGACCTGAGTTCGGCGACGGGTGCCCTCGATGACCTGGAAGTGGACGCGCAGGCGGTCGCCGGCGTCGAATTTCGGGACTCGGCGCAGCTGAGCGCGCTCCAGGTTGTCGATCACGATGCTCATGGCAAAGGGGGCCGGCGGTTCCGGGTCGTGCCGGCCGGAAGGCGTCCGCGCGGAGCGGGCCGCGGTCCGCGCGGGACGCCTATGGTAGCGAACCCCGCCCGGCCTCCCCGCCCGCCCGCGCGCGCTGGCGGCTCTGCTCCAGCCGCCACTCACGGATCCGGGCATGGTGGCCGGAGAGCAGCACCTCGGGCACGCGCCAGCCGCGGTGCTCGGCGGGCCGCGTGTAATGCGGGTACTCCGGCGCCCCCCCGAGGGCCTGGCTGTAGGACTCCTCCTGGACCGACGCCTCGTGGCCGAGCGCCCCGGGAAGCTTGCGCAGCACGGCGTCGCAGAGCACCATCGCTGCTAGCTCACCACCGGCCAGGACGTATCGCCCGATCGAGATTTCCTCCGCGGCGAAATGGTCGAGCACGCGCTGGTCGAAACCCTCGTAGCGCCCGCACAGCAACGTCAATTGCGACTCGCCGGCGAGCTCGTCGACGAGCCGGTCGTCGAGCAGCCGGCCGCTCGGGGTCAGCGCGATCACGCGCCGGCGCTCCCTCACGCGCACCGGATCCTCGCCGTAACGCGCCCGCAGAGCGGCCTCGACCACGTCGACCCGGAGCACCATGCCCGCACCGCCTCCGAAGGGCGTGTCATCCACCTGCCCCGCCCCCAGCGGCGTGTGCCGACGGTAGTCCACGTAATTCAGGCGAGTGCCCGCCGCCACCGCGTTGACGACGTGGCGCTGGTGCTCGAACCACTGAAACGCGGCCGGAAACAGAGTGAAGACGTCGATCTCCATCACTCCTCCCCCAGGAAGCGAAGGTCGATGTCGATCCGCTGGCTCTCCACGTCCACCGTGCGCACGGCATCGCCCACGAGCGGAACGAGCAGCTGGCCACCGGGACTGTGGCGCTCCACCTCCAGAACCTCGCACGAGGGAAGCTCCAGAACGCGCACCACGACTCCGACCGGCCGAGGGCCGTCGAGCACGAGGCAGCCCTCCAGATCCTCTATCCACCATTCCTCCTCCTCCAGCTCGGGCGCCAATGCCCGCGGCGCCAGCAGCTCCTGACCGCGCAGCGCCTGCGCCCCGGCGCGGCTCTCGCAGCCGTCCAAGCGCACGATCGGCCGGCGGTCGGTCCCCGCACGCCGGACGATGCGCCGCTCGATCCCGTCAAGCAGGACCGCCGCGTCCACGTGCAGCAGCGCCGGCCTGGGGAGTCCCACGTGGAAGCTGCCGTCGAGACCGTGAGGGCTGGCCACCACCCCGGCGCGCAGCCAACGGGGCTCGGCGGCGTCAATCGACGATGTCAACGAAGACGCGGCGCCGGTCCCTGGTCGCGGCGCTCTTGATGATCGTGCGCAGCGCGGAGGCGGTACGGCCACCGCGGCCGATCACGTTGCCGTAGTCCTCCGGCCCCACCGCCAGCTCCAGGACCAGCGTCCCGTCATCCTCCTGCACCTCGGTGACGCTCACCTCCTCGGGCGCCTCCACGAGCCCCCGCGCCAGATACTCGAGCAGGTCCTTCACCGGCTCATGCGCTCCTCAGCTGATGCCCTGGATGCGCAGCAGCTTGCGGACCGAGTCCGACGGCTGGGCTCCGCGAGCCAGCCAGTCGCGAACGCGCTCCTCGTTCAAGACGATCGTGGAGGGATCGGTCTGCGCGTTGTAGTGCCCCACCGTCTCGATCACGCGGCCGTCGCGCTTGGAGCGTTGGTCGGCGACAACGACCCGCCACACAGGGTTCTTGCGGGAGCCGATGCGGGTGAGTCTGAGTCTGACTGCCATTGCGAAGACGAGGTTAGCGTGACGAGCGCTAGACGGCGTTTCTAACGGGCCTGGCGCATCAACGACCCGAGGTCCGGCATCCGCCCCGACGCGACCTGGCGCATCACCTTGCGCATCTGCTCGAACTGCTTGATCAGCTGCTTGACGGCCTGCACGTTGGTGCCCGAGCCGCGCGCGATCCGCAGCCGCCGCGAGCCCTTGATCAGCTCGGGATGGCGGCGCTCCTGGGGGGTCATGGAAAGGATGATGGCCTGGATCCGGTCGAATTCGGACTCGTCGAGCTTCACCCCGCGCAGCTCCTTGCCCAGGCCCGGGATCATGCCCATCAACGACTGCAGCGGCCCGAGCTTGCGCACCTGGGCCATCTGCTCCAGGAAGTCGTCCAGTCCGAACTCCTGCTTGCGCATCTTGCGCTCCAGCTCGGCGGCCTGCTCCTCGTCGTAGCTCCCCTGCGCCTTCTCGATCAGGGTCATCACATCGCCCATCCCGAGGATCCGCTGCGCCATCCGGTCCGGGTGGAAGCGCTCGAACTGGTCGAGCTTCTCACCGGTGGAGGCGAACAGGATCGGCTTTCCGGTCACGGCCTTGACCGACAGCGCGGCGCCACCGCGGGCGTCGCCGTCGAGCTTGGACATGACCACGCCATCGAACTGCACGAAAGACTGAAACTGCTCGGCGACGTTGACCGCGTCCTGGCCGGTCATGGCGTCGACAACCAGCAGCACGTTGTGGGGCGTCGTGGCCTTCTTGATGTTGGCCAGCTCGGTCATCAGCTCGCTGTCCACGTGGAGACGACCACTGGTGTCGATGATGAGGACGTCCTTGCCCTCGGCCATGGCTCGGTCTCGGGCCCAGGCGGCGATCTTCACCGGATCGCGATCGGTGCCCTGCTCGTAGACGTCGACGCCGGCCTGCGCGCCGACCTTGATGAGCTGCTCGACGGCGGCGGGGCGGTAGACGTCGCAGGCGGCCACCGCGACCGAGGACCCGTGCTGCTCACGCAGGTAGCGGGCCAGCTTGGCGGTGGCGGTCGTCTTGCCCGAGCCCTGCAGGCCCGCCATCAGCACCACTGTCGGCGGCCGGGGCGAGAACGACAGTTCCCGCGAGGCGCCGCCCATCAGCTCGGTCAGCTCGGCGCTGACGATCTTCACCACCTGCTGGCCCGGGTTGAGCTGGCCGATGACCCCCGCCCCCAGCGCCCGCTCCTTGACCGCCGTGGTGAAGCTCTTGACGACCTTGAAGTTGACGTCGGCCTCCAGCAGTGCCAGCCGGATCTCCCGCATGGCGGCGGAGATGTCGTCCTCGGTCAGGGTGCCGCGGCCGCGCACGTCGGAGAGCGTCGCCTGGAGCTTCTCCGCGAGCGAGTCGAACATCTGATCCTCAGGCTACTGCGCCGGTCAGCGGGCGCTTTAGCGATCGCTTCCCGGCTGCACCCCGTTGCCCGGGCCGAGGGTCCGGCCGGGTCCGCGGGTGACGGCCTCGGCGGCGACGTCGGCCGCCAGGAACCCGTCGCGGATCTGGGCGATGAGATCGCCCACCCCGCTGGGCGAGTGCGGCAGCAGGATGGTGTTGGTCTTCGAGCCCTCGCCCAGGGCGCGGATCATGTCGGTGTACTGAGTCAGGGCCACCAGCGCCATCGCCTCCTTGGGGTCGAGGCCCTGCTCGGCGATTATCTCCAGCGAATCCTTGAGCCCTTCGGAGATGGCGCGCCGCTCGGCGGCCACGCCCTCGCCCTGGAGGCGCATCGTCTCACGCTCGCCCTCGGCCTTCTTCACCGCCAGTGTCTTCTGGGCATCGCCCTGGGCGGCGGCGGCAATCTGGTTGCGCTGGGAGGCGTTGATGTTGTTCATCGCGTCCTTGACCCGCTGGTCGGGCTCGATGTTGGTGATCAGCGCCTTGACGACCTCATAGCCGTACTCGGCCATGTTGCGGTGCAGGGTGTCCTGGATGTGCATCGCGATGGTGTCGGCATCGGCATAAGCCTCGTCGAGGTCCATGCTGGGGATGTGCGAGCGCACGACGTCGAAGGCGTAGGACTGCATCTGCACCTCGGGGTCGTCGAGCTTGTAGTGGGCGTCCTGGACCTGCTGTGGCTCGACACCCACGCGATACTGAACGGCGAGCTTAACGTGGACGAACACGTTGTCCTTGGTCTTGGTCTCGATCTCCGCGTTCAACTGCTCCACCTGCAGGCTCATCCGCCCAGCAACCCGCTCGACGAACGGGGACTTGCTCTGGAGTCCGGGACCGGCGACGCGGACGAACTTGCCGAAGCGTTCGACGAGCGCCCGCTCGTTCTGCTCGACGGTGAAGAAGAAGAAGGGCATTTCATTCCTTATAGTTTGGGGGTCTCGCGTCTCTCGGCGCCCACAGGGGAGAGTACCTTCAGGCCGATGGCCCCGGAAGCGGATCCGCGGAGCGTGATCGGTCTTGCGCCCGACGAGCGGCTGGCGGGGTCGGATCTCGCTCAGCTGCCAGCGTCGCTGCGAGCTCCCGAGGCGGCCCCGGACCGGGCCCGGCGGCCGGTGCTGGTCGGCACCGGCGCGGCGTTGACCGGGCTCACGCTGGTCCTCGGGGTGACGTTGGTCGTGCTGGCCGGAGCCGACGTTCTCGTACGGGGCGTCAGCCTCGCCACCGCCGGAGTGCTGGCGCTGGGAGCGATCCTGGTGGGCACCCATTGGGGCTGGGTACACGTCGCGCAGGCCAGCGCCGATGCGTTGGAGCGGCGACGCCAGCAGCCGCATCAGGCTCGTCGAGCGGCGTGGCTCGGCGGAATCGAGCCGTACACGCGGTGGTCGATCGTCACCGAGACCGCGCCGGACGGCGCGATCACGATCCTCACTCTGCGTCATCGCCCGGTGCCGTGCGGCGAGCGGTCGTTCACGTTCCTGCGGGAGGTGGTTGAGCGCGAGCTTCATCCCGACGAGCAGCCCGCGGCGGCGGTCGCCGAGCGTGCCGAGTTGCTGCGCCGGAGCGCGGCCGCCGAGACCGCCGCCGAGCGGGCGCGCTACCAGGCCGCCCGCGAGGCCCTGCAGCGCTCGCAACTGCGGCGCGAGGACGAGCAGCGCCGCCTGGGTGCGGCGCGCGCAGGGTCCGAGGCCCTGTCGGAGCAGATCAACTCCCACCTGCGCCAGCCGCCGCTGGAGGAGTAGAGGCGTTTCGCCGGAGCGTGCGGGCGCGTGATCAGCCCACGAGCGCCCGGGCGAACTCGTCGGCCTCGAAGGGCCGCAGATCCTCCAGCTTCTCCCCCGCGCCGATCAGCTTGACGGGGATCCCCAGCTCGTGGGCGATGGCCAGCGCGATCCCGCCCTTGGCGGTGCCGTCGAGCTTGGTCAGCACCAGGCCGCTGACCTCGATCGCCTCCGAGAACAGCCGCGCCTGGCGCAGGCCGTTCTGGCCGGTGGTGGCATCGACGGTCAGCAGCGTCTCGTGCGGAGCCTCGGGGAGCTGCTTGGCGATCACGCGCCGTACCTTGGCCAGCTCAGCCATCAGATCGTCCTGGGTGTGCAGGCGCCCGGCGGTGTCGACAATGGCCACGTCGGCACCCTCGCGCCTAGCTGTGGCCACGGTGTCGTAGGCCACCGCTCCGGGGTCCGAGCCGGCCGGCCCCTTGACAAAGCCCACGCCGGCCCGCTCCGCCCACACCTGAAGTTGCTCCACCGCGGCGGCTCGGAACGTGTCAGCGGCGCCCAGCACCACCGACTGGCCGAGCTCCCGGCGCAGATGCCAGGCCAGCTTGCCGACGCTCGTCGTCTTGCCGGTGCCGTTGACGCCGGCGACCAGGATCACGGTGGGCTTGGGCCGGAGATCGATCCGGTCCTCGCCGACGCGGGCGATCCCGGCCAGCAGCTCCACGAGGCGCTCGGTCAGCGCCGGTCCGCCCGTGATCTGGCCGCCGGTGGCCTCCTGCTCCAGCTGGCTGACCACCTGAGCGGTGGTGCGCGCTCCGACGTCGGCGTAGATCAGCGCCTCCTCGAGCCGCTCCCACGTCTCGTCGCTGAGATCCTCGAACAGCGTCGCCTGGATCTCGCTGGTGAGCGCCTGCCGGGTCTTGCGCATGTTCTCCCGCAGTCGCCGGAACCTCCCCGTTCGCCGCGCCTCGGCATCGGCGGCATCGACGCCGGCCGGCGCGTTGCCGCCATCCACGATGAAGAGGTCCTGCCAGTCGCGAGCCATAGCGGCGGAGCCTACGCGGCGCGGGGCAGCCGGCGCGAGATCACCTTGGAGATCCCGTCGCCGCCCATCGAGACCCCGTAGAGCGAGTCGGCGGCCTCCATCGTGCGCTTCTGGTGGGTGACGACGATGAACTGGGCGCGGCTGGAGTACTGGCCGAGCAGCTCCAGGAAGCGATCAATGTTGAGGTCATCCAGCGCCGCCTCGACCTCGTCGAGGATGTAGAAGGGGCACGGCTTGGCCAGGAACACCGAGAACAAGAAGGCCAAGGCGGTCATCGACTTCTCCCCGCCGGAGAGCAGCGACAGGCGCTTCATCGCCTTGCCGGCCGGCGTGATCTCGATCTCCACGCCCAGCAGATCCTCCTCGTGAGCGCCGTCGCCCTCGTCTGCCTCCTCGGCCTCGGGCGCCCCGTCGCCGTCCGAGGGGGCCTCAGAGACGTCCTGCCCCCCCAGGACACGTGCCGGACCGTCGCGCTCTGAGACCAGCCGCAGCCGCCCCCGGCCCCCGGGAAAGAGCTGTGCCGAGAGCTCCTCGAAGTTGCGTGCGGCCGCGGCAAAGGTCTGCTCGAACAGCTCCCGGATCTGGCGGTCGGTGTCGGCGATCAGCTTCTGCAGCTCGCGCAGCGCCGCCTCCAGGTCGCCGCGCTGGCGCTCGAGCTCCTCCACGTGCTCGACCGCCTCCGCATACTCCTCCTGCGCCAGCGGGTTCACCGGGCCGAGCTGCTCGCGACGGCGGGCCAGCCGCCCCAGCCGGACCTTCAGCGTCTCACGCTCCTCCTCGTCCAGCGGCTGCTCGGCGGCCGTCGGATCCAGCCCGGTCCTGGCGCTCACCTCCTGGAGCTCCTGCTGGGCGTCGGCAACCAGGTCCCGGACGCGCTGGGCGCCGACCTCGTGCCGGGTCAACAGCTCGTTTACGCCCTGGAGGTCGCTCTGCAGCGCCGCCTCCCGCTGGGCGCACGTCCGCAGTTGGGCGGCGACGTGCTCGCCGGCCTGCCGGTCCTCGCCCAGCGCCCCCTCGAACACCGTCCGCTGCTGGGTGATGGCCTCCCCGGCTGCCCGCAGCGCCTCCAGCAGCGAAACGAGCCCCGGAGTCAATGCCTCCCCCCGCTCGGTGGCGCCGCGCAGCCGCTCGATCCTCCGGCCCCGCTCGGCGCGCTGCTGATCGGCCCTCGCCACCGCCGACTGCTCGGCGGCCAGCTCGGCGGCCAGCTGGGCCCGGCGACCCGCACCGGGACCGTCGTCGGGCGCCGCGCGGCGGCGCTCGATCTGCGCCGCGACCCGCCGCTCCTGCTCGGCCGCCTCATCCCGCGCTCGCGCCGCCTCGCGGTCGGCGGCGATCGCCCGCTCACAGCCGGCGTCTTGCTCGATCACCTGCTCGGTGAGGCGCTGGAGCTCGCCCCGGGCCCGGTGCTCGGCGCCGGCGGCGCCCTCGCTGGCGCCGATCAGCGCCTGGCGGCGGTTGCGCTCGGCCAGCACGCACTCCTCGCCGTGGGAGCTGGCCTGGCGCAGCTCGCGGGTGGCCGGGGCCCAGACGCGGCCGGCACGGGTCACCGCCAGCCCGCCGAACGAGTCGGGAAGTGCGGCCAGCTCGTCCACCACCCAGGCGTCACGCAGCAGCAGCCGCGTCAGCGCCATCGAGCCCTCGGGCCCGCGAACGTGGTCCAGCAGCCGCTCGGCCGCGCTCACCGGAGGGTCCTGGGAGTAGGTCCCGCCCGCCCACCCGCCCTCGCGCCCGCCATCCTCCCCCTCGCCCTGGTCCGCCGCAGCGCTCCGGCCGGCCACCAGCGCCCGCCCACCGTCGGCGCCAGCACCATCGAGCAACAGAGTTCCGGCGCGCAGATCGTCCACCACCGCCGCCTCCAGGCGGCCGTCGAGGGCGGCTGCCACCGCGTGCTCGTAGCCGGGATCGACCTGAAGCTGAGCTGACAGCGACGCCGCGCCGCCGGGAGCCGATTCCCGGCCGCGCAGGAACTGGTTGACCGCGGCGAGCTCCCCGCCGACCCGGGCCGCCTCGCGCCGGGCCGCCTCCACCGCGCGCTCCGACTCCCGCGCCGCCCGCCGGGCCTCCTCCAGCCGTCCCTCGGCCTCGGCCCGCGCCAAGCGCGTCTGCTGCGTTGCCGCTTCGCGCTCCTGACGGGAGCGCTCCGCCACAGCGAGCTGTTGCTCCAGCTCGGCCAGCTGGCGGGCCAGCTCGGCGTCCCGATCCCGGTCCAGGGCGGCGATCTCTTGCTGCAGGGCCTTGATTCGACCCTCGGCGTCGGGATCGGCCCGGTCGGCGGCGTGCTCGCCCAGCAGCTGCTCCAGCGCGGCCCGCTGGCGTTTCAGGCGCCCGGCCAGGCTGTCCGCGGCGGTGCGGACGGCCTCGGCGCGCAGTCCGACGCGGTCGGCCGCCGAGCTGGCGGCAAAGCAGCGGCGGGAGAGCTCCTCGCGCCGGGAGCTGCGCGAGGCGAGCGCCTCCTCGGCCTGCTCGCGCTGATCTGAGACCTCGCGCAGCTGGGCCTCCACCTCGGCGCGCCGCTGCCGCTGCGCGCCGACTTCGGACTCGGCCCGCGCCAGCGCCGCCTGCTGCTCGCGCAGCCGGTCGCGAGCCAGCTCCCAGCGGGTCTCCAGTGTCTGGCGCTCGATGCGGGCGTGCAGCTCGGCCGCCTCCGCCTGGCGCTTGAGCGGCCGCAGGCGCGAGCGCGCCTCCCGCTCGACGTCGAGCGCGCGGTCGAGGTTGTCCTGGGTGCGAGCCAGCTTCAGCTGGGCGCGGCGGCGACGCTTGCGATGCTTGCCCAGCCCGGCGGCCTCCTCGATCAGGAGCCTGCGCTCACGCGGCTTGGAGGTGACGATGGCCTCGACGCGTCCCTGGGAGATGACCGAGTGCATCTCCCGTCCCAGCCCCGTGTCGGAGAGCACCTCCAGCACGTCGACGAGACGGCAGCGCGCACCGGCGAGGCGGTACTCGCCCTCGCCGCTTCGATCCAGGCGGCGAACGATCGAAACCTCCGCGGTGGGGAGGCCCAGCGTGCCCTCGCTGTCGTCGAGCACCAGCTCCACCTCCGCGCCCCGGGCAGCCTGCCGGCCGGGCGCGCCGCCGAAGATCACGTCCTGCATCGATTGGCCGCGAACCGCCAGCGGCGACTGCTCGCCCAGCGCCCAGAGGACGGCATCGGTGACGTTCGACTTGCCGGAGCCGTTCGGGCCGACGATCACGCTGACGCCGGGGCCGAACTCCAGCCGGGTGCGGTCGGGAAAGGACTTGAAGCCCTTCAACGTGATCGCCTTCAGATAGATGAGCTCACCCCCGACACCAGGCTCAGCCCTGCAGGGCCTGTAGCGCCGCCTGCGCGGCCAGTTGCTCGGCGTCCTTCTTGCTGCGCCCGGTGCCGCGGCTCACCTCCACCCCGTCGATTCCGGCGCTGACCTCGAAAGTGCGGTCGTGCGGCGGCCCCTGCTCCCGCACCACCGCGTAGCGGACCAGCGCGCCACGGCGAGCCAGGCGCTCCTGCAGCGCCGACTTGTGATCCACGGGATGCTCCAGCGCACCCTCGACCTCCGGCTGAAACGCCGCCACCACCGCCGCCGCGGTGCGCTCGTAGCCAAAGGCCAGGTAGCAGGCGCCGATCACCGCCTCGATCACCGACGCCAGCACGCGCTCGGTGCCCACCAGCGCCGGCACGGTGTGCGCGGCCATCGCGGGGGCCGCCGCTCGCAACCGCTCCGGCACCCCGAGCCGCTCGGCCACCTCCCGGCAGGAGCGACCGGAGACCGCCTGGGCGCGGATCTTCGTCAGCCGCCCGGCACCGAAGCGATCGGCCTGCAACCGCGGGTACAGGTGGGCGGTGATCGCCAGCGATAGCACGCTGTCGCCGAGAAAGGCCAGGCGCTCGTAGGAGTCCGAGCGCCGCGCGGTCCAGGAGGAGTGCGTGAAGACGGGACCGGAGAGCTCGCCGGGCAGCCCGTCCAGCAGCTCGCGCAGCGCTGACTCTCCGCTTGCGGCGGGCTGCGGGCTCGTCACTCAGGGTCGTGGCCCTGGCTCGCGGTCGCCGGCGGACGCGGTGGTGCGCCGCTCGCGAGCACGAACTCGACCGCCTGCCCGACGGTGAGGATCTTCGCGGCCTCCCGGTCGGAAATCGTCACCCCGTAGCTGTCCTCCAGCTCCTGGACCAGCGTGTACAGGTCCAGGGAGTCGGCATCGAGGTCCTCGCGGAAGCGGCTGGACTCGGTGATCGTGTCCGGGTCCACCTCCAGCTCCTCGGCGAGGTGGGCGCGGATCAACGAGAAGACCTGCTCGCGATTCATTGCCCTGAAACCGTAGCCGCCGGCTCGGACACGCTCTCCCCCCAAGGAGGCGGGGGCCGCAGTGCCCCCGCCTGCGACAACGCCGCCCGCGTGCGCGCGATGACGTCCTCCTGCACGCCGTAGGCGGCGACCTCCACGGCACGCTGGAAGCCACGGCGGGTGAAGCGGCCGTGGGCGACCACCCCGAGCTGGCGCAGGCCGAGCATGTAGGCGCCCCCCGGCCCCTCCGGATCGATCTCCCGGCGCAGGCGCGCCACCGCCGGGGCCAGCAGCAGGCCTCCGAGCTTGCCCCGTGGCGAGCTCATGGCGGCGTCACGGATGGCGCGCAGCGTACGCGCGGAGACGCCCTCGATCAGCTTCAACGTGATGTTGCCGGTGAAGCCATCCATCACCACCACGTCGGCGACCCCCTCGGTCACCTGGGTGCCCTCGATGTTGCCGATGAAGTTCAGGCCCGTGCCCCCCTCCCCGGCAAGCTGCTCGTGGACGGCGACGAGCTCCGGGGTTCCCTTGGCCGGCTCCTCGCCGTTGGAGAGCAACGCCACGCGCGGGGAGCGGAGTCCCAGCACCGCCTGGGCGAAGGCCGAGCCCATGTGCGCGAACTGGACGAGGTGCTCGGGACGGCAGCTGACGTTGGCGCCCACGTCGAGCAGCAGCACCGGCGAACCACCGGGCATCGGCACCGGCAGCGCCAGCGCCGGGCGGTAGATCCCGCGGTCGCGCTTGAGGTTGAAGAGGCCCGCGGCCAGCGCCGATCCGGTGGAGCCGCCGGAGACCAGCGCCTGCGCGCGGCCGGCGGCGACAGCCCGGGCGGCCTGCACGATCGAAGCCTCGGGGGTGGAGCGCACGGCAAAGGCCGGGTCCGTCGCCTTGGCGATCGACACCGGTGCGTCAACCACCTCCACCCCGTCCGGAACGGGGCCGATCTCCCGCGCGGCGCCGAACAGGATCACGCCAATACCGCTGGCGGCGGCGGCAGCTGCCCCGGCCGCAACCTCCCCGGGACCGAGGTCCGCCCCGCCCGCATCGACGGCAACCGTGATCATCGCGAGCCGGGTCAGCCGGACTGAGCGAGGCGCTGCGCGACGACGTCGCGACCCTTGTAGCTGCCGCACACCCGGCAGACCCGGTGGGGCAGCCGCGGGCTGTGGCACTGCGGGCAGGCGTTGTACGTCGGAGCCGTCAGCTTGTGCTGGGAGCGGCGCTTCGTGGTACGCGAGTGCGACTGCTTCTGCTTGGGTACGGCCATCGCGCGAGCAGGCTAGCAGGCGATCGCGCGGCCGCAGGTCGCACCGGGCGGGCGGGGCGCTACTCCAGGTGCAGCTCTGAGAGCTTGGCCCAACGCGGATCCGGGGCGCGCTCGTGCTGGTGCTCGGGGCCGGCCCGGTTCAGGTCCTCCCCGCAGACGGGACACAGGCCGGCGCAGTCCTGAGAGCAGAGGACCTTGTCCGGAAGGGCCAGCGCCAGCGCATCGCGGGCCCAGGCGTGGAGGTCCAGCACGCCGCGCTCGACATAGGGCGAGGTCAGCTCCTCCTCCTCATCGTGCGGCTGCGAGAGCTCGCGTGCGTCGATGTCGTAGCTGGGGCTCGCCGGCTCCAGGCAGCGCATGCAGGGCCCCGTCAGAGACGCCACGAAGCGCAGCCGCAGCGCGCATCCGTCACCGGTGGTCCGGGAGATGTCGAGGCGAACCGGTACCCCAGCGGGCTCCACTGCGTAGCGCTCGCCCCCCAGCACGTAGGGCTCGACCCTCACCAGCAGATCCAGCCGGCGCCCTTCGCCGGAGATCAGCCTCAGCGCCCCGAGATCGAATAGATCAGCCAGGGGGGGCATGTTCGGCCAGGGTAGCGAGCCGCAGGTGGGATCCACTTGGCGCGATGATTTCCGGTCGTGTCGCTCTGGTTTCGCACCTACGGCTTCGGCGAGATCCTGCCGGATCTGCTGATCGGTGCCTATCCCCGTGACACCGAGGACGTGGGGATGCTGGAGTGGGCCACCGTCCGGCGTGTGCTCAACCTGGTGGAGGACGAGGAGTACGAGGCCGGGGAGCGGGAAGCGGTCACCCAGGCCTATGCGTCGGCCGGGATCGAGGAGCACCGCCTGAGCTTCCCCGACTACGGCAACCTGCCCGAAGAAGCGCTGGAGGTGGCGGTGCAGGAGGTCACGGGCTGGCTGGCCGAGCGCGTATGCAGCTACGTGCACTGCCGAGCCGGCTGGCAGCGCTCGGCGGCGATCGCCGGCGGCGTGGTGGCCACGGTGCAGGGGATCGACATCGACGAGGCGCTGCAGTTCGTCCAGGACCGCAAGCCCTCAGCCGACCCCCTGCCCCATCAGCGGAAGGATCTGCGCCGCTGGTGGGATGCGCGGCGCTGAGCTTTCCGGCGCCGCCTGAGCCAAGCGCACGTGGGTCGTTTCATGAACCGTTCATGTCGGCTGGTGACGCTGTGGTTGTGCGTGTGTTGATCGTCGAGGACAGGCAGAAGCTCGCAAAGTTGTTGCAGATGGCCTGCGCAAGGAGGGCTTGGCGGCAGACGTGACTTTCACCGGCGCTGCGGGCGGCTTTAGCCTCAGCCTTCGAGGAAACTAGCGGCGTATCGCAGCTGGTTGACGACCTGCTCATACTTGCCCGCGCCGATCAGGGAAAGCTGCCACTGCGGTGGACACCGGTGCTGGTGGGGGATCTGCTCGATCGTGTGGCTGAGCGTTTCCGCGCGCAGGCTGAAGCCGCCGAGCGATCGCTCACGGTCATGGCCATGCCAGAGCTCCAGCTGCCTGCGGATCAGGCGCGGCTGGAGCAGGCGCTGGGGAACATGGTCGAGAACGCGCTGCGTCACGGCAGCGGTCCGATTGTGCTGTCCGGCGCGCCAGCGAACGAAGTGGTGGAAATTCACGTGACCGACGAAGGTCCGGGGCTGTCACCCGGATTCGTTGACGTTGCCTTTGAGCGGTTCGCTCGTGCGGATCCCGGACGCACGGCTGAAGGCAGCGGACTCGGACTGGCAATCGTGCGCAGCATTGCCCGCGCGCACCGCGGTGAGGCGCACGCCGCCAACCGGCGCCTGGGCGGCGCGGATAAGTGGCTCGTCCTCCCGGCCAACGTGAGACAGACAGGCTCACACCTCACCGAAACCGCGCCTGATCGCGCCATGACGACAGCAGGCGGGCGCTGGACATGAACAGCCGATGACAGGCAGTAGCCGGTTCATCAGCCTGTCATCCACCACTTCTAGGTTGGTCGTCCGAGAGGGATCCCCCGGACGACCAACCCAATCAAAGGAGACGTTCATGCTCAAGCGCATCACCACTGCGGGCGTCGCGCTCGCAGCACTCGGTGCATTCGCACTCGGCGGCTCGGTAATCGCCGCCGCCAAGCCACATGCAGCAAGCCATCCGAAGCTCCACGCCGCCCAGACGGCCGCGGCACGGTCTGAAAGGACTGACAACCCAGCCGAGGCGCCCGGCACCACGTCGGACGGACCTGGCGGCCCCAATGTGCAGTCAGGCGACCAGAGCACTCCGGACACTCGCTCGGCCAAGGCCGGTAGAGCGTCTTCGGAGGGTTCTGCGGAGGGGTCCAGCTCCGAAGCGGACGGGCCCGGCGGTCACCAGGACACGGGCGCGGCTAACAGCGACACTCAGCAGCAGGGACAGAACTAGCCCAGGCCTCGCGTCTGGGCGCGCCCAGCCATGAGGCCTCGTCGGGCGGCCCGGTCCAACCACCGGGCCGCCCGACTGCCCTTGGTCATCCGCTGACGCGCGACGCTAGCGTTCGATCCGCAGGAGCTGCCGACGCTGGCGGCGCTCGCCCCCCACTGGGGTCAGGCGCGCAACCGCGCCAGCTACGACACCCGGGCTGCGGGCACCCGTCGATGGACTGCTCGCGCACTCCCCACCCGACGCCTCCCCAGACTTGCCGCCCTTGTCAGAATCCTCGCCATGATGAGCGAAATCGTGCGGCGGCGGGTGCGAGTCCACGGCGAGGTCCAGGGGGTCTTCTTCCGTGACAGCACGCAGGAGAAGGCACAGTCCGAAGGCGTGAGCGGGTGGGTTCGCAACTGCGAGGACGGAACGGTGGAGGCGGTCCTGGAGGGCCAGGAGCAGGTGGTGCAGCGCGTGTTGGACTTCTGCCGCCGCGGCACAGACCAGGCCCGGGTGGACGGCGTGGACGTGACCGAGGAGGAGCCTGAGGGGCTCGAGGGGTTCAGCGTCCGCTGAAGCCGCCGGCCGCGCCTACGAGACTTCGGCTTCGTCCCTGCCCGCGAGCCGGTCGCGGCCGCGTTGCACGGCGGCGATGAACTTCGAGAGGTTGACCTCGAGCGTGTTGAGGATCTCGTCGGCGTAGTCCTCCGCGCCGAGGCGAATTTCCCGTTCCCTCGCGCGGGCGTCCTCGATGATGTCCTCGGCAGCGCGCTCGGCCTGCTTGGTGATCTCCTCCTCGGAGACGAGGCGCTCCTGGCGATCGCGCGCCTCCTTGACGATCCGCTCGGCCTCGCGCTTGGCCTCGGCCAGCATCTCCTGACGCTCCTTGACAATCCAGCGGGCCTGCTTGATCTCCTCGGGGATCGTGGCCCGCATCTGGTCGAGGATGTCGTAGATCTCCTCCTTGTCCACGCGCACCTGATCGGTCAGCGGGACCGGTTTCGCGTTGTGGACGAGATCATCCAGCTTGTCGATGAGTACTAGGACGTCCATCGCGCTCCCTTGGAATTCGTCACCGGCCGAGCCGTTCCTTCAAGGCGGCGGCGACCTCGTCGGGCACCATGTCCTCGATGTTGCCGCCGAACGTGGCGAGCTCCTTGACTCCGCTCGACCGAACGAAACTGTACTTGGCGGAGGCCATCAAGTACACAGACTCCACGTCGGGCGCCTGCGCATGGTTGAGCTGGTTCATCTCCAGCTCGTACTCGAAGTCGGAGATGGCCCGCAGGCCCTTGATGATCGCCTTGGCTTCACGCGCATGGGCGAACTCCACCACAAGGCTGGCGAAGGGCTCCACCGTCACGTTCTGCAGCGACCCCGTGGCGTGCTCGACGAAGCCCACGCGCTCCTCGGTGCTGAAGAGCGTCTTATTCTTGCGGACAGGCACGTTGACCACGGCCACGATCACCTTGTCGAACATCGCCGCGGCACGCGAGATCACGTCGATGTGACCGTTGGTCACCGGGTCATAGGAGCCGGGGCAAACTGCGATGCGGTTGTCAGGGGCCATAGATGCGGATCAGTGTGTCGCCGTAGCGGCGTTCGTCCAGAAGCGGAAGGTCCAGCTTAAGCGGCTGCCGTCGGTCACTCTCTGCGACGACGCTGGCCTCAGGGATGAGGACCGGCGCCAGCGCGGCAGCGAGCCGGCCGCCCAGCGCGCTCGCCTGGCGGTATGGAGGGTCGAGGAACACCAGATCGTATTGACGCGGCCGCCGGCGTGCCCGCTCGAGGAACGCCAGGGCCCCGCTCTGGTGCACCTCCGCCTCCAGTCGCGTCGCCTGCAGGTTGCGTCGAATCGCCGCGATCGCCGCCGGTGAGGAGTCGACCAGGGTCGCGCTCGCCGCCCCGCGTGAGAGCGCCTCGATCGCCAGCGCGCCGGACCCGCCAAAGAGATCGAGGACGCTCAGACCTCCCAGCGGGCCGAGGATGGAGAACACCGCCTCGCGGACGCGATCGCCCGTGGGGCGCGTGTCCTGACCGCGCGGGGCGCGCAGCGTCGTGCCGCGGCGCGAGCCCCCGATCACCCGCACGGCTCAGGCCCGGATCGGGGCGGCGGCCTCGGCGCCGTAGGCGTCTCGCAGCGCGTCGGCCAGCAGCGTGTGCTCTGACTCAGACAGCTCCGGATCCTCCCCAGCAATCCGCTCGGCGTGGATGCGGGCTCGCTCCAGCAGCTCCGCGTCCCGGGGCAGCTCCGCCACCCGGTACTGCGCCATGCCGTGCTGGCGGGTCCCGACCAGCTCCCCCTCCCCCCGCAGCCCCAGGTCGACTTCGGCCAGCGAGAAGCCGTCGCTCTGCTGCGCCACCGCACGCAGCCGTGCCGAGTCTCGGGGCCCGAACAGCAGGCAGAGGGATGCGTCCGGGCCCCGCCCGATCCGCCCGCGCAGCTGGTGCAGCTGCGAGATCCCGTAGCGGTCGGCGTCCTCGACCAGCATCACGGTGGCGTTACGAACGTCGATCCCCACCTCGATCACCGAGGTGGCCACCAGCACGTCGGCCTCGTGAGCCGCGAACGCAGCCATGGCAGCCTGCTTGTCGACCGAGCGAAGCTGGCCGTGGAGCAGGAGCACGCGGAAGTCCCGCAGCTCGCCCGTGCGCAGGCGCTCGTACTCCGCGGTGGCAGCACGAGCCTGGAGGGCCTCGGATTCCTCCACCAGCGGGCAGACGACGAACGCCTGACGGCCTTCCCCGCACTCCTCGCGCAGGCGGTCATAGGCCCGAGCCCGCTCGCGCTCGGTGGAGCAGACGAAGGTCTTGATCGGCTGCCGCCCCCGCGGCAGCTCCCGCAGCACGGTGAAGTCCAGGTCGCCGTAGCCCGCCAGCGCCAGCGTGCGCGGGATCGGCGTCGCCGTCATGTGCAGCACGTGCGGGCTCTCCTCACCGCGGCCCTTGGCGTCCAGCGCTGCGCGCTGGCGCACCCCGAATCGGTGCTGCTCGTCGATCACCGCCACGCCCAGATGCGCGAATTCCACCGCCTCCTCGATCAGCGCGTGGGTGCCGACGATCAGCGACAGCTCCCCGCTACCCAGCCGGGCCAGCAACTCCGCGCGCCGGCGCGCCGGCGTGGAGCCCGTCAGGAGTCCGGCGCGCACGAGCTCGCCGGGCAGGAGGGCCTGGAGGGTGGCGAAGTGCTGCTCGGCGAGCGTCTCGGTCGGCGCCATCAGCGTCGCCTGGAGGTCGTGCTCGACCGCGCGCAGCATCGCGTACAGAGCCACGACCGTCTTGCCCGACCCGACCTCACCCATCAGCAGCCGCTGCATCGCCCGCGCCTGGGCCAGGTCGTCATCGATATTCCCCAGCGCCGTGCGCTGGTCACCGGTGAGCGGGAACGGCAGCATCCGCTCCATCCAGCGCGCGGTCAGCTCCCTCGGTCCGTCGAGCACCGGCGCGATCGTGGCCGAACGCCGCCGGCGCCGGCGGTGCAGCAGCGCCAGCTGAGCCAGCAGCAGCTCCTCGAAGGCCAGCCGGCGGCGCCCGAGGTCCGGCTCGGCGGCGCCGCCGGGGAAGTGCGCGCTGCGAAGCGCAGCCGGACGGTCGGGAAGGCGCTCGCGCACGCGCAGCGCGCTCGGCAACGGCTCTGTCACCTCCGCGATCTGCTCGTGGTGCTCGGCCACGAGCGCCAGGATCTGGGTCGAGGAGATCCCCTCGGTGGCCGGGTAATGGGCCACCCCCGCGCCGCCGGCGGTGGCCTCCGCGGTGGGGGCGTGGGCCTGCACGCCGAAGCGACCACGCCCGTCGAGCTTTCCGTGCAGCACCAACCGCGTCCCCGCCGGATACCTCTGCACGAGCCACGGCTGGTTGAAGAACGCAACCTTCAGGGTCCCGGTGGCATCGCCCACCGTCGCCTCCACGAGCGGCTTCATGCCCCGCCGGCGCACCGAGCGCGAGGAAATCCCGCGCACCTCCACGACCACCGTCGCGCTCTCCTGCGGCACGAGCTCGGCCACCGCCCGTGCCTCGCGTCGATCCCGGGGCAGATGCTCCAGCAGGTCGCCGACGGTATGCAGCCCCAGCGCCAGCGCGGCCTGCTCGGCCTTGGCGCCCGGAAGCACCAGCGCCCCCTTCAGCCGCGAAGGACGCGGGTAGCGAACGGGAGCAGCGCGCAGCTCCGCCTCGTCAAGCGAGGCAGAGCTGGCGAACGCAAGCGGTGGAAGCACCAACGAGATGATGCCGCCCGGACCGGTCGCTTACCGGATCTCGGGCTGCCGCAAAGCCGGGGTTGCCGTGGCCGTGACGCCCGCGCGCAGCCCAGCGGGCGTCACGGCCCGGCAGCCCCGGCGCTACTCAGCACTTAGCAACCACCAATAGCTCTGCTGCCCGCCCTCGGAGAGCTCCAGCTCGGCTTCGCCCTCCGAGAGCGCCCGTACGGCGTCGTCGTCAAGCGGCGCGTCCGCTCCCCGCAGGCAGGTGACGAGCTCTGCCCCCTCGCCGAGGCGCTGCAGCACCTCCCGTAGGGTTCGCAGCGGCTCCCCCCAGGTCACGAGCTGTTCCTCCACGAAGCCGACGGCGTCGCCCTGGCGAAAGCGCCCTTGCGCGTCGTCGCGGGCGGCCGGCGCCACCGCCCCGGTCCGGATGCGGGTGAGCGCCTCATCCATGGCGCGAGCGTTGTCCGCGGCGGCGCGGGCGGGATCCAGGGCGACCGCGGCGGCGAGCCCGGCCTGCGGCGAGCGGGAGAGGACGACCCGAACCGTCCTGTCGGAGAGCTCGGCGGCCCGCTCGGCCGCCATCACCACGTTGGGGCTGTTGGGCAGGACGATCGCCTCCTCGGTGGGAAGCGCGTGGATGGCGGCGAGCAGGTCGTAAGTGGAGGGGTTCAGCGTGGGCCCCCCGTCCAGTGCCCGCACGCCGAGGCCCTCGAACAGCGAGCGCATGCCCTCGCCGGTGGTCACCGCCACCGCACCGCAAACGGCCGCCGGGGCGGGCGTGTCCCCAGCCAGCCGATCATCGCGCTGTTGCACCTGCTGGCGCATGTCGGCGACATCGAGGTGGGAGACGGTGCCGGCGTGGGCGAACACCGCGGTGGCGGCGTCGGGGTCGTCGGTGTGCACGTGCACCTTGAGCGTCGTGGGGTCGCCGACGACCAGCACCGAGTCGCCAAGCTCCTCCAGCGCCGCGATGAAGGCTCGCGGCTGAAGGCCGTCGCCGGTGACCGCGAAGTTCGTGCAGTATCGGTAGGTGCCGGAGGCGTGCTGGGGATGGGTGACCCGCGCGGCGGCGTGGCGCTCCAGCGGGGGCGGGTCGCTGCCGCGCAGCGCGCCGACGATGCCCGCCAGCAGCACCGTGAGCGCGTAGCCGCCGGCGTCCACGACGCCGGCCTCCCGGAGCACCGGAAGCAGGTCCGGCCCGCGCTTGACCGAATCCTGACCGGCTCTGAGCGCCCGCTCGATCACCTCGGCGATGACTCCGTTCTGCTCCTCGGCGCTGGCATCGGGTCCGAGCCGCGCGTCGTCACTGTGGGCCAAGTCGGAGGCCACGCGGACCGCCATCTCCCGCACCACAGTCAGGATCGTGCCCTCCGCTGGCTCACGCACCGAGCCGTAGGCCTGATCGGAGGCTCGCGCCAGTGCGGCGCTGATGAGCACGGGATCCACCAGTTCGCCGGGGCGGCTGGCAAGCTCCTCGGCCGCGCCGCGGATCAGCTGCGAGAGGATCACGCCGGAGTTGCCCCGGGCGCCGAGCAGCGCTGCACGGGCCACCGAGGCGACGATCTCGTCGCGGCCGATGTCGTCGATCGTCCGCTCCTCGGAGGCGCCCGCCAGCCGATCGAGCTCGTTCAGGACGGCGCGGAGCGTCAGCACCATGTTGTCCCCGGTGTCGCCGTCGGCAACCGGGAACACGTTCAGGTCGTTGACCTCCTGCCGCCGAGCCTCGAGCTGGGCGAGGCCGGCCTGCACGATCGCGCGGAAGCGGACGAGGCTGGGATCGGACACCGGCAGCGCTGGGGCCAGCGAAGCGTGCCTCAGCGCGCTTTGGTGACCTTGCCGGCCTTCAGGCAGCGCGTGCACACGTAGACCCGTCGCGGCGTGCCGGCGTCATTGATGCGCACCCGCTGGAGGTTCGGCTCGAAGCGCCGCTTGGTGGCCACCATCGAGTGGCTGCGGCTGTGGCCGAACGACGGCCCCTTGGCGCAGGTGTAACAGACCTTGGGCATGGGGCGCGAGTATAGACACGGGCACCCGCTCGACACCGGCGCGCGACGCCGGCGCGGCTCCCCGGGGGCCCGGACGGCCGGTTCAGATCGTCGCGGACGGGTACTTCAACAGGCGATGAGCGGACGTTCCCCAGCGGACGGTGCGCTGCTCAGCGACACTGGCCTTCCCCAGCGTTACTCCCTGGAGCGTCCGATCGCCCAGGGCGGCATGGGCTCGGTGTGGGCCGCCCGCGACACCTTGCTCGGCCGTCAGGTGGCGCTCAAGCTGCTGCCCGCCGCCGTCGTGGACGATCGGGCCGCGCTCAGCCGCTTTGACCGGGAGGCCCGGGCGGCGGCACGCGTGTCCACCCACGCGAATGTGGTCACGATCTTCGACGTCGGCGAGACCGAGCCCCAGCGCGGAGGATTCGGAGCTCGGCCCTACATCGTGATGGAGTACCTGCCGGGGGGCACGGTGGCGGACGCGCTGCGCGCCGGCGCCGTCGAGCGCGAGCGGGCGCTGGCCTGGATCGCCCAGGCGGCATCGGCCCTGGACTACGCCCACGGCCAGGGCGTGATCCACCGGGACGTGAAGCCGGCCAACCTGCTGCTGGACGGACAGAGCGTGCTGCACGTCGGGGACTTCGGCATCGCGCGCCTGGCCTTCGAGCAGACGATCACCAGCGGCGGTCAGCTGTTCGGCACGGCCGCCTACCTCTCGCCCGAGCAGGCCCGCGGTGAGCCGGCCACGGCCGCCAGCGACCGCTACGCGCTGGCGGTGGTGGCCTTCGAGCTGTTAGTGGGCGAGCGGCCCTTCCCAGCCGAGCACTTCGCCGCCCAGGCACGCCAGCACGTCGAGGAGCCCCCACCCCGCCCGAGCTCCCGGAACAGCCGGCTGCCGGCGGCCATCGACGAGGTGCTGCAACGGGGCATGGCCAAGTCGCCCGAGGATCGGTGGCCGTCCTGCCACGACCTCGCCCAGGCGCTGGCCGACGCGGCGCCTGAGCCCCCGGCGCCCACGCTGCCGCTGGCAGCGCCGCCCGGCAGGACCCGCCGAGCGGCGCACCCGCCAGCGCCGGCGCCGGCCACGTGGCAGCCGCTTCGCTTCGGCTCGCGCTCCCGAGCGCGCCGCCTGAGCGCTCTAGCCGCGCTGGCGGTGGCGGCACTGGCCCTGGCCACGGCGCTGCTGCTGGCGGGATCGGGCAACCGCAAGCCGGCCCACCCCACGGCCTCCCGCGCACCGGCTCGGAGCGCCGCCGGTGCCGCCCATCCCCGTCCCGCTCGGAGCGCCGCCCCGAATTCCGCGGCGGTCACTGCCAGCACGCCCACGACGAGCTCCACCGCAACCGCGCCCGCGGGCACCTCGGCCGGGGCATCCGCGGATGCGCTGGAGGCACAGGGCCACTCGCTGATGCTCGGCGGCGCCTACGCCCAGGCCGTCCCGATCCTCCGCCGGGCCGTGCAGACGGCTGCTCCCGGCAGTACCACCCTCGCCTATGCGCTCTTCGATCTCGGCCGCTCGCTGCGCCTGGCCGGTGATCCCCAGTCCGCGGCGCAGGTGCTGACCCGCCGGCTGCAGATCCCCAATCAGACGGGCGTCGTCCGCCAGGAGCTGGAGCTGGCGCTGGCGGCCGCGCGCAGCCAGGGACCCGTGGCCACCTCACCGCCGGATGCCGGCCCCGGGCACGGTCACGGTCACGGGCACGGCGGCGGACCGGGCTAGGCCCTCAGACGCCGAAGCCGGTTCGACCGCGCCGAGCCGCGAGCTTACCCTTGACCTCCAGCGAAGCCAGTACGGCCTCCACAGCGTGGCCCCCCGTGTCCCGCCGCTCGCCGCCCGTGACCCGCGCGCGGGCCTGCTCCATGGAATCCACGGTCAGAACGCCGAAACCGCACGGAACGCCGCTGAGCAGCTGCACCTGCTGGATCCCGCGAGCCGTCTCGGCGCAGACGTAGTCGTAGTGGTCGGTCTCGCCACGGATCACCGCGCCCAGGCACACGACCGCTTCGAAGCGACCCGACTCGACGGCGAACTTGGCCGCCAGCGGCAGCTCGAAGGCCCCTGGGACGTCGAAGCGCTCGATCTCTTGCACCCCGGCGGCGGCCAGCGTCTCCCGCGCTCCCTGCTCCAGCGCGTCGGCCAGCTCCGCGTAGAAGCGGGCGACGCACAGCGCCACCCGGGGCTCAGCGGCCACGATCCTGCTCCTGCTCGTCGTGGAGCATCTCCTCGTCGAGCGCCAGGCCCTGATGGTGCAGGGTGTGCCCCATCCGATCGCGCTTGGCGCGCAGGTACGCCTCGTTGTGCGGGTTGGAGACCTGATCGATCGGGATCTGGTCCACGACCGAGAGGCCGTATCCGGCCAGTCCCGAGATCTTCTTGGGGTTGTTGGTCAGGATCCGGATGCTGGTCAGCCCCAGATCCACGAGGATCTGGGCACCGATCCCGTAGTCACGCAGGTCCGCCGGCAACCCCAGCTGGAGATTGGCATCGACGGTGTCAAATCCCTCCTCCTGGAGCTTGTAGGCCCGCAGCTTGTTGAGCAGCCCGATCCCGCGCCCCTCCTGGCTCAGGTACAGGAGCACACCGCAGCCCTCCCGCTCGATCATCGACAGCGCCGACTCCAGCTGCTCCCCGCAGTCGCAGCGCAGCGAGTGGAAGACGTCGCCGGTCAGGCACTCCGAGTGAACGCGGACGAGCACGTCCTCCCGACCCTCGACGTCGCCCTTGACCAGCGCGACGTGATGCTTGTTGTCCACCAGCGAGCGGTAGCCGACGGCGACGAAGGACCCATACCCGGTTGGCAGCTTGGTCGCCACCACGCGCTCCACCAGCTTGTCGTGCCGGCGGCGGTAGGCGACGAGGTCGGCGACGGTGACCATCTTCAGGTCGTGGCGAGCACAGTACTGCTGCAGATCTGGCACCCGGGCCATGGAGCCGTCGTCGTTCATGATCTCGCAGATCACCCCGGCGGGGATCAGGCCCGCCAGTCGCGCCAGGTCCACGGCCGCCTCGGTCTGCCCGACCCGCTCCAGCACCCCGCCGGCCTTGGCCTTGAGCGGGAACACGTGTCCGGGCTGGACGAGATCCCAGCGCGCCGCGTTGGGGTCGATCGCCACCTGGATGGTGCGGGCGCGGTCGGCGGCCGAGATGCCCGTACTGACTCCAGACCGTGCCTCGATCGAGACGGTGAAGGCGGTCTCGAAGGCCGATTCGTTCTTGGCCGCCATCAGGTCGAGGCCCAGCTCGTCGCAGCGCTCCGGGGTCAGCGTCAGGCAGATGAGGCCGCGCCCCTCCTTGGCCATGAAGTTGATCGCCTCGGGAGTGACGAACTGCGCGGCCATGGTCAGGTCGCCCTCGTTCTCACGGCTCTCGTCATCGCAGACCACCACCATCTTGCCCTGGCGAATGTCCCCGAGGGCGTCCTCGATCGTGGCAAATGGTGACCTCGTGGTACTCATCGCCGCACCAGCTTCTCCACGTACTTGGCCAACACGTCGACCTCCACGTTCACGCGCTTGCCGGTCTGGGCCTCGCCCAGGTTCGTGCGCTGCAGAGTCTCAGGGATGAGAGACACGGTAAAGGATCGGCCGTCGAGCTCGGCGACCGTGAGCGAGACCCCGTCGACGGCGACCGAGCCCTTCTCCACCACGTAGCGGAGCACCTCCGGCGAGGTCTCGATCCGCACCCGCCGCGCGAAGCCGTCGGCCAGCACCTCGGCGATCGTGCCGGTGCCGTCGACGTGGCCCTGCACGACGTGGCCCCCGAGGCGGTCCGTCGCGCGCAGCGGGAGCTCCAGGTTCACGCCCGCGCCGATCTCCACCGCCTCCAGCGAGCTGTGCCGGAGCGTCTCGTGCATCACCTCCGCCGCGAACGAGGCGCCGTTCACCGCGGTGGCGGTCAGGCACACCCCGTTGACCGCCACCGAGTCACCCTCCTGCAGCTCCCCGCCCAAGGCGGTCCCGATGTGCAGGCGGATTCCACCACCGGAGCGCTCAAGTGCCAGCACCTCGCCCAGATCGGCTACCAGGCCCGTGAACGTCGTCTACCACTCCTTGATGCGGGCGGAGATCAGCAGGTCCTCGCCGTGGCGCTCGCAGCCGAGCGTGAGCGCCTGGACGGCATCGGCGATCGTGTCCACGCCCTCGCCCTCCAGCGGATCCCGAGCACTGCGCCCGCCGAGGATCAGGGGCGCCAGGAACAACCTGATCTCGTCGACTTCGCCGGCGTCCAAAAAGGCGCCGGCCAGGTGTGGCCCGCCCTCGAGCAGGATCGAGCTGACCCCCTCCGCGCCCAGCTGTCCCAGTGCCGAGCGGATCCGCGCGGGCTCGTTCTCGCCCACCGCGACGATCACCTCGGCCCCGTAGGTCTCGAGGGCATCGGTGGCCACCCGCGGCGCCGCGCGGGAGACGACCACGCTCAGTGGGATGCGGCGGGCGTCGCGCACCAGCTTGGAGTCCAGCGGCAGGCGCCCCAGCGAATCGAACACGATCCGGCGCGGCTGGCGGCTGACCCCCTCGACCCGGGCGGTGAGGCGGGGATCGTCGGCGATCACGGTGCCGACGCCGACCACGACTGCGTCGCACTCGGCCCGCCAGTGGTGGGCTAGGCGGCGGCTGGCCTCACCGGAGATCCACTTGGAGTCCCCGCCCCGCGTGGCGACCTTGCCGTCGAGCGACATCGCCGACTTGAAGAGGACCCAGGGCCGTCCGGTGCGCGCGTGCTTGCGGAAGGGCTGATTGAGCAGCCGCGCGCGGGCCGCCAGCTCCCCGCCGGCGACCACGACCTCCACGCCCTCGTCGCGCAGGATCCCCAGGCCGCGTCCGGAGGCGAGCTCGGAGGGATCGTCGGAGGCCACGACCACGCGGGCGATCCCGGCCCGGCGGACGGCATCGGTGCACGGCGGCGTACGGCCCTGGTGGCAGCACGGCTCCAATGACACGTACATGGTCGCGCTGCGCAGGTCGCGGTCGGCGTCGATGATCGCCTCCACCTCGGCGTGCGGTCCGCCGATCGCACGATGAAAGCCCTCACCGACCACCTCCCCGTCGATCGCCAGCACCGCTCCCACCAGCGGGTTGGGGCTGACGCGTCCGCGCCCACCTTCGGCCAGCTCGACGGCGCGAGTCAGCAGGCGGCGATCGGTATCGGTCTGGAGCGCCATCGGCGTTGCCTTTCAGGATAGGACCGCGTCAGCCGGGCTGGGATGCGCACCGGCCCCCGGAGAGGCGGTACACGCTCATCTCGGGGCCGGGCAGCCGGTACTGGCGGGGGAAGTAGTCAATCGACCAGTCGAAGTTGAAGGGCACCGTCCGGTCCCCGGCGGCGAACGGGGTGACGTGCTCCACGAGCCGCGCGCGGCGGGAGAGCTCGGCGTAATAGGCGACGGCGGCGGGGACATCCCGAGGCTGGGCGAAGGCGCGACCAGCCTGCAGCGAGCCGATCACGACCCAGCAGTAGCCGCTGCGCGTGTACTCCTCCAGCAGCTGCGGGCGCAGCGTGCGCTCGTACTGGTCCACGAGCACGTACCGGCGCTGCCCGGCGGCCAGCGGGCGACCGTGCGAGTCGACGTCGGTCAGTGACGTGGCGAAGCGGTACCAGCGGTCGCCGCTGGGCGTCCATGGCAACGCCGCGCCGATGTCGGAGGCCCAGTTCTCGGAGACCACCGGCTCGATTACCACCTTGGCGCCGGCGGGAATGTGGGCGACCATCCAAGCGCGAACCAGGTTGCGCGTGTCCGGCCGCGCCAGCACGGCGTCGTCGTGGAGCACCGCCACGACGCTCTGGGCCAGCAGGAGCACGCTCACGAGCGTCCACGCCACCGGCGCACGCAGCCTTCGTGCCAGGATCAGCCAGCGGACGAGCTCGGTGGCGCCGTAGGCGGCCAGGATCGCGACGATTGGGAACACCGGCATCAGCCAGCGACCGAAGAAGCGCTGCTGGCCCCCCATGAAGACCACGAACGCGATCGGAGCCGGCAGGAGCACCAGCGCCATCGCCAGGCGCCGGCGAGCCAGCAGCAGCACTCCTCCGGCGACCGCGGCCAGGCTGGGTCCCCATCCCAGGCCCCACGTGAACGTCCAAAGGTAGTAGCCGATGCCGCTGCCGGGGGCGGTGCCGAGCTTCACGGGATCCTGACCGGCGGCCAGCGAGGCCTGCGAGGAGACGCCGTACTGAAATGAGGAGAAGTCCAGCACCGAGTAGGGGTTGGCAAGCACGAAGGTCGCCAACCCGATTGCCAGCGCGCCCCCCAGCTGGCGCGTCGCGGTCCGGAACCCACCGCCGGCCCCGTCGCAGACAAAGGCGCAGAGCAGGCACACAGCCGTGATGCCCCCCGTGTACTTGGTGGCGGCGGCCAAGCCGACTCCGATCCCGGCTAGCAGGTAGTCCCGCCAGCGTCCGAGGCGCATCACCCCCGCGATGCCGACGAGCGACAGCGCCACCGGCGCCAGCGTGGGAACGTCGTTGAGCGCCAGGTGGCTGTAGAAGATCGGCAGAAACGCCAGGCCGAAGATCGCCGCAGCGAGCAGGGCCACGCCTTGGCCGAGCAGGCGCACGGCCGCCACGTAGGTGAGCCATACGGCGGCGGTGCCGAGCAGGGCGGCCACCAGCCGCGCCACCACGAAAACCGAGCTGGGATCGCTGGCGTAGGCACGCGTGACGGCGTCCGAGCCGCCGAACCACAGCTCGAAGACGACGTGCAGCAGGTAGGAGTAGGCCGGCGGGTTGAGGAAGTAGTGCGGGTTGAGGTCGTGGGAGAAGAACGCGATCGCCCGCGGCACGAAGTGCGTAGCCTCGTCCACGTTGTAGCTGTACGGGAGGCCCTGCCCGATCCCCCACAGCCGCAAGCCGAAGGTGCTCGCCAGCAGCGCGGCCAGCGCCGGGCGGTGCAGCCAGAGCGCCATCGCCCCGCCCGGTACCCGCCGCCGGTGGCGAGCGCGGGGCGGGCGGGCAGCGCGGCCGGTGAGGGCCGGCGTCGTCGCGCTTGGGATGACGGTGGCGGTATCCATGTTTTCCGTACGAGTATCCCGCTACCGTGTGATGGAAAGCTCCCGTCGAGCTCCGCGCGGGGCTCGCCCCGGCGGCGGCACGGCGTACCTGTTTCGGTCTTCTGATGAAGCTCATCATCCAGATTCCCTGCTTCAACGAAGAGGAGCAGCTCCCGCTCACCCTCAGCCGCCTGCCGCGCCAGGTACCCGGCTTCGACGTCGTCGAGTGGCTGATCATCGACGACGGCTCCAAGGACCGCACGATCGAGGTGGCACGGGAGAACGGCGTCGACCACGTCGTACGGCTGACCAATCACAAGGGCCTGGCCGCGGGCTTCCAGGCCGGTCTGGACGCCGGGCTCAAGCTGGGGGCCGACGTGATCGTCAACACCGACGCCGACAACCAGTACGAGGGGTCCGACGTGCACAAGCTCGTGGCCCCGATCGTGCGTGGCGAGGCCGACATGGTGATCGGCGACCGGCAGGTGCACACCATCGCCCACTTCTCCGCGCGCAAGAAGCTGCTCCAGCGGCTCGGCTCCTGGGTGGTGCGCCAAGCCTCGGATACCGAGATCCCCGATACCACCTCGGGGTTCCGCGCCTACAACCGTGACGCCGCCCTGCAGATGCAAGCGGTGTCCAAGTTCACCTACACGCTGGAGACGATCATCCAGGCCGGCAAGCTGCTGGTGGCGCTGGACCACGTGACGATCCGCACTAATCCCAAGACGCGTGAGTCGCGGCTGTTTCCCTCGATGACCAGCTACGTACGCCGCAACGCGCTCTCCATCTTCCGGATCTACTCGCAATACGAGCCGCTCAAGGTCTTCTGGGCCGGGGCGGGGGTGCTCGGTCTGGGTGCTCTGGCGGTCTTCCTGCGCTTCCTGGTGTACTTCGTCGAAGGCCACGGACGGGGCCACATCCAGTCGCTGATCCTGGGCGCGCTGCTGTTCAACGCCGCCATGCTCCTGGGCTCGCTCGGAGTGATCGGCGACCTGCTGGACGCGCAGCGCACCCTCTCGCAGCGAACGCTCGAGCGCGTACGCCGGATCGAGCTCCAACTCGGCGTCGAGCCCTCGCACTACGAACCCGGCGCCGCCCGGGACCAGTCAGACCGCCAGGCACTCGAGGTATGACGCTGGCTCAGCGCTCGGCGCCGGGCCGCGAAGCGGTCCCGACCGGCAACACCTTCGATAAGTACGGCTCCACCAATCCGTTGGTGCGCCGACTGATGACGGGCTTCGAGGCCACCCTGGAGGAGCTGTTCGGCCTGGCCGCGCCGCGCTCGATCCTGGACCTCGGCTGCGGTGAGGGCGTGCTCACTGCCCAGTGGGCCCAGCGCCTGGGCCAGCGCCGCGTCGTGGGCGCGGACCTGGAGGATCCGAAGCTCCGCGCGGAGTGGACGCGGCGCGAGCGGGCCAACCTGGAGTTCCGCACGCTGATCCCCGGTTGGCCGCTGCCCTTCGCCGCCGGCGAGTTCAGCCTCGTCGCCGGAATCGAGGCCCTGGAGCACATCCCCGACCCCGAGGGCACCGTCGCCGAGATGGCGCGCGTGGCCAGCTCGCACCTGCTCGTCTCGGTGCCCCGAGAGCCGTTGTGGAGGATGCTCAACGTGGCACGAGGCGCCTACCTGCCTCAGCTCGGCAACACCCCCGGCCACGTCAACCACTGGTCAAAGCGCGCCTTCGTGGACCTCCTCTCCCGTCACGGCGAGGTGCGGGAGGCGCGCTCCCCGTTCCCGTGGACGATGCTGCTGGTCCGGGTCGGCTGATGCGCGGCCTGCGCGCTCGTGAGCCGGAGCCGGCCGGCGCCGACCGAGACGGCGCGACCGGAGCCGCCGCGGCGGTCTCAGGCAACGGGACCGTCCCCGAGCCGGCGGGCCAGGGGTCCTACGCCTCGGGGGCCCGCGTGCTCTCGATCGGGATCGCCTCCACGGGGATCTTCACCTTCGCCTATCTGGCCACCGCCAGCCACGTGCTCGACCAGCGCTCCTACGGCCGCGTGTCACTGTGCTGGGCGATCATGTTCGTGATCCTGTCGGTCATCTACCGCCCGGTGGAGCAGCTGCTCAGCCGGACGATCGCCGACCGGCGCGCGCGGGGCGTGGAGGGGGGCCATCCGCTGCGTGTGCCGGCGCTGATCCAGCTGAGCTTCGCGCTGCTGTTCCTGATCGCGGCGCTGGCGCTGCGCGACCGGATCGAGCGCAGCCTGTTCGACGGCTCCTCCGCCCTCTACTGGATCCTGGTGGTCGGGGTGCTCGTGTACGCGGCCAGCTACTTCGCCCGCGGCTGGCTGGCCGGACACGAGCGCTTCGCCCTCTATGGCAGCCTGGTCTTCCTGGAGTCGACCTCCCGCTTCCTGTTCGCCCTGGCTGTGGCCGTGGGAATCGGCAGTGGCCAGGGGATCACCGGGCTGGGAATGGCGGTCGCGCCGTTCGTGTCGCTGTCGGTGATCCCGTTCGCCTTTGGACGGGTCAAGCACCGGGCGCCCGCGGGGCTGCCCGCCGCCGACGCCGCCGGCGAGGGTCCGGCGCATGCGACAGTGGAGGAGGCCTCCAGCGACCTCTCGCTGCGCCACGGCACCGGCTTCGCGGTGGCGGTGGTGGGGATCATGCTCGCCGAGCAGACGTTGATGAACGCCGCCGTGCTGATCGTCAACGGCACCTCCGGCCACGCGCTGGCAGGCTTCGTGTTCAACGTGCTGCTGATCGTGCGCGCGCCGCTGCAGCTCTTCCAGGCAATCCAGACCTCGATCCTCCCCCACCTCACGGGACTGGAGGCCCGCGAGAACAGCGACGATTTCCACCGCGCCATTCGCCTCACGGTGCTGGTCATCGCCGGCTTCGCCGGAGCGGTGGCGATCGGGCTGCTCGCCGTCGGGCCGCCGGTGATGACGGCGCTGCTGGGCGACAAGGGCTTTCACTACGCCCGCCTGGGGCTGGCGGTCGTGGGGTTGGGAATGGGCTTCCATCTCGTCGCGGGCACCCTCAACCAGGCCGCCCTGGCCCGGGGCCGGGCAGGGTTGGCGGCGATGGCGTGGCTGGTCTCGGCGGCGCTGTTCGTGGCCTTCGTGGCCAGCCACACGATCGCCGCCGAGGTCACCAAGGTGGAGGTTGGGTACTTCGTGGCCACGCTCGTGTTGTGCGGGCTGCTGTGGGCGGTCTACCGGCGCGGGCCGGCGCCCCACCTCCGAGCCGCGGCATCAGGCGCCCTGCGCGAGCCCGAGGGGCCCGCGCAGGTCGCAGCCGCCTGATCTAGCCGCCGCTGCCGAGGTTCTGGCAGGCCGATTGCTTCTTGGCGGCGCTCTCCAGCGCCGGGCTCTTGAGCCCGCTGAGGCTGGAGCCGATGCTGCTCATGGAGGTGCGGACGTTGGTCCCGAGCATGATGGCGCCGTTCTTGAACGCCTCGGCGCTGCTCGTGGGCAGCGACTTAGCCGAGGTGACCGCCTGGCCGAGCGCTCCGCGCAGCTGCGTGAAGGCGCCGACGATGGCGTTGTTGATCCGCGTGCCGTTGCTGATGTCGGGCGTTCCAGCGCTCTTGAGCTTGGAGACGGCCTGATCGGTGTCGGCAGCCACGGAGCTCAGGAAGCTCTGAAGCGCCTGCTTGCCCTGCGCCGGGCTCTTGATCGAAGTCAGGTTCAGGGAGCTGCTTCGGCTCTGGACGTCCTTCTCGAACGGCCCCACCGCCTGGCAGATCGATTTGACGTAGGCCGAAGGCGCGACGTTGCTGGAACCCCCGCACGCCGTGAGCCCAACGGAGACGGCCAGCACGCCGCAGATGGTTGATGTCTTTCTTCCCAGAGGCATGGCGGCGACCGTACCGGAAAGGCCAGACGCCTGCCGGATCGGCTCAGCAGGTCTTTCTCACGCGGCAGAGCTCAGGCGCCGCTTCTGAGCCTCTGACAGGCGGGCTCCTTCTTGGCCGCGCTCTCCAGTGCGGGGCTCTTGAGTCCGGTGAGGCCGCCGCTGACCGCAGATCCCTGCGTCTGCATGGTGTGTCCGAGCGCCGCGGTTGCATTCTTGAACGCTGTAGGGTCTTGCGTCGAAAGGGATTTCGCTGTAGCGGCGTCCTGATTCAGCGAGCTCTGAAGCCGTGTGAACACGGTGTCAAGGGCAGAGGAGACCTGCTTCCCGTTGCTGACGTTCGGGCTGCCGGCGCCCTCGATCTTCGAAGCCGCCGACTTTGCACTGGACGAAAAGCTCGTCAGGAAGGTCTGGAGGGCCTGCTTGCGAGCAGGCAGAGCGGTGTCCGTGACCGCGTGGAGAGCGTTGCTGCTGGCTTGGAGCTGCTGCCGGAAAGAAATCACCGTTTGGCACACGGTCTTCATGTAGGCGGCAGGGGTGACGACGGACGAACTCGAACTCGATCCCCCGCACGCCGAGAGCGCGACGGAGGCGGCCAGCACGCCGCCGATGGCTGATGTCCTTCTTCCCAGAGGCATGGCGGCGACCGTAACGCAAAGCCCAGACGCCTGACGGATCGTTCAGGCCGCGCCGGCGGCCTCGGCCACCTGCCGGTAGGCGTGCGCCGGATCTTCGGCGCCGAAGATTGCCGACCCGGCTACCAGCAGGTTGGCGCCCGCCTGCACGACCGGCGGCGCCATCTCCGCATTGATCCCCCCGTCGACCTGCAGCGCCACGTGGTCGGGAAGCGCCGCCCGCATCCTCGCCAGCTTGCCCAGGGTGGCGGGGATCAGCTTCTGGCTGCCCCAGCCGGGATTGACGCTCATGCACAGAGCCAGGTCGAGCGTCTCCTGCGCCACTTCGGCCAGCGCCTCGGCGGGTGTTCCAGGACAGATGGCGGCGCCGGCCGTGCAGCCGGCCTCCCGGATCTGCGCGAGGGCGAAGTGCAGGTGGGGAGTGGCCTCGACGTGCACGGTGATGCCGTCGGCTCCGGCCTGGATGAACTCCTGCAGATGGCGCTCGGGCCGCTCGATCATCAGGTGCACGTCGAGGATCCCCCCGGCGTCGTGCACCCGATCGGCGATGGCGCCGGCAATCACCGCGCCGAAGGAGATCGGGGGAACGAAGTGGCCGTCCATCACATCGACGTGGATGATCCGGGCCCCGGCCGCGATCACCTCGTCGACCTGCGTACCGAGCCGGGACAGGTCAGCCGAGAGGATCGACGGGGTGATCCGTAATTCACGCAGGAGCTCGCGGGACATCTTCAAACCGCCCGCAGCATACTGCCCTGACAGTGGTTGCAGGCCACCACGGCGGTGCTCGACATCCTCACGATCGTAGAGTGCTCGCCGCAGTTGGGACACACCGACACGAGCTCGTAGCGCTGCAGGCAGTAGACGCAGCGGTAGCGGCCGGGGACCGCCGTGGGGCGCAGCCACGGCTCACCGCAGCTGGGGCACTCGGGTCCAAGCTTGATCGGGTCCTCGGCCACCATCCACGCAGCTTAACGGGCGTCCCAGCGGACCGGTTCAGTTTAGGCGGCACGGCGCAGCCTGGCGATGAAGAAGCCGTCGGTGCCGTCGCGATCGGGGCGAAGCTGAAGATGAGGACCATCGGGCGCCGCGTGCTGGGGCCAGCGCTCCCGCAGGTCCTCGGCCCGGAACTCGGGGTGCTCGGAGAGAAAACCCCCCACGACGTGCTCACTCTCCTGCCGGGAGATCGTGCAGACCGAGTAGACGAGCACGCCGTTCGCTGCCGTGGCTGCGGCTGCCGCCGACAGGATCTGGGACTGCAGCCGCGAGAGTTCGGCGATGGCCTCCGGGTTTGCCCGCCAGCGCCGATCGGGACGGGACTGAAGCGTGCCCAGACCGCTGCAGGGCGGGTCGACGAGCACGCGGCCAAAGCCCCGGCCGGCTGGGACCGTGGCGGCGTCCTCCACGACCACTCGCACGCAGCCGGCGCGCATCCTGGCGCAGGTCAACTCCAGCGCCCGCGCCCGTCCGGGGTGGCGCTCCACGGCAGTGATCTCCCCCTCCCCCTGCATCAGCGCCGCCGCGTGAGTGGTCTTGCCCCCGGGCGCGGCGCAGAGGTCGAGCATCCGCTCGCCCGACCGGGGCTCCAGCACCCGCGCCACCAGCATCGACGCTCGTGACTGCGGCATGATCGCGCCCCGCGAGAACAGCTCGGAGCCGTGCGCGTCGAAGGCCGCGCCGAGGACCAGGCCCTCGGGCAGCTCGGGCGCGCGGCGCGCGGGCACCGGTAACCGAGCGCACACGTCATCGATCGCGCTCACCAGGGTGTTCACCCGCAGCGCCGCCTCCGCGGGCTCGTTCACAGCGCGCAGCAGCGCTCGCGCCTCCTGCGCGCCGAGCTCCGCCCACCACATCTCCGCCAGCCACCTCGGCACCGAATGCGCCAGCGCCGCCGCCCCGGGGGTCTCCTCACCCAGCGTCGCGAGGATCCCCCTGCCCTCGCGCACCGCCCGGCGCAGCACCGCGTTGACCAGTCCGGCGCCTCCGCCCGGCTCGGCCTTGACCAGCTCGACGCTGTCGTTGACCGCGGCGTGCTCGGCCACCCGGTCAAGGAACAGCAGCTGGAAGAGCCCCAGGCGCAGCGCGGCCAGCACCGGGGGGTCCAGGCGATCCGCCGGGCGCCGGGAGAGGCGTGTGATGACGTGGTCCAGGGTGGCCATCCGCTGCACGGTGCCGTAGGCGAGGATCGTGGCGAGGGCGCGGTCGCGGGGCTGCAGACCGGCGGCGTGGGAGCGCAGCGCCCGGTCGGCGTAGGCCCCCTGCTCGAACACCCGGCGGATGACCCGGTAGGCGGCGCTCCGGGCCGGCGCCACCCCGGTGGGCGGAGCTCCTGCTGCCGCGCTCACTGCCGGGACCGGTGACCGCGGAGGTAGTCCTCGCCGGACATCGGCCGGCCACCCGGCGGCTGGACGGTGACCAGCTCCAACGCTCCCTCGCTGCACCCGAGCACCGGGAGCCGACCCTCCAGCGACAGGGTTCCCGGCGCCGGGTCCTCGCCCTCGCCCACTCGCGCGGAGATCACGCCTATCCGGCCCACGCGCTCCGTCGAGACGAACGCGCCGATGTGCGGAGCCAGCGCGCGCACGGTGCGCTCGAGCTGTGCCGCCGGCAACTCGGGCTGGAGCTCACGGTCGGCGGGCGTGATCTTCTCGGCGTAAGTCACGCCGGCCTCGTCCTGCTCGACGGGTGCGGGCTGCTCGTCGAGCACTCCAACCAGCAGCTCGCCACCGATCTCTGCCAGGCGGGGGGCGAGCGTCCCGTAGGTGTCCTGGTCGACGATCGGCTCTCGCCGGCGCGCGCTCACCGGACCGCTGTCAAGACCGGCGGTGAGCTGCATGATCGAGACGCCGGTGTCGCGGTCGCCGGCCATGATCGCCCGCTCCACCGGCGCCGCTCCACGCCAGCGCGGCAGCAGCGACGGATGCACGCCCAGCATCGGGTGCGCTGAGAGCAGCGGCTCCTTGATCAGCGCGCCAAAGGCGCAGACGCAGACGGCATCGGGGCGCTCGTCGCTGATCCGCGCCCGCGTGGTCTCACCGTTGACGTCCTCGGGCTGTTCCAGCTCCAGTCCCAGTCGCCGGGCGGCGTCGGCGACCGGCGGCGCCGCCAGCCGCCGGCCGCGACCGCGCGGTCGGTCGGGCCGGGTGAGCACCAGCGTCGGGCGGTGCGGCGAGCCCGCCAGCCGCTCCAGGATCGTGGCGGCGAACTCCGAGGTGCCCAGGAAGATCGTCCGCACAGCGCCGCGGTTCGCTCAGGCGGCCTGAGCTTCGCGCAGCGCCCGCATCGCGGCCTTGCGCTGCTCACGGGTGGCGCGGTCCAGGATCAGCACTCCGTCGAGGTGGTCGATCTCGTGCTGGATCACTCGCGCCTCCAGGCCGGTGGCCTCGATCGTGATCCGCCGGCCGTGCTCGTCCAGCGCGCCGACGCGGACGTGGAGCGGCCGCTCCACGTCGATCAGCACCGTGGGCAGGCTGAGGCACCCTTCCTCGGCCGTCTCCAGCTCATCGCCCGTCCACTGCACCTCGGGGTTGACCAGCGCAGCCAGGGGCGCGTCCTGATGGGCGCGATACACCAGCACACGGTGAAGGACGCCGAGCTGGGTGGCGGCCAGGCCCACTCCGAGCGCGCCGTCCATCAGCTCGGCCATGTGCGCGATCTCGGAGCGCAGCGTCTCGTCGATTCGCTCCACGGGGCGGGCACGGGTGCGCAGCACCGGATCGCCGAACTTGCGCACGCGGGCCAGCGCCGCCTCGCGGAGAGCCGCGACCTCAGGGTCGAGCTCGTGCTCCTCCTCCTCAGCCTCGCCTCCCGCGGGGACCTCGGCCTCATGAAGCTCCGAAGTGTGCTCCTGCTCTGCCACGGGCAGCAGTCTAGGGGCCTCTCCGCGGTGGGGAGGAGCGTACCGCGGCGGAGCTGGGCCGCTACTGCGGATCGACGTCGACGCTCACGCTCACCCCCTGCCGGCTGGCCTCCCGCGCCACCCGGTCCACCGCCGCCCCCACGGCGTCGATCGCCTCCTGGCGCGTGGTGGCCTTGATCATCAGCTGGGAGCGCTCCCGTCCGCGCAGGCGGAACAGCGGCGCCGGCCCCAGCACCGTCCCGCTGCCGGGCGGGATCTGCTCGTGCAGCGCGGCGGCCAGCCGGGCGGGCGTCCCGGGCTCGGGACCCGCGCACACGATGCGGATCAGCGAGGCGAAGGGCGGGTAGCTCAGTAGCTCCCGGCGGCCGAGCTCGTCGGCCAGGAAGCCGGCTGAGTCGTGGTGGGAAGCGAAGCGGATCGAGCGCGCCTGCGGCGCGGTGGTCTGCACCAGCACCCGCCCGCCGGCAGGTCCCCTCCCGACCCGGCCCGCGAGCTGGGTCACGAGCGCGAACGTCCGCTCCTCGGCCCGGAAGTCCGGAAAGCGCAGCGTCTGATCGGCGTCGAGGACGATGCCCAGGGAGACATCGGGAAAGTCGTGGCCCTTGGCCACCATCTGCGTGCCCACCAGCACGCCGGCGGGAGCGGCGGCGAACCTGGCCAGGGTCTCCGCGCGGAGGTCGAGGCTGCTGGCGTCGGCGTCGAGGCGCAGGACGGGAAAGGCCCGATTGCCGAGCGCCAGCGAGAGCTCGCGCTCGATCCGCTCGGTGCCGGCGCCGTGACGCGCCACGGCCACCGATGCACACGCGGGGCACCGGCTGGGCACCGCCTCCCGGTGCCCGCAGTGGTGGCAGGCGACGAAGTCGCCGGCGCGGTGGAGCACCAGCGCCACCTCGCAGTTGGGGCACATCCACACGCGGCCGCAGGAGCGGCAGGAGAGGAAGTTCGACCAGCCCCGGCGATTGAGCAGCACGATCACCTTGCCGCCACCGTGTCGGAGGTCGGCCAAGGCCATCCGGGCCGCCGGGTGCAGCGGGTGGTGCTGCCCGCGCATGTCGAGGATCTCCACCGGGGGGAGCGGCCGTCCGTCGATCCGGCGGGGCAGAGAGAGCCGCGGCAGCGCGTGCACGCTCTCGGGCCGGGGCGTAGCGCTACCCAGCAGGAGCACGGCGCCGTGCTCCTCCGCGCGCCGCTGCGCGATCGTGCGGGCGTCGTAGCGGGGATCGCTGTCGCTCTTGTAGGAGGCCTCGTGCTCCTCGTCGACGATGATCAGGCCGACATCGCGCAGCGGCGCGAACACCGCCGAGCGCGGGCCCACGCAGACCCGTGCCTCGCCGCGCCGCAGGCGCAGCCATTCATCGTGGCGAGCCCCCTGGCCGAGCCCCGAGTGCATCACCGCGATCACCTCGCCGAAGCGCGCCTCGAAGCGCTGGAGCGCCTGTGGGGTGAGCGCGATCTCCGGGACCAGCACGATCGCGGCGCGGCCGGCGGTCAAGGTCGCCTCCACCGCCCGCAGGTAGATCTCGGTCTTACCCGATCCCGTGACGCCGTGGAGCAGGAAGCTCCCGCCCCGCTGCGGCGCCGCGCCGGCCTGGATCGCCGCCAGCACCGACGCCAGCACCCGTGTCTGGTCGGGGCTCAGCACCGGGGGGGTGAGGCTGGCCGAGGCGACGGCGTGGCGCCTCGGGCGCCGGCGCAGCTCCCGAGGCGCGATCGCCACCAGCCCGCGGGCCTGCAGCCGGCGCAGCGCCGGCGTGCCGAGCTCGGCGGCGACCGCCGAGCCGAGACGCACGAGCTCGGAGAGCAGCTGACGCTGGCGCTCGGTCAAATTACCGCCGTCCTGCAGCGCCCGGTGTCCATCCGCGGTGGGCTCGGCCACCAGCACCCGCTTGGGATGGGCGCCCGTGCCCGGCGCCAGCATCAGCGACAGCGCTCGGGCGGTCGTGGAGCAGTACTCGAGCGCCATCCAGCGGGCCAGCGCGACGAGATCGGGCGGCAGACTCACGGCCAGCACCGCCTCCGGCTCGGCCAGGCGCGCCGGATCCAGCTCCGAGCGATCGGCCAGCTCCACCACGACGCCGAGCATCCGGCGGCCGCCGAAGGGGACCCGCAGCAGGGCTCCCACCCCCACCTCCCGCTGTTCGGGGCTCAGCCTGTAGTCGAAAGGACCCCGTACCGCCCGCGTGGAGGTGAGCGGCTGCACCCGGGCGATCACGGGGTGCGCGGGCGGCAAGGATCTGGCGGCGTCATCGGGCCGCTCCAGGGTAGATTGCCCCCAGGATGTCGATCGGAGGGTCCTCCCCCGCGGGTGCAGTCCGGCCAGCCGCTGGTGGTGCTCTGCCGTGAGCTCTCCGAGGCGGAGACGGCAGCGTGCGCGGAGCTGGTGCCCCAGCACGGCCTGCGGCTGGTGCACCTCCAGGCCGGCGAGCTGGATCGGGATCCGGCGCTCGCGCGTGAGCAGCTGCGGCGGCTGCTGAACGTGGAGTCCCAGCCCGCGCCGACCGGTGCCGGGGAGCGGCGGGCCATCGCCGCCCACCGCGCCGGCTCTCGGTCGTGGAGCTGGCGCTGTGCTCTTGGCGGCAGCCCCGCAGCGGCGGTGTTCACGCTGCTGGGCAGGGAGGGGCCGGTTCAGATCGACCCGGCGCCACTGGCGGGATTCGTCTCGGTGGCGGCGATCGCAGCGGTGATGCTGTCGCTGGTGGCAATGGTGGTGGGGATCTGAGGGCAAGCGGGTGCACAACTCGACAACCGTTCCCCCCTGGCGCTCCCGTGTCGTGTTGTGTACCGCAGAGATGGATTACGCGTCGATCGCAGCGCCGACGGCTACGGTTGTCGAGTTGTGCAGGCGGGCGTCGCTGACCTCAGGCGGCCCGTTGGTCGAAGCCGCCTACGCCCCGACCGCGCTCCCCAGCCCGGCGGCGGCTCGCAGCTCCTGCGCCTTGTCGGTCCGCTCCCAGGTGAAGTCGGCGTCCTCGCGGCCGAAATGGCCGTAGGCAGCGGTCTTCTGGTAGATCGGCCGGTGCAGCTTCAGGTACTGGCGGAAGGCCCCGGGACGCAGGTCGAAATGCTCTGAGATGAGCTCCAGGATCTTCGACCGGCCGATCTTCTCGGTGCCGAAGGTCTCCACCATGACCGACACCGGATGCGCCACGCCGATGGCGTAGGCGACCTGGATCTCGGCGCGATCGGCCAGCCCGGCGGCGACCACGTTCTTGGCCACGTACCGCGCGGCGTAGGCCGCCGAGCGGTCGACCTTGGACGGATCCTTGCCGGAGAAAGCCCCGCCACCGTGGCGGGCCATGCCGCCGTAGGTATCGACGATGATCTTGCGCCCGGTCAGACCGCAGTCGCCCATTGGACCGCCGATCACGAAGCGGCCGGTGGGGTTGACCAGGAAGCTCTTGTGCAGCTTGCGGGAGTCGTACAGGTCCGCGGGCAGCACCGGCTCGATCACGTGCTCCCAGAGGTCGTCCTTGATCAGCGACTCGGCCCCCTCCTTGTGCTGGGTGGAGACCAGGAGCTTCTCGATCTCCGCAGGACGGCCGTCGACGTAGCGGACCGTCACCTGGGTCTTGCCGTCAGGGCGCAGGTAGGGAACGATCTCCGCCTTGCGCACATCGGCCAGCCGCTTGGCGAGCTTGTGCGCCAGCGCGATCGGCAGCGGCATCAGCTCGTCGGTCTCGTTGGAGGCGTACCCGAACATCATGCCCTGATCCCCGGCCCCGGCGATATCGAGCTCGTCGTCGTCGCCGGGATCGGTGCGCGCCTCGAAGGCCGTGTCGACTCCCTGGGCGATATCGGGTGACTGCTTGTCGATTGCGTTGATCACGGCACAGGTGTGGAAGTCGAAGCCGAACTCGGCGTTGGTGTAGCCGATCTTCTTGACCGTCTGCCGCGCGATGTCCTGGATGTCGACGTATGTCTCGGTGGTGATCTCGCCGGAGACGACCACGAGGCCGGTGTTGACGAGCGTCTCGCAGGCGACCCGGCCCGTGGGGTCGTCGCGCATCACGGCGTCGAGGACACCGTCGGAGATCTGGTCGGCGATCTTGTCCGGGTGGCCCTCGGTCACGGACTCGGAGGTGAACAAGAACTCGTTGTCGGAAAGCGTGCTCATGGGATCGGAAAGACGGCTCCGCGGTCGAATCGGCCTCCCCACCTCGGCGTGGCGCCCCGCGCCGGTATCGATCTGCGTCGAGATGCAGGAGCTGGCTGGAAGTCGAGAAGGGTAGTGGAGAAGGTCACGCAGGGGCGGCCCGGCGGGCGGGCTCGCCCCGCCGCTCGCCGCGCTCGATGAAGTCGATGACCAACGGGATCCCCTCCAACCGGTAGCGCTCGCGCAGGCGGTTCTCCAGGTAGTACGCGTAGTCGCGGGTGACGAGCACGCGAGAGTTCACCTGGATCGAGAAGCGCGGCGGCCGCTCGCTGGTCTGGGTCATGAACAGCAACTTCATCCGCTGGTGGGAGCGATGCCGGCGGCTGGCCGCCGGCGGCTGGCGGGCGGCGACGATCTCAGTGAGGAAGCGGTTCAGCTGCGAGGTGGGGATCCGGCTGCGGCCGCGGTCGCCCAGCGCCACTGCCTCCACCAGCAGCCGCTCCACGTGGCGACCGGTCTTGGCGCTGGCGGTCAGCACGCGCGGGCGCAGCCGCAGCTTCCGGTGGGCCACCGCCCGCTCGTGATCGAGGTCGACGCCCTCGGCCAGGTCCCACTTGTTGAGCACCAGGGCGGTGGCGCAGCCGCTCTTCATCGCCAGCTCCGCCACCCGCAGGTCCTGGGTGGTGATGCCGTCGTTGGCGTCGCACACCACGAGCGCCACGTCGGCGCGCTCGGCGGCACGGCGGGAGCGCAGGGCGGTGTAGTACTCCAGCGACTCCCCGACCTTCGCCTGCCGGCGCAGGCCGGCGGTGTCGACGAGCGTCAGCTGCCGCTCGCCGTAGCGCAGCGGCAGATCGATGGCGTCCCGGGTGGTCCCAGCCACCGGCGAGACGATGACCCGCTCGGCCCCCAGGAAGCGGTTGACCAGCGAGGACTTGCCCACGTTGGGGCGGCCGATCAGCGCCAGGCGGATGACGTCCTGATCGGGCGAGGGCTCGTCCTCAGCGGGGGCGTGGGCCACGATCCGGTCGAGCAGGTCGCCGGTGCCGAGCCCGTGAGCGGCCGAGACCGCCACCGGATCACCGAGCCCGAGCGCGTGGAACTCGGCGGCCTGGGGCAGATCGGCGGCGGTGTCGATCTTGTTGGCGGCCACGAGCACCGGCAGCGGACTGCGCCGCAGCAGGTCGGCCAGCTCCTGATCGCCGGGGCGCAGCCCCGCGCGGGCGTCCACGACCAGCACCGCCACGGCGGCATCCGCCAGCGCCGCGCGCGCCTGGGCCTGAATCTCGCCCGCGAGCGCGTCGCGCTCCTCCAGGTCGATGCCGCCGGTGTCGATCAGCGTCAGCGCGCGCCCGTTCCAGTCGGTGGCGAGCTCCTTGCGGTCACGCGTCACCCCAGGGCGTTCGTGCACCACCGCCTCCCGGGAGCCGGTGAGGCGGTTGACCAGCGAGGACTTGCCCACGTTCGGATAGCCAACGATTGCGACCTTCATCGTCGTCCGAGGCTAGCGGCGGGATCCTCAGCGGAACTTCGGCGATCCACTCCACGGGCGTGTGAGTGCATCGCCATTCATCGCCGGACCAGCGCCTGGATGCGCGCCACGACCTGGTCCAGCGTCAACCCGGTGGTGTCCAGCACGAGCGAACCGGCGGCGGGCGCCAGGGGCGAGTGCTCCCGCGTGCTGTCGCGCTCGTCGCGGATCACCTGCTCGGCCAGGATCGTGGCCGGATCGGCACCCAGCTCCGCGGCTCGCCGGCGGGCGCGCTGCACCGGATCGGCGGTCAGGAACACCTTGACCTCGGCGTCCGGCGCGACCACGCTGCCGATGTCCCGACCCTCCGCCACCCAGTCGCCACTGGCGAGCATGCGGCGCTGCAGGGAGACCATCGCCTCGCGCACCGCCGGATCGGCGGCTGCTCGTGAGGCGCCCTCCGAGACGGAGGGAATCCGGATCTCGTCCGTCACATCCGAGCCTTCGAGCCGCACCCGCTCCCCCAGCTCGATCCGCACCCGCCCTGCCACGTCCGCGGGTTCGGCGCCCTGGCGGGCCGCCGCCAGGGCCACGCAGCGGTACATCGCTCCGCTGTCCATGTAGGTGAACCCCAGCCGCCCCGCCAGCGCGCGGGCCACGCTGGACTTGCCCGACCCGGCGGGGCCGTCGATCGCCACGACCGTCATGCGGCCAGGCGGGCGATGTCCTGCACGAACCCCGGGTAGGAGACAGCCGCGGCCTCCATCCCGCTCACCTCCACACCCTCCTGGGAGGCGAGCCCGGCCACCGCGCCCAGCAGCGCCAGGCGGTGATCGCCGTGAGCCTCCAGGCGACCCCCGCGCAGCGCGCCCTGGCCGCGGACGGCGAAGCCGTCGGCCGTGGCCTCGATCTCGGCCCCCAGGCCCCGCAGCCCCTCGACGACGGTGGCGATGCGATCTGACTCCTTATTACGCAGCTCGCCTGCACCCCTAACCACCGTTTCTCCCTCCGCGAAGCAGCCCAGCAGCGCCACCAGCGGCAGCTCGTCGATCGCCAGTGGCACCTCGTGTCCCTCCACTGTCGTGGCCTCGATCGGCGCGCTGCGGACATCCAGGTCGGCCACGGGCTCCAGGGCGCCGAAGTGTCCCTCCGGCTCCAGCTCGCCGAGGACGATCCCGCCCATCCGCCCGAGCACCCGCAGGAAGCCCGCCCGCGTCCAGTTGACCCCCACTCCCTCCAGCAGCAGCCGCGAGCCCCGGACCAGCACCCCGGCGGCGATCAGGAACGCCGCCGAGGACAGGTCCCCGGGGACCTCGATCGCCTCCAGCTCCAGCTCGTCGGCGTTGCCGACAGTCACCCTGTACCCGGTGCGGGGGTCGCCTTCGCGCACGATCGGGGCTCCGGCACGGAGCAGGAGCCGCTCGGTGTGGTCCCGCGTTGGCACCGGCTCGATCACAGTGGTGGCATCGGTGATGAGCCCCGCCAGCAGCACGCACGACTTCACCTGGGCGCTGGCCACCGGCAGCTCGTAGCGAAGGCCCGCCAGCTGGGCGCCGCGCACCCGCAGTGGCGGGTAGCGCCCCTCCCGGACCTCGATTTCCGCCCCCATCGCCCGCAGCGGCGCCGCAATCCGGTCCACAGGCCGGCGGCGGATCGACTCGTCGCCATCGAGGACGAACTCCCGGTCCCGTTGGAAGGCCAGCCATCCGGGCAGCAGCCGCATCAGCGTTCCGGAGTTGCCGACGTCCAGCGACGCCTGCGGCACCTCGGCGTTGCGCAGGCCGCAGCCGCGGATCACGACATCCTCGCCCTGCTCCTGGCCGATAACGCCCAGCTCGCCCAGCGCGGCCAGCGTCGAACGCGTGTCGGCAGCCTGCAGGTAGTTGGAGATTCGCACCGGCTCGGAGGCCATCGCGCCAATAATCGCCGCCCGATGGGAGATCGACTTGTCCCCCGCCACGCGAAGGTTGCCTCGCAGCGGCGGGGAGGGATCGAAGCGCATGTTCACGCGCGCGCCACCGGAAAGCCGAGGTCCCCCACCAGCGCCACCGCGCGGATCGCATCCTGCTCCCCGGCCACCCACAACGCCACCACGCCTTCGCTCATGTCGGCCGCAGGGTAGAGGGCCATGTCGCTGATGTTGACCCCGGCGCGGCCGAGCTCCAGCGCCAGCTGCGCGATCACCCCGGGACGGTTGGGGACCGAGGCGCGCAGCTCCACCAGCGGCCGGCCGGACAGGCCCTGGTCCAGCAGGCGGCGTCGATGCACGGCGGCGAACTCGTTCCAGGCCGTGATCCCCTCGCGGTCGCCGCGACAGAGAGCGTCGCGCACCTGCACCAGCTGCGCGACGGCGCCGTCGATCTCTGCCGCCAGGGCATCGGCGTTTGACACGTAAATGTCGGTCCAGACCGAGCTCGGGGCGCCCGCCACCCGCGTCGCGTCGCGGAAGCTGGGACCGGTGGCCGGCAGCAGCTCGCCGCCCTCACCCATGGTGGCGCCGGCCAGCGACACGAGCACGTTGGCGAACACGTGCGGGAGGTGGGAGACGGCGGCCAGGATCCGGTCGTGGGTCTGCGGATCGATCGCGCACGGGTGCGCCCCGAGGGCGTGCAGCAGCCGGTGCAGGCGCTCGTAGAGGACGCCGCTCGTGCGCGCGGTCGGCGTGAGGTACCAGCTGGCGCCCTCAAACAGGTCAGCGCGGGCGTGCTCCACGCCCGAGGTCTCGGCGCCGGCCAGGGGGTGGCCGCCGACGAACCGGGGATCGTCCACGGCGGCGACCACCGCCCGTTTGGTGGAACCGACGTCGGTGACAACGCAATCCTGAGGCGCGTGCGCCAGGGCCTCGGTCACCGTCGCCCTCAGCGCCCCCACCGGCACCGCCACGAACACCGCCTGCGCCTGGCCCACCGCCTCCGCCACGTCGCCGGCGGGCGTGTCCACCGCGCCCCGCGCCACCGCGGCCGTGAGCGCCTCCGGACGCAGGTCGAAGCCCGTGACCGCAGCGCTCGTCCGCTCGCGGGCCGCCAGCGCCACCGAGCCGCCGATCAGGCCGACGCCGAGGACGGCGAGACGCATCTGGCTCACGCCGAGGGGGCCGGGCGCCGCCGCTCCCGCACGGCGGCGGCGAGGCGGTCCAGCACCGGCACCGTCGCCTCCCAGCCCAGGCAGCCGTCGGTGATCGACTGACCATAGGTGAGCTCGCCGGCGGAGCGGAGCTCCTGGCGGCCGCCGACGATGAACGACTCCACCATGGTCCCGACGATGGCGCGCTTCCCGGAGGTCATCTGCTCAGCGAGCGCCTCGGCCACGGCCGGTTGACGGTCGGGATCCTTGCCGCTGTTGTCGTGGGAGAGGTCGATCATCACGCGCTCGGGCAACCCGGCACCGCGCAACATCGTCAGCGTCGCGGCCACGTCCTGCACGTCGTAGTTCGGAGCCCGGCGGCCGCCCCGCAGGATCACGTGGCAGTCGCGGTTGCCGCGGGTGTGGAGGATCGCCGAGCGGCCGCCCATGTCGATGCCGGCAAAGGCGTGTGGCACGGCGGCGGCCCGCACAGCGTCAACGGCCACCTGGACGTTCCCGTCGGTTCCGTTCTTGAAGCCGACCGGCATCGACAGTCCCGAGCCCAGCTGGCGGTGGATCTGGCTCTCGGTGGTGCGAGCGCCGATCGCGCCCCAGCAGACGGCATCGGAGATGTACTGGGGGATGATGGGGTCCAGGAACTCGCAGCCGATCGGCAGGCCGAGCTCCAGCACATCCAGGAGCAGCTCCCGCGCCATCCGCAGGCCGGTGTTCACGTCCCCGGAGCCGTCGAGGTGGGGATCGTTGATCAGCCCCTTCCAACCTGTCGTCGTACGGGGCTTCTCGAAGTACACCCGCATCACCAGGCACAGGTCCTCACGGAGCTTCTGCGCCGCGACCGCCAGACGTCCGGCGTACTCCCGCGTGGCCGCGACGTCGTGGACGCTGCAGGGTCCCACCACGACCAGCAGGCGGTCATCACGACCGTCGAGGATCGCGTGAACCTGCTCGCGACCGCGCAGCACCACCTCGGCGCGGTCATCGGTCAGGGGCAGCTCCCCGAGCAGCTCCGCGGGCGAGACCAGCGGCTCCAGCCGCTCGATGCGCTGATCGCGAACCGCCTCGCGCCGTTGGGGGGAAGCCGCCGTCACTCGTGCACCCTCCGGCAATCAGGGCACACTTAGCGCGACCCCACCGCGCCGGCCAGCGGCGCGACCAGCACCTTGCCGTTCAGCGCCGCCGCGGCCCGCACCCGCTCTACGTACTCGGGGAGCGCAGCGCAAGGCAGCGACTGCGGTCCGTCGCAGATCGCTTCGTGCGGTCGCGGATGGACCTCGACGATGATCCCGTCGGCGCCGATCGCGGCCGCCGCCACCGACAGCGGCTCCACCAGCTCGCGTCGGCCGGCGGCGTGGCTCGGGTCGACGATCACCGGCAGATGCGTGAGCTCCTTGAGCACGGGCACGGCGGCTAGGTCCAGCGTGAAGCGGTAGGCGGTCTCGAAGGTCCGGATCCCGCGCTCGCACAGGATCACGCTCTCGTTGCCCTCCTTGAGGACGTACTCGGCGGCCATCAGCAGCTCGTCGATGGTGCTGGAGAGCCCGCGCTTGATCAACACCGGCCTGCCGCTGCGACCGGCTTCGGTGAGCAGCGCGTAGTTCTGCATGTTGCGCGCGCCGATCTGGATCACGTCGGCGACGCTCAGCACGTCGTCCAGGTCGCGCAGGTCCATGAGCTCGGTCACGATGGGGAGCCCGGTGCGGGCCTTGGCCTCCGCCAGTAGGCGCAGCCCCTCCTGACCCAGCCCCTGAAACGCGTAGGGCGAGGTGCGGGGCTTGTAGGCGCCGCCGCGGAACATGGTGGCTCCAGCGGCCTGGACCGCCTCCGCGCACTCCAGCGTCTGCTGGCGAGACTCAACGGTGCACGGCCCGGCGATGATCGCGAAGTGCTCGCCGCCGAGCGGAAGTCCGGCTATCTCCAAGGCTGCTGGGTCGGGGCTCATCTAAGTCGGTCCTTTCTCCTACTGGCAAGACTGTACGCAAGGGGTTCGGGTCCCGGGGGAACCCTTGGTGGCGGCGCTCGACCGCGACTCGTGCCCGCCCTGCCGGCAGGCTCCGCTGCCGCCCCAGAGCCCTCAACGGCTCTGCGGAGACCGAGCGCCTAGATAAATCGCCAGAGGGGGAAGCGCGTGACGGCGCCACCCGGAAGGGCGGCGGATGCGTGGGTGTCGCTGCCGTGGCTCATGCGCTCTGCAAAGATTGTGCCACAACCGCGACGGCTCAGAGAAGATCGCGCAGAGCGCCCAGGAACCGCTCGTTCTCGGAGTCGGTGCCGACCGTCACCCGCAGCGCCCCCTCCCGGCCGAGCGAGCCGCCGGCGCGCACCAGCACCCCCCGCTCTCGCAAGCCGCTCACCACCGTCGTTTCCCGCCCCTTATCGCCCAGGCGCAGCCAGATGAAGTTCGCGTCGGATTCGGCCACCCACAGGCCCAGCTCGCTGACGCCGTCCTGAAGCTCCAGGCGGGCGGCGACCGTGGCGGTGACGCGTCGCTCGACCTCGTCCTGATGGCGCAGCGCCTCCGCGGCCGCGGCCTGGGCGGCTGAGCTCAGGTAGAAGGGCTGGCGGACCTGGTCGACCGCCACCGGGAACTCGCTGGAGGCGCACAGGGCGTAGCCGACCCGCAGCGCCGCCAGCCCGTAGACCTTGGAGAAGGTCCGCAGCAGCACCAGATTCGGGTAGCGCCGCAGCAGCTCCACCGAGGCCTGCGTGTCCCCGAGGGCGAGCGCGAACTCGCAGTAGGCCTCGTCCAGGATCACGCAGACGTGACGCGGAACACGCGCCAGGAAGGCCTCGATCTCATCCAGCGCCAGCGCGGTCGAGGTCGGGTTGTTGGGATTGCAGACGAGGATCAGGCGCGTGGCCACGGTGATCTCGGCGAGCATCGCCTCCAGGTGGTGGCGCTCCTGCTCGTCGAGCGGCACCGCCACCGCCCGCGCGCCGGCGGCCGCTGCCAGGTGCGGGTACACGCTGAACGCAGGCCAAGCGTAGATCACCTCGGCGCCAGGCTCCAGGAAGGCTTCGCCGGCCGCCAGCAGGATGTCGCAGGAGCCGTTGCCCAGCGCGATGTGCTGCGAGGGGATCTCGTAGCGCTCAGCGAGCGCGCGCCGCAGCGGCGCGTAGGCGGGATCGGGATACCGGTTGGCGGCGGTCAGCGCCCCGGCGGCGGCCTCCACCACGGCCGGGAGCGGCCCGAAGCACGACTCGTTGGAGGCGAGCATCGCCGTCTCGCCGCCGAGGTCGTAGCCGGAGGCCACGGGATAGACGGGGATCCGCTGGATCCGCTGGGTGAACTCGAGCGTCATCAGTGGTCGCCGCCATGAGTGCGCTCGAATGCGACCGTGTTTACCGTGGCGACCACTTAGCTCTCATTGTGCCGCGTCCAGGTCGGCGCGCAGCGCCCGCGCCGCACCCAGGTAGACATGGCGCGGCTCGTGATCCTCGGTGGCGTAGTAGTGCACCATCACCCGGATCACACGAGGCATGGAGCCCGGCACCGGGACTTCCCGCGCACACAGCAGCGGCACCCGCCCCAGTCCCAGCGCCCGCGCTGCGACCGCGGGGAACTCCGCGTTCAGATCCTCGGTGAGGGTGAAGATGCAGCTGACCATCTCCTCGCCCGAGAGCTGGTTGCGGGACATCAGCTCCCGCATCATCTCGTCGGTGGCGCCCAAGATCGCGCCGGCTTCGTTGTGCTCGACCGAGTTGGCGCCGCGCAGCGCGAAGAGCCGCATGGCCCCGGGAGTGTGCCAGAGGGCCCTACCGCGAGCCGGGCGGGCCCAGCTGCAGGACGGTGGCGCAGCCAAACCGGGCCTGCTGAACGATCAGCGGCCCCAGCAGCCGGTTGAGGTCGGTCTGCGTACGGCAGTCGCCGAGGACAAACCGGACGTGGCCGCGGGTCACGAACCGGCGCGCGGCGGCGGCGGAGAGCTGGCCGGTGAAGAGCTGCTGGGCGATGGCGGTGAGCGTCAGGCAGCCGGGTTGGGACCACAGGCAGTCGCCGACGAGCACGTGGCGGCCGGTGCGCGAGGGGACGATGGCGCCCAGGTAGCTGCGGGTGAGCACGCCGCCGGGCTCGCGGCGGGAGGCCAGGTAGCTCAGCGCGCTGGCCTCGTCGTGCTCGATGAAGTTGGCGTTGTCGTAGGTCGGAGCCGCCAGCTGCCGCGCGGAGTTCAGCTGCATCACGGTGCCGGGAATCGTCGCCAGCGCGATCGCGATCACCCAGATCAGGCGCCGGCGGGTCATCCAGCTACCGGCGAGCACTCGCGGCACCCGCAGCCGCGGCAGCACCGGACCGGGCGTCCCGCGCAGCGAGCGTACCTCCCCCACCCCCTGCACCGCCAGCAGCGCGAGCGGGATCGTGATCCCCTCAAAGGCGTGCAGCGGCGTCGCCCCCAGGGCGGTTGCCGAGAGCACGAACACGCTCAGTGAGGCCACCGGCCAGGAGCGCGTGGCTGCGATCAGGAAGGTGCGCGGAGCGCCGCGGTAGCCGAACAGCGCGGGAAGCGCCAGCGGCAGCAGGTAGATCCCGATCGGCCAGAACGAGAACGTGTGCTTACTGGCCTGGCGAGCCAGCTTCCAGGAGGGGTCGGTGTGGCCGAGGACGGCGTAGTAGACCAGCGCGGCGCCGATCACCAGCAGCGTGACCAGCGGCAGCGCCAAGCCCCCGCGCCGCCCGTGGCGCCACATCGTCAGCTCCGCGCCGATCAGAACCAGCGCCAGCAGCTCCCCGTGCCAGGGATGCAGCAGCGAGGCGACCGCCCCCAGCACCCCGGGCCACAGGCTCACGCGTCCGCGGCGCCGGTCGCGCTCGTAGAGCATGATCGCGGCCACCATCGCGGCCAACGCCAGCAGCGCGAACGTATAGCCCCAGGAGAGGAACACCGGGAACAGGTCCCCGAGCACGGTGAAGGAGCCGTAGGCGACCGTGAAGGAGCCGAAGAACAGCGCCAGGGTCAGCGCGGCGCGCCGCGCCCACAGGCCGCCGATGGTTCGGTGCACGTAGGACCGCACGCCGAGGAACAGCCCCACGACCGCCACCGGCTTCCACAGCAGCAGCGCCAGCGTGGGCGACAGGCCGAGCGCCGCCAGCGCGCCGGAGATCGCCACCGCCGGCTGGAAGTAGTCGGCGGGGGTCGGCCGCAGCACGAACAGATTGGCGGCCAGCACGTGATGGGAGGCATCCCGGATCCACGCCAGGTACTGCATCTGGTCGACGATGTAGACGCCGTCGGTGCCCGTCCACACCCGGCCGTGGAAGACGACCTGCCAGGCATCGATGGCCAGCACCCACATCGATAGCGCCGAGAATGCCACCAACAGCCCCAGCTCGATGCGGTCCATTGGCCGGCGCGGGAGCTTGGATGTCGCCGGCGCCACCGGGGTCGGGTCGGCGGGGGCTCCGTCGATCGCCACCTCGGCGCGCATGTGGCACGACGCTAACAGTCGCGGCGAAGAGCCGGATAAGGGCCCGCCCGTGGGCGGCTACCGGGCGAGGCGATCCTGGAGCCCCACAGACGCCCGACCGGCAGCGCCACCCAGCAGGTCCACACCGAGGGAGTGCATGAACATCGAGGTCCCCGGCATGAAGGTGAGCACGAGGAACACGGTGAAGGCCAGCGCTGTCTTTCGTAGCCTGACGCTCGTGGCCAGCGCCGCGAGCGGCAGCACCCAGATCACGTACCAGGGAACGAGCCAGGCCAGGCTGGCCATCAGCGCGACCGTGGCCCACCCCGCGCCGGCCAGCCACTGGACCCGCCGGCGCAGCAGCACGGCGACCGTGAGAACCACCGCCACATTGGCCACCCGCAGGAGCCACGGGGCACCGCCGCCGGCTCCGATCAGCACCCCAACGACGTTGGGAATGCTCCAGTTGGTCAGCAGCGTGCTCTGGTCACGCAGGTTGGGCAGGTGCGGCCCGAACAGCACCAGGCTGAGCGCCACCAGCGGGATCGCGGCCAGGGCGGCGCCGAGCGACAGATGGAGCCGACGGCGCACCGGCCGCGCCGCCAGCAGCAGGAACGGGAGCAGCAGCACCGCAGTGAACTTGACCGCGACCGCCACCATCAGCATCGCGCCGGCCGAGCGGTCGCGGCGGGAGAGCAGCAGCGCGATCGCGGCCATGGAGGGAACGAGCATGAAGAAGTCGTTGTGGAATCCGGCGAGCGCGTACATGAGGAAGACCGGGTTGGCGGCGACGAACAGCACCGCGAACCGGGGATCGCGACCGAGCAGCCGGGCGCAGCGGTGCACCAGGCCAAGGAACGCGAGGCTGAGCAGCACCGGCACCACCTTCAGCACCCAGAAGGCCACGGGGATCGGCAGCAGCGCGACCGGATAGCTGAAGGCGGTGAACAGCGGGCCGTAGGGGCTGCGGAGGTGGTGCCAGCTGGTGAAGCGGAAGATCGGGTCATGCAGCGCCGTCCCGATCCCGTGCCCGTACGGGTTCACGTGGTGGATGGCGCCCAGCCGGGCGTAGCCGAGGTAGTTGAAGACGTCGTTGAGCTGGAGCGGGGGGCCCAGCAGCAGGATCGCGTGGGTGAGCAGGACGAAGAGCACGAGCGCGCGCATCGACATCGTGCGCACCGCCAGCAAGGCGACGGCGTAGGCGCCGATCAGCGCCAGCAGCACCGCGCTGAACGCGAAGTTCGCCGCTTGGCTGCCGATCGCCAGGTGCTTGGTGAGCAGGTGCAGGGGCCCGGCCTCCCATCCCGGGAAGGTGAGGTTGCTGCCGGGAACCAGCGGCGAGGAGCGGGCGGTGGAGAAGACGACGACCGCGAAAGTGCACAGCACCATCGCCGAGAGCGCCAGGCGTCCAGCCCGGGATGTGGCGCGGGCGCGCAGTCGCGGAAGGGCGAGGCTCTCCCGCAGCGCCGCCAGCCGCGGCAGGACCGTCGTGCCCTGCGGCGGGGCGGCGACGGCGCCGGGTGCGGAGGCGAGCGCGACGGACAAATCGGCCTGAGGGGAGTCCGGTCGCATCGTTCTTATAGATACTGCCCGCACCGCGGTGCTCCTCGGAGCACCAACGGTTGAGATCTGGTTAAGACAGGCTCGGCGGCGCGGGGCTGAGGGCCCGCAGGCGGGCGATCTCCGTCGCGCTCAGCCGGCGGTGGGCGCCGGGACGCAGCCCATCCAGCCCCGTCTCCCCGAAGTGAATCCGCTCCAGTCCGAGCACGGGATGGCCGACGTGCTCGCACATTCGGCGGACCTGGCGCTTGCGGCCCTCGTGGATCGTGATCTGCAGCGTGTCCGCGGCCAGCCGGCGCACGCGGGCGGGGGCGGTCAGACCGTCGTCGAGCCGGACACCGGCCCGCAGCGAGCGGAGCGCTCGGTCTGAGACCGGCGGCCGGGACACCCGAGCCCGGTAGGTCTTCTCCACTCCGAAGCTCGGATGGGTGAGGCGGTGGGCGAGCTCTCCGTCGTTGGTCAGCAGGATCAGGCCCGTGGTGTCGATGTCCAGGCGCCCGACCGGGTACAGGCGCAGCGGCGAGTCGACCAGCGAGACTACGGTGGGGCGCCCCTGCGGGTCCGCAGCGGTGCAGACGATGCCGGCGGGCTTGTTGAGCGCCAGCACGACGAGCTCCGAGACGAGGCTGACGGACTGCCCGTCGAGCGTGACGGCATCGTCGGCCTCGATCCCCCGGGCGGGATCGGTGACCACCTCCTCATCGACGTGCACTCGCCCGGCCCGCACGAGCTCCTCGGCGGCTCGTCGCGACGCGACGCCGGCGTGGGCGAGGAACTTGGCGAGGCGCACCGCCCTGCCACCATAGTCGTGGTGGACCTGGAGTCGCTCCCGCACAAGCTCGCCGAGCTGGGCCAGCCCGGCTACCGCGCCCGCCAGATCTGGCGCTGGGCCGCTCAGGGAGCCACGGGCTTTGCGGCCATGACCGATCTGCCGCTGGCGCTGCGCTCGGAGCTCGGTGACCAGCTGCCCTTCTCCACGCTGGAGCTGGAGCACGAGGCCCGCGGCCGCGACGGCACCGTCAAGGTCCTCCACCGCACCTCCGACGGGCGGCCGGTGGAAAGCGTGATGATGCGCTACCGCGACGGGCGGCGCTCGCTGTGCCTCTCCTCGCAGTCGGGCTGCCCGCTGACGTGCACCTTCTGCGCCACCGGCCAGATGCGCTTCGGGCGCAACCTCACCGCCTCGGAGATCCTCGACCAGGCGCTTTACTTCCGGCGCGCGGGGCCCGTCGACCACGCCGTGTTCATGGGCATGGGTGAGCCGATGATGAACCTGGACGCCGTGCTGGGGGCCTGTCGGCGGCTGCCGGACCTCGGTATCACCGCCCGGCGCACGGCGATCTCCACCGTGGGCTGGATCCCGGGCATCGACCGTCTGTGCCGGGAGCCGCTGCCGGTCCGCCTGGCGCTGTCGCTGCACGCAGCCGACGAGGCACTGCGCTCGGAGCTCATGCCGGTCAACGAGCGCTATCCGCTGGTTGAGGTGCTGGCCGCCTGTGAGCGCTTCTACGAGGCCAAGCGCCGCAAGGTGTTCGTGGAGTACGTGATGCTGGCCGGGGTCAACGACGCCCACGTGCAGGCGGTGCAGCTGGCGGGCGCGCTGGACCCGCGCAAGTTCAAGGTCAACCTGATCCCTTACAACCCCACCGGGTCGCGCTACGGAGGCTCGAGCCCCAAGGCGATCGAGGCGTTTCGCTGCGAGCTGGAACGGCGTGGGCTCGATGCGACGGTGCGGCTGACCCGGGGTCGGGATATCGAGGCCGCCTGCGGGCAGCTGGCCGCCGGCGCCGTATGATTGCGGGCACGATGGACCCTCGCGTGATCGCTCGCACCGTTGCCCTGGGCCGGATCCTGATCGGTGCCGGCCTGCTGGCCAAGCCCGAGCTCTTCACCGTGTCCTGGATCGGCAGCGACGCCAAGCGCCCGGGCCCCCAGGTGCTCAGCCGCGCGCTCGGCGCCCGGGATCTGGTGCTCGGCGCCGGGGCGATCTCCAGCGACGACGGCGACCTGCAGGGATGGCTGCTGGCGGCGACTGCCGCCGACTGCACCGATCTGCTGGCCACGGTTCTGTCCGGCGACGGGGTGCCGCTGCGCGGGCGCATCATCGTCGGAGCCTCAGCGCTCGGCGGGGCGGCGCTGGGTCTCACCGCGCTGGTCGGCCTGAACCGCTGAGGCGGCTCATGGCGCCATGCCGGCGCGCACCTCTCCCGCGCGCAGCAGCCGCTCGCGCAGCTCCTCCTCCAGCTCCGGGGAGGGATCGAACTCGGCGACCGGCGGCAGCCCGTCCAGGCTCTGCAGGCCGAACAGGCGCAGGAACAGGTCGCCGGTGCGCAGGAGCACGGCACCGAACTGCGAGCGGCCACCCTCCTCGATCATTCCCCGCTCCAGCAGCGTGGCCGTTGCGGACTCGGCGCTGACGCCGCGGATCCGGGCTATCTCCGGCCGGGACACCGGCTGCAGGTAGGCGACGATGGCCAGGGTCTCGGCCTGCGCCGGGGTCAGCGGCGGGGTGCGCGGCCGAGCCAGCATCCGCCGCGCCGCCGGCTCGGTCTCGGGGTGGCTGGAGAGCACGTAGCCGCCGGCCAGCTCACGCACGACCAGCCCCCGCCGATCGAAGTCGAGCTGCTCCCGCAGCCGCTCCAGCGCCCTCACCACCTCGTGCAGCTCGGCACCAGTGGCCTCGGCAAGCGACGCTGGGGTCACCGGGTCGCTGGAGAGGAACAGCAACGCCTCCAGTTGGGACTCGAGGGCCAGGCTCACGCCACCGACCCCACCGCCGAGCCCACTGCGGTCAGCCGCGCCGGCACCCCGACGATGATCTCCCCGAACGGCTCATCCTGGATCCAGGTCGCCTCCCCCTGCTTGTGCAGCTCCAGCAGCGCGAACACCGTCACCGCGATCGTCACCCGGTCAGCGGAGCGGAGCGCCTCCTCGAAGTTGAAGCTGCCCCGCCGCAGCAGCGAGCGCAGGTGCGCCAGGCGCTCACCGACGGTGACCTTGGCCACCGCCATGTGGCCGATGTCGACCGGCCTCGGGAGCTCCAGCAGGTCCCCGAGGGCGCTGCCCAGCCGCCAGGGGTCGTAGACCGCCCCGGCGTCCCGCAGCGAAGCCCGGCGCAGCGACGGTGGCAGCGGCGCGTGGCGAAAGCGAAAGCCCGCCTGAGCGTCGAGCTGCTCGTGCAGGTGGGTGGCGGCCGCGCGGAAGCGGTGCGCGTCCAGCAGCCGCGCCATCAGCTCCTCAGCGGCCTCGCCGGGGTCGAGGTCGATCTGCTCGGGTTCCTCACCGGGGAGCATGAGCCGGGACTTCAGCTCCAGCAGCGCCGCGATCAGCACCAGGAACTCGGTGGTGGACTCCAGGTCGAGCTCCCCACGACGCTCCAGGTGATCGATGTAGGAGATCACGATCTCGGCGAGGTCCACCTCCAGCAGATCGACCTCCTCACGCAGGATCAGCGTCAGCAGCAGGTCGAACGGCCCGGCGAACACATCGAGGTCCAGCTCCAGATCGACGAGGCGCACGCCGGGGAAGCTACCGCGGTGACCGGACCGCTCCCACCCCCATCGCCTGCCGCACTTCGGCGAGCGTATGGGCGGCGATCGTGCGGGCCTCTTCGGCCCCCCGGGCCAGGGCCTGCTCCAGCAGGTCCTCGTCGTCCCGGATCTGGTGGTAGCGCTCGCGCACCGGGGCCAGGTACTGCACCACCGCGTCGGCCACGGCCTGCTTGAAGGCCCCGTAGCCGGCGCCGGTGAACTCCCGCTCGACGGCCTCGGGGTCGACAGCTCGCACCGCGGCGAGGATCTCGATCAGGTTCGAGACGCCGGCCTTGTCGGGGCCGCGCCGGACCTCGGCGCCGGAATCGGTGAGCGCCGAGCGGATCTTCTTGATCACCGTCTTGGGCTCGTCGAGCACGAACACCGTGCCCGGCTCGGTGCCGCCGGTGGTGGACATCTTGCGCTCGGGAGCCTGCAGGTCCATGATCCGGGCGCCGACCTCCGGGAAGCGGCCCTCCGGAACCACCAGCAGCTCGCCGAAGCGGGCGTTGAAGCGCTGCGCGATGTCCCGCATCAGCTCGATGTGCTGGCGCTGGTCGTCTCCGACGGGGACCTCGTCGGCGCGGTAGGCGAGCACGTCGGCCGCCATCAGCACCGGGTAGGAGAAGAGGCCGGCGGAGACCAGGTCGCGTTGGGAGCCCGCCTTGTCCTTGAACTGGGTCATGCGGTTGAGATCACCGAACGCGGTGACGCTGGAGAGCAGCCACGACAGCTCGGTGTGCTCACGCACGTCGCTCTGGCGAAAGAAGATGCAGCGCTCGGGGTCCAGGCCGGCGGCCAGCAGGGTGGCGGCGGTGTCCAGCACCGACTCCCGCAGGCTGGCCGGCTTAAACGGGACCGTGAGGGCGTGGAGGTCGACGACGCAGAAGAGCGCCTCGCCGCGTTCCTGGCCGGCGACGTACTGGGTGATGGCGCCGATGTAGTTGCCGAGGTGCTTGCGCCCGGTCGGCTGGATGCCGGAGAAGATCCGCATGTGCGGCGGCGGAGGCTAACGTGCTCGCGAGAGCGGGCTCCGACGGCCCGCGCGTAGCGGCGCCCGACCAGCGGTGTCGGCGCGGTGCCCGGCAGCACCGCGACCGGGACGGCCGGCCAGCAGCCAGGCCGCCACCACGCCGCCGATGGCGCCGCACAGGTGGCCCTGCCAGGAGACATTGCCGTGGGGTATGAGGCTCGCGATCAGCGCCGCGCCCCAGATAACAACGACGACTGCGCCGGTGAGTAGCTCCAGGAGGCTCCGATCGAACAAGCCTCGCGCCAGCAGGTAGGTGGCGTAGCCGAACACGAGCCCGCTCGCCCCCACCGTGGGGACGCCCCCCGGACCGATCAGCCACGTCCCGAGGCCGCCGATCACGATCACTATTCCCGTCACCGCCGCCACCCGGCCGGCGCCGCGCAGCGCGATGATCAGGCCCAGGAACACCAGCGGTACGGTGTTGCCGATCAGGTGGCCAAAGCCGGCATGCAGGAAGGGGGCAGTGAGGATGCCCCACAGGCGCCCGACGTTGCGCGGGTAGAGGCCGTCCTGGTCGAGCGCGTTGTGGTCAAGGGCGTTGATGACCTCGACCACCCACATCAGCGCGACGATCCCCGCCAGCAGCCTGAACCCCTCCCGGCGGGAGGGGGCACCGCGGTCCGAAAGCATCGCTCGCATCCCCATAGGATCGCAGGTGCGGACCTCCGGCCGCTGCTAGCCCTCCAGCACCGCTTGGGCCACCGCCAGCGCCACCTCCGCCCGCTGGCGCAGCGACCTCCGCAGGACGAACTCCTCGGGGGTATGGGCGCCGCCACCGCGAGGACCGAGCCCGTCCACGGTCAGCGGGATCGCAGCGGCGAAGTGGCTGGCGTCGCTGGCCCCGCCGCGGCCGACGCCGACGATCGGGCGGCCGAGGCTCGCCACCGCCCGCTCCAGCAGGGCGGCGGTCGCTCGGCGGGAATCCATGCCCGGCCAGCGACGCTCCATCGAGGTCTCCAGCCGCACCCCGTCGAGCTCGGACGGGATCGCCTCCAGCACGTCCTCAAAGGCGCCAAGCCCGTCCGCCCGCAGGTCGCAGAGCAGCTCGCCGGCGGGTGGCACCACGTTCAGAGCCTCGCCGCAGCGCATGACCGTCGGCACCGCGCTCAGGCGCTGCGCTCCCCCGGGGTCGTGGCAGGCGGCGACGATTCCGGCGGCTCTGGCCAGCGCCAGTAGCGCGTTGCGACCCTGGTCGGGCGCGCTCCCGGAGTGGGCGGCGCGGCCGATAGCGTCGATCCGCATCGTGCCTGCGGCCTTGCGGCGCACGACCACGCCCTCGGCTCCGCCCGCGGCCAGCTCGCCGGCCTCGAAGCACAGACAGGCGTCGTAGCCGGCAAAGCGGTGCACATGGGCGAAGTCCGCGGTCCGCCACTCCTCGTCGGTGACCAGCAGGACCCCCAGCTCGGCGAACCGCTCCGGCTCGCCGACCAGGGCACGGGCCAGCGCCAGGGCCAGCACGACGCCGCCCTTCATGTCGACCGCCCCGGGGCCGTACAGCCGTTCGCCCTCCCCGCGGAGCGGTCCATGGGAGTGGTGGCCGACGACCGTGTCGAGGTGGCCGAGGAGCAGCAGCCGCGCCCGCCCACGGCCCGGGATCGTCGCGATCAGGTCCGGGGCGTTGGCCGCGGTGGAGCACCGCACCCGCTGCAGCACGGCCTCGGGAGGGAGCAGCGCCGCCGAGATGGCGATGGCCTCCTCGGCGCCACCCCTGTCCCCGGAGGGGGAGGAGACGGCCACGAGCGCCTCCAGCTCACGCTCGGCGCGTGCGGCGATGTCCGCGGCCTGGGTGCTGAAGCGGGTTGCCACGGCCCGCAGTATGCCCCGAGGGCTACCCGCGGACGCCCAGCAGCTCCTCCGGCGCCTCCAGCTCCCCGCGGTCGTGGAGCTCCTCCAGCGCCGCCACCGCCGCTTGGGTGAACTGCAGGCCGATCAGCTCGCGGCACTCGGCCAGCGCGTCCCGAACGCTCTTGGGCAGGCTGTAGGGCCGGCTCACCGTCATCACGTCCCAGGCGTCGGCCAGCGCCAGCAGCCTTGCCCCCTCGGGAATCTCATGCTCCCGCATCCCGCGCGGGTAACCGGTCCCGTCCGGGCGCTCGTGGTGGGTCCGGATCCACTCCACCTGCTTCTCGGCCAGCACTCCCTCCACGATCCGCGCCGACAGCTCGGCGTGGCCGCGGATCTGCGCCCACTCAGCGTCACTCAGCGGCGTCATCTTTCTCAGCGTGGCGTCCGGAACCCCGATCTTGCCCACGTCGTGGACCAGCGCCGCCTCGCTGAGCATCAGCGCCTGCTCGTGGCCCCAGCCGGCGATACGGGCCAGACGGCCGGCCAGGATCGAGACCCGCTCGGAGTGCTGGCGGGTGGCGGGATCCTTGGCGTCGATCGCGTGCGCCAGCGCCCGCAGCCCCAGGAGCGCCTGCGAGCGAGCCAGCCGCTCAGCCCGCTCCTGGTCGGAGAGCTCGGCCACCACCTCGGGGTCGTAGATCCAGCACTGGTTGCGGCCGTGGGCCTTGCTCCAGTAGAGCGCGCCGCTGGCCAGGCGGACGAGCTCGCTCGGCTCGTCGGCCACCGCGGTGTCGCAGATCCCCGCCGAGATCGTCATCGCGAAGGGCTCCCGGACGCACGCAGCCACCAGCTGGCGGACGCGTTCCACCGCCACCAGCGCCGCCTCCCGGGAGGTCTGCGGGAGGATCCAGGCGAACTCGTCGCCGCCGAGGCGGCCGAGCGTGTCCTCCGCCCGCGCCAGCTCCTGCAGGCACCCGGCCACCGAGACGAGCAGCTCGTCGCCGGCGACGTGGCCGCCGATGTCGTTGAAATGCTTGAAGTTGTCGATGTCCAGCACCGCCACCGAGAGCGTCCCCTCGTGGCGGCGGGCCCGCGCCAGCTCCGCGGTCAGCCGCTCGTGCAGGGCGCGGTGGTTGGAGAGTCCGGTGAGCGGGTCGGTGCGGACCTGGGCGGCGAGCTTGTCCCGATCCTCGATAGCTGGCGACGGCGGCGCCCAGCAGCTCCCCAACCTCCCCCAGCAGCTCCCCAACCTCCCCCAGCTGCTTCTCGTCCTCGGCGCTCAGCTGCGTGCCCTCCACCGTGGCCACGGCCAGTACGCCCCAGATCCGGCCCGCCACGCGGATCGGGGAGACGACGGTGGAGCTGTAGCCGAGCCTCGCCACGACGCCGTCGGTCGGGTGACGCACCACCCGCACGGGGACGCCGGTCCCGATCGCCTTGGCGACATCGCTGTCGGGACGGATCGGCACGAGCCGTCCCGGCTCGTAACGGCCGCCGGGCTCCCGGGACCAGGAGCCCACGACCCGCGCCGAGTCCGGCCCCTCTATCCGCAGGACCGCGGCCCCGCTGGCCCCCAGCAGGGTGGCGGTCTCCCGGGAGACCAGCGCGTAGATCTGCTCGGCGCTCTGGCCGTCGACGACCGCGGTGGCGACCCTCCGCAGCGAGCCCTGCTCGGCGGCGAGCAACTCGGCGCGGGCGCGCAGGCGCTGGGTCAGGGCCGTGCCGGCCATGATCGCCACACCGAGCGCGACGTAGGAGGAGGCGGCGATCACAACCTCGGCGAGGAACTGGTCGTGCAGCGCCCGATCGTCGTAGAGCAGCGGGAGTGCCTGGACGATCACGCACGCCGTCACGTAGGCCACCGCCACCGGGCGGCGGTAGAAGCAGGCCGCGAACACGATCACGAGCAGCAGGTACATCCACGCCAGCGATCGGGCACCGCCGGTGGCGGTCATCGCGATCGCGATCATCATGAGCGACGCGTTGCTCGAGGCGTGCATCAGCCACATGCGTGAGCGCGTCCAGTCGAGCACCCACAGCGACATCGCGCCCCAGAGGACGGCGACCCCGGAGAGCCCCAGCACGACGCCCGGATGCGCTCGCGAGGCCCCCGGGAGCAGCAGCGAGAGGGCGAAGCTCCCGCCCCCGAGCAGGTAGAGCAGGCCGCTGATCCGTCCGAACAGCACGCTCTCCTCTCGCTGCCCGGCATCGAGTGGCAAGAACCGTCGAGCTCCTCCCCCGGTTTGGTCGCCGGGCTCCATCCTGCGCTCCATTGCCTTCCCTATCGGCATCGAGCAACGGGTTCTCAACCCGCGGGATGGGCGATGTTAGCGCTAAAGCGGCTGCCGCACCACGGGCCGGCGGACGGCACCGGCCTCGTCGAGCCGGCGCACCGGGGTCGTGTACGGCGCGGCTCGGGCCACCTCCGGGTCCTCACGCGCCTCGCGCAGGATCTCGGCGACGGTGCTGGCGAAGTGGTCGAGCGTCTCCCTGGTCTCGGTCTCGGTGGGCTCTATCAGCAGCGCCTCGTCGACGATCAGCGGGAAGTACACCGTCGGCGGGTGCACGCCGTGATCGAGCAGGCGCTTGGCCAGATCGAGCGTCTTGATCTTCAGCTCCCGCTTCATCGGAGCGCCGGAGAGCACGAACTCGTGCATGCATACGCGCTCGTAGGCCGATGGCAGATGCTCCAGGACGCCTTCGGCCCGCAGCCGGGCCAGCAGGTAGTTGGCGTTGAGCACGGCGACCTCGGAGACCTCACGCAGGCCCGCCGCGCCGAGCGAGCGGATGTAGGCGTAGGAGCGCACGAACACGCCGTAGTTGCCCTGGAAGCCACGCAGGCGGCCGATCGACTTGGGGCGGTCGAAGTCCAGGTCGTAGACCGGCTGCGCGCCGCGTCCGTTGCCCGAGGCGCCGTGCTCGCCGTCGCCCCGGCGGACCACCTGGGGCCGCGGCAGGAAGGGCTCGATCCGCTGTGACACCGCGATCGGACCCGAGCCCGGGCCACCGCCGCCGTGCGGCTGGGTGAAGGACTTGTGCAGGTTGAAGTGCACGATGTCGAAGCCCATGTCCCCGGGACGGCAGATCCCCATGATCGCGTTGAGGTTGGCCCCGTCGTAGTACAGGGTGGCCCCGACGCGGTGCACGATCTGGGCGATTTCCTCGATCTGGGGCTCGAACAGCCCCAGCGTGGAGGGGTTGGTGAGCATCAGGCAGGCGACGTCCTCGGTCGTCTTGGCCCGGAGGTCCTCCACGTCGACGTTACCGTGCTCGTCGGTGCCGACCTTTACGACCTCGTAGCCGGCCATCGTCACCGTGGCGGGATTGGTCCCGTGGGCGGTATCGGGCGTCAGCACCTTGGTGCGGTGCTCGCCACGATCCTCGTGGAAAGCCCGCGTCAGCAGCACTCCGGCCAGCTCCCCGTGCGAGCCCGCCGAGGGCTGCAGCGACACCTGGGGCAGGCCAGCGATCTCCCCCAGCGCGTCCTGCAGGCGCCACATCAGCTCGAGCGCCCCCTGCGCGTGGGCGGGATCCTGAAGGGGGTGAAGGCGGGCGTGGCCGGGGAGCGCCGCGATCCGCTCGTGCAGCTTGGGATTGTGCTTCATCGTGCAGGAGCCGAGCGGGTAGAAGCCGGTGTCCAGGTCGAAGTTGCGCTTGGAGAGGCGGTTGAAGTGGCGCACGATCTCCGGCTCGGCCACCTCGGGCAGGCGCGGCGGCTGCTCCCGGCGCAGCGCCTGCGGCAGCAGCTGCTCCAGCGGGCGCTCGGGGACGTCCAGCGCGGGCGCCACAAAGGCGCGCCGCCCCGGCTTGGAGCGCTCGTAGATCGTCAGCTCGTCGTCGGCGCGGATCACGATGCCACCTCCGCCAGGGGACGCTCTGAGCCCTGCATCGCTTCGGCCAGCGCCTCGGCGAGGGCGTCGATGTGGGCGCGGGTGCGAAGCTCGGTGATCGCCACCAGCAGGCAGTCGGAGAGCTCGGGGAAGTCGCGGCCGAGCGGGTAGCCGGGGTTGATCCCGCGCCGGCGGCAGGCGGCGAGAACCTCGTCCACCGGCGCCTCCAGACGGATCGCGAACTCCCGGACCACGGGCTGCTCGTGCAGCAGCGAGATCCCATCGATAGCCTGCAGCCGCTCCCGGGCGTAGGCGGTGCGCTGGAGCATGAGCTCGGCGAGCTCGACGATCCCCTGGCGCCCCAGCCAGCTCAGGTAGATGACCCCGGCGAGTGCGTTCAGCGCCTGCGCCGTGCAGATGTTGGAGGTGGCGCGCTCACGGCGGATGTGCTGCTCGCGGGTCTGCAGGGTGAGCACGAACCCGCGCTTGCCGTCGACGTCGCGCGTCTCGCCGGCGATCCGTCCCGGCAACCGGCGCGTCAGGGCCTCGGTGACGGCGAAGAAGCCAAACGAGGGCCCGCCGAAGTCCAGGCGGTTGCCGAGCGTCTGTCCCTCCCCCACGGCGACATCCACCCCGCACTGACCGGGAGGGCGCAGCAGCGCCAGCGGCAGCGGATCGCAGGCGCAGATCGACAGGGCGCCGACCTCATGGCCGGCCGCTGAGAGCGCCGCCACGTCCTCGACGGCCCCGAGGAAGTTCGGCTGCTGGACGATGATGGCGCTGAGGTCCTCATCGAGCTCGGGCAGCTCGGTGAGTCCGTCGCGCAGCGGCGCCTCCACCACCTCCATATCCCAGCCGCGGGCCAGCGTCCGCACCGTCTCCAGCGAGTGGGGATGCACGCCGCGGGAGACGACCAGCTTGCGGCGCCCGTTGGCGAGCTTGGCCACGTAGGCGGCGGCGCCGACGGCGCTCGGTCCCTCGTAGACGGAGGCGTTTGACACCGGCAGGCCGGTGAGCTCGGAGATCGCCGTCTGGTACTCGAACATCGCCTGCAGGCCGCCCTGGGAGATCTCGGGCTGGTAGGGCGTGTAGGGGGTCAGGAACTCCGAGCGCTGGAGGATGGAGTCGATCAGCGCGGGTACGTAGTGGTCGTACATGCCGCCCCCCAAGAATGAGATCTCGTCCTCGGCACTCACGTTGCGCGCCGCCAGCGCGCGCAGCTCGCCGAAGACCTCCTGCTCGGACAGGCCCTCGCCGAGCTCCAGGCCGCTCCGGCAGCGCAGATGCTCGGGAATGTCGGCGAACAGGTCCTCCAGGGAGTCGACGCCGATCTGCGCCAGCATCTCCCGGCGGTCGGCTTCGGTGGCGGAGACGTAGCGAGTCACGAAAGCGATCCCTCGTAGGCGGCGGCGTCCATCAGGGAGTCGAGCTCGCCCCGGTCGGAGAGCTTGACCTTCACCAGCCAGCCATCCCCGTAGGGATCGTCGTTGATCGCCTCCGGCTTCTCCGAGAGCGCCTCGTTGACCTCGATGACCTCACCGGACAGGGGGGCGTAGACGTCTGAGACCGCCTTGACCGACTCGACCTCCGTGTAGGAGTCGCCCTGCTTGAGCTGGGCCCCGACCTTCGGGGGGTCGAAGAACACCACCTCGCCGAGCGCCTCCTGCGCGTACCAGGTGATCCCGAACGTGGCGGCGTCGTCCTGCACGCGGGCCCAGTCGTGCTCGGGGTGGTAGAGGAGGTCGGACGGATAGCTGGCGTCGGCCATGTTCGGTGTCATCCCTTTCGGTACAGAGGCTTCTGCTCGACGCGAGCGGAGCGCAGCTTTCCCCGCACGTCGATCTCAATGCTCGTGCCGGGCTCGGCAAGGTCGGCAGAAACGTACGCCATCCCGATGCCCCGTTCCAGGCACGGCGAAAACGTGCCGCTGGTGACGACGCCGCCGCCCACCACCGCGTTGCCCGCCCGCGCGATTGCGCCCTCGGGCATCACGAACGCCACGAGGCGCTCCGCCCGCCCCTGGTGGCGGGCGGCGGAGACCGCCTCGGCGCCAAGGAAGCCGGTCTCCTCCCGGCAGCACCAGCCCAGCCCGGCCTCGATCGGTCCGCGGTCGGGGCCCAGGTCGTTGCCGTGGAGGTGAAAGCAGACCTCCAGGCGCAGCGTGTCCCGCGCCCCCAAGCCGGTGGGAGCGGCACCGGCGCCGAGCAGCGCATCCCACACCCCCGGCGCCTCCCGGGGATCGAGCAGCAGCTCGTAGCCGTCCTCGCCTGTGTACCCGGTGCCGCACACCAGCGCCGGCGCACCGGCCACCACGACCTCCCCACAGTGCATCCGCGGCGGCAGCGGGCCGTCGGCCAGGCCCTGCACCAGCGCCGGCGCAGCCGGCCCCTGGACGGCGAGCATGGCGAAGTCGGCGCTGCGATCGATCACGTCGACGTCGAAGTCCCGCGTGTGCGCCTGCAGGCGCGCCAGATCGGCGTCGTGGTTGGCAGCGTTGGCCACGGTGAGGAAGTGCTGGTCGGCCAGGCGGTAGGTGAAGAGGTCATCGAGCACACCGCCGTCCTCGCGGCACAACAGGCTGTACTGGGCGCCCCCCTCGGGGATCCGGCGGACGTCGTTGGAGGTCATCCGCTGCAGGAACTGCAGCGCCTGAGGGCCGCGGGTCTCGATCTGGCCCATGTGGGAGACGTCGAACACGCCGGCGTGGCGCCGTACGGCCAGGTGCTCCTGACGGATGCCCGTGTACTGGATCGGCATCTCCCAGCCGGCGAAGGGCACGAGCTTGGCGCCGGCGGCGCGGTGGCGCTCCAAGAGCGGCGTGTGCCGCAGCACGGTTCCGACGAGCGAGGACACGGCCCTCAGCCTACAACGGCCCCTCAGCCGCACCGAACGGGGGCGATCAGCCGGCGTGCGGAGGCTCAGCGGCCGCCGGCGGGGGCGATCTGCGCTGTGGCGTGGTAGATCGCCGAGAGCACCGAGGCCACCGGCTTGGCGTTGCCGAACGGGTCGTAGGCCCCCTTCTGCACGTAGGGCGGCTGACCCAGAGGGTCTCCGCCCGCCCACCCCGGACGCGCGGCGAAGTCCTGCAGCGGAAACATCACCGCCCCCGAGAGCCACCGCTTGGTGGCAAAGACCCCCAGGTGATAGGCCACGGCGTCGTTCTGGAACTGGTAGGTCCCACGCTCCTCCACCGGTCCGTTGCGGTCGCCCTCGACGCCGAACTCGGAGACAAACAGCGCCTGGGACGGGTAGCAGGCGCGGAAGCTGTCCAGGAACGGGGAGAGCTGATCGCGATCGTCGGTGGTGCCGCCGCCGGCGCTGAACCAGCCGAAGTAGTCGTTGTAGCCGATCACGTCAAGCGGAGCGTAGGCCGGCTGACAGGCCACCCCGGGCCAGGAGCTCACCGCCATGCCCACCGGGCGCGTGGGATCCAGAGCGTGCGCCAGGACGGCGGCACCGCGGATGTAGGCGGCCTCGGGCCCGTCCACGGGCGTGGTCAGCTCGTTGCCGATGCTCCACAGCAGCACCGAGGGGTGGTTCTGGTTGACGAGGATGTCCTGCCCCAGCAGCGCGTGGGCGCCTGCCTGCCAGGCGGGGGCGGCGAGGTAGGCGCTGCGGACCTGGTAGACGGGGACCTCGGACCAGATCAGCAGGCCATCGCGATCGGCCAGCTCCTGCAGCTCCGGGCTCAGCGGGTAGTGGGCGCGGATCAGCGTCCCCCCCAGAGCGCGGACCCAACCGATCACCTGCGCTGTCCGAGCCTGGCTGAGCACGCCCCCCGCGGCCACGTCCTGCTCGTGGAGGTTGAAGCCGCGCAGGTTCAGTAGCCGCCCGTTGAGCGTCATGCGGCCATCGGGGGTGACCTTGATGGAGCGGATCCCGCTATAGGTCGTCCAACCCCCCAGCGAGTGGCCGGTCCCGTCGGTGAGCGCGACGCCGGCGCGGTACAGGTAGGGCCGACCGGGCGACCACAGCTGGGGCCGAGCGATCCGCGCGGTGGCGTCGACGGTGACGCTGCCGTGGGCCGGCACCCTGACGGTGCCGAAGTCGGTTACGGCGCTCCCGTAGCGGCCCCGCAGGCGGACCGTCTGACGGGCGCCCGTGAGGTTGCGCAGAGTCGCCTGCTCGGCGATCCGCGCCGCGCAGCTGGGGCAGCGCAGCAGCGGCCGGACCTGCAGGGCGGGGATGTCCACGCGCGCCACCGAGCGCAGGTAGACCTCGCGCAGGATCCCGCCGAAGTTCCACCAGCCACCGCCGGGGCCGGGCGGAAGGTCGCCGGGGCCCCGACGGTCATCGACCCGGACGATCATGCGGTTGACCCCGGGCCGCAGGCCCTTGAGGTCGAGCTCGAAGGGGAGGTAGGCGCCGGCGTGGGTGCCGATCTGCCGGCCGTTCAGCCACACGGTGGCGCGGTAGTTGACCGACTCGAAGCGGACGATCCAGAAGCGATCCGCGCGACGCAGGCTACGGCCGAAGGCATTGGCGGGCAGGGTGAAGTCCCGCCGGTACCAGCTCACAGAGCCGTTCATGCTGGCGGTGCTGAGGTCACCCGCATTGAAGGAGTTGGGCACCGCTACCGGCGCCCAACCGTCGGTGGCGGCCGTGTCCCGCCAGAAGCCCTGCGCCAGCCCGGCGCCGGCGGGGTCGGGTCGCCGCAGCCAGTCGCCGCCGAGCAGGTAGCGCCCGTCCTGCCCGTCCTGGTAGAGCGCCCCGCGGGTCGGCGGCGTCGGCTGCAGCACCGGACCCTGCGCCCGGGCGGCGCCCGCCCCCGCCAGGAGCAGGACCAGCAGCGCCGTCAGCGCCGTCACGAGCCCCAGCGCCAGCACCGAGCCCGTCCTCCGGTTGGGGGCGGCGGTGCTCATCGCCTGGCCCCGTGGCGCTTGCCGGGCTTGCCCCGGCCGGCACCCTTCCGGGGGCGGTAGGTCTTGCGGGCAGCGATCCGGATCACGCGGGAGACGGTAGTGGCATTGCCGGCCCGGTCGGTGACGGTCACCGTGATCCGGTAGCGGCCGGGACGCTTGTAGACGTGGAACTTGCCGTGGGTGATGCGCAAGCTGGTGCCGTCGCCCCACCTGATCCTCACCGAGGCGATTCCTGAGGCGGCGGCCGGTGGCTCGGGCGGCGGAGCGTCGCTGTAGGCCACGTAGGCGTGCACGGGCGAGTGGGCGCGGAGTCGACCGGTCAGCGACAGCTTCACCACCGGCGCGACCGTGTCGATCCAGAAGCGCGTGAGGGGCATCGTGGTGGTCAGACCGGCCGGATTCACCGCCTGCACCCGCCACAGGTGGGGGCCGTCGTGGAGCCCCGCCGGGACCCGCAGGGAGGTCGCCGTTGTCTGGCCCACGGGGAAGCCGTCGACCGTCACCGTGTACGCGATCGGGCCCCACAGCGCGCGGGCGGGTGTCCAGGCCAGGATCGGCTGGGCGGTGCGCACGTAGGCAAAGGCGGTCACCGGGGTGATCGCGCCAAGGGGCTCGTACATCTGCGAGACGACCACCTGCCGCGCTCCCGGGGCGCCCTGGAGCCAGGCCACGGCGGCGTCTCCGAGCACGTCTCCGGCGGCGTCCAGGCCGCCCGCGGCGTCGGTGGGCCCCTGGGCCGGGCTGGAGAGCGCGAGCTCCGGACCGAGGGTGCTGCCGTCGGGCGCGTACCGGGCGCGGATCTCGGGGGTGCCCAGCGGACCGGGATCGTGCTGCCAGGCGAGCAGGGTCGAGCTCAGGCCCGCGGTGGCCGGCACCGCGTAGGGCTGGGAGGCGTTCGTGAGGCTGTCGGCTCGAAAGGTGGCGTTGATCACGCCGTTGGTGGTGGCGTGGGAGGCGATCAACGCGTCAGAGTCCGTGCGGGCCGAGGTGACGAACCCGCGGCCGTACTCGTTGAGCGCCACCTGCGGCTGATCGGCGCCCCCAGTACCCGGGGTGGAGAGCCCGTCGACCCCGGAGACGATGTCGTAGAGCGACGCCCGCAGGCGGCTGGACAGGACCCGGGATTGCGTTGCGGTGCCGCCGGCGAAGGTCTCGTGGAAGGTGACGTCGGCGTATGAGGAGTCCCCGCCGGCGCTGATCGCGGGCTCGTCGGCGGAGATCTCCGGCCAGCCGCCCAGCGAAGGGACGTCGGCCCGTTCTGAGACCGTGCTGGGGCTCGTGGCCACCACCCTCCTGGTGTACACATGGCCCGCCTCCCCCCAGGCCACGATCCCGACCCCGTCGTTGGCGGCGGCCACCGCCGGGCGCCCGCTGCCCGCGCCGGCGTCATCGCCCGGCTGCGCGTCCAGTGGCGGGGGCTCGATGGCCCAGCTGCCGCGGGCGAAGTAGGCGGCGCGCACGTCGTGTCCGCCGGCCCCGCCCGTCGTGAAGGCGAGGTAGGCCTTGCCGAAGATCGTCATCGCCAGCGCCGGGTTGGACGCGCCCGCGACGAGAGTCAACGGCGCGGTGTAGGGGCTGCCGGTGCTGGCGCGAGTGACCGCAACGAGGCTGCCATTGTTGATGAACGCCACCGCCAGCACGCCCCCGCTGGCCGCCGCGATGACCGGCTGCGAGGAGGCCGTGGGCAGAGTCGCGTCGACCTGCTCGGGCCCCTGGAAGACGCCGCCGAGGAGGCGGGAGACGAACACGTGGGCCACCCCGCCGACGTGCTTGAGGTAGACCAGGCCGCCGGTGCCGTCCCGGGCCACCGCCATCGGGCCGAGGCTTACGATGTCAGGGCTCGGTCCGTCGAGGACCCTGGCCGGCGCCGGGGAGGGTGCTGCGCCGGCACCCGCCGGGAGCGCCCAGGCGCATGCCACCGCCACCAGCAGGATCAGCGCGGCGCGGAACGGCAGCAGGAGCTTGTTCAGATCGGGTGCTACCGAGCTATGAACAGCTGAGCAGGCCGGATGTTGCGGTTTCCGGGCCGATTAGCGGCTGTCTCAGCGGTCACGCAGGAACGACGGGATGTCGATCTCGTCGTCACGGATCTCCAGCGAGGAGCGCTGGCCCTCGTCGAAGGTGACGTCGCGGTCGCGGCGCTCGCGCCGCGCCGTCTCCCGTGCGGTGCTGGGGCGGGCGTGCCCGTGCTCGAAGCCGGTGGCGATCACGGTCACGCGGACGTCCTCGCCGAGGGAGTCGTCGATCACCGCCCCGAAGATGATGTTGGAGTTCGAGTCGGCGGCGCTCTGGACGATCTCGGCCGCCTCGTTGACCTCGAACAGGCCCAGGTTGTGGCCGCCGGTGATGTTGAGCAGGATCCCGGTGGCACCCTCCACCGACTCCTCCAGGAGCGGCGAGGAGATCGCGGCCTTGGCGGCCTCGGTGGCCCGGTTCTCTCCGGTGGCGCTGCCGATGCCCATCAGGGCACTGCCGGCGTCGTGCATGATCGTGCGCACGTCGGCGAAGTCCAGGTTGATCAGGCCCGGGATCGTGATCAGGTCGGTGATGCCCTGCACGCCCTGGCGCAGGACGTTGTCGGCCTCGCGGAAGGCGTCGAGGATCGTGGTGCGACGCTCGACGATGGCCAGCAGCTTCTCGTTGGGAATCACGATCAGCGTGTCGACGTGCTCACGCAGATGCTGGATGCCCTCCTGCGCCTGCCGTGCGCGCTGGCTGCCCTCAAAGGAGAACGGACGGGTGACCACCCCCACGGTCAGGGCGCCGATCTCGTTCTTGGCGATGTCGGCGATCACCGGCGCCGCGCCCGTGCCGGTGCCACCACCCTCCCCGGCCGTGACGAACACCATGTCGGCGCCCTTCAGCGCCTCCTTGATCTCGTCGCGGGACTCGGCGGCCGCGCCCTGGCCCACGTCGGGGTTGGCGCCGGCGCCTAGGCCCTTGGTGAGCTCGTGCCCGATGTTGAGCTTGATGTCGGCATCGCACATGGCCAGTGCCTGGGCGTCCGTGTTGGAGGCGATGAACTCCACGCCGCGCAGACCGGCGTCGACCATCCGGTTGACCGCGTTGGTGCCGCCGCCGCCGACGCCGACGACCTTGATGACTGCGAGATAGCTGCCGCTTTCCATGTGAAGTACCGTCCGACCCTTGAGTTAGCGTTGAGCGTTTGTGCTCGTCCCCTCGTAGCGGGAGTTTCGCACGTTATGTCCTGGGGATGCTCGAAGTCAACGTACGCAACGCCGCGCAACGATCGTTGCAGATCGACAAACTCTCGACGGAGGTCGGAGTGTTCCGATTCCATCGCCGTAAGCCTCAGGTGGAGGTTTACCCTCCGGGGCTGGCGGTGGCGGAGGCCCCGGCACCGGCGGCAACCGATCCCGCCGTGGCGGCGGCGGTGGTGGCCGCTGTACCCGCGGTGGCGGCAACGCCGGACTGGCCCGCGCTCGTCCCGGCGGCCGGTCGCGCGGGGTCGCTGACGTCGATGTAGGACGCCCCCGCTGAGCCGGCGTCGCCGAGCACGGCGGTGGCGGCGGCCCACTTGGCCCCGAGCTGGCTGCCGTCTCCGAAGAGGATGCTGGGGCCACCCCGCAGCTGCGCCACCATCTGCCCGCCGCTCTGGGTCACCTGGGTGATCCGCCCGAGCATCGCGTAGGGCGCGGCGGCGAGCACCGCCACGGCGTGGAGCGCGTCCGGCTCGGTCACCCGCTGGCCCCCGGGCGGTACCCGCAGCGGGATCCTCGGCAGGGAGCTGGCCGCCACGTCGTGCAGCAGCGTGCCGTCGCCGGCGACGGCCACCGCACGCCCGCCGGCGGACACGGCGGCGACGGGGATCTGCTCCACCACGTGGATACGTATCCCGTGCGGGAAATCGGTACTCACCTGGAGGTCCTTGACCACGGGATAGGGCGCCACCGCCGCGCGCAGCTGATCGAGCCTGACGTCCAGCGTGGTCATGTTGCGCGCCGCCGAGCTGAGCGCCTGGCGGATCTGGCCCGCATCCGGACCCCCTTCGACCCGGATACGGATGTGGCGCACCGACACCAGCGAGGAGTCCCGAAGCCATAGCCAGCCGCCGCCGAGCAGCAGCACCACCGCCAGGAGGGCCAGCACCGCCGACCGGCGCAGGCGCGGCAGCGGCAGCCTCCCCGGCGAGAGCCGGCGCAGGCGCTCGGCGGCGATCAAGTCGACCGCCACCCGTCGGGAAGACCCACCGGACCGAGCGCCTGCACCTCGGGCTCCAGCTCCACCCCGAAGCACTCCTTGACGCGCCGGCGCCCCTCGGCCATCAGCGCGATCACGTCCGCGGTGCTGGCCTGGCCGTGGTTGACGACGAAGTTGGCGTGCTTCTCGGAGAAGCCGGCCCCACCGATCCGCAGGCCCCGGCACCCCGCGGCCTCCAGCAGCTGCCCGGCGGTTCGTCCCCCCCCGCTGGGGTAGGCGGGGTTCTTGAAGGTGGAGCCGAAGGTCTTGATCCCGCTGGGCTGCGCCGCCCGGCGGTGCGAGCGCATCTCGGCCAGCGTCGCCTTGACGCTCTGGCTCTCGGCCGGCGCCAGCGCAAAGGCGGCCTGGGCCACCACCTCCCCAAGCTTCAGGTTCGAGCGCCGGTAGGCGAAGCCCAGCGACTGCGGTGCCCGGCGCTCGATGCCCGAGGCGCTGAGAACCTCCACCCACTCCAGCACGCGCGCCAGCTCGCCGCCGTAGGCGTTGGCGTTCATCCGCACCGCTCCCCCGACGGTTCCGGGGATGTTGACGCCGAACTCGATCCCGGTCAGCCCCGCCTGGGCGGCGCGCGCCGACACCGCGGGCAGCCGCGCGCCACCGCCGCAGAGCATCCGCGCGCCATCCAGCTCGATCCTGCTCAGGTCCTTGTCCAGCTTCAACACCAATCCCGGAACGCCTTCGTCGGCCACCAGCAGGTTCGACCCCGAGCCCACTACCCCTACCTGGACCGCCTGGGTGCCGGCCCAGGCCAGCAGACGCTGCAGCTCCTCCACGGCTCCCACGCGGGCAAAGAGCTCCGCGCGGCCGCCGGTGCGAATCGTGGTCAGGCGCGCGAGGGGAAAATCACGCTGGACCCCAGGCGGCAGTGCTGGCATCGCCTGGCAGGGTAGAGGTCTCCTCGGCGGGCACCTGGACCAGCGCACGCCCCAGCGCGTCGACGTTGCCGGCGCCCATGACCAGGCAGATGTCTCCCCGGCGCAGCTCACTCTCGAGAAAGCGCCGGGCCTCCTCGAAGCCCGGAAGCCAGGCGACCGTGCGCCCGCCGGCGAGATCGGCCGCCGCGGTGGCGATCAGCCGGCCCTCGATCCCGGGAAAATCCTCAGCCCGCTCCCGGGCGGGATACACCGGCAGCACCACGACTGCGTCCGCGCCCGCCAGAGCAGCGCCAAAGTCCCGCGCCAGGGCCTGGGTGCGGGAGAAGAGATGCGGCTGGAACACGGCCACCAGCCGCTTCGGGGCCAGGGTCCGCGAGGCGGCCAGCGCGGCCGCCACCTCGGTGGGATGGTGGGCGTAGTCGTCGAGGACGAGTGCCCCCTGGCGCGAGTGACCGAGTGGCTCCAGTCGACGCCGGGCGCCCCCGAAGTCCGAGATAAGCGCAGCCGCGGCGGCCGGATCGGCGCCGGCCAGCGCACAGGCGGTGAGCGCGCCGGCGGCATTGACGGCGTTGTGGGCGCCGGGCACGGTCAGGCTCACCTCCTGGCCGGCCCACCTGAAGCGCGACCCCTGAGGGCTCAGCTGAAGCTCCCGGGCGTCGTAGGCCACCGCTTGTGGCGGGCACAGCGCGCGCAGCTCGGGACGGTCCCACACCACCGCCGCGCCGCTGGCGCCGGCCATGAACGCCGAGAAGGTGGCCTCGAGGTCCAGGCGGGAGCTGTAGGTGGAGTGGTGATCGAGCTCGGCGTTGGTCAGCAGCGCGATCTCCGGCGCGAGCTTCAGCAGCGAGCGGTCGGACTCGTCGGCCTCCACCACGATCCACTCCCCCGTTCCCCAGCCGGCGTTGTCCACCGTCCCGCGGATCTCGGCACCGAGGACATAGGCCGGGTCGGCGCCGATCGCCCGCAGGACGTGCACGATCATCGCGGTGGTGGTCGTCTTGCCGTGGGTTCCGGTCACCGCGATGCACCGCTTCAGCCCGGCCAGCTGCGCCAGCAGATCGGCGCGGTGCAGCTCCCGTCCCTCGGCGGCCTGGCGCTCGGGGTTCTCCGCGGGCACCGCGGTGGAGTACACGAGCTCGGCCCCGGCGGGCACATTGCCGGCGGCGTGACCGAGGACCGGCTCGATGCCGTGCTCGCGCAGGCGAGCGGAGTAGGGGGACTCCGCGCTGTCGGATCCCGTCACCCGAGCTCCGAGCGCTCTGGAGACCAGAGCCAGGCCGCTCATGCCCGCGCCGCCGATCCCGACGAAGTGCAGTCGGCGTGAGGACCAGTCGGCTGCCACGGCCTGCCGAGGCTAGCGGCGGGGTCGGCTAACCGCCCGGCGGGGCCGTCCATGGCCCTGGACGCGTGCCGATGCGTGCCGGATGGGTCCTAACCTCGATTCTCGGTCAGATAGTTGTGCTGAGGTTTCGGGGTCGGTCATCTTGGCGGGAAGCGGAAGCGCAGCTCGCGGCCGTTGAGCCAGGGGATCGTGGTGGCTTGGTCGGCGAGGCCGGC
>JAABUJ010000268.1_pt1 | contig 113122 bp, 117 predicted proteins | sample 5559131 | NCBI WGS metagenome assembly JAABUJ01 (sample SAMN10711875, study PRJNA513366) | rock metagenome | isolation source: Antarctica rocks | place: Antarctica: Victoria Land, Mt New Zealand nord | collected 2016-01-07
CCGAAACCGCCCTGGCCGACTCGTACTGGCAGACGCTGTCGCTGATCGGGGCCGGAAAGCGCGTCCCGCTGTCGGCGCGGTTTCTGGCTTACGAGGTGGACCACTATTTCGGCCTGCTCTGCGCCGACTTCGTGGTGGGATAGGCAGTGGTGGGATAGGCAGTGGTGGGGTAAGGGAAACCGGCACTGGAAGTGCCGGCTCCCCGTGCAATGCCGATCCCCCGCCTATTTCCCCTCCGTCACCGTGATCACTTTGTCCGACGGCAGGTTCTTCAGGGTCTGCGTCAGGCCGCTGGGCCAGCGGATGCCGAGGCTGTCCACGGCCCGCGCCGCGCCCAGCCCGAAGTGGACGCGCTTGTCCGAGGCGGACAGGTACGAGCCGTCCGTGTGGCACAGGCGCAGCAGCTTACGCCCGCCGACCTGGGCGGTCAGCAGGGCGCCGATGCCGTCCCGGTTGCTCTTCGTGCCGACGAGGCGGACGGACAGCCAGTGGCCGGCACCGGCGCACTCGTTGTGCAGCAGGAGCGGCTTGCCCTCGCTGTCCACGATCAGGGCGTCCTCTTTGCCGTCGTTGTCGTAATCCCCCACGGCCAAGCCGCGCCCGACGATCGGCTGGGCGAAGGCCGGGCCGGCCTGCGCGCTGACGTCGGTGAAGGTAATCGGAGGCGTGCCGCTGTTGTGGAACAACTGCGCCGTCTGCTTGTAGGTCGTGCTGGTGTCAATGGCGTGGATGTTGTCCTGGACGTGGCCGTTGGCGACCATGACGTCCAGGTGGCCGTCGTTGTCATAGTCCAGCAGCTTGCAGCCGAACGCGACGTGTCCCTGGGTCGGCAGGGCCAGGCCCGTCCGGTAGGAGACGTCGGTGAACTGCCCCTGTCCGTCGTTGTGATACAGCGACTTGGTCTCTCCCTGGAACGTGGCGACGAACAGGTCCAGCTTGCCGTCCTCGGCATAGTCCCCCCAGTCCGTCCCCATGCCGCCGTGAATCGCGCCGTCCCGATCAAAAGCCGTCCCCGCCTGCGTCCCGATGTTGGTGTAATGGGCGGCGGCGCGGGAGTCCGGGCGCAGCAGGTCGCCGGCCATCTCGTCGTTGGCAATCGCCAGGCTCGGCGCTTCGCCCGGCTCCAGCGGCGCCCAGGCGACGCCCAGGCCGCGCCCATTCGTGGCGGCGATGCCGGCGGCGGCGCTGACGTCGGCGAAGCGCCCGCCGCCCCGGTTCCGGTACAGGACGCCCTTGAGCGGCGTGTAGTAGCGCGGGCCGCACGAGGTCTTGAGGCCGTGCGAGTCGCAGAGCTGCGGGTACTTCTTGGGGTCCGGCCCGAAGTCGGCATAGTTGGCGACAAACAGGTCCAATTTTCCCGAGCCGGGGACGGCCTCGGCCCAGGCCGCCGACGTGCCCCAGGGCTGCGGCTTCAGGCCCGCCGCCTGCGTCACGTCCCGGAAACGCTTCCCGCCCTCGTTGTGCAGCAGGAGGCCCGTGCGGTAGCCTGAAATGTAAACGTCCTCGTAGCCGTCGTTGTCGTAATCGCCCACGGCGCAGCCCAAAAAGTGGCCCTTCAGCGTGTCCAGGCCCATCCGGCGGGACACATCCGTGAAGCGTCCGTGCCCGTCGCCCTTGTAAAGCGCGACGTGGTCCGTGCCGATCAGCAGGACGGACAGATGGCTCGAATTGTCATAGTCCAAAAACGCGCACCCGTTGCCGATGGTCTGGAGGATGTTCAGCGGGCGCGGGCCGGGGATGCTCCACTGGTAGTGCAGCCCGGCCTGCTCGGCTACGTCTCGGAAGAGCGGCGACCCGGCGGCCGGGGCGGGCGGGGGCGTGGGACCAGGCGGCGCGGGAACGGGCGGGCGGCCGCAGCCGGTCAGCAGGGTGCCAAGGAGGACCAGAGCGGCGGTCAGGACCGGGGCGGCGGCCCCGGAGGGCAGGAGGCGGGAAAAGGGCTTCATTGCGAGTGTATTATAGGCGGGCGTGGGTGGGTTGTCAAGGGGACAAGAACACTAAACGCGATACCGGCCCGGCTTACCGCGCCGCAAGGGCCGCCCGGCTCGTAGCGCCGCAGTCGCTTATTCGTCGAGCAGGACCAGGACGAGCAGGTAACGCGCGCAGGCAGTCGGCTGAGCTTCAGCTTCAGCCAGGCTATTGGAGGGCGGGATGCAGTTATTGGCGCCATTGTTGGTGAACCCTTTTGTTCCGTCCGGGCACTTGTAAATACCCATAAATACCCATAAATACCCAGGGTTTTGGTGAACGGGTACAGCATCTCGGCATACGACACGCGCGCGTGGCCGTCCGGGTTGCAATCACCGTTGATGCAGCTATACGAGCCGCTGTACATCTCGTCGGCGTCCTGGGAATACTGGGTCTCGGCTAGTCCGAGCTGCTTGAGGTTGGACTGGCAGGAGGCGCGGCGGGCGTTCTCGCGGACCTTCTGGAAGACGGGGAAAAGGATCGCGGCGAGGATCGCGATGACGACGAGCAGTTCGATGAGCGTGAAGCCGCGACGCGGCTTCGGAAACGGGTGGTACATGTAAAATTCCCGTGATGCTAAAATGGCACGACGACTTTAGGACGCAGAAAGCGCCCGGATGTTCAGCTCTCGCCGGGGAGGCCCGCACTTTTTTACCCACTATTGCGGGCGAATCTGGGCCGGCGTGACAGTTTTTTCACGCCGGGCGGCGGTTTTTTGGCGGCCATCGCAGCCCTTTGGGACCATGAGGGCATTCTGGCACGGGAACATGAAAGTTTGATGAAAATTGGATGAAAACACGAAGGAGGACGCGCCCGCCCGAAATTCGCCCCTGCGGGGTAGAATAACGCCATGAGTGGCATTTCACAAGGCATCACGCAGGACCCCGCGTACACGGCGGGACTGGAGTTTCGCCGGCGGGGCGAGTTCCCCGGCGCCGTCGCCGCCTTCGAGGCGGCCGTCGCGCGGTTCCCCGACGAGGCCGAGGGGCCGTATCAACTCGGCCTGACCTACCAGCGGCGGGCCGAGGCCATCCTGCCGCCGGCCCTGCGCGAGAAGGAGGCCGGGACCGGCGTCACCGACCTGGCCGCGTCCGTGCTCGGCCTGGGCGTCCTGGCCGCGTCCAAAGCGCTGGGGCAGACCGACTGGATCGTGCAGTACCGGGATGCCTTCCGGTCGTCCGTGCTCGAGTTCGAGAAGGCCATCGTCCTGCATCCCGACGACCCCCGTTTCCATCACGCGCTGGCCCTGTCCCTGCGGTATCTGGGGCAGACCGAGGCGGCGGCGGAAGCGGCGCGGGCGGCGGCCGCGCGGGCGCCGGGCGAGACGGCCTACCGCGAGCGGGCGCACGCCTTCGACCAGGCCGCCGCCCGCGAGGGGCGCGGCGACCGGGGCGGCGTCCCAGCGAACGTGACCTGGGACGATGTCGTGCTGCCCGCCCGGACCAAGCGTGAACTCAAGCAGATGCAGCTCCTTTTGGAGAACCCCAGCCTGTCGCGCGACCTGGGCATCGAGCCGCCGACCGGGCTATTGCTTTACGGACCGCCCGGCACGGGCAAGACGACCATCGCGCGCGTCCTGGCCCACGAGTCGCACTGCGCGTTCCTCGCCACGTCCCCCGCCGAGATCAACTCGATGTGGCTGGGCGAAAGCGAGAAGGCCGTCAAGAAGCTGTTCGACGAGGCGCGGGCCAAGGCCCCGGCCATCGTCTTCCTGGACGAGATAGACGCCCTGCTGCCCGCACGGTCGGGGGGAGTCAACCAGTACAGCGACAAGGTGGTCAACCAGTTCCTGCACGAGATGGACGGATTGATCAAGAACCGGCGCATCTTCGTGGTCGGCGCGACGAACCGGCGGGACATGCTGGACGCGGCCCTGCTGCGCGGCGGCCGCCTGTCCCGCGAGATCGAGATCCCGCTGCCGGACGAGCCGGCCCGGCGTCAGCTCTTCGCCCTGGCCTCGGCGGGGGCGAAGCTGGCCCCGGACGTAGATCTGGATGAGCTGGCGCGGCGGGCGGAGGGGTATTCCGGCGCGAACATCAAGGCGGTCGTCAACGAGGCGGGCTTGCAGGCGCTGATTCGCCTGTCCGAAGGGCCTCCCGGCACGGCGCGGGTGTTGTCGCGGGAGGACTTCGAGGAGGCTTTGGCGAACTTCACGCCGCCCGCCGAGGAAGCGCCCAACCCCTGGCGGATGTTCGGGGGGTAAAGAAGGACCGGCACTGGAAGTGCCGGCCTACTCGGAGTGAAAACCGCTACGCGGTTGAAGACGAACCGACCGCAGACACTTCCTTAGTGCCGGAGGCACTTTCACCCTGAGTAGGCCGGCACTTCCAGTGCCGGTCCCTCCTCTCCTGCCCATGCCCTCTCCTGCCCATGCCCAACCTAACCCACACCCTGCGCCGGCCCGCCCGGTGGCTGCGGCGCACCCGCCGGATGGCCCGCGCGACCCTGGCCGATCTGGGCTTGGCCGATCTGGGCTTGGCCGATCTGGGCTTGGCCGATCTGGGCTTGGCCGATCTGGGCCTGACCGGCGCGGCGGCCCACGGCCCGGCCTGGCTGCGGGACAACCCGTTTCTCCTCAAGGCGAGCCGGGCCGAGACCCGGCGATTGGGCCTGTTCGGGCGGCTGCTCGTGTCCCTACTCATCCTGTCGGGCCTGCTGCTCGGCGGACTGTGGCTGGACCGGACGTACTCGCGCCAAGTGACCGTCGTGCTCGGCTTCCTGTTCGGCACGACGTTCCCGGCCGCGCTGTTCATCGTCCTTACCTTCGTCCACGCCACCCTTGTTTCGAGTGCGCGGACGGCTCTGACGGTGTCGCTGGCGGATGAGGCGCGGCGCGGGACGCTGGCGGACCTGCTGCTGACCCCGCAGCGGCGGGCCGAAATGCTGCTGGCAATGGCGGTCGGCCCGGCCCGCACCGCCTTTTTGATTGCCCTGGCCGGGCTGCCGCTGTATGTCCTGCTCGGCGAGGTCGGCGCGCTTTCGGCCCGTGACATCGTGTTCCTGTACTTGCTGTTCGCCCTCGTCAGCTTTGCGCCGCCGGTCTACGCCATTCCGGCCCTGGCGGGCGGAGCGATGACGCCGGACACGGCTCTGGGCCGGGCGGGCATGTCCCGCGCGCGCCCGCCCGCCCGGCCGAACGCCTACGCGGGCGTCGGCGTCTATGTCCTGTTTTCCGTGTTCTTCGTCGGCCAGACGCTGGGCGTCCTGCGCGGCGGCTGGCTGGGGCACCTGCTGGCGGCCCTGCACCTGCACCTCAGCCCCGGCTTCTCGTTTTTCCTGTTCTTCGCCTGGCCCTTCTACGCCGTGCAGCTCCTGGGCGGGCGGTTGGACTTCTTCCACGCCCCGTTGTCCCCGCTGCTTTTCCTCCTGCCCCTGATGGTCTGCCAGTGGGCCGCGTCCGCCCTCCACTCGGCAGCGGCCCTGTCGGCGGGGGACGAACGGGAAATGACCCAGACGCCCCTGGCGTCGCGGGCGCGGACGCTGTCGCGCTGGACGGCGCGGGCGGCGGGGCTGTGCGCGCTGGGCGTGGTCTGGAAGGCGTGGGTCGAGAGCGGCGACACGGCGACACTCGCCGGGGGGACGTTCGGGGCGGCGGGCTGGGACGCGGCGGGCCTGCTCCTGCTGCTCGGCGGCTTGTCCCTGCCGAACGTCTGCGGACGCGCCCTGGCGACGGAGGATCGCCGCAAAGATACCGGCGCCCTGCGCCCGCCGCTCCTCGTCCTGCGCCGCGCCTTCCGGCGCGCGGCCCGGCCCCTGGGCGTAGCCGGCGTGACGTTCCTCGCTGCCTGCGCCCTGGGCGGCCTGTCCCCGCTGGCCCCGCCCGTCTCCCAGGTCGCCGGCAAGATCGCCCTGGCGGGCGCGTCTTCGGTCCTTTGGGCCGTGGGCGTCCGGCGCCTCGTCCCGAGCCGGCTGGCGGGAAACGCCTTGCTGTACGTCCTGCCCGCCGCCGCCCTCTCGGCGCCCGTCCCCGGCGCGGCCCTGTTGTCCGCCCTCAGCCCCGCGACGGCCTGGCTGCGCCTGTTCCCCGACGCGCCGGGCTTGCTGTCCCGCCTCCCGTGGCATGTCGCCGCGCCCCCGTCCTGGGAAGTCTGCCTGGCCGGACCCGCGCTGGCGGGGGCGCTGTTGATCGTGGGGTGGAAGGAGAATCGGGCGGGGGCAGCCGGCTCGGAAGGGCCGAGGGACGCGGATGGGCCGCCCCTTCCAGGCCGGGAACCACCGGGCCGGGGGACGCGCGGGCGGGGGATGAAAGACGCCCCCATCCGCCACGCCTCCCGGACAGCCGCCCTGCTGGCCTGGATCACCGCCCGCACCGACAATCCGCTCTTCACCTACGAGCTGCGGACGCGCACGCGGGCGGGCCGGTGGGCCGACTGGCTGCTGCTCGCCCCGCTCGCCCTGGCCGCCGCCGCTGTCTTGGCCCTGGCCTACCCGGAGGTCGTGAGCGCCCTGTCCGACGTCTCCCCGTTCCACTTTTTTGCCGACGACCCGCGCCGGACAGGCCGGGTCGGGCCACTCGACGTTTGGCCGGACCTGGCGGCCCTGCTGCTGGCCGCCCAATGCTACGCGCTGGGCTTCCGGGGGCAGGTCATCGGCGAGGGATTGATCGCGCGCGACCGGCAGCGGGGCATCTGGGGCTTCCTCCTGCTGACGCCGCTTTCGGCGCGGGCGATCCTGTGGGGCAAGGTGTGGGGGCAGGCCGCCTTGCCGGGCGCGGCCTGGGCCGTCTGCGGCCTGGGCAGCCTGATTCTGTACATGCTGGCCGCCCCCACCGTCGGCGTGCTCCCCGCGCTGGGCGCCTGGCTCGTCGGGCAGACGTTCGTCGCCGCGCTGTTCGTGCTGGGCCTGGGCGTGGGCGCGGCCCTGTCCACCTACCCCGCCGTTTCCAAAAACCTGCGCGGGCTGGCGACGCTGCTGTTCACGCTGGCTGTCGGCCTGGGGGTTTGGGGGCAGTTCAAGCTGCTGCCCTTCGAGACAAGCGCCGACGGCCCGCCGCTGGCGGCCCGCCTGCTGCTCGGCATCGTCTACGCGCTCGTGATCGCGGCGGCGGGTCTGGCGTTCGCGCTGTGGCGGGTGGGGGACGTTCGGCGGCGGGACGTGGCGGTGGGGGACGGGGTGGAGTAGGAAGGGCCGGGGGTGGGGGCCAAGTGGCCGGGGATAGGAGACTTCCTAATGCCCCAGCAGCGAGGGCGACGCCCCCTCCGGCGCGATCGTGAACGGCTTCGGCACGCCGTAGTGGCTGCACAGGTTCCCTAACTCGGTGTCCGCCGCCGCCCCATCCGTGTTGACCTGGGCCTGCACCTGGGTGACGGCGCTCAGGTCCGGCAGGCCGCTCGAATCGTGGTTGAGCAGGGCGACCTGCATCTTCGAGATGACCGTGGTGTAGTCCCCCAGGAACGTCTGGTAGCGCGCCGCCAGCGTCGCGCAGGCGGGCGGCGGGGGCGTGGCCCGGAAGTCGCGGATCAGGCCCTGCCATTTCAGGGCATAGTCGCTGTAGCCCTGGCTGATCTTCTGCGTGTTCCGCTTCGCCTCTTCCTGCTTGGCCGCCGCCTGCTTCGCCTCATCTGCGCCTTCCGGGTCGTTCCCGACGTCGGGCATCCCCATCCCGCCGCCCCCCATTCCCTGGGCCGCCGCCAGCATGGCGGTCGCCCCCGACGTGTCGTTGTTCATGGCGACCCGCCTCTGCTCGATTTGCTGCAAGAAGCTCAAGTAAGCCGCCACGTCCGGCGGCAGGGCCGGGGCGGGGGCGGTCGGGGCGTTGGTGACGGCGGGGGCCGTCGCCGGCGGCTGGGCCGGGGCATTCGTCAGCGGCGGGGCGGCGGGCGGGGGCGTGGTCGGAGCGTTGGTGACGGCGGGAGCGGCGACAGGCGGCGCGGCGCTGACCAGCACAGACGGCTGCGAGCGCGGGCGGGCGAGCACGGCCACGGCGACGGCCAGCACGACCAGGGCGGCAATCATGCCGGGGACAAGCAATTTGCGCGACTTCTGGGCGGCCACGTCCATCTGCGTCACATTCGGCGTGCCGACGAGGGGGGGGCGCGGGACGCGGGGCGGCGCGCCGACGCCCACGTTCGAGTCGGCCCCGTCCAGGCGGGCGGCGCAGTTCGGGCAGAAGCGGGCGGCGGAGGAAACTTCCTGACCGCATTCGGGACAAAATCGGGCAGCCATTGGTCTGTGGTCTCCGGGAGCAGAGAGGGCGCACGAAAAACGGAGGGCGCACCTGCATGTGCGCCTCTTCGATACACCCATATCATACCGCGCTTTACCCGTTCCCGTCAAGCCGAGATTCTTTTCTCCCCAGACCCAAAACGTAGACGATAAACGTCCAAAACGGGTATAATAAAACATCTGTTCGATACACACTTTTCCGACCCTGCGACAACTAGGAACTCCTTCGATGACAAACCGAATGACAAACCGCGACCTGGCCGCGACGCTGTTCAACATCGCCACCCTGCTGCGCGACCGGCAGGACAACCCGTACCGCATCCGTGCCTACGAGAACGGCGCCCGCGCCATTCTGGCCCGGCGCGACCAGATCGCCGACGCTTTGCGCGAAGCGGACAAGGCCCTGCCGCACCGCAAGGGCGTTCTGGGCGAGCGCGTGCAGCGGAAGCTCAAAGAGCTGGCCGAGACAGGCCGCATGGACTATGTGGCCGAGCTGTGCGCGGACCTGCCGCCGCATGTCGGCGCGCTGATGGAAGCCCCCGGCGTCGGCCCGCGCCTGGCCGAGCGGCTGCACCAAACGCTGGGCGTCGAGACGCCCGCCGATCTCGCGCGGGCCGCCCGGTCGGGCCGCGCGCGCCAGGTGTGGGGCGTCGGCCCCGTGCGCGCCAGCCAGTGGGCGCAGCTCTCCCTGTTCGAGGACGGAACAGACGCGGCCCGTGGGGATGTGGAACTGTTCCCATCAGGCGATGCCGACCGGATGCCATGGGACGACGCGCCGCAAGGGCGGGCGCTGCGACAGCGGCGGATGGCGGCGTAAAAGGGCGCGATGATTGGGTTGGAAAGGGCGCGATGATTGGAAAGGGCGCGATGAATCGCGCCCCTACGCGGCGTCTTCTCTGTAGCCCCGCAAGCACTTTATGAAGGGGTGGCCCATCGGAATAGCCCGGTCCTTCAGGGCTGGGTCCTTCTTTATGAGAAATATATATCCATGCCTCAAACCGCCGCCTTAGACGAAACCGAACTCGACCTCTTCGCCGCCTCTTTAGAGTCTGAGGCTGACGGCTACAACGCCGACGCCGAAGACGAGGTGCCCGAAACCGCCTGGCTCGAAGCCGCGCAGGAAGAGTACGCGCTGCCCTTTGCCCTGCCCGATCTGCCGCTGGCCCCGCGCCCCTACCAGAAGGACGCCCTGGCCGCGTGGGGCCGGGCGCACGGGCGCGGCGTCGTCGTGCTGCCGACGGGCGCGGGCAAGACCGTCGTCGCCCTGATGACGATGCAGGCCATGCAGGTACGCGCCCTAGTGGTCGTCCCGACCATTGATCTGATGCACCAGTGGCACGACGGCATCAAGGACAAGTTCGGGCTGGACGCCGAACAGGTCGGCATGGTCGGCGGCGGCTTCAAGGCGGAGCGGCCCATCACGATTATCACCTACGACTCAGCGGCCATGCCCAAGCGTGATCTCTCGAAGTATGGCCTTTTGGTCTTCGACGAGGCGCACCACCTGCCGTCGGCATCGTATCGAACCATCGCGACGCGGGCCGACGCACCGTTCCGGCTTGGGTTATCCGCGACGCTGGAGCGGTCGGACGGGCGGCACGACGACCTGCGGCTGCTGGTCGGCCCGACCGTCTTCGAGCGGCAGCCTCAGACGCTGGCCCGCGATAAGCACATCGCCGACTACCAGGTCGAGCGCGTGTCCGTGGACCTGACCGACGACGAGCAGGCGCGTTACGATCAGCTCACGGCGGAGTTCTCATGGTACATGGCCGCTAACCGCACCAAGCTGATGATGACCGGCGCGGCCAATCTGTTCGAGGCCCTCATCCGAAGCGCCGGTCACGACCCCGCCGCCCGGCAGGCCCTGCGTTCGCACCGCGAGGCGCGGATGCTGGCGATGAACGCCGAGCGCAAGATCCAGGCCGTCGAAGCCCTGCTGACGCGGCATCGGGGCGACAAAGTGATCGTCTTTTCCGAGTGGAACGTCATCGTCCACGAGCTGTCCCGCCGCCTGTGCCTGCCAGCCATCACCTACCGCACCCACGCCGATGAGAGAAGGGACATCCTGGACAAGTTCCGGCAGCAAAAATACTCCAAGCTGGTCACGGGCCGCGTTCTCAACGAAGGCGTGGACGTGCCCGACGCCAACGTCGCCGTCGTCGTTTCGGGGTCGTCCACCACGCGCGAGTATATCCAGCGCCTGGGCCGCGTCCTGCGCCCCAAGCCCGGCCACGCGCGCCTATACGAGCTGGTTTCGCGCGGGACCAGCGAGGTAAAGACGGCGCGCAAGCGCAAGCCGGTGGAAAAGGCGGAGGCGGGGTAGGCCGCTCGTCAATGAAACCGGCCCGTCAGTGAAACCGGCACTGGAAGTGCCGGCCTACTCGCAAGTGGAAGTGCCTCCGGCACTGAGGAGAAGCCCCCGTAGTAGGGGCAGGGCTTGTCCCTGCCCTCCCTCTGAGGCCCCTCGTAGGGGCGCGATTCATCGCGCCCTGTGCTTCATCGCGCCCTGGTATTAGTCGCGCCCTGGTATTAGTCGCGGAGCGACTTCCACAGAGAGTAGGCCGGCACTTCCAGTGCCGGTGAACTTCCAGTGCCGGTGAACGGCTCTCGCCATCATCAAGGATTTACACCCATGGCCTTCCGCCAAGAAGATTTCAAGAAAACCAGCCGCAAGGGTAAGGGCGATGCCCCGGCGTCCGTTTACCCGCACCAGCTCAGGGACAAGAAGACGCTGGCACGGCTCGAAGTCGCCATCCGCACCTTCGATGGCGCGGTCGGCAAGCGGCGGCGGGACATGGACGCCCAGGCGATGACGGACTTCTTCGGCGACCCGCGCCTGGCGCGCGGCATCGTCGCCTGCCTGGGGCAGTTTTACAAGTACGAGACGCCCGGCTTCGCCCAGATCGTGGGGCGCGAAGGCGCGGCCTGTCTGGGCGCGGCGGGACTGCACCGGCCTGTGGAGGTCCGGGCGGACACCTACGCCTGGGTGAATGAGCAGCACGACGGCTTTTTGACCGAGGCCGCCCGCGCCGAAGCGTACACCACCCTGGGCGCGCGCTTCTGCCTGTCCGCCCACCAGTGGGACGCGCTGCTGCACCTGGACGCCGAGGAAAACCAGGTCTTGACCCGTCTGGGCGCGGTCCCGACGCCTGCGGACATCGTTGCGCTGTACAACTTCCACTCGCTGGATACGGCGCTGCGCCGCGCCGTGACGATCACCCTCTGCGGCCTGTCCGTGCCCCCCAGCGACGCCGCCGACGTCCGCGCGCTTGCCAAAGCCCTGGGCGCCCGCGCCGTCGTGGCGGGAGACGGCGGCACGGTGACGCTGACGGAAGCAGAGGAAAGGGCGAACACGAGGTTCGCCCCTACACTTTTCCCCCGCCGGGCGGGACGCCTGGCCCGCTGCCTGCTGCACCTGGTCGCGGCCTATGCCACGCGGCAGACGACCGGCTGGGTGGACGCCAAGATCGGCGCGCGCCCGTTCCGATTGCTGCTGGGGACGGACGCCCTGCGCGCGCTGGGGATGCCGGCGAAACGGGCGGCGGACGAGGAAAAGCCGGCCTTCCGGCGGCGGCTCGAGGCGGGGGCGGCCTTGCACAAGGACCTGCTCAAGCGCCGGGCGAAGGGCGAGGCGGGCGGCTGGCGGATCAAGCGCCTGCCCGACCCCTTCGTGGCGGCGACGGGTATTTCGCTGCCGGACTTCACGCTGACGCGGGAAGGGCGGGCGCTCCAGGTGTTGATCGGCCCTCCCCCTCCCGTCGCGGGGGTGGGAGCCGCTTCCGTTCTCCTCCTCCCCCTGGGCCGCAAGGCATGGGACGCCGGGGATGTGCTGGCGCGGGCCGATGCTCTGACGAACAGCCTGTTCGCCCTGCCGCCCGCCGCGCCGCCGGTCGTGCCGAGTGACGTCCGCGCGCTGTGCGACCGGGCGGCCCGTGAGGGTCTGGTGCGGGCCGCCGACGCCCGCCGCGCCCTGCACCTACTGGACGAGTCGCCGCTGATCGCCTGGGTGCGCCAGTGCGAGGACCCGCGCGTGCGCTATGTGCCGGGCGTCGGCCTGTGTTCGCGGGAGATGATGCAGGACATGGCGGCGGCGATACAGGGGGAAGCAGGCACGGCGTAAGACACTTGTCGGCGTGAGTGAAAGGGAGCCGCGGAACCGGCACTGGAAGTGCCGGTCTACTAGGGAGTGAAAGTCGCTCCGCGACTGAGGAGAGTAGCGTAGGGGCGCGATTCATCGCGCCCTTCCTAGTCATCGCGCCCTTATCCCAGTGCCGGAGGCACTTCCACTCCGAATAGGCCGGCACTTCCAGTGCCGGTTCCGCGGCTTCACCCCGTCACCTTTTCACCCCGTCACCTTCACCGCCACGCACGTCAGCGGCGCGGGGCGCGGGCCGGGGGCGAACGCCTGCACGTCCTGGTGCAGACGGGCGATCAGGCCGGCGGACGACGCCGCCCCATTGCCGGTGATCAGCGCGGCCAGCCGGCCTGCCCCATACTCCTCGCCCTCGGCGCTCTTGGCGGTTGTCACGCCTTCCGAATAGAACAGGAACAGATCGCCGGCGGCAAACGACAGTCCGAGCTGGCGGTAGTCCTCGTGCTGGCCGAAGCCGAGCGGCATGTTGTCGCCGCGCAGCATCCGGCAGGTCTTCGTCTGCGCCGAGTAGTACGCCGTGGGCGTGTGCCCGCAGTCCACATACTCCAGCCGCTTCGCGCCCACGTCGAACCGGGCGTAGCACAGCGTCTCGAAGCTCTTCTGGCCCAGAAACTGGCCGCCTACGGCGTCATGCACCTGCGTGACGACTTCGGCGGGGGACGGCGCGGCCGCCTCGCTTTGGGCCGCGCGGTGCAGGACGCGCAGGAAGTGGTTCTTGGTGGCGGCGGCGATCAGCGCGGCGGGCAGGCCGCGCCCCAATACCTCGCCGACCACCACGTCCAGCATCTCGCCCCGCCCCGCCCGCGCGCCGTGCGGGAAGAAGTCGTAGAAGTCGCCCTCCTGCTCAGTCCCCGGCACGGTCGCGGCGGCGATCTCCAGGCCCGGCTGCATGGCGGGCGGCTCGGCCAGCAGCAGCGTCTGCCGGATGCGCGCGGCGGTTTCGCCCTCACGCGCCCGCCCTTGCGCCAGCTCGTCCCCAGACGCCATCAGGGCTTCCTGCAAATCCAAGATTCTTAGCCCCGCTCGCAAGCGCACTTCCAGTTCATGCCGGTTGAACGGCTTGGTCAGATAGTCGTCCGCTCCGGCGTCCATGCCCTCGATGATGTCCTCCTTGCGGATCTTGGACGTCAGCAGCATCATGTAAACGTAAGGCGAATCCATGCGCTGGCGGGCGCGGCGGCAGATCTCCACCCCGTCCAGGCCGGGCATCATCCAGTCCAGGATGGCGAGCTTGGGCGCCCCTTCTCCTTGCAGCGCGTTCCATGCCTCGTCGCCGTCCTGCGCGATCTGGACCTCATAGCCCCACTTGCTCAGGATCGTCTCCAGCAGCCGCCGCGTGATCGCATCATCGTCCGCAATCAGTATTCTCATTGGGTGTTGCTCTCCTTGCCGTTTCGGAAAGGGCGGGGCTTGTCCCTACCCTCTTACCTCTGTGTCTTCAAACTCCCGCAGGGCGACGTCCAGGCGCGGCAGAGCCAGCGCCATGTCCGCCCAGGCCGCGCCCGCCGCGTCCCAGTCGCCGTCGCGCGCGGCGTGTTCCAGGCGCAGGCCCGCCTCGCGCACCTGCTCCGCGCTGATGTTGCTGGCCGCGCCCTTGAGCGAGTGCGCGGCCCGCTCCAGGGCCGGCCCGTCGCGCCGGGCCAGGGCGCCCTCGATGTCGCCGCGCCCCGTGGCGGCCTGCTCGCGGAACAGACCCAGAATCTCGACCAGCAGCTCCCGGTCGTCGTCCACGCGCTCCAGGGCGGCGGCGGCGTCAAAGACGGGCACGCCTGGGTCGGCGTCGGCGGCGTCGGTCGCTTCGGCGGGGACCGCTTCGGGGGCGGGGGCGTCGGAACCCCTCCCGGCTCGCTGAGGCTCGCCACCCTCCCCTGTGAGGGAAGGGCTTCCGAGAGGAGGCAACAGCCCAGGCGATTTCTGAAAGCCCCCCCCTACTCCGAGGCCCTCCCCTAACAGGGGAGGGTGGCGAACTTGTGAGCCGGGAGGGGTTCCTGCGGCCTCGGTCCGTGCCGGCGCCAGCCGCCCCAGCACACCGAGCAGCTTGTCCACCTGGAGCGGCTTGGACACATAATCGTCCATGCCCGCTTCCAGGCAGCGCTCACGGTCGCCCTTCATGGCGTGCGCGGTCATCGCGACAATGGGGACGTGTTCGCCCGGCTTGCCGTCGGCCTCTCTACGCCCCGGCTCCCCTTCGCGCCCGCGCAGCAGCCGGGTCGCCTCGAAGCCGTCCATTTCGGGCATCTGGATGTCCATGAGAACCAGGTCGAAGGGCGTCCCCGCCGCGTTCGCCCGTTCCCAGGCCGCCAGCGCCTGCTTGCCGTTGCCCGCTACGGTGACGGCGTGGCCGTGCTTCTCCAGAACGCGCACGGCCAGCCGCTGGTTGACGGCGTTGTCCTCGGCGAGCAGGAGGTGGAGGCCAGGAGCCCCCACCCTCGGCAGGACAGCCCCCCCCCCCGGCCCCTCCCCCGCACGCGGGAGAGGGGAGCCAGAAAGAGAAGGGCCGGAGAGGGAAGTCTTTCTCCCCTCTCCCATTCCGATGAGGGAGGGGTCGGGGGGGGGGGCCTCCGCCCTCCGCCCGTCCAGCGTCGTCACGATCAGGTCCAGCAGCTCGGACTGCTTGAAGGGCTTTGTCAGATACGCCGACAGGCCCAATTCACGGCAGTGGGCCGTGTCGCCGGGCTGGCCCGCCGACGACAGCATCATCAGCACGGACCGGGTCAGCTCCGGGTGATCCTTGATCTGCTCGGCCAGCATGAAGCCGTCCATTTCAGGCATCATGGCGTCCAGCAGGACCAGCGAAAACGGATGGCCTTCGTTCACTGCCCCCATCATGGCGTCCAAAGCCTCGCGCCCGCCTTCGACCAGGGTCGGCGTCATGCCCCACTGTGTCAGCACTTCCTTTAAGATGCGCCGGTTCGTGGCGTTGTCGTCCACGACGAGGACAGGCAGGCCCGTCAGGTCCACATCGTAGCTGCGGTCCGCGATCTGGGCGGGGCCGATGCCCATGCGGGCGGTGAAGTGAAAGACGCTGCCCCGGCCCTCCTCGCTCTCGATCCAGATGCGCCCGCCCATCAGGGCCACCAGCCGGGTCGAGATGGACAGGCCCAGGCCCGTGCCGCCGTACTTGCGCGTCGTCGAGCTGTCCGCCTGCGAGAACGCCTCGAATATCTTCTGCTGCCGGTCTTTCGGAATGCCGATGCCCGTGTCGCGCACGGCGAAGTGCAGCATGACCGATTCTTCGTTCTGCGCCTCGACCTCGACGGCCACCACGACCTCGCCGGCCTCGGTGAACTTGATGGCGTTGCCCGCCAGGTTCACTAGTATCTGCCGCAGGCGCCCTGGATCGCCGATGAGAACGGGCGGGACCGCGTGGTGGATGTCCGCGAACAGCTCCAGCCCCTTGACATGGGCGCGCAGGGCCAGCGTCTTGACCGTCTCGCCCAGCGAGTCGCGGATGTCGAACGGGATCGGCTCCAGGTCCAGCTTGCCGGCTTCAATTTTTGAGAAGTCCAGGATGTCGTTGATAAGCGTCAGCAGCGAGTCCGCCGACGACTTCACCAGCGTCAGGTACTCGTGCTGCTCCGGGTCCAAATCCGTGTCCAGGGCCAGTTCCGTCATGCCGATGATGCCGTTCATGGGCGTCCGAATCTCGTGGCTCATGTTCGCCAGGAACTCGGACTTGGCCTGGGTCGCCGCTTCCGCCGTTTCTTTGGCGACTTGCAGCTCGCTCAGGGCGGACTGCAAGCGGTTCAGCGCGGCCTGACGGGCCTCGAACTCGGCCGTGTGGCTCATGGCCGCCCCGATCAGCCCGGCCATCAGTTCCAGCGTGTGGACATCTACGGGGCCGAAGGCATACAGTTCGGGCGAGAGCACCTGGAGGACGCCGACGACCTTGCGGGTGTAGAAGAGCGGCACGACGATCATCGAGCGCGCGCCGACGCGGCGGCACTCGGTGAGGTCCACGCGCGGGTCCCGCTCGGCGTCGTCGCACTTGAGAAGCTGTCCGGTGCGGACGCACTCGCCGGACAGGGAATGCGCCATCGGCGTCCTGAGTCCCACATAGGGCGCGGCCCGGCCGCTGGCGGCCCGGTAGACCATCTCGTGCCCCTCGGCCAGCTCGATGACGGCCCCGGAAGCGTGGGTCAGGTCCTGCGTCCGGGCGACGATCAGGTTCAGGACGGCGGACATATCCAGGGCCGCCGTGGCGATGTCGCGCTGGGTGGAGATGATGGCGCTGAACCGATCCGTGTCTTCGCGCAGGGCTTCCTCAGCCCGCGTCCGCTCCGTCACCTCGGCTTCGAGGTCGGCGACGCGCCGGTCCACCAGCATGGCGAGGTGGCGTTTCTCGTCCCGCAGCTCCTTTTCGCTGTGAGCGCTCTCGCCGACGATGCGCCCGACCATGCCCAGGCCCCAGACCAGCACGGCCGACAGCAGCAGCGCAGTCAGCGCGTGCGAGTCCGGGCGGGCCAGGAGAGAGGCATGGGCGAGGGCCAGCCTCCGGTGCAGACCGTGCCCGAAGTCATGCCGGATCGCCAGCGCGCTTTGCGAGGCGACCAGGGCCAGGGCGGCGGCCAGCAGCAGCCACGACTTCTGCCGCCCATAGCGCCGGTAGAGGCTGACCGCCAGGATGATCGCCGCCACCTGACAGCCCAGCGTCAACCCCAAAATGAGCAGTGCCAACATCTCTCAATGGCCTTTCGCGCCGCCCCGCCCGTGCCGTTCCTTGCCCGTCCCGACCCTACCTCTGTGCGGCGTTCGTGTCCTTACTTATCATTCCCCTTATTTTAGGGTATTCCGCGCGAAATGTCAAGAAGACGCGCCAAAGCCCCAGGGCAATCGCCTAGAGCCCCCGGCACTGGAAGTGCCGGTCTACTCAAAGTGAAAGTCGCTCCGCGACTGAGGACAGGTTGACAGAGACGAGGACAGGTTGATAGAAACCTTCTTCAGTGCCGGAGGCACTTTCACTCACCAGTAGACCGGCACTTCCAGTGCCGGGGCCTCCATAGGCAATCGCCCTGGCCAAAGCCCCGACCCAAACCTCGCGGCAGCCGCGTTCCACAGGGTTTGTGGTAAACTACAAGTCTTGAACAGAAGGACACTCTCACGATGAACATTATGCAAATCGCCATCCTGCTCATCAGACTTTCCAGCCTGGGCTGGTTCCTTGACGGTCTTTTGGAGGTGACATACCTCCCCACGGATTTGCTGGGGATAGGCCATTTCCAGTCCGGCTACTTCGCGGTACAGCATGAGCTTGAAATCTTGCTAAAACTGTTCAGGATTTTCCTTCACGTCGCCATTGGCTCCTATTTCCTCATACGCGCCGAGGCTGTGGCACGCTGGGCGACTAAAGGGCTGGAGCGGTTCTCTTCTCAGCCGCAAACGGGTGTGTGGCCGCCCGCTCCGCGCGCAGACACAGAACAGCCCCCAACACCGCCCCGCGAACCAGTGGTTCTGATCTGCCCGGTATTTCAGCAAGAAAAGCCCCCGCCTTATTCAAGACGGGGGCTGATTCTATTCACCGTCACGCATTGCTGGGGACGTTCGCCACGATGTCAGCCGACGGCGGGGCCGTCTCCATCGTCTTCAGGCGGGCGCCATTCCTCGCGGCTTTAGGCGGCTTGGGCGCGTCCAGCGGCTGCAAGGCGGCGTCTATGACCTCATGCACGTCGCGGGAAAAATTAGGCAGCGTCAGGGTGTGCGGGTGCGATAGGCTTCTAGGTCCGCCTCGGTGATCTCCTCCGGCGGAACGAGCCTGTAGTGCTTTTCCGAAGACAATGCCAACCCATTTTCGCCTTCTTCAAAGTCAAAGAGAACGATGAGATCATCCTGCATGAACTGTGCCGCGATTGGACGGCAGAGGAGAGCGGGAAATTTGTGCCCGCAAAGCGCGGCGTCCTGTTCAATCTGCACGATGTTTATTTTGTCCCTGCCGCCCTTCGCCTGAACCGGGAAAATGTAATGTGCCCCGCGCCGATCAATGCCGACATAAATCTCATCTGTTTCCACTTGGCCGATACCGGGAACCGTTGTACGCAGATGATTCTGGAGGGAATAGCAGGTGACGCCAGTGAAAATATCGATCAAGCGGTTGTAACGCAGTTTTGCCAATAGTCCTTGTTCGTCGCTGGAAGCATACCGGGCAATCACACCCGGCGTTGCGTCAGGCACCTTTGTTTCCACCATCATGGGTGCCGCTGTGATTGGGCGCTCCGTGACGGAAACGAAGCGATACTGGGAACGGCCGGCAGGCCGAATGATCCACGCCTCACCTTCCGCTGTCCGCGCCTGAATTGCTTCCGGCAGAGCCGCCCGGTAGCGAAAACTATAAATGACGTCCCCAAGATTTTTCGGCAGCCGGATTTGCAGATCTGCCGCGACATGGACTATGTCATCTCGCTCGAAAGAGATTTCCCGTATGCCTTCTTGATAGCGTGAAAGGAAGATGCGCTCGATAATCTGGGCATAGCGGTTCGGCTCCCTCATCACTTGCTCCCAGCCCAGCGCAGAACAACAACCTCTTCTCTCAACTGCTCCCCAGTCGCCGTTGACAACCGTGTGCGGAAGAGATCGATACCGACGATCTCATAGCCAAGACGCTCGGCAATGTCCGCCAGCAGCTGGCCGGTGCGGATCATGACCCGCAGGTAAGACATCTGATCACCAACCACATAGGCGAGATGTGCGCCGGGACGCAGGAGCGGACGCAATTCTGAGAGGTGACGAGCCATGCCGCCGAAATAGAGTTTCGTCACACGGGCATAGAGCCGTTCAAAGCCGGAAGTTTTACCGAGTTCGATTCGCCGTCTCTCAATGGCAGCGGCGATGTCTTGTATCTCGGAATGTCCGGCAACCCATACGTCATCATCGTCGCCTTTATAGATGCCGCGCGTGTTGGAGCGCAACAAGCCGCGTTTAAGCGCCTGAAGATCGGCTTTGCTATGAATAAAACCTAGTAAGACGGACTCCAGGCGCGTGGTCCGGGTGTAGTCTTTCTCATTGGGGTAAGGCGGCGATGTGATCACTGCATTAATGGAATTCGGCGCGAGAAGATGATGGAGGCCGCGCGCATCGGCAAGATGCACGGCGGCCGGCGCATCCGGGAGTGACTGGAGCATGGGCAGATCATCGGAGATTGCGCGAACGGCCGTCAGCCATTCGGCGACCACTGCGGCATCCGCCTTGATCGAGCCGACTCCCACTTCCGGCCCGAACTTGAGGTTGCTCACGCGGAAAACCAGCGCCTTCGCCAGCGCCAGCAGTTCATGGCGGGCGTACCGCTCATCATGGTGCTCTCGCAGGGCGTCGAGCAGAACCAGCGTCTTGTGAAGCGGCAGCGGGCTAATGGAATTTGACAGGAGGAGCGACTCACACTCCGGCGACAGCCGGCGCAAGGGATACGCCGACTTATCCTCCAAGCACAGCACAGGATTTTCCGGCACCCTATCTTCCTGAAGCTGGGCGAGGGCCGCCCCCGCGACCCGTTCCGCATGAGCGACAAGGCCAGCCGGATCGGGAAGCCAATCGACTTTTGTCTGGCCGGCGAAATGCGCCATCGGGTTGGCCTCCGTGCCTATGCTGGGTATCCCCAGCTTTTTACACTCGACCACCGTGGTTCCTGTGCCGCAGAAGGGATCAAGCACCTGATGACTCCCGTTCAGTCCGAACCGCCGCACATAGTCTTGTACCAAGTGTGGAGGGTAAGACAACACAAATCGATACCAGTCATGGGCCGCCCTGTCTTGCAGCAGCATCTTGTTCCCCTCGGTATTGGTGGCAGCGTGGCGGGCAGGGCGAGGAAGCGGCGGCGAGTCATCCAGCGTAAGTTGTGCGTTCACAGGGTGGTCTCCTATCAAGATTATACCCCCCTAACTGACAAGCAAGCGAAAAGCCCCCACCTCGGGTGAGGCAGGGGCTATTCTTATCGTCATCACGCATTGCTGGGCACGTTCGCCACGATGTCGGGGGACGGCGGGGCGGTCTCCATCGTCTTCAGGCGCACGCCGTTCCTCGCGGCTTTGCCCGGCTTGGGGGCATCCATCGGCTGCAAGGCGGCGTCTATGACCTCATGCACGTCGCGGGCGAAGATGAAGGAGATGCCCTTGCGAAGCTCCTCCGGGATGTCTTCCATCAAGTCCTTGCGGTTGCGCTCCGGCAGGATGATGGTCTTGATCCCGGCCCGCTTGGCGGCCAGCACCTTTTCTTTGATGCCGCCGACCGGCAGCACCTTCCCCGACAGCGTCACCTCGCCGGTCATCGCGAGAGCCGGCTTGATCGGGCGGCCCGACAAGAGCGACGCGATGGCGCTGGTCATCGTGACGCCCGCGCTCGGCCCGTCCTTCGGGACGGCCCCGGCGGGGACGTGGATGTGCAGGTCGGACGTCTCGTAGAAGTCCGGCTTGATGTGCAGGGCATTGGCATGGGCGCGGACATAGGACAGCGCGGTCTGCGCCGACTCCTTCATCACGTCCCCCAACTGGCCCGTCAGTTGCAGCCCCTTGCCGCCGTCCATGCGGGACGCCTCGATGAAGACCACGTCGCCGCCCACGGGCGTCCAGACCAGGCCCGTCACGACGCCCGGCTGCTCGGTCCGTTCCGCCACTTCCTCGTACTCGAAGCGCGGGACACCCAGGTACTTCTTGACCTGGTCGGCGTCTATGGTCAGTTCCTCCGTGCGGCCCTCGGCGAACTCGCGCGTCGCCTTGCGGCAGACGGCGGCGATCTCGCGCTCCAGGCTGCGGACCCCCGCTTCGCGGGTGTAGCCCCGGACGATGGCCTTGACGCCGCCCTCGGTGAACGACACCTGCGTCAGCCCGTGCTCGCCGAGTTGCTTGGGAACGAGGTGGCGGACCGCGATCTGCGTCTTTTCTTCCTCCGTGTAGCCGGACAGCTCGATGATCTCCATGCGGTCCCGGAGGGCGGGCTGGATCGTGTCGAGCTGGTTCGCGGTCGTCACGAACAGCACTTTGGACAGGTCGAAGTTCACGTCCAGGTAGTTGTCGCGGAACGTCGCATTCTGCTCCGGGTCCAGCGCTTCCAAAAGCGCTGAGGACGGGTCGCCCCGGTAGTCCGCGCCCACCTTGTCAATCTCGTCCAGCACGAACAGCGGGTTGTTCGTCTCGGCCCGCTTGATGCCCTGGATGATCTGGCCGGGCAGCGCGCCGATGTAGGTGCGCCGGTGGCCGCGTATCTCGGACTCGTCGTGCGTGCCGCCCAAGCTGATGCGGACGAACTTCTTGCCCATCGCATTCGCGATGGACTTCGCGAGACTCGTCTTGCCCACTCCGGGCGGGCCGGCGAAGCACAGGATGGGCTGGCGCAGGTCGCCCTCGGTCTTGAACTTGCGGACCGACAGGTACTCCAAAATCCGGTCCTTGATCTTTTCCAGGCCGTAGTGGTCGGCGTCCAGGTGCGCCTTGACGCTGGGGATGTCCAGGTTGTCCGCCGTGGCCTTGTCCCAGGGCATCGCCACCAGCCAGTCCAAATAGGTTCGGGTCGTCGTGTAATCCGGCGCCCCCGGCGACATGCGCTGGAGCCGATCCAGCTCCCGGTTCGCCTCCTTCAAGGCGTCCTCGGGCATGTGCGCCTCGTCTATCTTGGTGCGAAGCTCGTCCTGCTCCTCGCCGCGCTCGTCGCCCTCGCCCAGTTCCTTCTGGATGGCCTTGAGCTGCTCGCGCAGATAGTACTCGCGCTGCGTCTTGTTGATCTCCGCCGACACCTGCCCTTGCAGCTTGGAGCCAAGCTCCAGCACCTGCTGCTCTTTGGTCATCAGTTCCAGCAGGGTGTTCATGCGGTCTTTGAGATTGACCGTCTCCAAAATCCGCTGCTTGTCTTCGGGGCTGATCGGCATGTGGGCGGCGATCAGGTCGGTCATCACGGCGGGGTCGTCAATGGACGACGACAGGCCCGCCAGCTCGTCGGGCATGGTCTGGGACAGCGCGACGATCTTGCCGAACAGGTCGCCGATGCCGCGCTTCAAGGCCTCGACCTCGACTTTGTCCTCTTCGGCGATCTCGGTCTTCGTTTCCAAGACCTTGACCCGCGCCCGCAGGTACGGCTCCTCGCCCAGCACCTGCTGGACCTGGATGCGCGCGATGCCCTGGACGATCATGCGGATGCCGCCGTCGGGCGCCTTCGCCATCATGCGGATGACGACCGCGACGCCCATCGGGTAGATGTCGGCGGCCGTGGCGTTCTCGACGGACGAGTCCTTCATGGCGACGACGCCGATGATGCGGTCGCCGCGCGAAACGGCCTCGTCCACCAGCTTGATGCTGTTCTCGCGGCCCACCGCGATGGGGGCGACCAGGATCGGGAAGATGACCGTATCCCGGAGCGGCAGCAGAGGCAGCTCGTTGGGGATGGGCGGATGCCCGTCGCCGTCATTGTTGATCTGCTTGACGATCTGCTCGGCGACCTCGCCCTCAATGGGCATGTCGTCCGCGATCTCGTCTATCTTTTCAGCGGGCGTCTGCTCCGCCTGGTTCTTATTCAACTCGTCGTAATTATGTTGCTCGGACATGGAAGTTACTTGTCCTCATTTTCTGTGTCGTCGGTGCTGATCGGAATCACCCGCGTCTGCGGCTGCTCGGTGCGCGTTCGCTTCGGCAGCGTCACCAGCAGGAAGCCGTCGCGGTACGTCGCTTTGATGGCGTCGCGGTTCAGCCGGAAACCGCTCGGCAGCGCGACCGCGCGCTCGAACGGCCCGACATAAATCTCCAAATGGTGGCTGCGGACACGTCCCTCGCGCGAATCCTGCCCCTCGCGCCGGGTCCCGCTGATGTTCAGGATGCGGTCGTCGGGGGTCAGCGCGACATGAATGTCGTCCGCCTTGACGCCTGCCAGCTCTACCTTGATCAAAATGGCCTCCGCCGTCTCGTGAACGTCTACGGGCGGCTGCCAGAACCGGCCCGCGCTGCCCGTGGGCAGGGCGAAAAACCCGCGAAACGCCTCATCCGACAACTGCTGCATTTCGCGCTCCATCTGCCGGATAATGTCGTGGTAATCATTGAACGCCATAGGTGCGTCTCCTGCTCTTGATGTCACAACTTCTGGGGAGTGTCCTACGTTGTACCCACTCCCCAGGTTCCCAAACGGTTGATTTTTCTGAACTTACTTGAGTTTAACACACTCAATAGACAGAATGCGGCAGGGGGAAAAGAAGTTCCCGATGGGCCAAGATGGCTTATGTCGGAAAAAATTATTTTGAAGGTGCTCAATATATGTACTTAAAATGTATTTCTTAGATGTATAATGCTGGTATGAGTACCAAGCCTCTCACGCCGACGGTCTTTTATATTCTGCTCGCCCTCAGCGAACAAGACCGCCACGGATATGACATCCTTAAGCGATCCGCTCTCGACTCCGAGGGGCAAGTACGCATGGCCGCCGGCACACTCTACAACGCCCTTCAGCGGCTCGTGGATGACGGGCTGGTGGTGGAGGCGGGGGAACGTCCGGCCCCGGAGAGGGACGATGAGCGCCGCCGCTACTACACCCTGACCGAGCGGGGAAGACAGGCATTAGTGGCTGAGGTTGAGCGGATGGGCCGAGCCGTTCAGCGGGCGGAGGAACAGATCGCCAGGGGCCGGAAAGGGAGGACGACATGGACGACATAGAGGGTGAGGAGTTGGTTCGGGCACGGCGGCGCTTCGAGCGACTGGTGGCGCTTTATCCCCGACGCCACCGGCAGCGGTACGGCGCTCCTCTGCGTGATACCTTTCTCGACCTGTACCGGTCCCTCCCGCAGTCGCAGCGGCGATCCCTCCGGTTCTGGCTGGCTCAGGCAGGGGATGTCCTCGCCAACAGCGTCCGTTTGCACGCTTATTTCTTCCTGTCCGTGAAGGAGGTTCCCCCGAACACGTTAGCAATTCGAGCCGGGGCGACTCTCGGCCTCACGACCGGCGTCTGCTTCGCGCTCGGCGCTTTTCTATACAACCTGACCCCTCTGTTTTCCGGCCTCGGCGAGTCTGCGGGCAACCTCGCCTGTCTCCTCCTCCTGCTGTCGGCGTGTGCCGGCAGCGGGTACTGGACAACGCGCCACACCTTTGCTGTGGGGCAGGGGATCAAGGCAGGAATGCTGGCGGGCGGCCTCATCGCCTTCCTGACCGGCGTCGCTTACTTGCTGCTGGACACCCTGTTTTTCGGGGCGACTTCGCAGAGGCCGGAAAAGCAAGCCGCCTTTGCACACAGCCATTTTGCCGATATGCGCTCTTATCTGCTCGTGACCGACCTTGCCGCGACGCTCGTTTTGACTCTTTGCGGCCTTGCGGCGGGCCTGCTGCTGGGGGGCGTCGGCGCCGGGGTAAACCGGCTGACGCAAAGAAAATCACACAGGGGTTAGCTCCAGACTCGTGGGATACGCTGCCCCAAGGAGGGCACTTATGGTGGACAATCCCATAGGAACACGCCCGGTATTGGGGCGGGAGGTCGTGATCGGTGCTCTTCTGGTGATCGCGCTGATCGGCCTGAGTGTTGCTCTTCACCCTGAGGCCATCAGGGAAGGCGGCCTGACGGGCGTTCTCGTGCCCACCTTTCTGCTCCTCTTGTATACCGCCGGCGGGGTGCGCGCGGGGCGGCAAAGCGAGGGAGCCGCTCGCGCGGCGCTGCGGCAAGGGGCCGGCGCGGGCCTGATCATCGGCACCGTTTTTGTCATGCACATGACGGTGGAAAACTTCGTGGACACGAGTCAGCAGGTCAGTACTATCACTACTTTGGGCGTGATGGGTCTCGTGTTCCTCCTGTTCGGGGCGACGGCCTTCCGAGCCGCACAAGCGACCGGCTCACTCCCCCTGGGCATCCTGGCGAGCGCGTGGGGCGCGATGATCGGCATCGTCATCACCTGCCTCTTCGGATTTCTCATCACCCTGGCGTTCATGCCCCGGATGGAGCATGTCCTTCATGGGGAGTATGTCCGCAGTGGACTGCACGACCTGAAGGCTTTCGTCGTCCAGAACACTCTGGAGAGCGCTTCGTCTCATCTGATTGAGGCGCCCATCTTAGCGACCGTCTTCGGCTTCGTCGGCGGCCTTATCGGCAAGAGCATCACCCACTTTTATTCCAAGAGCAAACCCGCCTGACCGGAGGCGAAGCCAGCGCGCTTTGGGCAAAGGCTAACGCACCAAGCGAACGCGGGAAGGACATATACACCTGCCTGCGCCCCGCCGAGAGACAGGATGCGGCAGGAAAGAAAATGGTTCCCGGCGTATAGTCCCTTATGGACGACAACCAGCAAAACATCGGGGTACGGCTCTTTCAGGCGGGGCGGTACGCCGAAGCCGCCGAAGCCTTCCGGCACTTTCTGGCGCAGCGGCCTTCGACGGGCTTGGAGGCTGATACACGCCGGAGACTGGCCGATACGCTGGACATTTTGGGGCAGGCGGCGGAGGCAGCGGCGGAGCGCGAACTCATCGGCGGCATAGCAGCGGGCAACGGCTGGGACCCGATTGTCCTGATGGCACAAGGCGACTTACTGAAACGGGAGCAGCGCAACGATGAAGCTTGTGCAACCTACGAACAAGCGCTGCGTCTTATGCCGCCGTTTACGCCCGCAACGGCAAGGGCATACTTGATGGCGAAACTGGCAGTGGCCCATTACGAGGCATCCCGACCTGCAAAGACTGTGATCTGGGCAGGTGCCTCACTTGCCAATCAACCTGACAATCTCACCCGTCTAATAATGCACCGGATGGCAGGCGTCGGGTACTCGGGCATCGGCGATCTGGAACAGGCGGAAAAACATTACAAGCAGGCACTGGAACTCGCGGAGGCATCTGAAAAACCGGCAGAGGTCTCGGCCAGTTTGATGACGCTCGCCAGTATCCAGCACAAACGTGGCCAGTTTGAAGCGGCTCTCGCCACGGCTCGGCGCTCCTCGGCGACGTTTCCTCATCCCGGCCACGGCGGGCATCTGGTGGAAGCGGAATGTCTGCGGGATATGGGACGCTTTGCTGAGGCGCGAAGTGCAGCCAAGGCGATGAATGAAGAACCGAGCTATGACCAGCCTGAAATGAAAAGGCGGACTCAGGTCATGTGCGCCCTGACCCTCGCCTGGATTGAGGCGCTGGCGGACTGCCCGGAAGCGGCTCTTGAGGCTCTTAAAGATGCCTGGGCAGGTCTTGGTATTTCGCGGGAGGCTGCCGCATCGCCGCCGAACCCCAGTCAGGAAGAGGACAAGCTGGTCCTCTACAGTGACGCCACAGCAGTCCGTGTCTACGCGCAGTTGGGACAGGCGGAAAATTCGCGGCGGATGCAGGAAAGCGTCGAGAGCCGCTTGACGCGGTTTGACCGAGACCAGGCTGGACTCAGGGGCGTTTACAGCGAGTTTGCACCGGCGGCGTTCGCCCTCGGTGATTTCATTAAAAGCCGCGACTGGTGGCACAAGTATCTCAACTGCCAGCCGGACGTTGTTGGCCTGACAAAAGCGCACTACGGCTTGGGGCAAGTCTTATTGGGGCTGGGGGAAACAGACGCCGCCCGCGAAGCTTTCGCGCAGGCGGTCGCGCCGGGCATTGACAGCATCTACGCCCGCCGCGCCCAGGCCCGTCTGGATGAACTCGGCAGATGATTAATGTTGCGCCCAAACAGCCGCCGAACATGACTTGACATATATGTCATTTATGACATATAATAGGTTTACAGGGAGGATCAAATGGCCGACAAGGAGATAGTCTGGCTTCACGGAGAAATTCATACGCCGCCTTTTTCTCACGAGGCGCTTGTCGAGGCAGGACACCGCTTGCGACTGCTCCAACAGGGGCAACTTTTATCCATGCCGCAGTCGCGCCCTCTGCCGGTACTCGGTGCCAGGTGCCATGAGCTACGCATTCAAGACCAAGAGGTGACGTGGCACGTTATCTACCGGATAGACGCGGATGCCGTGGTGATCGCAGAAGTTTTCGTGAAGAAGACCCAGGCGACTCCGCAGGACGTGTTGGAAAACTGTAGACGGCGGCTCTCTCAGTACGATAGCGTCTAGCCCTGGCGAGTCCCTGAAGGAAGGAATAATCAGTATGGACACAGCAAAGCGTGAGCGGTTGGAAAAGGCCGGCTTCCGCGTCGGCACGGTCGCGGAGTTTCTCGGCCTTACTCCCGAGGAGAGCGAGTTGGTGGAGATCAAGGTCGCTCTCACGTCTGCCTTGAAAAAGCAGCGTGGCAAGAGCGATCTGTCACAGACGCAGCTTGCCGAGAAGATCGGCTCCAGCCAGTCGCGGGTCGCCAAGATGGAGGCGGGTGATCCCCACGCCTCTCTCGACCTGCTGGTCAAGGCGCTGGTCGCCTCCGGTATGACGCGCGAGGAGTTGGGCGGCGTCATCGCGGCGCGGCCCGGTTCCTAATATCCTAATATATGTCAAGTGTCACTAGTAGACTAACCTGGTAGAATAGACAGGTTGATTTTAGCCTGCTTCGCTTCTGAAAAGGGCCGATGAATAGACCCATCTATTCTACCAAGTCAGAACACTAGAATGTGAACAGCCATTACGCAAAGCAAGGAGCGCGGCAGGTTCCTGGATGAACGCGGCAGGTTCCTGGATGAACAATGATGGGGCTTTCTTGTGCCAGGCTAAGACTGCCTCATACGGCCTCTTGCCCCCGATCCGACGGTTCTTGCGGCAGAAGTTGTTCCGACGGTTCTTGCGGCAGAAGTTGTAGCGCACGAACCAGCCGGGCAAATCGTCAAGCAAATCGTCAAGCATCTCCTGAAGCGTCACATCACGGTTCTTCTTGACGGTGTTTTCTACGGTTCTTCTTGACGGTGTTTTCTTTGGTCAAGCCATTCATCGTTTTCTTTGGTCAAGCCATTCATCCGCTCGACCATGCCGTTGGTCTTGGGCGTATACGGCAGCGTCGTCCGAGGCTTAATCTCTTGCGATGCTCAACAGTCCATTAAAGGCAGTCCATAGCAGTCCATAGCAGTCCATTAAAGGCAGTCCATTAAAGGCAGTCCATTAAAGGCAGTCCATTAAAGGCAGTTGGGGGTTGCGTTAGAATGCACTTGCATGCGTGTAGCTTTCCTTGCTGTAGTTACCAAGAAGACTACCGCGTGCACCTCACTCTATGCAATCCCACTGTTCATAATGACATGAAACTCGACAATTAGTTTCGGAGGCAGTTCTTCGCCCGCGCAGGCGGGGGATTGCACTTCTAAGCACGGGGGTTCAGCCCCGTGAGAGCAGCCCTACCGTTGCCTACTGAAGCCCATGAAACACAAACGTCGCCGCGCCGGCCCCAGTCCGCTGGGCGAGTACCGCCGCCTCCAGCGCGAGATCCGGCTGATCTTTGACCCGTTCACCGCCCGGCACTGCCCGACCTGCGCGACGCCCTGCTGCATCCAGCCGACGCGCGTGACGCCCGTTGACGTCGCGCTGGCCGTCGGCCTGGGCCACGCCTTCCCGCACCTGAACGGCGGCGATGCCTACGCCCCCGCCGTCTCCTACGCGGGCAGCCGCCTGACGGCTCCCCTCGCCCTGCCGATGATCGCCGGGGACGGGCCGCCGCTCCAGCCCTGCGAGTATCTGGATAAAGGCCGCTGCACCTTCCCCGACGACCTGCGCCCCTACGGCTGCACGGCCTACATTTGCGGCCCCATGTACGCCCACCTGCCGGGCGACACCCTGCGCCGCCTCCGCCGCCTCATCCGGCAGCTCGACGACGCCCACACCGCCCTGCTGCGCGGCCTGCGCGACGCGGGCAAGATGCCGACGGAAGAATGAAACCATGTTCCCCATGAGACGCATTCCGACGCCGGAATGGGCGCGAAACGTCACAGTTACGGTGGATAAAGATTTCGGGGAAGAGGAGTATCAGGCCGTTTGCACGCATCGGCAGGAAACCCTTGCGGCGGTGCAGCGAGCGGTAGAGCAGTACGTCAACGACGATCTAGCTTTGGGCACGGATGAAAAGTTCTTCCCGGAGCGGTCTAAGATGACGGGTGAGTATTATATCAGCGACGAAGGCTACTCTACGACGGACATCCAGTACCACAGCAACAAGCCGCCTTCGCACACGGAGAAGCGCTACCGCTTCAGCCTCATGGCTCGCTGCCTGGAAAAGCCCTGGCATGGAGAGCAAACCGACTTTGACTACTTGGGTCTGGAAATCCATTTCGAGTGGAAGCCGGTGGAGCAGCAAGTCTTCTTCATGGGTGTGGACTCCAGCAGCATCTAGTCCGCTGCCGCGTATGGCTCTATGAGTGATACGCTGTTTGTTTTTCTCATGTTATGTGCCATAATACAAATGAAACGAGGAGGCGCTGCTTGAACAACGCCCCCTCGCCCCCGGCTACTTTTTGAGTAGCTGGTGAATCGCAGCGATTACGGATACAAGCGACGCGATGATCTGAGCAATGGTCTTGAGTTTCAAGACTTTGCGCCAGTTACCTTGTCGCATAGGACTTCCCTCGTTTCGACAAGATTAAAGAGGCAGCCCCCACTGGCTGCCTTTTCGTTTGCATTGTAGCAGAGGGCTAACCGTTTGCGTCGTTCCTTATCGCGCCCCTTAACACGTTCTTAACCTTTTTCGGCTATAATAGCGGCATGAAAGCCTTTTTCCTCCGCTCCAATGGCCGTTTCCTGGGCCGTTCCCGTGTTCGTCCGCCGGCCGCCGCGCTTACGCTGGCTCTCACGGCGGGGATGGTCGGGTTCAGCCTGACGCACAGCGCTCACCGGGGCATCGCCGGGAAGAACGTCAGCCTGCCGGACCGGCCCGACGGCAACGGCACGGGGACGCGGCTGCCGAACGGCTGGCACGTCACGCCCGCCGGGACGCCCATCCCCCTGCCGGGCGACCTGCCGCTGAAGATGGCGTTCAGCCCGGATGGGAAGTCCCTGCTCGTCGTGACCGGCGGCTACCACGACCACGGCGTCAGCGTCATTGACCCCCAGACCAACGCCGTCACCCAGAGTGTGAACCTCGGCAAAGTGTGGGCCGGGATGTGCTTCGATCCGGAGGGCGACGACCTGTACGTTTCCGGCGGCGGGCCGCCCTCGGCGGAGTTCCTGACGAACGCGGCGGGGCAGGGCGCGGACGCGGCGCTCCTCGAGTCGTCCCACCACCCCATCCTGCGGCTGACGTTCGCGGGCGGCAGGCTGACCCCCGCCGCTCCCCTCGACATCCCCGGCCTGAGCGACGCCGTCACCAAAATCCCGGACGATTATCACCAAAAGTTCGAGCGGTGGACGGCGGGGCTGGCTTCGGGGCCGGACGAGTCGCTGTACGCGGTCAACATCCAGAACGACACGGTTTACAAGCTGTCGGGGCGCCCGCGCGCCCTCACCGCTTCGGGGAAGGTCGGCTACCGACCTTACGCCGCCGCGCTGGCGCCGGACGGCCGGACGCTGGCCGTCTCCAACATGGGCGAGGGTACGGTCAGCCTGCTGGACGCGGGGAATTTGTCGGAACGGACCCGCGTCAAAGTCGGGAGCCAGCCGAACGAACTGGCCTGGGGCCGCGACGGGCGGCTGTTTGTCGCCAATGCAGGGAGCAACAGCGTCAGCATTATCCAAAATGGCACGGTGAGGGAAACGATTAAAACGTCGCTGGACCCGCGCGACCCCGTCGGCTCGACCCCGGACGCCTTGGCCGTCTCGCCCGACGGCAAGCGGCTGTACGTCGCCAACGCCGACAACAACGACGTGGCCGTCGTGGATACCTCCGTCCCCAACAAGTCCCGCGTCCTGGGCTTCCTCCCGACCGGCTGGTATCCCTCCGCGCTGGCGCTCGCGCCGAATGGGCGGACGCTCTACGTCGGGACGGGCAAGGGGCTTCGCTTCCGGGCCAACGACCGGGCGACGACGCCGTGGACGCGGACGCAGCCCGTTTCGGGCCGGAAATATGATTACATCGGCGGCGTCTTGGGCGGCGCGGTTTCGGCTGTGCGCCTGCCCGACGCGAAAGGGCTGATGGCCTACACGCGCCAGGTCTACGCCAACACGCCCCAGCCAGCCCCCCCCGCCCCCAATGCTGGGGGAGCCAGACTAGCTCTTGGCAAGATCAAGCACGTCCTGTATATTATCCGCGAGAACCGCACCTACGATCAGGTGCTGGGGGACATGAAGCGGGGCAACGGCGACCCCTCCCTGACCGTCTTCGGCGCAGCCGTGACGCCCAACGCCCACGCGCTGGCCTCCCATTACGTCCTGCTGGACAACCTCTACTGCAACGGCGAGGTGTCCGAGGACGGCCACAAGTGGTGCGACGCCGCTTATGCGACGGGCTTCATCGAGCGCACCTGGCCCTCCAGCTACAGCGGCCGGGGCGAGCCGGACGGCGACGCGCGCGTCGCCGATTCGCCGGCGGGCGAGATCTGGGACAACTGCGCCCGGCACGGGCTGACCTACCGCTCCTACGGCGAGGAGGCGGACTTTACTTCGACGCCCAACACTGCCCCCGTCTTCAAGGGCAGCAAGGGATTGACCGGCCATGTCAACGTCGAATGGTCCCAGTTCCCCTTCGGCAAGGGCCGGGACACCCAGCGGGCCGCCATCTTCCTCAAAGAACTGGCGGCGGCGGAAAAGACGGGCGAGTGGCCGCAGTTCATGGTCGCCTGGCTGCCCGAGGACCACACGGCGGGTCTGAAGGCCGGCGCGTACACGCCCGTCGCCGCCGTCGCCTCCAACGACCAGGCCCTGGGGATGATCGTCGAGGGCATCTCCCGCTCCCGCTTCTGGCCCGAAACGGCCATCTTCGTCATTGAGGACGACGCCCAGAACGGCCCCGACCATGTGGACGCCCACCGCACCGAGGGCCTGGTCATCTCCCCCTACGTCAAGCGCGGCGCCGTGGACAGCACGCAGTACACAACCGCCTCCATGGTCCGCACGATGGAGATGATTCTCAAATTGCCGCCGATGACCCAGTACGACCGTGCCGCCACCCCGATGCTGGCCTGCTTCACCGCCGCGCCCGACCTGACGGCCTACGCCAACATCGGCCCCCGCGTGGACCTGGAAGCCAAAAACCCCGGCAAAGGCGCGGGCGCGACCGCCTCGGCCCGCCTGGACTTCTCCGGCCCCGACCGCGCCGACCCGGACGCCCTGAACGCCATCCTGTGGCATGCCCTCAAGCCTGGCCGGCCCCTTCCTGCTTCGGTCCGCAGCGCCCGCCGGGGTCAATAACCTATGAAGAATGGCTTCTGCCCCAAATGCGGCTCGACCGACGTGCGCTCCGGGGAGTTCCTGGCGGAAAAGGAGGGTGGATACATGGGCAACCGCATCCCGGTCAACATCGCCTTCCTCAACTCCGCCGCCTGGCTGGACAACTACGTCTGCGCCCGCTGCGGCTACGTCGAGAGCTACATCGCCGACCCGAAGAAGCTCCGGGAGATCGCCGAGCGCTGGCCCGCCGTGTCAACCGCACCGCCCGGCCCACCGGAGGGAGTCTGGCCCCCACCGCCAACCGAGCCGATGGCTTGACTCGGTCCAGAAAAGGTTTGCCATGAATAGTTCTTCCTCACGAACCGCGTTCGGTCTTGCCCTGCTGCTGGGGAGCGCTCTCCTTGCGGGGGGCGCTCAGGCGCAGGGGGATGGGCGGACGGACGCACCGCTGCCTTCTTCGTCTTTCTCTCTGGATGCCGGCACGCCCGTCAGACTGCGGCTGCTCAAAGACCTCAGTTCCGCCCGCGCGCATGTCGGCGACCATGTGCAGGCCGAGGTGGCGGACGATGACCAGAACGGCCTGCCCACCGGCACGCTTTTCTTCGGGCATGTGAGGCGGCTCCGGGCCGCCAACAGCCGGGACGCAGGGGAAATGGACGTCACCTTCGATGTCCAGCGCGGAGACGGTCCCTACGCCGTGCGCGACGCCGCCTCGGCGCATCTGGTCGGCAAGGAAGACAGCAAAGCGGTGGAAGAGCGGGCGAAAAAAGGCGCGGGCATGGGGGCGGGTCTGGGCGCGCTCCTCGGCCTTGCCATCGGGCGCAAGCACAAGCTGGGGGACGCCGTCGGCGGCGCGCTCCTCGGCGCGCTAGGCGGGGCGGCTGTGAACGCCGCGTTTAAGAAACACGGCGGGGATGTCAGCCTCAAATCGGGCGACGAGATCGAAATCCATCTCGACCGGGCCGTGACGGTCGGCGGCGCGGCGTACTAAGGTCGGGTTTACTTTGTGTCTGTTTGCTAACCTGATCTTCTAGGAGACAAGCGTCAAGAGCGTTTCAGAGTGAGCGCCAAGACTTGGCTGTCTCACTTGATGTGATCGGCCCATCGAGAGGACGGAACTTTCGACAACTGTGGGTTTCAACCCGTGGCGTCCTAACCCATCTCGGGCGCCGCCTCCTGCGCCCGGATCATCTCCCCCATCCTCTCGGCCTCGCCCGCCGTAGACCGCCGCGCCGTGTCAATGCTCAGGACGAACTCCACGTTCCGGGGCCGCGCCGACATCCGTTGGGAACTCACCCGGTATCTCTTGTAAGAATGCGTTACGCAGGACAGCCTGCCGCGCTCCACCGCCGCCTGGAGCAGCCCTTCCAGCGGCATGTTTCCGTCCGTGCTGTAGCTCGTCAGGATGTGCCGTGCCTCGATGGTCTGGAGGAGCGTTTGGTACGCGGCCAGCGCCGTCGCATGGTTGTAGGCCGAGCGCCGCTCCGTGCGCCAATCCCGCCGGATGGCCGATTTGTTGCGGCCGTCCGTGTACGGCGCGATGTCCGGCCTGTCCCACAGCGCGACCGTGTTCAGGACGTGGTAGTTGCTGCCATAGGGGTGCTGGTTGTAGGGCGGGTCCAGGTAAGCGATGTCCGCCTCGATCCCGTCCGCCCGCAAGGAGGATGCCAGCGCCTGCGCGTCCTGCCGGTGCGCCCCGTTCTCCCGCCCGTTGTCGTGCAGCACGGGCGGCCTCAGCGCGATCTCGCTCAGGATGCGATACAGGGCCGTCTGCGTCGCTCCGCCCCAGCCCCGATGAAATCCCTTGAAGACGCCGCTGGTGTTGCTGACGTAGCTGACCGCGTACAGCAGGGACGCCAGCAGAACGGCCCGCTCGCCCTCAGTCAGCCGCCCCGCCTCCTGCCAGTCTTGGATTGTCTCGCGCAGGGCATCTATCTTGCGGCCATTGGCGCGCGTGAAGAACAGCCGCTCCGTGTCCGGGTCGGGGTGCGCGTCCGAGCGGGGGCACAGGTGCGCGGCGACGTAGCCCTCCACGGGCGGGGCCGCGTTCAGGGCGGCAAACGCGGCATGGGCGCCGCCCAGGGCGGCAAACGGCGGCATCATGTTACACCCGATAGAGGCTTGGTTGAGGATGTGCGCGTAAGGCTCCCAGTCGTTGGCGACCACCCGGAACCCGGCCCGCTTGGCGAACCGCGAAACCACGCCGCTGCCCGCGAAGAAGTCCACGAACAGTCCTCCTGTCACGCCGGTCTGCGCGACGGCCTGCCCGATGAGCGGCAGCAGCTTCCGCTTGTTGCCCAGGTAGGGGATGAGCTGGCTGAAAACGTAATCCGTCGTGGATGCGGCGGCGTGGTCGCGGGCGCGGTAGCGGGCGGTCGGCGGCAGTTCGGTCGGGGGCGCGGTCATGGGGGGATTATACACGATAAAGGCGGCTGGCGGGGCGCGGAAGGTGGCGGATTATTCGCCACGGGTTGAAACCCGAGGCTCAGAAGTGCCCAGCGTCCAGGGGACGGAAGGAAACCGGGTCTCTCTTGTGTTCCCTGGACACTGGGAACTCGGCAGCCTCGGGTTTCAACCCGTGGCGGCTTTTGGGCCATATCCCTCACCCCTACATCAGACGCGCCCGTTCCATCCGCCCATTCCGGCATTGGCTGACGGCTCGCACGGCCAGCATTGCGATCAGGGCCAGAAGCATGTCAACGACAAGCTGGATCATCAAATCTCCGCAGGAACGGTAATCACTCCTACGATGGAAGTATCCATGCACCATGAGGTCTGGTATTGCGACAAACTCCGTCCAAAAGGTCTGAAATATCGCCAAAGCGACCCAAGCCGCCAGGATGCAGATTGTTCCTGCTACCGCTCGCTTCGGGAAAAACCGACCGCTGATGGCGCCTATCAGCCACCAGGCCGGGGCGGGCACAATCAAGTCGGCGAGCGTATTGACTGTTAAGAAAGACCAATGATGGGTTTCTCTGAGCCACTCCGCGAAGGGGACCACAAAATTGCATGTCAGCAGGATTGTCAGATACGGAAGCAAATTCACCAACGTCATTGTACTGACGGCAGCCCCCCAAAAACTGCGCCTGCTTAACACTTCCCCGCGCCGCCACGCCCAGACGACGTTCTGGCCCAGGTCTTCCGGCATCCCAAACTGCTCCGCAGCATTCTGAGCCGCCTCGTCCTCGGCCTGCCCCAACTCCCGGTTGACGATGACCGCGTTCCCCAAATGCGTCCGCATCTCGCGTAGCTCTTCGTTGCATCGCTTGGGCGGCAGCGGGCTGAGGTGGGCGGCGACTTCCGCTAGGTACTTTTCAAGCAGGTTGTGCATGATGATCCTCCCTACAGTGTGGCATCATGACACGGCACGGCGCACGCGGAACAGGGAGCAGCAGCCGACGAGGGCGAGGCCGACGAGCAGGGCGAACGGCACGCAGACCACGGCGGTTAAAGCGGGGCGGTTGAAGCTCATCACGCCGGCGCCCCGGTCGCCCGCCGACAGCACATGGACGATACCCCGCTGCACCGTGAGGCTCGACCCTTCCGAGGCAGTGATGAGGATTTGGCCGTCGGGGAAGAGCGAGTGGCTGATCACCGTCGCCAAGGACAGTAGCCAAGCCGCCGCGAGGACTACCACCGCCAGACTCGTCCCGAAAATGATGCGCTCTTTCATCACGATCACCCTCCTTCTGTTTTCCCCGCGCCGCCACGCCGCCACAAAGCCTCGCGCGACGGCTTTCGCCTGTCCGAACTGCTCCAAAACCGCGTCCACGGCCTCGGCCTCGGCCTCGGACGCCCCGCCCTCCCGCCTGGCCGCGACCGCGCTTTCCAGGTGCGCCTGTACCTCCCGCAGTTCGTCCGCGCGCCTCTTTGCGGGGAGAGCGCTCAGGTGCGCCGCCACTTCCGACAGGTAGTTTTCAAGCAGGCTGTGCATGGCCGACCCTCCCTAGCATGGTGTGCAGCAATGTCGCGTAGTCGCGCAGCGCCTGCGTTCGTTTTTGCATTTCCCGATGGCCCGCCTCGGTCAGCACGTAGACCTTGCGGTCCGCGCCTTTGGCCTGGGCTTCCCACGTCCCGACGATCAGGCCGTCCTGTTCCAGCACGCGCAGGGCGGGGTAAAGTGTCCCTTCGCGCAGGTGCAAGGCCCCGTCGCTCAGGCGCTCGACCGCGCGGGCGATGGCGTAGCCGTGATTCGGGGCGTCGCCCAGCACCGCAAGGATCAGCGCGGGCAGGTCGCCTTTAGCTAATTCGCGCCTCATGTAGTACCTCCTGTTTCTATGCTTTGCATTATACATAGATTTGTAGGGTATGTCAAGCGGAGACAAAAAAATCCCCGCACCTACTGGCACAGGGCTTTCTCGGAGACATCGTTGGCCTATGGCTTGCTCCAATCTTCCCAAACAAGGCCAGGGACTGTTGAAAAGTCCTTCTGGTTGCAAGTCACCACAGTTAATCCGGCGACGATGGCGCTGGCGGCGATGCGGCAGTCGTTGGGACCGACCCGCTTTTGCTTTGCAGGCCAAGACTGATACAACTGCTCGGCTTCGTCTGTGTACGGCAGGATTTGGAAAGATGACAGGGCTTTGGTGACAACTCCCCATGGCTAAAGCCAGGGGCTTCCCGCTTGCATCGCAAGCGTTGGTCTCTTGACATCAGCAGGGGCTACTCTGGATTTTCACCATAGCCATGTTATCCCACGGCAAATTGCTTTGGATTTAGTCTTTGGATTTAGTCTTTTGTTTCTCGATATGACTGTTTCTATTATGACTGTTTCTATTATGACTGTTTCTATTATGACTGTTTCTATTATGACTGTTTCTATGCGTTGGAGGCTTCCAGTGACAAGGTTTCCCAAACTCTACCTTGTTCTTAGCCGAGGCAAAAACAAAGAAGGCGATGGCTCTGGTGGCGTGTGTAGATAGCCCAAACAGTATTTATGAACAGTAGTTGTATATGCCTCGATTATACCCGAAAGGCACGAATATAAAGGCACGAATATCATGCCCTCAAACAGACTTAAAGAAGGGCATGGAGCCTTATATCCCCGTGGCTGAAGAATAAATCCTGAAGCCAGGGGTCTTACGGCTCTTTCCGATAAGATCGGCAAGGAATTGACATTCCCTGCTGAGGGACCTGCGCTGTGAACGCAGCGTGTTGATGTGGCTGACTTGCTTTCCGACCAACTCCTCAATAACGACGGTGCATATCCAGAGATTGACAGGTCTTTCCGCTCGGACACGTGCAACGATCGTAGCATTGCGTTTCAAGATGCCGTTGACCGTATCGCTATCAAGTGAGTTCACAGATTAACCCGCTGATGCTGCTTCTGATGCTGCTTGCATTTCCAACCGGCGATCCGCGCGAACTCGCTCCATCAACTCGTCCATCAACGGCTCATCTTCAAAGATGCCGATGATCTTTTCCAATGGATTATCGTCTGACGGCACCGGCGTCAGTGCCTTATCTGCCGCGTGCGATAGTGCCAACAGGGCAAAATCGTTTAGGCTCTGCCCTGTTGCCAACGCTGCCCTTTCCAGCTTTTCACGCTGCTCCTGATTCAGTGAAATGTTTAGCGACCGTGTGATTTCCTGCTCTACGATTGCCATGCGTTTTCTCCTGCTCCTAATTATACCACGGCACATAGAAAAGGCCGCCGGGCGATGCCCGGCGGTCTTTTCTGCCTACTGATTAGGAGGCCAGCTTGCCGGCCTGGTCGGTCTTTTTCCAGCCGAACTCCGGGTGGCCGAAGTGGCCGTTCTTGGCGGTCTGCGAGTAGACCGGGCGGCAGGCTCATTCTTCCTCTTCCGGCTCGATGAAGTCCTCGATGATCTCTTCTTCCGTCGCAATGTCTTCCTCCAGAACGACTTGCCCGGTCGCCGGGTCAGCCTTGACTTTCAGTAGACTGCCGGGCTTGCCGGTTCCGCTGTTGAAGCGGAGCAGCTTATCCCAATCAATCTGGCCGTCGGAAGTGACAAAATTTAGGCCAAAGCCTTGCGTGAGGCGGTTCGCCAGCTTCGTGCGCTCGGCATCATATTCTTTGCGATGCGCTGTCGGCAAGTCCTTCATGGCCTGGAGGATTTTCATATAGAATTGACTGTCTCCACTCAATTCCTCCCAGAACGCCTGCCCAGCCAAGCGACGGTAGATTTTGCCTTGCGGGGTTCCACTGGCACGGCCATAGCAGTAGCCAATGATGGCGTCAAACGCTCTGCCTCGGGCGCGCACGGTCTGGTTGATCTTGATAAACTCCGCGTTTTGCTTGTTCTGCGCGCTAGAATTTTGAGCGTTTGTGGCAGATTTGACTGCAATGGCTGTGTGTGTCGTCGTGGAAACGTATTAGAGTTGTGGTGCAAATAAGCCTTTTGGCTCTGTAAGGCTCCCTGAGCGCATTATAGCTTCCTGAATGAAAATCTTGTCAATTTATCGTCACCAGGGGCCTCACAGCCGCTCCAAGCGGCAAGAAAAGCCATTCCTGAGTCAAGAGACTGAATAATTGCACCACAACTCTATTCAATATCCACACCCGTTGACCCTGTTTTTATGCCGCCTTTGGCTTTACTCACTTCCAAAGCCAGCGGCTCAAAAAACAAGTTGCCAAACGAAGTTTCTTCCGACGATGACAAGTAAGCCTGTAGCACATTCTCAACAAAATCAGAAGCATTGGCTACACCCTTAGCCCGAAACAGATAAGGGTTCTTTTTTATCACCTCTGTTAGTTTGATTTTTTGCAGTTTTTCCAAGCGTTGCTTGTGGAACAATTGCAACTTGTCTGCAACAAAATCTTCCAGTTCTTTATCTGTCATTTTTCACCCTGTATCGGCACGATCTCATATAGATACTGATTTTCCCGCATTGTAAAAAGGTTTAATGGGCTTGCCGCTTGCAGGCGGTTTTTTGCAATCTCGATATACTCAGACTGCTTTTCTATGCCTACACAGACTCGGTCTAAGTTCGCGCAAGCAATAGAAGTTGTCCCCGAACCCAAAAATGGATCAAGTACCACATCACCCGGCTGGGTAAAAAGGCGTATAAACCAAGAAGGCAATTCTACGGGAAAGGCAGCACTGTGCTTTTGGTTCCCGCACTCAGTAGCAAGATGCACAACATTTGTTGGATAAGCTAAATCGCGCCCTAGCCAGTTCGCGATTTTCTTTCCAAACCCGCTTTGTACACGGGAGTTGTCGCGCTGTAGGTCAGTTTCACTCAAATTCCTAAGCCGCGAATTTTTCCAATCGCCCATTGGAACTCTTACTTCGTCCTGATACATCGCGAATTGCTTTTCAAGCGTGAAATGCAGGCATCGCTCCCATGCGTCGCGAAAACGGTTGGGCCACTTACCCGGATAGCAATTCCGCTTGTGCCAGACGTATTCTTCTGTCCAGCGCCAGCCTTGCTTTCGCATCGCAATTATCAGTTCGAGAACGTATGTATGTCGCTCACCATCAACTACGCGCTCTTTGATGTTCAGCACAAAAGAACCGGTAGGCTTTAGTACACGCTTCAATTGTGCAGCAATAGGCAAAAACCAATCAACGTAGGCATCCGCATGAATACCGCCGTAGGTATGCTTCCGTTGATCTGCATAAGGAGGCGAAGTCACAATAAGGTCTATGGAGGCATCGGGCAATTGTGAAAGCACATCCAAGCAATCACCTTGCAGCATCTGATTGCGAATCTCAAACATAATGTTCTCACCTCATGCGGAACTGTATAGTGTCATTATACACAAGTCTAAGGCAAATTGAATCAAAAAGGGCAGCCAATTTGGCGGCCCTTTTCGTCTCGTCCCGCGTTCTACGACGCCAGCTTGGCGGCCTGGTCGGTCTTTTCCCAGCCGAACTCCGGGTGGCCGAAGTGGCCGTTCTTGGCGGTCTGCGAGTAGACCGGGCGGGTCAGGTCCAGAAGCTGGATGATGCCGCGCGGGGTCAGGTCAAAGTTGGCGCGGACACGCTTGCTGATCTCGTCCTCGGAGATTTTGTTCGTGCCAAAGGTCTCGACCAGGACCGAGACGGGTTCGGCGACGCCGATGGCGTAGGCAAGCTGAATCTCGACCTTCCCGGCCAGGCCCGCTGCGACGATGTTTTTGGCGATGAAGCGGGCGGCATAGGCCGCCGAGCGGTCTACTTTCGAGGGGTCCTTACCCGAGAACGCGCCGCCGCCATGCCGGGCGTAGCCGCCGTAGGTGTCCACGATGATCTTGCGGCCCGTGACGCCCGTGTCGGCCTGCGGGCCGCCGATCACGAAGATGCCGGTCGGGTTGACGTGGTACTTGATGTCGTGGGTGATATACTCTTCGTAGAGGGACAGGACCGGCTCGATGACCTGCTTCTGGACCAGCGCCTGGACGTCGCGCTGGTGCAGGCCGGGGTCGTGCTGGGCGGAAAAGACGATGGTATCAATGCTCTGGGGCTTGCCCGTGACGGGGTCATAGGCGACCGTGACCTGCGACTTGGCATCGGGGCGCAGGCCCAGCGCGCCGCCCTTGCGGACGGCGGCGTAGCGGGCCGTGAGCTGGTGGGCGATGGTGATGGGCAGAGGCATCAGCTCGGCCGTCTCGTTGACGGCGAAGCCGAACATCATGCCCTGGTCGCCCGCGCCCTGGGCCTTGTCGCCTTTCGCGCCCGCGTCCACGCCCACGGCGATGTCCGGGGACTGCTTTTGGAGCGCGACTAGGACGCCGGTGGTGTCGCCGTCGAAGCCGTACTCCACTTTGGTGTAGCCGGCCTCGTTGATGGCGGTGCGGACGACGTCGGGGATCTCGACATAGCCCTGGGTGGTGACCTCGCCGGCGATCACGGCCAGGCCGCGCGTCAGAAGGGTCTCGACGGCGACGCGGCTTTTGACGTCCTGGCGCAGCAGCTCATCGAGAATGGCATCGCTGATCTGGTCGGCGAGCTTGTCGGGGTGGCCCTCGGAGACGGACTCGGAGGTGAACAGTTTAACATCGGGCATGGTGTGATGGGCTTCCTCTCTCTGCATAAAGATAGGGAGCAGCGGCGGGGTTATCAAGAAGTCTGAGAAGAGAGCGCGAGCGAGGTTTTGTACCGGGGGTACATTTGGGCGCTGGCTTCTTATCTTGCGCGACCATTCGCCCCCCGCCCCCCAATTCTGGGGGAGTAGGAGAATGCGCGCCGGATTTAGCACCTGCCTCAGACCCGAATCCTGAGAGGATAAGGAAACTGAGGTGGTTGTTGTGGCTTCGTCGGGCCGGTCCCTCCACCACTCTTGATAAGAACGTCGTGCTACGCTATGCGGTTGTCGGAGTTATGATAGCACGCGGCGGGGCAGTTTGTCAAGACAAATCGCGAGCGGCCTGCTCCTGTTTAGGCAAAACCGGTAATGTGTCCAGTTTCTCAATTGCTTCATCCAAGGTATTGCACATCCAAAAGATGCTATCAAGGCGTGTTATTTTTAAGGTGCGATTCACGAATTCCTCTTTTGATTTAACGAGAACTATAAAGCCATCTTTTTGTCTAAACTTCCTTACAGCGTCTACCATCACAGCTAGAATGGACGAATCTAAGTATTTCAGTTCAGTTAAATCAAGTGCTAACACATGTTTGCCTGAATCAAGAACATCGCGACAGGCTTGCTTTAAAAATGGGCTGTTAAAGAGATTACCCTCGCCTGCAAGGAGAACAATAGGCAGGTTGTGAGCGACTGTAATCGTTAGACCCCTATTAGTACAAGGTTCTGATAGTTCAAGTCGGCTCTTCGCCACTCTTGTTGCATCTCTACTGCCGCTGGATGCTTCCGCTTGTGGCTCTACCGCTGTTGATCTGACGGGCTGAGGTTTCTCTGTCGGCAACGCTTTAAGGGTTTGCGTCTCAGGAACTGAGGCGACGCGACCCAGTTCACGACTAGTTCTGAGCCAGTGGTCTACCTCTTGCTCCAGAGCCTCAAGCGCCTCCCGCCGGGTTCGCCCTGCACCCGTACACGCCAACAACTCAGGAACAGACGCTATGTAACAATCATTGGGAATGTCCCAGGCGATAATTAAGCCCCACTTTTCGATCATCACAGCTTCTCCACGATCATTATTGGCGGCGAACCGTCGAGACAAGCAAAACCGCCGCTGCACTGTCGGTGCGGACGGCGGCTTCTAGTTCTGGGGTCGGGGTCATAAATCGAAGATGTTGGAACGCTTCCGGTTCTTGACTTCTTGACCTTGCTCATCAACCGCGACGATATCCCCGGTGAGTTCGCCCTTGGCAAGGGCTTCCCGAAAGCGCGTATCGAGTTCGGCGGCGGCGAGTTCACGGGTCAGCCGCTCCACAGTCGCCCGTGTCGCCTGCTCCTCTTCCTCGCGCGTCGCGGGTGCCGCTCTGTGAAACAGGCTGCTGAGTCCGAATTTTTTGCTCATTGCATCCAGCCTAGCTGCCGGAACACGGCCTCAATCTCTGCCATGATTGGCATAAAGTCCTCGTCATCCCACTGTTCCCCGTAGTAGAGGCTGCGCGCGGGACGATCTCGCAGGCGATCTAGTTGCTCTCGTAGTCCTGGGTGCGCGCTTTTGGCAGTGATGAATTGCGCGTAGCTACGCGCCCAAAGCTCTTCATTCTGCAACAGATATTCAATGTAGTATTTTTCTACCTTGTATTCTACCACATTCCCATTGGCTTGTGTTTCCTGTACCTTGTTCGTGGAGAGTTGCCAGAGGCGGCCCAGTCTCTGAACCGCGCTGCTGTTCCTGACGGCCGCGCGCCACCCGTCGAGCACAGCCCCAGCGACGGAACTGAATTCACCCGCCACCCCAAAACCGGCGTAGTCCAAGAAATGCCCGACCTCATGTACCGTCGTTAGTTCAGCGTGGCTGCTCGCGTAGTGGACGGCAATCTGAATGGGTTGACCTCCGACGATATGCTGGAAGCGTCCATGCATCCCACGACTCAGTTCAAGACGCTTGATTGGAATTTTCGGGAGTTTACCGTCTTTGTGAACAGCATCAATGGCAGCGAGCGCGTTTGTTAGAGGCTCGCTGTACAGACCAGTCTGCACATCTAGGGCTGCACTTACAGGAACAGCCCTCGCGTCGCCGCTCCTTATGCTGAACAGCCTCAGTAACGTCTTCAGGATGTTGATCATGGCCGTGCGGCAGCCTCCTTGCGCTTCATACACCGGAAAGTATACATTCGTGTCGGCAAAGTTGTCAAGGAACCCGTTAGCTCAGGGCGGCGAAAACTTAATGTTCTCTTAACACAAAACCGGGCGGCGGGCGGTCACAATGTAGGCGATGCTCCCCCGTGACGTTGCCGGGCGGGAGCGGCACGTCAATCGCTTGCACAAATCGCTGGACGAACAAGGACTCCTACCCATGAACACTCTTTCTTCCGTGCGGGCCGCCGTCGCCGCCGCCGGCCTGCTGGGGCTGGCGGGCGGCGCGCAGGCCCAGGTCTTCACGCCGGGCAATCTCGTGGTGAGCCGCAGCGTCTACTCCGGCGACGCCACCACCGTCACCGTCGGGCAGGCGCTGCCGGGCGGCGGCACGGCCGTCGCCAACGGGACCTACCCGAACGTCTTCCAGAACAACAAGGTGGACGGCAGCTTCGGCGTGACCGCCCCGATCTTCCTGGACCAGATCACGACGGCGGGCGCGCGCGTCAACAGCCTGGCGATCAACCCCGGCCGGATCGTCACCTCCTTCCCGTCCAAGTCCGAGCTGTCGCTGAACCTCTCGACGGACGGGCGGACGCTCTCTTTTATGGGCTACAGCGCCCCGGTCAACGCGCTCGACGTCTCCAACTCCAACACGCCGGGCGTCATCGAGCCGGGCAACCCCGTCACGACGACCCCAACCTACCGCACGGTCGCCCAGGTTGACGCCAACGGCAACCTGCAAACGACCAACACGAACGCCTACAGCGGCAACAACGGCCGCGCCGCCATTTATGATGCCGCCGACAACCAGTACCTGACGGTCGGCAACGCCGGCAACGGCAACGGCTCGGCAGGCGTCACGGCGGGGACGGGCGTCCAGATCGTCACGCCCGGTCAGGACCCGGCGGCGGGGACGACCAAGGTCGGCAACTTCAACATCACGCAGTACGGCTACCCCGCCGACAAGTCGGCCAAGGACAACAACTTCCGGGGCGAGACAGTCTTTAACAACACCCTGTTCGTCACCAAGGGCAGCGGCGGCAACGGCATCAACACCGTCTACCAGGTGGGCGCGATGGGCAGCCTGCCGACGCTGGGCAACGCCGCGAACGCTCCGATCACCATCCTGCCGGGCTTCTCCACGACGCTCGCCAACAGCAAGACGGGGAACGTCTTCCACCCGTTCGGCCTCTTCTTCGCCAACGCGACCACGCTGTATGTGGCCGATGAGGGCAACCAGAGCCTGAGCGACACAGCGGCCAACAACTCCAACGCGGGCCTGGAAAAGTGGAGCTTCGTCGGCAATAGCTGGACGCTGGACTACACCTTGCAGAATGGCCTGAACCTCGACCAGCCGTATGCTGTGGCCGGGCTGCCGGCGAGCTTGAACCCCGCCACCGACGGCCTGCGTAACCTCACCGGGAAGGTAAACGGCGACGGCACCGTCTCGCTCTACGGCATCACCTCGACGGTCAGCGCGTCCGGCGACCAGGGCGCGGACCCGAACAAGCTGATGGCAATCAACGACAACCTCTCGTTCACCAGCGCCGCGCAGGCGGCGGGCGAGACATTCACGACGCTCCAGTCCGCCGGGTACGGCGAGGTCCTGCGCGGCGTCGCCTTCGCCCCGGTCCCCGAAGCCCCCTCCTCCGCCCTCCTGGGCGTCGGGGCGCTCGGCCTGCTGGGCGTCCTCCTCCGCAAGCGCGTGGCCGCTGCCAAGTAGGCACACGCGGCCCGACTCAGCAGACTGACGGAACGGCCCGCCCTCGCAGACGCGAAGGCGGGCCGTTCGGCGTCCGTTCCACTGGCCTGACGGCTTCAGAGGTTCAGGAGAATACGCAGGCGGTCCTGAACGGCCTGAAGAGTGGCGGCGCTGACCGTTCCCATATGCCGCTCCAGGCGGTCATGGCTGACGGACCGAATGGCCTCGCACAGCACCAGGCCGGCCCGCGTCAGGCCCCCTTCCGGCGGCGAGACAGGGACGCGCGACGGGAGAGGGCGGAGGTTAGTCGTGATCGGCAGGACAAGCGCAAGTTTGAGCGGCCCTTGGTTGAACCCGTCCGGCGAGACGACGAGCATGGGCCGACGGCCCGCCTGCTCGTGTCCCACGGTCGGATCGAAATCCCCAAACCATACGTCGCCATAGTGACAACTCCCCGTGGCTAAAGCCAGGGGCTTCTATCGACTTTACGAACGCATTATTGCCCTAATGCGGTTTTTCTTGCCCGTAGCAACAAGGCTAGTTTGCAAGTCCTGTCTCTGAGAACTGCGCGTCTGACTTTGGGGTTCATCACTTGCGCTCCTGTTCTTCGCAGTCTTAGTCTTAGGCTCTTAGCCCAAGCAAAAGCCAAAACAAAAAAGCACAAACAGGTACACGCAAACTTCACGTTAGGTGCTTCCGATTTTTTCAGGGAGCAGAGACGATTACCAACATTGTACCCGAAAGGCTTGAATATCATGCCTTCAAACAGACTTAGAGAAAGGCATGGAGCCTTACATCCCCATAGATAAATCTAGGCGCCTTACGGCTCTAATTGGTAAATGTTTGCCACTGCTATTTACTCTTGAAGTGGGCGCTGCCGTCTTCCGTCCAGACTTCGTTCGGGTCGAGGCCATCCATGAGGGTCCCCTCGAACAAAGCAAACTCCCTTTTCTCCGCCGCCAGGGCCTCCGGGTCGCTCTCGATGGCGGCATAGGCTGTCCTCATCTCGTCCCAAAACCGCTGCCGCCGACCTTGCTCGATCACTGTGTCCAGCACCGCCTGCATCGGCTCGCCGCTCTGCTCCGCCATCTCTCGCAAGCTGCGATGCGCCCGTTCGCTGATACGCACCGTGGTGGATTGTTTGGTAGATTTCGTCGCTGTCGCCATATTGTTTCTCCTGCCGCAATCTCCTCATGAGTATACAGTCTTATCTACAATCCTGTCAACAGCTATTTGCTGTGAAACTGTTGTATAATGGGAGGCGGGAGGCGCGGCGATGACACTGTCGGCGGGGATCATGGCGGTCATGGGCGCGGGGCTGCTCGGCAGGCTGGCCGGCGCGAACCTGGCACAATGGGTGTTCGGCGGCGTCGCCGGCTCTGCACCATGCGCGCCTCCCAGTCCGCCGCCTGCTCCTTGCTCAACGTGAGTGACATGTGCCTATGATACCACACCCCGTCGTCACCGATCTCGTTAGGGTCCGCGCCCTCCAGCAGCGCCTGCCGAACCAAGTCTATGTCCTCCTCGGCTATGGCCCCGTGCAGAAACTTATTCCAGTCCATGTCAGCCGAAGCCTTCCAGTGCATGATGCTGGGAGCCTAATTTAGCATGATGCTGGGAGCCTAATTTAGAAGGTAGCAATCTCCCTCGGAGCAACAACACGCGGCGGCATCTCGTCGTAGGTTTGGCCGTCCAGTTCGCGTCCAGTCCGATCCTTGCGTGGGCCGCCCCATTGCTTGAAGAAGAAGGCGACTTCTGCATCTCGACATTGACGCAGGATGCTATCCACCCATTCCCGCTCGATGGGACGCGCTCCCGGACCAGATTCGCCGCCCACGATGACCCATTGAATGCCTTCCAGCGGTAAATCATCGATTGGGCCGATCAGGGGTTCAACAGACAAAAACCTGACTCGTGCCGGTACATCTTGTAGATCGTTGACCCGGCGCGTCACGCGCGCATCTTCCACGCTGACACCCATCCATGCGTTCGCAGGCCAGTTCAAGCGCGGGGCGAGTTCTCTCAGCCGCTCACTTCGTTTTGTCAAAATTTGGAACGTGTGCTGCGGGCATCGCTCAATGATCTTGAACACGCGCTGAATGAACTCAAACGGGACGTCGGGGTGAAACAGGTCGCTCATCGAGTTGACGAAAATGAGGCGCGGCTGCCGCCAGCGTAGAGGCTGCTCCAGCACCTCCGGCACGAGGCGCACCTGATTCGTCCAGCGCGGTCCTGATGGCGTCATTATTGACAAGCCTTCATATGCCCCCCCTGTTCCCGCGAAGCGAGTTGCCAGGCGCTCGGCGTAGCAGTTCCGGCATCCCTCACTGACGCGCGTACAGCCGCGCACCGGATTCCAGGTCATCTGGGTCCACTCTATAGGTGAAGTGGAAGCCATCATTCATCTCCTTTTCAGAATGTGCTCTGCGATACGCAGGGCTAAATCTTTGCCTCTCACGTTGGAGATCGCGAAGCAGAACAAAAACAGGGGAGTGTTCCTCGAATTACGCAGGGGCAAAGGATTTTTCGCGACGCCTGGAAAGATCGTTTCGAGTCGCTTGACGAAGTAGGCCCCAATCCTATCAAAGTCGGCATCTTTGCTCTGGGTTTCTTCCTCCTCAAACAAATTGGGCTGTGTTTTCGCCGGGTAAAACTCTTGACGCCATTCGTCCGTTCCCATGATCTTTGTGATACGCGCGGCCCACTCCTCTGGCGGCGGTTCACCCCGCGTCAAGTGACGATTGACGCCGACGAACGGGAACAAAAGCCACACGTCAATTGCCTGCGTCTTCGCGATAGCTTCCAGAAGCGACCACTCCACCTGCATCCCAAACGGGTCGAGGAACAAGACGGCGCGATCACGAGACCGGTCCATCGCATCACACCACTGCTTCAGGTAATCGTTTGCGTCAGCAGTGACGATCCGCATTTTGTTAGCTCGATCCGCATGACTTAATTTGAGTTTCTCCAACTCGCGCGATCTTCTCGGGTCCTTCTCGATGAACAAGTATTCGTCAAAGCTAGGCTCGATGTCCAGCGCTCGCGAAGCACTCCCTTTCAGGAAACCTTGTGCTTCCGGTTCGCCTAGTTCCATAAGCAACTGTTCTTGCGGGGATTTTCTTGAACCGGTCGCCCTATAGCCTGTGCTGGCGAAAGCGTCAACATAGATCTTCCTGAAAGGCTGGTTCTTCATGGCTTGCATGTAAGCAGCAAGATAAGCTGTCAGACGGTTCAGCTTGTCTTCTGTCCAGTCACCGCCAAAGGATTGAACCTTCTTCATAGCGATCCTCCGTGAACTCGTATAGATAGTACCACAATACGAACATATATTCGTCGTATTTGTCTACTGTTACAGATTAGTCGTGGTTTCCACCCCCAGCACCTTTACGAGAAAGGCCCAACGGTCGGCGGCTTCTTCGATGACTTTGGCGGTGGGCTTGCCGGCCCCGTGCCCGGCGCGGGTCTCGATGCGGATCAGCGTCGGGGCGGGGCCGCCTTGGGCGGCCTGGAGGGCGGCGGCGAACTTGAAGGAGTGGGCGGGGACGACGCGGTCGTCGTGGTCGCCGGTGGTGATGAGCGTCGCGGGGTAGGCCGTGCCGGGTTTTAAATTGTGCAGGGGGGAGTAGGCGAGGAGGACCGGGAAGTCTTCGGGATTGTCGGCGGAGCCGTAGTCCGACGTCCAGGCCCAGCCGATGGTGAATTTCTGGAAGCGCAGCATGTCCAGAACGCCGACAGCGGGGAGGCAGGCGCCGAACAGGTCGGGGCGCTGGGTCAGGCAGGCGCCGACGAGCAGGCCGCCGTTGGAGCCGCCGCCGATGGCAAGCTTGGGGGTGGACGTGCAGCCACTGCCAATCAGCCACTCCGCCGCCGCGATGAAGTCGTCGAAGACGTTCTGCTTGTTGTGCCGGCGGCCCGCGTCGTGCCACGCCTTGCCGTACTCGCCGCCGCCGCGCAGGTTGGCGACGGCCAGGATGCCGCCCATCTCCAGCCAGACGACCTGGCCGGGGCTGAAGGAGGGCGTGAGCGAGATGTCGAAGCCGCCGTAGCCGTACAGGTAGGTCGGGTTCCGGCCGTCGGGCGTCAGGCCCTTGCGGTGCGTCAGGAAGAGGGGGACTTTTGTCCCATCTTTGGATGCGTAGAAGACCTGGCGCGTCTCGTAGTCGTCGGGGTTGAACGCCACCGTGGGCTGCCGGTAGACCGTGCTCGTGCCCGCCCCGATGTCGTAGCGGTACAGCGTCGTCGGAACGGTATAGGAAGTGTAGGCGTAGAACGTCTCGGTGTAGTGCCGCTTGCCGCCGAAGCCGCCTGCCGAGCCGAGGCCGGGGAGTTCCACATCGCGCTCAAAGGTCCCGTCGAGGCCGAAGACCTTGACCTGGGTGTGGGCGTCTTGGAGGTAGGCGGCGATGAACCGGTCGCCGACGAGGCTGACGCCCTCTAACGTCTCCTCGGCTTCGGGAATGACCTCGCGCCAGCGTTCAGGGGCGGGATCGGCGATGTCCACGGCGACCACGCGCCCGCGCGGGGCGCCGTTGTCCGTTTGCAGCCAGAACTGCGTCCCCTCGCGTCCCAGAAAGGAGTACTGCGCGTCGAACCCGTTTAATAGCTCGACGACCGGAGCATCCGGCTGGGCCAGGGACTTATAATACAGCCGGTTCTTGCGCTCCGTTCCCTGCCGGACATAGATGAGAAGGTACTGGCCGTCTTCGGAAACATGGCCGCCGAAGCCCCATTCCTTCTGGTCGGTACGCTCATAAACCAGGACGTCGTCTTCCTGCGGCGTCCCCAGCGCGTGGAAGCACAGCTTCTGGTAGTAGTTCGCCTGCTGCAACTCCTCGCCTTCGGGCGGGGCGTCGTAGCGGCTGTAGTAGAAGCCGGACCCGTCTTTGGCCCAGGACGCGCCCGAGAACTTGACCCAGCGCAGCACGTCGGGCAGGTCCGCGCCGGTGTCCACGTCCCGCACCCGCCACTCGTTCCAGTCCGATCCGGCGGCGGCCAGGCCGTAGGCCATGCGCTTGCCGTCCTCGCTGATGGCGTAGCCCGCCAGCGCGACCGTGCCGTCAGGAGAAAGCGTGTTAGGGTCCAGCAGGGTGCGCGGGGCCGCGTCCAGCGTCTCCGTGACGTACAGGACGCTCTGATTTTGCAGGCCGTCGTTGCGCCCGTAGAAGTAGCGCCCGCCCTGAAGGTACGGCGTCCCGTAGCGCTCATAATCCCACAACTCGGTCAGCCGCTTTCCGATGGCCGCGCGGGCCGGGATTTTCTCCAAGAAGCCGAACGTCAGCGTGTTCTCGGCCTCGATCCAGGCGCGGGTTTCGGGCGAATCGGGGTCTTCCAGCCAGCGGTACGGATCGGCAATCGTCGTGCCGTGGTAGTCGTCGGTCTGGTCCGCGCGGCGGGCGGGGGGATAGGCAAACGGGGTGTTCATGGGCGGGAGTTCGGCGGTGGGGGGCCAAACTCCTGCCTGCACGCCATAACGGCTAAAACGGCTTGTTGTAAATGCGGGGCCGCCGCTTTCGCGGCAGGCTCCGGTAGGCCAGCAGCGCGGCGGCGGAGAGGCCCCGCACTTCGGCGTCCGGGTGGCACGTTTCGGGCCGCTCCGCGAGGTTCTGCAAGCACCACTCGATGGTCTCGTTCCCCAAATGGCCCGCGTCGCAGACCAGATGCGCGTCGCCGCCCGCCCCATCGAGGTCGTACAACTGCCGCAGGACGCCGCGAATTCGGGCGTCCGAGACGGGTCGCGAGAAGGCTTGTAGGCCCCATCGCCGGCAATAGCGCCGGAACTGCTGATCTTCGGTCTTGTGTTTTCGCGTACTCATAGGGAGAGTGTACCACGCCAAACGCGCTTTTGCCGCGAACCGAACGCATCGGGGTTTGCCGGTTCTTCGGAGCCGGTCTAGGCGGAGGGTTCGGGAGCGGCGGCCCAGACCGGCGGCCTGATGCGCTCCTGAACGTCCCCCAAACGCTCAAGGAGGGTTCGGCGGTGTTCCGGTGTGATCGCCGTTTGCTCCAGCTCCCGGAGAATCTGCGCGAGTTTTTGCTGATCTCTGGCGAACTCAGCCCGGCGCTTGTTCAGCCGGGGCCGGTCCAGGCGGATGTTTCGGACGGTGTATCGTCCCGTGGGGGTTTTGGCAGAAACGGTGCCGTCCGGGCGCGTCTCCCAATGGTCGTCGTGGTCTTCCGCACACGGGTCGAGGAAGCGTTCCCCGGCCGCATATTGGGCGTCGGTCGGCCAGCGGTTGCCTTTGTAGAGGTTGCAGCGCGGACAGGACCAGTACAAGTTTGTGTAGGCGTTTCTGAGGTAAGAGAAGTCTTTGCCCAACGCTTCCGGTGGATGGAGCGGGCGGTGGTGGTCCACTTCCCCGGCTTCCCCATCCAGAAAATAGTGTTCGTGGGTGAGACAGTAGGCGCACCGGAACTGAAAATCCGGCCTCAAATAAGGGTCCCGATAGTCCAGGGGATCATTCAGCGGCGGCACATCGGGGGAACGCTGAAAGATCATCCGTCGGCGTCTTTCCGGGGCAGGCCCCGCAGCAGCGCCAAAACCTCATCGAGCTTGTCGCCGGTTTCCTGGAGCCGGCGGTCGGCCTCCTGCTCGACGGGGTCCTGGTCTTCAAGGAAATCCAATTCCGCTTCGACCTGGCGCAGCCGGGCCGCCTGCGCGCCGGACAGTGTCCCATCGCCTGCTTGATCGCGCAGAGCCTGATATTCTTGCACCAATTGCGTTTCGCGCTCACGCCCCGAAACCATCGGCGGCAAATTCGCCGTCAGGACGCGGCGGGCCGCCTCCGCTCGGTTCCACCCCTTCTGGGCCGCGACGGCGGCCAGCCGCGCTTCCTCAGCGGGCGTCAGATCAATCGTCAGTGTCATGGCGCTCTTTGCCCTTTCCTGATCTCCACTGTCTTGAGTATACCCCAGGCACCGTTGTACGAGAAAATGGGCTGTGGGCACCTCTTTACCCTGCTTCTTGCTGTTCCGCCGCCCGACCTGATCCTTCACAGCAGGCGTCGGCCACTTGTCGCAGTTCATCCCCGCCGCCCTCTGGACCGGCATCAGTCCGTGATGTCAGGCAAAGAGTGGCAGCCGTTTGATAAAAAGCCATAAACGCTTATTGGGCCGCGCCTGTGCGGGTTTCGGCGTACAGAGCGATACGACCTCGGCGGCAGGCAGGGCAAGTGACTTGATGCACCCCAGATACGACAGCACGCAACGGCTCAACCCTGCCCCGCACGCGGCATAGATCACAAAGACTTGCATCCAGCCCCGCTGGTAGCGCCGCAAGCGCCGCATCATCTTTCTCCGGTTTTGTAGATGTGCGACGGTCAGTATGAAGGAGCGGCCACAGTTGATGTAGGACGAAATCATGTTTTGCGTGCCGCAGTGACGACAAGTTTCGATTCGGATACTCATACGCTTATCCTGCGGTTCGCAGAAGTTTTGCGGGGTGCGGTCTTAGGTGTGCTGCCATACTTGCCTCTTTCCACGCGCCTCCCGCCCACTCCTCCTCACTGAGTTGTCTCCCGGCGCGAAAACTTCTGGGGCAGATGGGTATAATCGGCCTTATGGATACTCCCCCTGCCGACCCCATCATCGTCATCACCGCCGTGGGGCGGGACCAGCCGGGCATCATCGCGGCGCTGACCCGCGCCGTGCTGGACCTGGGCGGCAATCTGGACGATGCGACCATGACGCGGCTGCATGGGGCGTTCGCGACGATGGTGGCGGCGCGGCTGCCGCCGGGGAAGACGGAGGCGGACGCCCGCGCGGCCCTCACGTCCGTGGCGGAGGCGATGGGGCTGACGGTGACGGTGCAGGCGGTCCCGGACGTGCATCAGGACGTCCCCCCGGACACGCTCTTGACGGTCTACGGGGCGGACAAGCCGGGCATCGTCCACGCGGTCGCGGCGCGGCTGGCGGCGCGGGACGTGAACATCACCGACATGGACACGCGGCTGGCGGGGACGGCCGAGTCGCCGGTCTATGTGATGCTGCTGGAAGCGGCGGCGGGCGAGGCGGACCTGGCGGATGACCTCGGAGCCTTGCGGCGCGAATTGGGCGTGGACATCACGGCGCAGGCGCTGGACGCGGAGGCGCTGTAGCCCTCATGCCCGTGCGCCCGATTGTCTTTTACCCCGACCCGCGCCTCAAAACGGTCTGCGCTCCCGTCGCCGACGTTTCCGAGGAAGTCCGGGCCGCCGCCCAGGATTTATTGGACACGATGGACGGCGGGCCGCCGCGCACGGTGGGGATCGCCGCGCCGCAGATCGGCGTCCTGTCGCGGATCGCGATTGTGGACACGTCGCGCAACCCCAAGCATCCCGGCGGGCACGGGCTGTTGATTTTAGTCAACCCCCAAGTCGTCGCCCACGAAGGCGAGCAGTTCTTCCGGGAGGGCTGCCTGAGCCTGCCGGACTACACGGCCAACATCCGCCGGTTCCAGCGCGTGACGGTGGAGGCGCTGGGCTTGGACGGCGCGCTTGTGCGGGTCGAGGCGGAGGGGTTCGAGGCGGTGGTCTTGCAGCACGAGATAGACCACCTGAACGGGGTGCTGTTTCTGGACCGGGTGGCGAACGCGAAGACGGACCTGTTCCGGCGCAAGGGCGCGTGACAGCAGGCGCGGCAGTCAAAGAAACGGCGGCGTGGGGGCGTACAGCGAGCACCGGCACTGGAAGTGCCGGCCTACTCTGCGTGGAAGTGCCTACGGCACTAGGATAAGGGCGCGATGAATCGCGCCCCTACGCTATCCTCCTCAGTCGCGGAGCGACTTTCACTCAGAGTAGACCGGCGCTTCCAGTGCCGGGTACAAACGGCGCGGGTTCACCGCCGCAGATCGTCCGACCGCTCCCCCTCCGAAGGCGGCTCGGCGCGGCCCCCCAGGTACTGCGCGAGGAAGCCTTCGGCGGCGGCGTAGAACTTGCGGTTTTTTCGGGGCGGGCGAAGCCATGTCCCTCGTCGGGGAAGACCAGGTACTCGACCGGCAGGCCGCTCGCGCGCATCGCGTCCACGATCTGGTCGCTCTCGGCCTGCTTGACGCGCGGGTCATTCGCGCCCTGGGCGATCAGCAGCGGCTTGGTGATTTAGTGGGCCGAGAACAGCGGCGAGCGCGCCTGCAAGAACTCGGTCTCTTCGGGGCGGCCCATGCGCTTGTAAAACTGCGCGATGATCGGCTCCCAGTATGGCGGGATCGTTTGCAGCAGGGTGAGGAGGTTGGACGGGCCGACGATGTCCACGCCGCAGACGAACTCTTCGGGCGTGAAGGCCAGGCCGGCCAGGGTGGCGTAGCCGCCATACGAGCCGCCCATGATGGCGACTCGGTTCGGGTCGGCATACCCCTCGGCGACCGCCCACATCTTGCCGTCGAGCAGGTCCGTGTGCATCGCCGCCCCCCACTCCCGGTCGCCGGCGTTCAGGTACGCCTTGCCGTAGCCAGTAGACCCCCGGAAGTTGATCTGCAACACGGCGTAGCCCCGGTTTGCCAGCATCTGCACGGTCGGGCTGTAACCCCAGGCGTCGCGCGCCCACGGCCCGCCGTGGACATCCAGGACGAGGGGCAAGTCCGTCGGCGCAAGGCCCGGCGGCAGGGAGAGGTAGCCATGCAGGGTCATGCCGTCGCGGGCGGCGAAGTCTATGGGCTGCATCTTTGCCAGCGTGTAGTTGTCTAAGGCGGGCTGGCTGGAAAACAGGGGGACGGCCGTCTTCGCCGCGCGGTCGTAGACGTAGTAGGTGACGGGGCCGTCGTCTCGCCGTCCCGCACAGCCCCCAGCGCCTGGAAATCACCTTCCAGGGCGGGGTCCAGCGCGGTCCACTCGCGCCGGGCGCGGACGAACTGGACGGCCTCCAGGGCATGGGTTTTGGGGTGGCGCAGGATGCCGCCGACGTCGTAGCGGGGGTCCTCGGCGGCGATGGTCTGCGCGCCCGTGTTCAGGTCCACGAGCAGGAGCCGTGCGGCGTTGGCGTCCACGCTGCTGATGAGCAGGGCGCTGCGGTTGTCCGGGGTGAACCCCGCGATGCCGCCGCCCGTCTCCTCCGGCCCCCAGGTCTGGAAGACGCGCCAGGGCGCACCCACGGCATCGCGCACCCGGATTTCGGTCCCGCCATCGGGCAGACGCACCTGCGCGGCGCGCATTTGCAGGCCGTTGTCGGCGGAGAAGCCCGCCACGTCGCCGGGGTTTTCGGTGTCCAACGCGAGGACGCGCGTGGTCAAATCCAGCCGGTAGACATCGAACAGGCGCGGGTCGCGCGTGTTGACGCTCACCAGCAGCGTGTCCGGGAAGTTCGGATCGGACGCCAGCGGCAGGGCGCGCGCCGGGGAATGGCGTCAGGTCCCCCGTCTGCCCCGTCGCAACGTCGCTCTGGTACAGGTGGAAGTTCTCATCCCCGTCCGCGTCCTGGAGGTACAGGACGTGCGCGCTGTCCTCCTGCCAGAAGAACTGGCGGATGCCGCGCTTTTTGTCGTCGGTGACGGCCCGGTCATCGGTTTGCCCCAGCGTCCGCACCCAGACGTTCAGCACGCCGTCTTTGGGGGCCAGGTACGCCAGCTTCGCGCCGTCCGGCGAGAGCAGGGGACTGGCCTTTTCCGGGTTGCCGAACAGAACCTCGCGCGGGATGAGCGGCGGCAATTGCGCCAGGCGGGTTTCGTCAAGGGCCATGTGTGTTCTCCTGCCCCGCTATTTCTCCGCCCCGCGCATCAAATCCTGCCGTCAGGTATAATAGCCCAAATCTCAACTAAATCTCACTTCGGAGGATCATTTGACAAGTATGACACTAGCGCAGGCAGTGTGGCCGCGCCGAGCCGAAAGCCGGACGGCGGCCTGGGGCCGCGATGCGTTCCTAGCAATCGCTTTCAGCCTGCTGACCGCCCTGTCGGCGCAGGCGGCGATTCCCCTACCCTGGACCCCCGTCCCCATCACCGGCCAGACCTTTGGCGTGCTGCTGACGGGCGCGCTGCTCGGCCCGCGCCTGGGCGCGCTGGCGATAGCGCTGTACCTGCTGGAAGGCGCGGCGGGACTGCCCTTCTTCGCGGGCGGCGCGGCGGGCGCGGCGCGTCTGGCCGGCCCGACCGGCGGCTACCTGCTGTCCTACCCCTTCGCCGCCGCCCTGGTGGGCGGACTGGCGACGCGCGGCTGGGACCGCAAGCCCCTCACGATGCTGGCGGCGATGCTGCTGAGTTCCCTGTTGATCTTCGCGATGGGCGCGGGTTGGCTCGCCCATTTCGTCGGCCCCGCCCACGCCTTCACGGCAGGCGTCCTGCCGTTCCTGCCGGGCGATGTCCTAAAGGCGCTCCTGGCGGCGGGACTGCTGCCGTTGGGGTGGAAGGGACTGGGGGCGAAGCGATGAACCCTACCCCCGCCGCAAGCGGCGACCCCTCCCTGCTAGGGAAGGGTGCAGAAAGCCGCAGGGGCCACGTCTCCTGCTCCCTACCCTCCCTTAACAGGGGAGGGTCGCCGCTTGCGGCGGGGAGAGGTTCCTAATGCCCCTCCGCATCGGCACGCGCGGCTCCAAGCTGGCCCTGGCGCAGACTCACTGGGTCGCCGACCGCCTGCGCGACGCCCACCCCGGCCTGGAGGTCGAGACGCGCGTCATCGGGACGCGCGGCGACGCGACTCAGGCCGCGAATGTCCCGCTGTCCTCCTTTGGCGAGAAGGGCATTTTCGCCAAAGAACTGGAAACCGCCCTGCTGGCCGGCGAGATTGACCTCGCCGTCCACTCCATGAAGGACCTGGAGCACACCCTCCCCGACGGCCTGGTCATCGCCGCCGTCCCCCCGCGCGAGGACCCCCGCGACGCGCTCATCGGCTCCACGCTGGACGCCCTGCCTCCGGGGGCGAGAGTCGGCACGGGCAGCGTCCGCCGCCGCGCCCTCCTGCTGTCCCGCCGCCCGGACTTGCAACTGCTGGAAATCCGGGGCAACATTGACACCCGCCTCCGCAAGTGGCGCGAAGGCCAGTACGACGCCATCTGTCTCGCCGTCGCCGGCCTGAACCGCTTGGGCTTGCAGGAGAACATCGCCGAAATCTTGGACCCGGACTGGTTCACCCCCGATCCCGGCCAGGGCGCGCTGGCGATTGAGGCGCGACGGGATGACAATGACACCCGACGGCTCCTGAATGCTGTCCACGACATCGAAGCACACAATGTAACCCGCGCCGAGCGCCGGTTTCTTCGTGCCATCGGCGGCGGCTGCAAGACGCCGATGGGCGCGCTGGCAACATCCTACGGAAAGATGCTGTCACTGACCGGCATGGTCGCCGCGCCGGACGGCAGCGTCATCTTGCGCCTGACGGAAGTGGACCCGGGCGGGCGGCATCAGGCGCTCGGCCAGTCGGTTGCCGACAAGTTGCGGAAGCAGGGGGCCGAGATGTTGTTGTCTGGCAACGCAGGGGAAGAGCCACGGGTTTAAAACCCGAGGCTGAGGAATGCCCAGCGTCCAGGGGACGCAAGAAAATCCGATGCCCGCGCAGGCGGGGATTTGCTTTTTTACAGCCCGGCGGTTCAGCGCCGGGTTTCTGCCCAATCACAGGAGAAACCGTCATGGAAGAGTTAGAACAAACCGACTACGCCGCCCTGGTCACGGAGATCAAGAGCCGGATCCGCACGGCGCAGTATGAGGCGCTGCGCGCGGTCAACAAGGAGCTAATTGACCTCTACTGGAACATCGGCAAGCTGATTGCCGAAAGGCAGCAGGGCGCGACGTGGGGCTTTTCCGTCGTCGAGCAGGTGGCGGCGGATGTCCGCCAGGAGTTCCCCGGCATCCAGGGGTTCTCGGCACGGAACATCTGGTACATGCGAACTTTTTATCTCGCCTACAGAGATAGTCAAAAACTGCAACCATTGGTTGCAGAAATTGGATGGAGCCACAATCTCACCATTTTCGAGAGGTGCAAGGACGACCTGGAGCGTGAATTTTATGTCCGCATGACCAAAGCGCACGGGTGGACCAAAAACGTTCTGATCCACCAGATCGAGAACCAGACGTACCAGAAGACGCTGTTGAACCAGACCAACTTTGCCCAGACCCTGCCCGCCGCAAGCCGGGCGCAGGCGACGCTGGCGGTCAAGGACGAATATCTTTTTGACTTCCTGGAACTGGGCGACGAGTTCAGTGAGCGGCAGCTCGAAACGGCGATCCTGGCGCGGGTCGAGCCGTTCCTACAGCAGATGGGCGGCGTGTTCGCGTTCGTCGGCAGCCAGTACCGGCTGCAAGTCAGCGACCAGGAATACTTCCTAGACCTGCTGCTCTATCATCGCCGCCTCAAATGCCTGGTGGCGCTGGAACTGAAGGTCGGGGCGTTCCTGCCGGAGTACGTCGGCAAGATGCAGTTCTACCTCGCCGTTCTGGATGACACGGTGCGGATGCCGGACGAGAACCCGTCCATCGGCATTATCCTGTGCAAGTCCAAAGACCGGACAATCGTCGAGTACGCCCTGCGCGAGTCTAACAAGCCTATCGGCGTGGCGGCGTACCGCATGGTGTCCGCCCTGCCTGCCGAGTATGAAGGGCAGATGCCGACGCCCGAGCAGATCGCGGGGCTGCTGGAAGAGATGCCGGACTAGCCGACCGGCGGCTTTTGGAATGGAACGCAACGATGCAAATGTATGACTTTCTCGTGCTGGGCAGCGGCAGCGCCGGGCTGTCGTTCGCGCTGCGGGTCTGTGAGCAGGGCCGCGTGGCCCTCGTCACCAAGAAGGACCGCACGGACAGCAACACCAACTGGGCGCAGGGCGGCATCGCGGGCGTCATGGGGCCGGACGACGACCCCGAACTGCACGTCCAGGACACGCTGATCGCCGGGGCGGGCCTGTGCCACGAGGACGCCGTCCGCGTGCTGGTGACGGAGGGGCCGGAGCGGATTCGCGAGTTGATGGAGTTCGGGGCGAACTTCAACCGCGAGCCGGGCGGCGAATTGTCGCTGGGGCGCGAGGGCGGGCACTCGCGGCGGCGCATCATCCACACCGCCGACCTGACCGGCAAGGAGGTGGAGCGAACGCTCGTGGAAGCGGTGCGGGCGCATCCGAGCATCACGGTTTTGGAACACCACTACGCCATAGATTTGATCATGGAGGATGGGCGCTGCTGCGGGGCCTATGTGCTGGATGAGGCGGGCGGGGGCGTCCAGCCATATGTCGCGCCCGCCACGCTGCTGGCGACCGGCGGGGCGGGACAGGTCTACCAGTTCACGACGAACCCGCCCATCGCGACCGGGGACGGGGTGGCGATGGCCTGGCGGGCGGGGGCCGAGGTCGCGGACATGGAGTTTATCCAGTTCCACCCGACCTCGCTGTTCCACCCGGATGCCAAGAGCTTTCTGATCTCCGAGGCCGTGCGCGGCGAGGGGGGGATACTCAGGCGCAAGGACGGCACGGCGTTCATGGCCGAGTACGACGACGCCCGCAAAGACCTGGCCCCGCGCGACATCGTGGCCCGCGCCATTGACAGCGAGATCAAAAAGACCGGCGACGAGTGCGTCTACCTGGATGTCACGCACCTGTCCCCGGACGAGATCAAGCGCCACTTCCCGACCATCTACGCCCGCTGCCTGTCGTTCGGCATAGACATCACGACCGACTGGATCCCCGTCGTCCCCGCCGCGCACTACTCCTGCGGCGGCGTCGTGACGGACCTGCAAGGCCGGACGACCATTGCGGGCCTGTACGCCTGCGGCGAGGCCGCCTCGACGGGCGTCCACGGCGCGAACCGGTTGGCCTCGAACTCCCTGCTCGAAGCCCTGGTCTTCGGCAAGCGATCCGCCGAGGACGCGCTGGCCCGGGCCGACCTGCCCGCCGCCTGCCGGTCCGTCCTGCCCTTCCCCGGCGCGGCGGGGCGCGTCGGCGCGCTGGATCACGCCCAAGTCGCGGGCCTGCGGCACCGGCTCCAGGCTGTCATGCAGAAGTACGTCGGCATCGTCCGCTCCGATTCGCGCCTGCAAAAAGCCGCCGCCGCCGTCGCCGCCCTGCGGGCCGAGGCGCAGCCGCTGTTCGACGGCCACGTCCTCGCCGACGACGTCCTGGAGCTGCGCAACATGATCGAGGTCGCGGGCCTGATCATCGGGTGCGCTCAGACGCGCAAAGAGTCGCGCGGCCTGCACTACACGACGGACTACCCGCAGACTCTGGAAAGCGAGCGGCACGACACGGTTTTGAAGAAGCCGGTTCCCCAGGGCTGAACGGCGGGGCGCCCCAAGAGGTTCAATGTGGAATGAGTGTCCTAATCTTCCTGGCAACCCTGCTATTCAGCCTCCTCGCCTTCGCGTCGCGCGCCCACGCGGCTCCCGCGCCTCCGTCCCCGCCCTTCCGGGTCGTCGCCTATCTGCCCGACTACCGCGTCGGGACGCTTGACCCCGCCTCGGGCAGCCTCGACGGAGTCACGGACCTGGACGGAGTCACGGACCTGGTGTTCTTCTCCCTGGAGCCGACTTCAGACGGCGGCCTGGACAGCGCCCGCCTGACACCCGCCATTGCGGCCAAACTTCAGGACGTGAAGCGCCGCCGCGCGCTGCATCTCTGGGTGACGGTGGGCGGGTGGGAGCGGTCGGCGGGCTTTGCGCCCGTCGCGACCGACGCCGCGAAACGTAGCCGGTTTGTCCGCGCCGTGACGCAGTTCTGCCTGAGCCGCCATTTCGACGGCGCGGACTTCGACTGGGAGCACCCGGCCAATGCCCCCGAAGAAGCGGGCTACGCCGCCCTGCTGGCCGAGACGCACCGCGCCTTCGCTCCGCACGGGCTGCGGCTGTCGGTCACGCTGGCCCCCTGGCAGAAACCCGACCCTGCTGGTGTCGCCGCCGTGGACACGGTCAACCTCATGGCCTACGACCATCCGGGCCGCCATTCCACACTCGCCCAGGCGCAGGCGGATGTGGCCGGCTTCCTGCGTCAAGGCGTCCCGCCGCAAAAACTGTGCCTCGGCCTCCCCTTCTACGGGCGCGGCATCGCTCTCCCCGACACGGCCCTGGCCTACGCCGACATCCTCCGCCAGTACCACCCCGCGCCGGCTGTGGATGAAGTCAACGGCCTGTACTTCAACGGCCCGGAGACGATTCGGCAGAAGACCCGCTACGCGCTCGCCCAGCGCCTCGGCGGCGTCATGGTCTGGGAACTCGGCCAGGACGCGCCAGGGGATAAGTCACTGCTGAAGGCCATCCAGAAAACCATTCGCCAAGCCGCCGTCGTACTACAAGACGCCTCCCTGTGGTACAATGGAGGGGAAGGAGAAACGATCATGGGAAGTGTTCGACTGGACCCGAAAACCGCAGAAAAAGTCCGTCAGGTGGCCGCGATCAAAGGACTGACCCTCTCGGAAGTCCACCGCCTCGCGCTGGCGGAATACTGTGAGCGCGAACTGGTAGAGCCAAAGACAAGCCGGTATGATGATCCCTTTTATGACGATATCTTTGGTGCAATAGAAGGCCCGCACGACATGGCGGCACGCTCAGGGGAAATCTATCGGGAGGTTATGGATGATAAATACCGCCGACACCCTGATTGATGCCGGGCCGATCATTGCGGTTTTCAATCGTAATGACGACTATTACGCTGAGTGCCTTCGGCTGTACCGTACACTGGATCGTCCATTCTACACCACCCTCGCGGTGCTCGCGGAAGCGATGTATACCCTTGGTGTTCGCGCCGGCTGGTACGGGCAGGAACTGCTCTGGAAAATGATCCTGCACGGCGACCTCCTGCTGGAACACCCCTCCCCGGCGGAACTCGCGCGCATGGCGGAGCTGATGGGCAAGTATCACCACCGCCCGATGGACTTCGCGGACGCCTCCCTGGTCGCCCTCGCCGAGCGCCTGTCGCTCGACCGCATCTTCACCGTGGACCGGCGCGACTTCTCCGTCTACCGCCTGCACGGCAAGAAGCCGTTCACCATCATCGGCCCGATCTAAAGGCTCTCAGCTAAAAGGTGAAAGACCATGACACTGACACTCACACCCAACACAGAGGCCCGGCTGCTTGCTCTGGCGGCGCGGCGCGGACAGACTCCCGAAGCCGTGATTGACGCTGTTATTGAGCGGGAAGCAGAGGCGGAAAAGCCCGCTCCGACAGGCACTTCCCCCCTGGCCCCACCGCATCTCAGTCCTACGGCGGCGCTGTTCGCTCAGTGGGCGGAGGAAGACAAGACCGACGACCCGGAAGAGATCGCCCGGCGGATAAGGGATGGCGACGAACTGCTGGCCGATCTTCAGAAGAACCGGCTGTCCCTGCATCGCATAGATGTCTCCGGTGAGGAATGGGATTGATGCCGGCGGCCAATCCGCCGATAGCCGTGATTTTGGATGAAACGCCCCTTAGTCTGCTGACGCAGAAGCAGGGCCACCCGCAAGGGGATGTCTGCAAGGCGTGGTACTTGGCCCTGGAAGCGGCAGGTTCTCGGTTCTATGTCCCGGAGATCGCAGACTATGAACTGCGCCGTGAATTGTTGCGGGCAGCCGCAAAGAGCGGCAGCACCGCCAGCATAGGGCGTCTTGACGTATTCATTGCCGCCGAAGCCGACCGCTACTTGCCTCTCACAACACCCGCCGTGCGTCTGGCCGCCGTGCTATGGGCGCAGGCGCGGAACCAGGGCCGGACGACGGCTCCGCCGGAGGCTCTGGATGGAGACACATTGATCGCGGCGCAGGCCGTCCTTTTCAACCCCGCCGCGTTCGGCCTGTCGGCAACGGTCGTGGCAACGGCGAATGTCGGGCACCTCAGCGCCCTGACGAATGCCCTTCTCTGGAGCAGCATCACGCCTTGAAACTGAACATCCATGTTGTCGCCGATCTGGCCCTGCCCGCGCCGACGCCGAGCACGCTGCAAGTGGAGGCGGCGGTTTTGGAGGGGGCACAGGCGGTGGAGGAGTCGCAGTTATATGTCACGCCATTCGCGCCCGCCGAGCCGTTCCGGGACTTCTACGGGAACCCCTGCCGACGGCTGCTGATGCCCGCCGGGGACGTGCGACTGGAATACACGGCCGTCGTCTCGCAGCCGGACACGCGGTTCCCGCTGCTGAAGCCCTATGAGGCCGACGCGCTGCACCTGCCGACCGAGACGCTGCTGTACACGCTGCCGTCGCGCTACTGCCAGTCGGACAGGCTGGTCGCGATGGCGACCGATATGTTCGGCGACGTGGCGCCGGGCTTTGCGCGCGTCCAGACGATCTGCAACTGGATCAACGAGCACGTCACCTACCAGTACGGCACGTCGGACGCGGGCACGTCGGCCTATGACACGGCGACGCAGCGGATCGGGGTCTGTCGGGACTTCGCCCACTTAGGGATCGCCTTTTGCCGCGCCCTGAACATCCCCGCCCGCTACGTCTCGGGCTACTGCCTCGGCCTTGCGCCGCCGGACTTCCACGCCTTTTTCCAGGCCTGGCTGGACGGACGCTGGGTGGCCTTCGACGCCACCGAGCGGCAGCCGCGCCCGGCTCTGGTGCAGGTCGCCATTGGGCGCGACGCCGCCGACTGCGCCTGGGCGACGTTTTACGGATTCGGCGAGACGAAGCGGCTGTCGGTGGATGTGACGGAAGTTGAAGAAAGCGAAACGGCGACGCTGGGAGAGACACGCCCATGAGCTAGGAAACCGAGATCCTGAAGAACGTCCCCCTGTTCGCGGGGCTGGGCGAGGACGCCCTCCTCGCCCTGGCCGCCCGGCTGCGCCGGCGCAAAATGCCGTCAGGAACGCCGGTCGTCTATAAGGGCGACCCGGCCGGGGCGTTGTACCTGATCGCTTCGGGCCGGGTCAAGGTGCATCAGGCGACGGCAAGCGGCGACGAGGTGATCCTGGAGGTGATGGGGCCCGGCGACTTCTTCGGGGAAATGAGCCTGCTGGACGGCCAGCCGCGCTCCGCCGACGTCAGCACGTTGCAGGCGACCGAACTGCTGCTGCTGGACGGGGAAGCCCTGCGCCGGACCATTGAGGAGCAGCCCGCCGTCGCCTGGACCCTGCTGCGGATTCTGTCGCAGCGGCTGCGCGACCAAAACGACCGGGCCGAGATGCTGATGACGCGGGACGTGGCGGGCCGGGTCGCCGACTGCCTGCTGCGCCTGGCGAAGTCCCAGGGGACCCTTCTGCCCGACGGCAAAAGCACCCGGCTGGACGTCTGCCTGACCCAGAGCGACATCGCCGCCCTGATCGGCGCGACCCGCGAGCGCGTTTCCCGCGCCCTGACCGCCTTCCGCAAATCCGGCGCGATCCTCTGGGACAAGGACGGGGGCTGCTGGATCATTCGCAACCGAGCCGCCCTGGCAAAGCGCGCGGAGATGTAGAACAAGAGGGTGCAGGCAAAGAAAAAGCCCCTGCCTTCCGACGGGAAGGCAGGGGCTTCTTTTGGCGATATTAGCGCCCGCCGAAGGTCAGGCCCAGCGCGACTTGCTCCTGCGGGTTCGTCCCGGCGGCGAGGTCCAGGCGCGCGCCGCCGAAGGCCAGCCCCACGCCCGCGACGAAGCGGCTGCGGTCGTAGCCGCCGCGCAGGGACAGGGTACGGCCCAGGGGGTACTCGACGCCCAAATGCACCGAGCGCTTGCCGCCGTTGACGTTGCCCAGGTTGTGCAATTCGGCGGCGTAGGTGATGTTGTTGTAGGTTGAGAGGCCGCCGATGTCCACCTGCGGCTTCATCTGGAAGTCGAAGTCGCCGGACGGAATCACGCCCAGCGAGGTGCCGTTGACGACGCGGGGCAGGTGAAAGGTCGGGGACAGCAGGTTGTGGACGACGACCGCGCCCCGAACATGGTACACGGGATCGGGGATGGATGTGAAGCCCAGGTCAAGGTCGAGCTTTTGCTGATGAACCTCTTTGTAGGTCGCGCCGACGATGTTGCCGTTGGGCGTGGCGGGGCTGACCCCCGTGTCGAAGCCGTTGCTCGTATCCGTCTCGTCGGCCAGAAAGCCGGCGGCGGCGAATGACGCCTGCGTGAAGCGCGGGCTGATGCCGACCGTGCCCACCGCGACGGGCAGGCTGAAGGGAACGGCGACGCTGGTCAGGCCCAGGACGCCGTAGCGGGCGAAGACCTTCCCGGTCGGCCCGGTCAGGCCCGGCACGGCGACGGCGACGGGCTGCAACTCCACTTTGGCCGCCAGGGTGCCATAGCCGATCAGCCCGACGTTTTTGACCGAAAAGCCGGCGAGGGGGGCGAGCGAGGCGCTGAGGGTGGCGGGCGACCCCGTCTGGGCGTTTGCGCCGGCCCCGGTGGCGAAGTTGTAGACCTTCTGGAAGGCGTCGCGGACGGGCGCCAGGGAGCCGTTGGCGTTGTTGAACTGGTCGCCCAGGTTCTTCAGCCCGTTGGACAGGTCGTTGATCTTGGCGACATGGACGTTGCTGGTGCGGCCTACGGCGCTCTGGGTCTCGCTGTACGCGCCCGCCGTGCCGACCGAGGCGGGGTTGAAGGCGGCCCCGCCCACATCGCCGAACATAATGAGGTCCGTGCCGCCCATCCCCATCGCGCGGGCGCTGGCCCGGAACTGGGTGCGGTCAATGTCGGAGGGCGTGACCGGCGCGGGCGCCTGGGCATGGGCCGCCCCGCAGAGCGCCAGCGCGCCGGTCAGCCCGGCGAGGGCGGGCAAGCCCCATTGCTTCTTCATGATGGCGTGTTCTCCTGGGTGGTGATGACTATTGATGTCTATTGATGACTATTCGCGATCTTATTGGCTGGCGCTGACGGTCAGCGTGGTGCTGTCGAACGTGAGGTGCAGCAGGGTTCCGCTCGGCAGGTCCGGGCTGGTCGCGTTCAGGGTCAGCGTCGCCGTGTTCGGGGTCGGGCCGCCGGTGACGATGTCCAGCAGGGACTGGAGCTGCTGGTCCGAGGTCTTGGTCTGCTGGGCGAGCTGGATCGTGCCCGCATCGGCGAGGTAACTGCCGTCCGCCTGCTGCGTAAAGGAGAGGGGGCCGCTGGTCGTCACTTGAGTCAGGCTGACGGCGCTGCCGTGGCCCTGGCCGTCCGAATCGGAGACGACGCCGTCCACCGTAAGCGTCGTCAGCGTGAACTTCGACGGCAGGCCGGTCCCGTCCAGGGTCACGCGCGGCACCAGGTTGAACGAGATCTGCGCGCTCTTGATGTCGGACAGGCCGACGGGATTCTGATTGGCGAAGCTGAAGGTGTTGACGTTGGGATTTGTGCCGTCATGCGGCTTCAGGGCGACGGTCGCGGCCAGCGCGTGACCCGCCGCGCGGGACACGGCGACCGTGGCGACCTGCTTGTCCAGACCGAACGGGTTGGCGACGTTCACATTGGGGACGTTCACCTGGGCGGAATTCAGGTTTTTGACGACGCCGCTGCATCCGGTCAGAACCGGGCCGGCGGCCAGAAGCGCGAGGCCGGCGGCGGCGCGCGGCAGAAGACGGAAGCGAAGATTCACGGGATTTCCTCCAAAAGACGATAAAGTATGATGAGATGGGCGGGAACGGTGGGGATGAGACGGAAACGGCGGGTTTCTCGCTCAGACCGAGGACATTGTTCCACAGTGACGGCAGTTTTCCCAGTATTTTTTACAGCCGGGCAGTGGGGAACTGCCTGATTGCATTATACAGCCCTTTTCCGTGAAGTTACCAGGATTTGAAGAGCAGAGGGGAGAAGTTTTGAGGGGTGCGTTACACAAAGCGTTCTAAACCCAGGCGTTGAGGACGGCGAGGACGAGGAGGCGAGTGAGGCTGGAAACGCCGCAGCGGGACTGAAGACCGGCCAGCAGCCGCTCGGCGTCCGCCGGCGGCAGGCCCAGGGGAAGGGCCGCCTCTTCCAGCGTGCGACCCGAAACCAGCAGCCGCAGCAGGGCGCGCTCCAAAGACGTCAGCGACACTTGCGGCGTCATGCGTCCGTTCTCCCTTCCCGTTCCCGTCATGGCCATCATCGTCATGTTCCGTTCTCCCCTTCCGTTCTCCCCCACCAGGCTGCCGCCATTGTAGCCGCCGAGCACAGCCCCGTCATTGCCGCGCGTCACACCCGGCGTGTGACATCGGGCACATCTTGGCACGAATTTCGCCTTGACAAACGCCCCCCAGCCTGCCAAAATGAGGCCAGTCATCCCCGAAAAGCACTTCAACGCCGAAACAGGAGCAGCAGCGACATGAGCGAGAAAAAAGAGATTCGCAAAGAGATTCGCGGGGCCGTCATCGGCTACGGCGGCGCGTTCAACATGGGCAAGGGCCACCTGAGCGGGATGCGCGAGGCGGGCATCGCCCCGGTCGCCGTCTGCGACATTGACGCCCCCCGCCTCGACGCTGCCCTGGCCGATTTCCCCGGCATCCGCACCTACGGCCACGCAGACGCGCTCCTGGCCGACGATGGCATAGACCTGGTCACCCTGGTCACGCCCCACGACACGCACGCGCCGCTCGCCATCCAGGCGCTGAACGCCGGCAAGTCGGTGATCTGCGAGAAGCCGATGTGCCTGACCGCGCAGGAGGCGACCGACATGATCGCGGCGGCGCGGGCCAGCGGCGTCATGCTGTCCGTCTACCACAACCGGCGTCACGACGGCGACTTCCAGGCTTTGAAAGAGGCGATTGTGGAAAAGAAGCTGATCGGCGACGTGTTTTCCATCCAAGCGGGCTTCGCGGGCTATGGGCATCCCGGCCACTGGTGGCGCTCGGACAAGGCCATTTCGGGCGGCGCGTTCTACGACTGGGGCGCGCACTTTTTGGACTGGATTCTGAACCTGATGCCGGGGCGCAAAGTGGTCAGCGTGTCCGGCTACTTCCACAAGCGCGTCTGGCACGATGTCACAAACGAGGACCACGTCCAGGCCGTCCTGCGCTTCGACGACGGCGCGCACGCCGACCTGTCCTTCAGCCAGATCTCGGCCCTGCCCATGCCCCGCTGGCGCATCCAGGGCACGAAAGGCGGCATCCTGGACGACGGCACGGTCAAAGACGGCATGAAGCTGTTCACGTTTTTGGAGGGCATCAAGATGTCGGGCGAGCTGCGAAACAAAGGCAGCCAGTGGGACAAATACTACAAGGACATCTACGCCCACCTCGCCCATGGCGCCCCGCTGGACGTGACCCCCGAACAGGCCCGCCGCGTCATCGCCATCATGGAAGCGGCGGAGAAGTCCTCCAAGTCCGGCCAAGCCGAGCCGGTGCCGTATGAGTAGCAGCCCCACCGAGATGGATCATTATGGCAATGACGGAGGAAGAGAAACAGGAGTGGTATCAAGATACAGACTGGCTGCATGAGACCTTTTGGCGCTGGGAGGCGTACCGCAAACCCTGCGCCGGTTGGAACCATGAGCACTGCGTCTTCTGCGCTCACACCATCGCTGAACCGGATTACAGCGATCCGACCGCCTTGCATGAAGCCTGGACGACGAACTTTGTGCATCCAGAAGGCGACATGGGGTATGAATGGGTCTGCCCCTCCTGCTTTGAACAGTTGCGGGACACATTCTGCTGGGGCGTCGTGGAGGCACAGGAACCATTATGAGCGGCAGAGCCGAGGACGAAGCGATGACAATCACACTGACGCCTGAGATCGAGCGCGCGCTGGCGGCGTGGGCCGCACAGCAAGGAACGACGCCCGAACTGCTGGCGCTCCACGACCTGCGCGGGCTTTATGTCGAGGACGCACAGGCCGAAGGGACGCCCCAGACTGGAGCCGACCTACTGGCTCTGTGGGAACAAGAGGGCGCGTTTCTGCCACGCGAAGACCTGTCCGACAGCCCCGCTTTGGCCCGGCAGATTCGGGAACAGGCGCAGCAGGTTCGCGGGCAAGGCTAGGGCCGGGCCTGATGCCATTTGGGGCAGTAACACATGGACTTCAATGTGGCTACGGCGCGGCAGTACGTTCGTGAAGGCCGGGCCGAGGAGTGGGTCAGCCTTTACCTGCACACGCCTCCCTGGGGCCAGGCCAAGATTTGGCGCTTCCTGCGCCGCCGGAGGCTGCTGTGGATCGGCCCTATTGAAGTCGAGTTGAGCCAGTTACGGCGTCTCTGCGGCCCCGAGGAGGGGATGCGCTATGAGGAAGACCCGGAGTATTGGGAGGCCGCCGTCACCGGAATCGCGGACGGGCTGGGGGACCCCGCCGCGCTGCCTCCCCTGCTGGTCTGCCACGACCGGGGCGAGTTCGTGATCCTGGACGGCAACCACCGCCATGAGGCGCTCCGTCGCCGGGGCTGGAGTAACGGATGGGTTCTGATTGGGTGCCGTTCGAGTGACTAGGGACAAGGAGAACAGAGGCCGATGGGGATGGGGCCGTTACAAGCGTTTGCCGCCGCGGTGGCGCTGACAGCGGGACTATGCGGTTTCTACACGACCGCCTGCCTGTTCGTGCGTCTGTGGCAAGGCCAAATGTGCTTCCCACAGTCCGTCAGGCAGGAACGCGAAGCCTTCCGGCGGAGGCTCCGGCGCAAGAATTGGACGGGGTTCAGGCTAATCTTGGCGCTGGTCGTCATCGCGGCCTTGATCCTCCTCGGCATGTTCGCCCCGCTGGCGGCGCTGTTCGTCTTCCCGCGCGGCAGCGGGCTGGGTGAGGCTCTGGGCGGCACGTCCGCCCTCGGGGTCTTGCTCGGTGTGCGCCACCTCGCCGCCTGGCTGCAAGGGAAGTATCTGTGAGACGACATCATGCACGAGATGATCAAGCGGGACGGCAACCAGCTCATCGGGCAGGTGATGAAGATGCAGACCGTCCGCAACTCCAACGTCGTGGACTTAGTGGAAATCCTGTGGGTGGAGCACGGCATGATCCGCCTGCGCTTCATGGAGCGCAGCCGCCAGCCCGTCGTCTGGGTCCCGATTGACAGCATCCTGGAACTGCGCGAGACGGACGAGAACCTGCGATAATCGCTTGACCCTCCCAGGGCTGAACCCCTGGGCTTTAACAGAGCAACTCCCCGCCTGCGCGGGCAGAAGAACATGATGCCTGCGGCATTGCGCCCGCGCAGGCGGGGGCTTGCACTTCTAAAGCCCTACCGTTCAGGGTAGGGTACGCAAGAGGTTACATGAAAATCGTCGCCATTTCGGGGAGCCTGCGCGCCGCCTCGACCAACACCGCCCTGGTGCGCGCCGCCGCTTCCCTGGCCCCCGAAGGCATGGAGGTGGCGATCTATGATGGGCTGGCGGACCTGCCGCACTTCAGCCCGGAACTCGACGGCGACGACGCGCCCGCGCCTGTCCTAGCTCTGCGCGCGCTGCTCGGCGGGGCCGACGGCGTGCTGGTCTGCACCCCGGAATACGCCTTTGGGATACCGGGGAGCCTGAAGAACGCCCTGGACTGGCTGGTGACATCGGGCGAGCTGTGGCGCAAGCCGGTCGCCGCCCTCAGCGCCTCCCCGTCCGCGCGGGGCGGCGAAAAGGCGCACGCGGCGCTCGTGCTCACGCTGTCCGCCCTGGAAGCCGCGACGGTGGCGGAGGCATCCCTGACCATCCCGTTCGTCACGACGAAGGTGAATAAGGCCGGGGAGGTAACGGACCCGGCGACCGCGCTGGCGCTGCGGGCGTCGCTGGACGCGCTGGCGCGGGCGGTCAGCGCGCAGAAGTCGGAGGGTTAGGGCGGAAGAAGAGGGCGCGATTTATCGCGCCCCTACTGCCCGCGCAGGCGGGGATTTGCTTTTCTAAAGCACGGGGGTTCAGCCCCGTGGGATCAGCCCTGCCGCGCAGGGCAGAGGTGAACAGGACATGAGAATCACCGTCACGCTGGCGCGTCAGTTCGGCTGCGGCGGCTCCTATCTGGGGCAGGCGCTGGCGGAGAAGCTGCAAATCCGCTGCCTGGACCGGGAGATCGTCAGCCACGCCGCCCGGCATCTGGCCGTGGACGAGGCGGAGCTGGCGGGGCGGGAGGAGCGCGGGGCGTCGTTCTGGGAGCGGATGCTCCGGGGCGTCGGCGCCGGACCGCCCGAGGCGCTGTATCAGGCGCCCGTGTCCTTGTCCGTCTCGGACCGGGAGCTGCTCGACGCCGAGACGGAGGTGATGAAGACGATCGCGGCGCAGGAGGACTGCGTGATTGTCGGGCGTCTGGCCGCGTATGTCCTGCCCGCGCATCCGGGCATGGTGAACGTCTTCCTGCACGCCCCCCTGAGCTTCCGCGTCCCGCGCGCGCGGGAATACTATGGGGCGACCAGTGACACCCAGGCGCGCGCCATGATCGCCCGGTCGGACGAGACGCGCGAGCGCTACATCCGCCAGATGATCGGGCACGAGGAGGACGACGCCCGGAACTACCACCTGTGCGTGGACACCAGCGCGCTGCCGCTGCCTCAAATCGCGGACCTGCTGACCGACTTCATCCGGCGCAAGACGGCGGAGGCCTGAAGGAGAAAATGGAAATGAGCGTCCCGATCCCGTTCTGGAAACGCCGCGCCTGCGTCTGAGGCCCCTGCGTCTGAGGCCCCTGCGTCTGGCGGACGCGCCGCAGAGTCAAAAGCTGTTTCCGCATTGCGAATGAGCCGTAAGGCCCCTGAATTTATTATAGTCATGCCTTGATCGCGACAAGCCTCCGCTTCCTGCGGGGGCTTTTGTTCGTTGGTAAGTATGGTATACTTATCTTAGACGTCAGCGGAGGCAAATTCATGGCGAATGAGACAAAGCGGCAGAACTTCAACATCACCCCGGAGCAGGAAACGGAACTGGCCCGGCTTCGGGAAACGCTGGACGCGCCCAGCGCCAAAGATGCCATCCTGCGAGCGGTGCGTATCGTGGAAGCCCTCGCCCGGCAGACGCGGCGCGGCGGGCAGCTCTATGTCCATGACGCTTACGGGCAGGCGCAGCGGCTGCTCATCCCCGAACTGGAACCGGCGGAGGAAGGGTGGCAGTTTTTAACGGCGCGGCCTCACCCCTGGCGGCGGCAATTGTGGGTGAAGGGGCGCAAGCTGCCCGCCGCCGCCGTTTGGACGGACTGGCGCGTCAACGGGGGTACGATTGCAGAGATCGCCGAGAGTTGGAACCTCCCACGCACGGCGGTGGAAGAAGCCTTGCGCTATGGGGAGACGCATCAGGACTTGCTGCGGATGGAAGCGGAGGAAGAGAAGCAGCGTCTCGCCGAGGCAGGCATTTCCGTCTCCGCTGAAGTTTCCGTCTCTGCTGAGGCGAGGCGATGAGCCTGCGCCTGCTGCTGGACGAGGACACGCAGGCGAAGCGGCTGACCCGTCTACTCCGCGAGGCGGGACACGACGTACAGACGGCGACGGAAGTAGACCTGATTCACAAGCCGGACGCGCAGGTGCTGGCCCATGCGAGGCGCGAAGAGCGCCTGCTGATGACCCGCAATTGTGGCGACTTTTCCTCCCTGCATCGCGCCACTCCCGATCCGGCGGGCATCCTGGCGATCTACCAGCACAACACGGCATCGGACATGTCCGACGCCGACATCGTGCAAGCCCTCGCCAATCTCGAAGCCCTCACAGCGGAGACGGGCTGGAAACCGAGTGGATAGTTCATCGTCCTGAACCAATGGAACAACAGGCCAATGGAACAACAGGCCAGTGGAATAACAGGCCAGTGGAATAACAGGCCAGTGGAATAACAGGCCAGTGGAATAACAGGGACAAGTCGCGTCTCGAATAGCCGTCACGGGTCCACAGTGAACAATCCAACCCGCGCCCAGCCTTCTTTGGCGATTGGGGCGAGCGGCGCGTCCGTGTCGAGCGTCCCTGTCCGCAGATCGCGCAGGAGGGGGCGCTTGCCGTTCTTCCAGACCGAAACGGCCTCGACGGCGGGCGGGGCGAGGACCAGCAACAGGAGCTGATCCGTCGCGCGGCAGACCAGCGGCAGCCAGTCCAGCCAGCGTTCGCCCGGCTCCTCGCCGCCGGCGGGCTGGACGCGCAGACCCGGCGCGGCGGCGGGGTCGGGCGCGAAGACGCGCCAGTCCAGCGTGACCGAGGGGGCGTCGAAGTCCAGCTTGGAGTCCGGCAGCAGGCCCGCCAGGGACAGCAGGGCCGTCTGGTGGGCGGTGAGGGCCCGCCAGTTCGCCGCGCGCGAGGCGGGCGGCACGGCGTCCAGGGCGGCAAAGGCGTAGCGCAGGTAGGAAACGTCCCGCGTCAGGCCGAACAGCCCGAAGCCCGCCTGGGCGCAGTCGTACAACCCGGCATGGAGGCCGTCGGGACTGAGCGACGGCAGATCGGGGCGCAGCGGCAAAGTCCGCAGCCACGCCCCCCATTCGGGCAGGGCCTCCCGCAGACGCGCGTTCGGCGCTTCGGCGTCCAGGGCGAGCAGGGACAGGATGACCCCAGCCACGGCGGCGGACGACTGGCTATCGAACTCGCGCAGGCGCCCGTCGAGCAGATAATCGGCGGCCTTCCAGGCGGCCTTGATCCAGACCTCGCTCCGCGTCGCCCGGTACGCCAGCACAAAGGCGCGGATCGCCTCGGCCCCGTCGAGCGCGCAGGGCTGGGGCAGGACGCGGCCGTCGTCCGGCAGCCCGCGCGTCGCCAGGACGCGCGCCCCGCCGTAGAAGCCAGCCTCGTCCTGCTTCAGCAGGAGCCACTGGCAGATGTTGAGGGCGGACTGGCGCAGCAGCGGCTCCCGTGTTTCCTCATGCAGCCCAAACAGTGACCGGGCCAGCCTGGCATTAGACAGAAGGCCATGCGTCTGGCCGTCCGCGTAGTCCGTGCCCACCCCGCCCGTGAGTTTGTCCCAGAACGCTCCCTTGTTCGGCTCGGGCTGCTCGCCCCGCCCCATCACCTGGAAGTCCGCGCACAGGCCGCGCCCCCCGAAGCGCACCAGGCGCGGGACGCCGGGTGTCTCGTGCAGCCGGTTCCAATCCCAGAATGCCCGCAGCGCCCCCGCCGGCTCGTGCGGAAAACCCCCATAGTGGCTCCCCTCCTCGCCCGCGACCGGCGGCTTGAGATACAGCCGCTCCATGCCCTGAACGTCATAGGCGTCCGCCGCGGTCAGCCGCGCGACCGTCCCGGCCGGGTCGAGTTGCGGCACGGACTCCAAAGGGTGCAGGCCCGGCCCGGCCCAGCCCGCGTACTGCGTCACCAGGGCGGCGCGGGCCTCCCCCGCTGTTTGGGCCGCGCTGAAGCGCAGGCCGAAGGCGATCAGCTTGCCGCCGCCGAAGGGAAACGTGGGGAAGTCGAGCGTCCATCCGCCCGCCTCGCTCCACTCCGCCGCGCCGTCCCCCGTCACCAGCCCGACGGCGTGGGCGCTGTACGCCGACCAGGCGCTCCCGGCGCTGTGCCCAGGCGTAGCGGTGGCCGGGATCGTCCACAGGCGGGGCTGATGCAGCGGCGAGGCCAGGTTAATGCGCAGCGACCCGCTCCGGCGCGGGGTCGTCCGCACGCGCATCTCGACCCGGAACGCCCCTTCTTCCCACGTTTTGTCTTCCCCGGCCTGGGGCAGCCACCGCATTTCCCAGGTCAGCGTGCCGCCGTCCATCCCCAGTTTGCGCTCGCCGCCCAGCCCAAGCTGGCCGCCCCGGCGCAGCTCGTGCCAGTCAATCGTCAGCGGGTAGGCTTCACCCTTCACGGTGACAGTGGCAAGAGGCCGCAGGACGCTCGTTTCGAACAGGGGCGCGACCACCTTCGCCCCGCCCCGGTTGCGCGCGGCGACGGCCAGCTGCCATGTCCGGCGCAGGCCGTGGCTGCCCGGCGTGAAGGCGGCCCAGAGGCTGGACTTGCGGCCCAAGCGGTAAAGAACGGGTTCGGGTTGGTTGGAAATGGATTTGGTCATGGTGTTGATGGCCCCACCCCCGTCCCCTCTCCCATTCCATGGGGGAGGGGACGGGGGTGGGGGCCTCCATTGGGCCGGGCGCAGGCTTTCTTACGCTGCCGCCGCTGCGTAGGACTCGATCTCCAGCCGCTTGAAGACCAGAGAGTCCAGCAGATCGGCCAGGGCCGGCGCGCCGAGGCTGAAATACTCCAAGATCATCGGGTCCAGCTCGCGCCTCATCGTGTCGCCGCCGCTGCCGATGCCCGAGCGGTGGGCCAGGATGTTCGCCAGGTACACGATGGCGGCCAGGTCGAACGACGACTGCGCCCGCGTCGGGTGGTGGTGGAACTCAACCGCCTCGACGACCGGGGCGGGCAGGCCCCAGCGGCCCAGCACCCACGCGCCCAGGGCGGGGTGGGACAGGCCGAGGACCTGCTTCTCGGCATCGTACATGGCAAGCTGCTCCTCGCGCACGGCATCCATGATCTCGGCCAGCCCCTGCGGAATAAAGCGAGCCAGGATGATCTTGCCGACATCGTGCAGCAGGGCCGCCGTGAACGCCTTCTCGGACTGCGGGTAGCGCGCCCGCTTGGCGATCAGCTTGGCCGCCGTCGCCGTCGTGACCGAGTGCTTCCACAGGGCCGGGAGGTCCAGACCCGTCCCCTGGACGCGGAACATGTCGAAGACGGCGGCGGCCAGCAGGGTATTTTTCAGCGTCGCGAAGCCCAGCAGCGTGACGGCCTGCGGGATGTTGGCGATCTTCTGCCGGAAGCCGTAATAAGAGGAGTTGGCGAGCTTCAGCACTTTGGCCGCCATCGCCGGGTCCGCCTGGATCACTTTGGCGAGGTCCGAGGCCGAGCAGAACGGGTCCTCGATCATCTGCATGACGCGCAGGACGCTTGTGGGCAGCGTGGGCACATCCGAGATGCGAGACAGCAGGCTTTCCAGGTACGGGTTCTTCATAGTGGTATCTCTTCTTGGGCGGCTGACAGCACCGCCGCGTCCGTGTCGGCGGGTGGATACCGTGATTATCGGCGGGGGATGAAGAAGGCCACACGCGAAGAAATACCGGGGATTGGCGCAGGAAGCTTGACATGCTATTCTGAATCCGGTATATTGCATCGCATGAGGAACTTGGATAACTTCGGTGAGCGGGAAGAAGAGTGAGCGACAGAAAGGCCGCACTTATGGAAGCAGAAGAAAGAGTGACATTTGAGGAGTCGAGTGGGAACGTGTTCGCCGACCTGGGCATTCCCGACGCCGACGCGCATCTGGTGAAGGCGGATCTGGCTTCCCACATCCGTCAGGGCCTCCAGGAGCGCGGGCTGACCCAGACGGAAGCTGCCCGCCTGCTCGGAACCAGCCAGGCCCGCATTTCCGAGCTTTACAACGGCAAAGTGGCCCAGATGACCTACGACCGCCTCCTGGGGTGGCTGAACGCTTTGGGGAACGACGTGCAGATCACCATCGCGACCGCCACTGCGGATGATCGGCAGGGGCGCGGCAAAACCCTTCTCAGTGCAGGAAAGGCCGCGCTGTGACTGTTCGCCCATCACTGACGAAGGTGACAGCGCCCTGACGGTCGGTGCGGAACGTCTGGACGCCGTGAGCATCGAGTCGGGCCAGCGTGGACGGGGCGGGGTGGCCGAAGTGGTTGTGGCGGCCGCAGGAGATCACGGCCTGGCGGGGCTGGAGCCGTGAAAGCCAGTCGTCGCCGGTCGCATTCTTGGAGCCGTGGTGGCCGGCCTTGAGGACGTCGCAGGCCAGGTCGGCGTGGGCGTCCAGCATCGCGCCCTCGGCCGCGGTTTCGGCGTCGCCGGTCAGGACGAAGCGCGTCCTGCCGTACTGGACCAGCAGGGAGGCAGAATAGTTGTTGATCGCGGCGTCATCCGTGCCGGTCCCGTAGGTCGCCGCCGTGCCGAAGGCGGGCGACGGGGGTGGGTTCAGGACGCGGAGGCGCACGCCGTCGCCCATGTCCAGCCCCATGCCGCGCACGGCGCGGGCGTAGGGGATGTGCCGGCGGTGGGCCAGCGCGCGGAACTGGGCGTAGGCGGGGGACGGGTACGGCAGCGTGGTCCCGTCGAGGATCGTCCCGATCTCCTGCGCCCGCAGCACGGCGGCCAGGCCGCCGACGTGGTCGCCGTGCGGGTGGGTCAGCACCAGCACGTCCAGCCGGTTGATGCCCAGATAACTCAGGAACGGGACGACGATCTTGACCCCGACATCGGACGCATCCGCGTCCGTCTCGTCGCCGCTGCCGCCGCCATCAATGAGGATCGTGCGGCCCCCCGGCGTCTGGATCAGGGTGCTGTCGCCCTGGCCGACATCAATGGCCGTGACGCGCAGCTTCCCCGCGTCCGGGTCGGGGCGGCGGGCCAGCGCCCACCAGAGCAGCGACCCGAGGGGGACAAACGGGGCCAACCGCAGCAGGCGGCGGCGGGACTCATTTGAGAGTGGGGTGAGGGGCGGGTCGTCTTTGGGCGTGTTATCTTGGGGCTTGTCGTCTTCCGTGGGCATGGGTTCCTCCGTAAACAAGTGCGTATAAAAGTGGACTGCCTGCGCTATTACACACGTCTGGCTCTTTTTCCTCTTTGTCAATTGTTGCCACAGTTTTACCAGGTATAATGTTTTGAACGGAAGTGGGATGTCTCGGTCATAAGTCGATTAGCCGAGCAGGGTGAAAAGATGAGAATCAGCAAGCAGGAAAGCGGCGGCAGTTACGCTAGTGGAGGCCGAGGTGAATATGAAATTGCCGATGATATTCCGAACGGTTTAAAGGTAACAGAGATTTTTGATCGGACAATCTATCTGAGGTTGGGTAAACAGCTTATTGATACCGGCGTTCAACTAAAGCATGTGCAAGGGAAAAGGCGTCTCCGCCGCAACTCTGGCACAAAGCGGATGGTACAGTTTCAGGTCGCTTGCGCCTTATTGATGCCAATACCGATACGCGAGTTAGCTAGACTGACAGGGGGGCAGCCCGTGTTGGTGACAGGCCGCTATGTAGTCAAGCACATCAATCTGGATAATGTGAGCCTCATTGATACGAGTTCTGTCGAGGCGGATGCCGTTTCGCTAGATTGCGGCAACGGCTCGTATGAGGCGGAGCAAATCAACGTGTCCCAGAGGATGACTATGGTTGAAACCTTGTGGAGCAAGCGTAATACGTTCCCTGCTGATATTGCTGAACTCCTAGCTGCTCACAAGGATTACGTTCGAGGCGGCACACCCCTACCTTTGAGCGTGGGTAAGGTTGTGCAGAACATCCAGAAAAAAATGGCCGATTACGCCACTGATCTTGGGGTAGCGTATGCACCAGAGACGGATGTGGTTCCTGCCATGCTGGAAGTCCTCGGCCTAGTGGTTCAGGAAATGCCGGCTCCTATCGAGCAGATAGAGCCGGAAGATGTAGAGTTAAGACGCCGAGAAATTCAAAGGTGGCGGCAGTATGTAGCCCGTCGCGGCGGCGAGACGCTGAAGTTTAAAAGAAAGATACGCGAGGCATACGATTTTCGCTGTGTGATGTGCGGCAACCGATTTCCGCCAACTGACATAAACAAGAATCCGGGCGTCGATGCGGCGCACATCCTACCTTGGGCAGACTTTGATTTGGACGAGCCTCACAACGGCTTGGCCCTTTGTAAAATCCACCATTGGGCGTTTGACGAGCATCTGCTAACCATCGTTTACCATGATGGTAATTATCATGTGGAGTTGTCAGAGGAGGCAGCGCAAACTTTGTACTTACCAGCATTCAGCATCGATGTTTTGCGTGAAGTCGTAGGCCAGATACCGACTGACCGCCTCCCTGCCAGAGTTGCAGACCAACCTCACCCGGCAATATTGGCAAGGCTCAATGGCGAGACTCCCTGAACAATTGTTGTCTCGTGTATCCCGGCAGCCTCAGCCTCGTCAGCCTTGATACGCGCTAGAACAGGCAGTATTCGCTGCGCCAGCCAGCCGACAGCAGGAACTGTTACAGCATTTCCGAGCGCAGTGTACCGGAGCGTGTCCAGCTTTTCGGGGTCGTCAGGGGGGTTACTAGGCATTGTCCAGCCTATTGGAAAGCCCTGAATGCCCTCACATTCATTCGGCATCAGGCGACGTACTCGTCCGCTAGGATAAGTAACGTAGGTTCTGCTCCAGTCTGTTCCGGTGTGCCTTGCAGAGCAGGCGTAGAGGCAGTATGCAAGCCCTTGGACGATTGGGCCGTTGACATGATCTCCAAAGCTTTCCTTAAAGGGGGAAACAGACTTCTCCCCATTCGGTCGGCCCGCCGGATCATTCCCGCCGCCGCGTTCGGACTCAAAAAGTATCTCTGCGGGGCCTCGCTGGTCTCGATAACATCCAACAATATAGACTCGTTGGCGAGATTGGGGGACTCCGAAGTACCGGCTGTTAAGCACACGCCATCCCACGCTATACCCGATGTCGGCCAGCGTTCGGAGAATGACTGCGAAGTCTCTTCCACCGTGGGAAGAGAGGAGGCCCGGAACGTTTTCGAGGACAACAATTCTGGGGCAGCAGTCGCCAATTCGTTCAGCGAACTTATAAAAGAGTCCAGATCGCTTCCCTCTAAGCCCATCTCTCGGCCCCATTCGCGCCAGCGAGACGTCTTGGCAGGGGAAGCCTCCGACCCAAACATCAGAGGAAGGGATTTCTGCACTTTTCACCTCTTTTATGTCCGTGAATCTCGGGACGTTCGGCCAATGTTTAGCTAAAATGTCATTGCAAAATGGATTGACTTCACACTGCATGGTAACGCGGAAGCCAGATCTCTCGAAACCGATGTCAAAGCCGCCGATCCCTGAAAAGAAGGAAGCGACAGTAGGATTAGTCATGGTTGTGAACTCCGTTTCATGAAACTCCATCTGATTTTAGACCATGCAGAGGAATATTTTTGTCATGGCTATCCACAAGCAAATCGCAGGCATGACGCACAACCCAGCAAATAGAAACATTATTGTCCGCCGCGAGCTTCGCAAGCAAATCGTGTTGCTCTTTGCTAAAGCTGACGCTTAGACGTACCTTCAATTTGTGAGCCGCCACGGTTTGAGAACGCTTGTTCATTGCCAGCCCTCTGTTATGCACCATCTTACACCATCTTACACCTTATGTCAATAGCCATACACAAGATATGGGACAAGATTTAGAAAATAATTGCTAAATGTTGATCCTTCTGGATTAGCAGACTTCTACTGTTTTATGGCAAATGCAAAGGAATTAGTTTATGCCTGACAATATAACGGCACAGCAGAGACGCCGCTGCATGTCACGCAATAACGGAAAAAAAGATACAAGCATAGAGACAACAGTGCGTTCAGCATTGCACAAACGCGGCCTCAGATTTCGTAAACATGTAAAGGAACTGCCCGGCAAGCCAGACATCGTTTTTACCAAGGCAAAAATTGCTGTCTTCATTGATGGCGACTTTTGGCATGGCTACGGCTTTAGCAAGTGGCGAGACCGGCTTTCATCGGACTACTGGCGTGTCAAAATATCGAAGAACCGCGTCCGAGACGTAAAAAACCATCTTGCGCTCCGGGCAGCAGGATGGCGTGTCATCCGTGTTTGGGAACATAGCATCAAAAAAGACTTTGAGGGCGTCGTCAACCGCATTGTCCGAAGTTATCATCTTCGTCGGCAACTGTGACACTCAGAGCCGCCAACTGAGGAATAGCCTGGCGGCTCATCTCGAAGAAGTCGGCGCGGCGCTCCACCCCGACGGCGCGGACGCCGACGGCTTCGGCGGCGGCGACGGTGGAGCCGGACCCCATGAACGGGTCGGCGACGATGCCGACGCCGAGCGGGAGGCATGGACGACCTGCCGCAAAAACGACTGCGGCTTGATGCTGGGGTGGTTCGCAATCGCCCGCTCGCGCTGCGGGGTGCGCTCTGAGGGGATGACGTCGCCAAAGGGCAGGCCGTCCGGCGTCCGGCGCAGGCCGCCGGTTCCGTACTCCCGCAGGCAGTCGGCCACCTTCATGCCCGGCGGGAGTGGCTTCCGCAGCAGACCCCACGGCTCATAGGCGCCGCGCGGCAGCGACGTCACGGCGGGGAACTCCTCCTCGGCGTTCTTCGGGCGGTCGCCGCCGCGCATGGTCCGCACCAGCCGGATCACCTCGCCGCGAAACTCCAAGCCGCCCTCGACGAGCGCCGCGAACACCATCTGCGAGAGGAAGGTGTTGGAGGCGAGGAAGACGTGGCCGCCGGGCCGCAGGGCGCGCGTCACCAGTCGCGACCACTCCACGAAGTACGAGCGCAGGGATTCCCGCTCCCTGACATTGAGGGCCGTGAAGCGCGGCAGGGGCGAGCGGACATGGCCATCGAAAGAGGGCGGTATCCGCCAGACGCCTCCCTCCCGCTTGGCCCGCTTGTCCAGTTGCTCGGCCTCGAATTCCTTGACCCCATAGGGCGGGTCGGTGACGACGGCATGGAGGCTGCTCTTGGAAATGCGGCCCAGCCATTCAAAGCCGTCCGCGTGGACGATCTCCGACCGCCCGATCTCATGCGCCGGATAATCCAGGGTGAGGCAGGGCTGCGGCAGGGACATTGGGGCGTTTCGTGGTGCGGGTTCGATGACTACGGCAGGCATAAGTTCCTCCCTGACGGCGTGAGCCGGCCTTTTCCGGCGCTGCTCTGCTTTGTTCGCCGCGACGCCCGGAGTTTCCTCCCCCGGAATTGGGGGCGAGGGCAGGGCGATTGCCTTTTGCGTTCCCGGCCTTGAAAGGCCGGGCTACCCGAAGTGGAAGTGCCTCCGGCACTGGGGAACCGCTGCCGCTTGCCCTCTCCGCAACCGCGTAGCGGTTTTCACCCAGGGTAGCCCGGCCTTTCAAGGCCGGGAACGCAAAAGGCAATCGCCCTGGGGGCGAAAACGGCAGGACAATCAAACCGCCACGGCGAACTAGGCGTTCATCTGCCCACCGAAAGGCTACTCCCGATGAAGCTGCCGACACTGTTGTCTTTGATTCTCCTCGCACTCCTACTGGCCGTCTTCGCCGCACCCGCGCCTGCCAGCCCGCTCACCCTCTACGTCTCCCCGCAGGGGCACGACGGCGCATTGGGCACTCAAACCGCCCCGCTGGCGACACTGGCCGGGGCGCGGGACCGGCTGCGGTCGCTCAAAGGGGCGAACAAACTTCCCAAAGAGGGCGCGATTGTCTGGATTCGCGGCGGCGCCTATCGCCTCCGGGACACGTTCACGCTGACGGGGGCCGATGATCTGTCGCCTGCCCCTGTGACCTACGCCGCTTACCATGGGGAGCCGGTGCGGCTGACAGGCGGGCAGGAGGTCAAAGGCTGGAAGCCGGTCACAGACCCGGCGATACTAGGCCGGCTCGATCCTACGGCACGCGGACACGTCTTGCAGGCCGACTTGAAGGCGCAGGGCATCACGGACTATGGGCAGATGACGCCGCGCGGCTTTGCCAAGCCAGTCACACCCGCCGGGCTGGAATTGTTCTTTCAGGATGCTCCCATGACCCTGGCGCGCTGGCCCAACGCGGGTCAATGGGCGCGAGTCGCCGGCACGGCATCGGATCAGGGCGCGGACCACTTTTCCTATGAGGGCGACCGGCCCGCGCGCTGGGCGCAGGCCGAGGACGCCTGGGTGTACGGCTACTGGCAGTTCGACTGGGCCGACAGCTACGCGAAAATCCAGGGCGTGGACGCCGCGCATCATCAGATTCGGGCCGCGCAGAGCGGCGACCTCCTTTCCTACACGCCGGGGCACCGCTGGTACGCGCTGAACCTGCTGGAAGAGCTGGACACGCCGGGCGAGTGGTATCTGGACCGCAAGACCGGGGTTCTCTATTTTTGGCCGCCCTCAGACATCAAAAAGGGTCGCCCGACGGTCTCCCTGACCCGCGACCTAGTCCGGCTGGACGGCGTCTCCCATGTCACCCTGCGCGGGCTGACGCTGGAGGTCTGCCGGGGCGATGCCGTCACCATCCGCAACAGCGCGCATGACCTTCTGGACCGATGCGTCATCCGCAACGTGGGCAACCGGGGCGCAACGGTTGCAGACGCAACCGACAGCGGCGTGCGCGGGGGCGAGATCACCGGTGCCGGAGATGGCGGCGTCACTCTCAGCGGCGGAGACCGCAAGACGCTGACGCCGGGGCGCAACTTTGTCGAAAACTGCCGCCTCCACGACTACAGCCGCTGGGACCGGACGTACCGCCCCGGCGTCGGGGTGGACGGCGTCGGCAACCGCGTTGCCCACTGCCTAATTTACGACGCCCCGCACAACGCCATTTTACTCAGCGGCAACGACCACCGAATCGAGTACAACGAGATCCACCATGTCTGCCAGCAGACCGGCGATGCGGGCGCGTTCTACATGGGCCGAAACTGGACCATGCGCGGCAACGTCGTCCGCTTCAACTACTTCCACGATCTGGTCAACGAAACGGGCGTGGCGGGCGAGTTCCACGACGTCATGGCGATCTACCTGGACGACACCGCGGCGGGAACCCTGGTCTTCGGCAACGTCTGCGTCCGGGCGGGCCACGCCGTCATGGTCGGCGGCGGGCGCGACGACATCGTGGCGAACAACGTCTTCGTGGACTGCAAGCCCGCCGTCTCGCTGGACGCGCGCGGCATCGGCTGGGCGGCCAAGTATCTGGTCCCCGGCGGCGGCTGGAACATGCAGGAGAACCTGGCCGCCGTGCCCTACGACAAGCCGCCGTACAGCGCGCGCTACCCGCACCTGGCGAACATCCTCTCGGACAACCCGAACGCGCCCAAGTACGACGTGATCGGGCAGAACATCGCCTTCCACTGCCCGGACTGGCTTCAAATCCAGGACAAGGCGGACACGCTGCCCGGCATCACCATCCGCGCCAATTTGACCGACAAGGACCCGCTGTTCGTGGACGCCGCGCACGGCAACTACCAGCTCAAGCCCGGCTCCCCCGCCTTCGCCCTGGGCTTCCAGCGCATCCCGTTCGAGAAGATCGGGCTGGAGAAGATCGCCCCCTAGCCCCCAATTCTGGAGGAACCGGAATTAGGCGCAAGCCTTTCCTCTCCGTCTCCCTCTCCTGCTCCCCCATTATTGGGGGCCGGGGGGCCTTTCCACGCCAGCGCCGCCCACCCAATCACGGCGTAGTAGCACACGATCAGCGCCAGGGGCGGCGGCGGAATGGACCGGAACGACCACGCCGAGCCGCCGAAGCCGTGGACGACGACCAAGACGCGCCCGATCCCCCACCCCGCCCCGGCCAGCAGCCACAGCCCCGCCGCGTGCCACACGCCCAGCAGCAGGACGCCCGTGAAGCCGAGCGGGATCAGGACGAACAGGGCCGGGACGACGGCGAGATTGGCAAGCCAGCCATTGAGGGAAACCTCGTCATAGGACGCGGCGACGACCGGCAGCGACCCAAGCTGGGCCAGGCCTGACAGCCCGATGCCCTCCACGGCCCACAGGACGGCTTTTGCGGCGACCGGGGCGCGGATTCGGGCGATGATGCGCGGGCGCCAGAACTCGTTCCACACGGGCATCGTCAGCGACAGCGTCAGGATGGTCAGGAAGGACAACTGGAAGCCGGGTTCAAGCAGGGACGTGGGCTGAAGGAGCAGAATCAGCAGCGACGCCGCCGCCACGGTCGTCGGCCCGTCCGGCTCGCGCTCAAAGAGGATCGCGCCGAAGTAGAGGCAGGCCATGATGACCGCCCGCGTCACGGCGGGCCGCCCGCCGCAGACCAGCGCGTACAAGATGAGACAGCCAATCAGCAGCGCGGCCTGCATCTTGCGCGGCAAGGTCAATTTTCGCCCCAGCCGCTCCAGCCAGAAGGCCAGGATGCCGACATGCAGACCCGCCGAGGCCAGGATGTGGACCGTGCCCGTGCGGACGAAGTCCGCCAGCAAGGCAGGCGCCAACTCGGTCCGGTGCCCGATCAGAATCCCCGACAGCACGGCGGCCTCGGTCGGCGGCAGCCCGTCATGCAGGGCTGTCAAGACGCGCCGGCGCACGACCACGGCCAGGTGCAGGAAGGGGTTGAGCCGGCTTGCTCCTAAATCCTCAACTGCGCCGGGCCGCTTCACCCCCAGCTCGCAGTAGACCGTCCGCCGCGCCAGGTAATCCCGCCAGGAGAACGCGCCGGGATTCGTCGCCCCCTGCGGAGTCGCCAGCGTCCCCTCCAGCCGCACCCGGTCGCCATAGTCCAGGCTTTGTCCCCGCGCCGCCTCCGGCCCCAGCGTCACCGCCACGTCGCCGGTCACGGGGGCCGTCCGCCCCGCCGTCTTCAGTCCCTCCGCTCGCAGGAAGAACGTCCACCGCTCCCCGCGCCGCGCTTCCGGGTCGCTGACCACGGTTCCCGTGACGGCGACGGGCGCGGGCCGGTCCGCCCAATGGGACACGTCCGAGGCAGGGACCGTCCCAAACGCCGCCAGCCGCAGCGCCCCCGCGCACAAGCCCAAGAGGAGCAGCCCCGCCACAAAGAAGCGTGGATGCCGCCCCAGCGCCAGGGACGCCAGCCCCAACGCGGCCAAGCAGAACGCCACAGCCGGCGGCAGCCCGCCCGCCGCGCCCAATCCGATCCCTGCCGCAAACGCCGCCGCCCAAACCATCAGCGGCCGGTTCTGTATCTCCAAAACGCCCTCCCTGGCTGCCCGCCCTGAACATCCTTGTTACTCCACCGCTTCAGACAATTTAGGTTACGAGTTGATGGCCGCGCTCAAAATCGTGACCGGCAGGCCGGGGACGCGGAGGAAGGCGGCATCATTGGTCAGGAAAAGCGCGCACCCCGCCGCCAATCCCGTCGCCGCATGGAGCGCGTCGGGCGTCTTCAGCCCCAGCGCGCGCAGGCGCGCGGCCTGTTCCCACACCGGCAGCGTGGCTGGAATCAACTGGACTTCGCGTGCGGTTAGAAACGCCCGGAATAACAGTTCCAGGGCCGCGTTGCCGTCACGCATCGGCTTGACCAGCGTTTCCAGCCATGTCAGTTCGCTGGTGACGATGGAAAGTTGGCCCGCCTGTGCCTCCGGCCAAAGCGGGGCGAGAAACGAGCGGTAAGGCTCAATCTTCTCCACCGCGTAGATCACCGAGTTTGCGTCCACATAGACGGAACCCGAGGGCGGCAGAATCAGCGCTCCCATGCATCACGCTCCTCGCGGACATAGGCGTCCACTTCTTCGGCGCTGTGAAAGGCAAGGTGCCCCGGCGCTTCCGCCAGGACATCCACCACCGAGCGGCGCGAAACGTCGGCTTCCTGTGGGAACAAGACGATGACATCCACGGATTTGCCTGTAGGCAACTGCGGATCAGCAATCTCAATTCTTCCGCCGAGCTGAACTGTGGTTGTTACCTTCATTGCTGCTTGCATAGGTGGTTTCCAGTCATAGCACTATTGTACCAGATGCCGCCGGGCGGCGCAAATCGTCCGCTTCCTGCTCAGTCTTAATCGGTCGGCATTGCCGCGAGTCGTTGGAAGGCCGACGGTTTTGGGCCGTCGGCGAGGCGCTTTCGTATCATCTCGGCACATTCACTCGGACTCAGCATTGATGTATCTACTTCAGGGTCGTAAATGCCGGGGACATGAACTTCACGCTGCCATGCTCGCACCGGCAGAGGCACAGAAGAGTCAGTTGAGGTTTCCACGTTCCACCCCGTATTCCGTCGCCGTTCCATGATAATCCCGATGTGGCAATGAACGCCCACGAACAAGACCGGCAAGCCGTTCAGACGCCGGGCGCAATTGGAGAGGATTCCACGGGGGACGGAGTAAGCGTCATGGTGTCCCACATCCACGACGACGTTCAGACCCAATCGGCAGTGGGCGGCGACGGACTCATACAGGGCGCTGTAGAGGGTAGAAACGAGCGGTTCCAGGTCAGGGCGTTCCCCGCCGGGCCGTAGCCCGATGCCGGGCAGGTAACGTGCGGGAGTCGCCTGCATAAACCGATCAACTCCCAGGTTCATCCATAGGCCCTCAAACGTGGCCTGAATCTCCGCAGCAATGCTGGACTTTCCGGAGCGCGGTGCGCCGTTCAAGATGATGATCTGCCCCGGCGCGCGTGTCTGCTCCATAATCGTTTTGGTGCTTCCTCAGAATGTCGCCCGCAATCTGAATGTTAGCCCGCTCCGGCGCGGCAGAGGTCGCAGAGGGGAGAGGCTTCGGCGTCGGAGGGGGCGGCGAGGGACTGGCAGCGGGGGCAGGGGGTCCAGCCCTGGCGGCGTTTCCACTCGTCGGTGCGGGCGGCGCGGAGCATGACCCGGCGGATCCGTCCGCGCAGGGCTTCTTCCGTAATGCCGATGAGGGCCGTCTCCACGCGCGCCCGCACTTCTTCTGAGAGCACAATCCGTGCCAAGTCGGCCTCCGTGGGCGCCGGGGCCGAAAAATTTGCCGGCTTTTTTTTGTCGCGGGCCAGGCCGCTGGCTTTGAAGTGGATGTCGGTGAGGACGCGGCCGCCCAATTTGCTGTTCAGGCGGCGCAGCATGTCTTCTTTGAGCAGGGTCAGCTCGTTGGCCCAGACGCTGTTCTTGACGCGCACGAACAGGACGCCGTCGCGCACGGACTCGACCTGCGTCACGCCTGCCACCTGCGGGCCGACGACGCCTTCCCAGTGGACTTTGGCGAGGTGCGGGCGGAGCCTCTGGGACAGCTCCTGGGATTGCAGGAAGCTGTGGACGGCGCTGAAGCCGGGGGCCATGCCGCGCGTGCGCCGTGTCTGCCGATCATCATTCATTGCCTGGTGACCTCGCCCGCCGTGACCGAGTAGACGGCGGCGCGCTCCAAGACGGCGGGGGCGAAGGCGCGCAGGTTGGTGCAGGAAAGAAACGTCTGCGAGCCGGCCCGCGCCGTCAGGTCGAACAGCAGGCCGCGCCGGGCGTCGTCCAGGTCGGAAAGGACGTCGTCCAGGAGGAGCAGGGGCGGCTCGCCGACCAGTTCCTCGATCAGTTGCCGCTCGGCTAATTTCAGGGACAGGGCGACGGTCCGCTGCTGGCCCTGCGAGCCGAACAGGCGGCAGTCCTGGCCGTTGACCAGAAAGGCGATGTCATCGCGCTGCGGCCCGCGCACGGTCGTCCCGCGCGCCGCCTCCTCGCCCGCGACCTGGGCCAGTTCCTCTAAGAAGCGGCCCTGGATGGCGGGGGCTTCGGTCAGGCCGTCGAGCGGGAACGAGGGCAAATACGTCACTTGCAGGTCGTCGCGCTCGTCGCTCAGGGTGCGGTGCGTCTCGGCCGCGAGCTGGGCGAGCCGTTCCAGGAACAGCCGGCGGCGCTCGATGAGCCGTGCCCCGTGCTGGGCCAGGCCCTCGTTCCAGGCGGGCAGGCTGTCGCGGGCCGAGCCGGGGATGCGGCCGTCGCGCAGATCGCGCAGGAGGCGGTTGCGCTGCTCCAGCGTCTTGCGGTACGAGCCGAGCGCGAGGACGTAGCGCGGCGAGGTCTGGGCGATCTCTAAATCTAGAAAACGGCGGCGGACGGACGGCTCGCCCCGGATGATCTCCAGGTCGCCGCTGTCGAACAGCACGGCGTTGAGCTGGCCGATGACTTCGGACAGGCGCGTGTGCTTGACTCCGTTGATCCGGGCGGCCTTTTTTTCGGTCTGGGACAGGGCCATCTCGATCTCGATGTCGCTGTTCTTGTCCCGGAGCACGTCGGCAGTGATTCGGGCGGCGGCGGCGCCGAAGCGGACGAGTTCGGTGTCTTTGCCGGCCCGCGACGACTTGCTGGTCGCCAGGATGTAAAGGCTTTCCAGCAGGTTGCTTTTGCCCTGGGCGTTGCGCCCGACGAAGATGTTCAGCCCCGCCCCCGGCTCGATCCGCAGAGTCCCATAGTTCCGAAAGTTTTCCAGCTTAAGAGAAGTGACATGCATGGCAAGAATGAGTGACTATCCAGGACTGACTGCCGAACGAGCTTCGGCTTGGCTTGTGACTCTTATACCCTGATAGAAGAATGAGATTCTTTATGGTAGTAGTAGTAGGTGTGTGACTCAGTTGTGACTCAACGTGACTCTGCCGGAGCGGCTTGTCGGAATCGCCCGATTTGCGCCCGATTCTTGCAGAAGCTTCCATGAAAGCGTGAGATTCGCAGCCCGAATCGCTTAATTCGGAGAGTCACGTTGAGTCACATCGGCCTGTGACTCAACGGTGACTCAGGGGAGATTTTGTGACTCTGTGACTCAGCGAATCTCGTTGAGTCACAAAAGGGTGTTGTTGAGTCACTTTGAGTCACAGGTGAGTCACAGGCTATGTGACTCAAGAAATCCTATCCCCGCCGCAAGCGGCGATGGGCAGGGCAATCGCCTCTGGCGTCCCCGGCACTAGAAGCGTGCCCGGCACTGGAAGTGCCGGTCTACCCGGCGTGAAAGTCGCTCCGCGACTGAGAACAAACACGGACTGAGAACAACCATGAGGAAACGCTCCTGAGCGCTGTTCCTGAGCGCTGTTCCTGAGCGCTGTTCCTGAGCGCTGTTCCTGAGTGCCGGAGGCACTTTCATTTCCGAGTAGACCGGCACTTTCAGTGCCGGGCACGCTTCTAGTGCCGGGGACGCCAGAGGCGATTGCCCTGCGGCGATGGACTCTTGGGACGCCTTCTGTCACAGTGTCACACTTGTGTCACAGCCTGTGACACAAGTGTGACATTAGCCCCCGCGCTCGATCTCTTGCTTGATCCTGCCAATCAATGACAGTATCTGCGGGTCTTCCTCGCTCTCCTTCTGGAGCCGCACCGAAGCATGGACAATGGCCGTGTGACTCTTCAGGCCGAACGTCGCCGCCAATGTGGACAGCGGTACGCCGCCCATTTCCTTCGTCAGATACATCGCCACCTGGCGCGCGAACCCGGCGTCGCCGTGCAGCCGGGTGGCCCGGTTGCTGCGCCCGCCGCCGGCGAGAATCTGGTCGCGCGAGACGCCCATCTGGGCGGCGACGGCGTCAATGATCTGATCCACGGCCGGGCCACCCGCGCTCATCTCATTGTCCCTCCGGGGCGGGCGGGGCAGGAGCAGGGACAGGCCGCTGACGGGCGGCGCGTGGTCTTCGGGATGGGCCGAGACGGGGTCGCGCGCCGGCGACTCGCGGAGGGGCGTCTGCTTGACGTAGTAGCTGCTCAGGACGTCCGAGGCGAGCTGTTTGGTGACGGGGCTACGGGCGAGCGAGGCGTAGGCCATCAGCTTGATCAGCGCGCCTTCCAGGGAGCGGATGTTGCTCTGGATGAGGTTGGCCATGAAGGCGATCACGTCGTCGGGGATCGCCAGGTTTTCCAGCAGGGCCTTTTTTTGCAGGATCGCCTCCCGCATCTCCAGCTCGGGCGGGGCGATGTCGGTGACCAAGCCGCACTCGAAGCGCGACTGGAGGCGATCGTCCATCGCCTTCAGCTCGCGGGGCGACCGGTCGCTGGTCAGGACGATCTGCTTGTTCATCTGGTGCAGGACGTTGAAGGTGTGGAAGAACTCTTCTTTCGTTTGCTCCTTCGAGGCCAGCATCTGGATGTCATCCACGAGCCAGACATCCACGCTGCGGTACGCCCGCCGGAAGTCCTCGGTCCGCTTGTCCCGGATGGCCGCGACATAGTGATTGGTGAACGTCTCCCCGCTGACATACGCGACCCGCGCCTGCGGCAAGGAAAGACGGATCTGGTGGCCGATCGCGTGCATCAGGTGGGTCTTTCCTAGGCCGCTGTTGCCGTATAGGAACAGGGGGTTATACTTCTTGCCCGGCTTCTCCGCAACATAGATCGCCCCGGCGTGCGCCATCCGGTTGGACTTGCCGACCACGAAGTTGTCGAAGGTGTAGCGCGCGTTCAAGGGCGAGGCGGCCAGTTCCATCGTGAACGGATTGCGGCTCGCCCGCCCGCTGCCGTCCACGCTTCCTTCGGATGCCGGCGAAAGCGCCGACTGCCCGGCGGGCACGGGAAGCTGGGACTCGGGCGCGGGCGATGAGGGGGACAGGGGCGAGGCGGCCTGCTGCAAGGGGAGCGGCTTCTCGCCGAGCAGCGGCTGCACGTCCGGGGTGGAGATCACGAACCGGACCTGGACGGTGGGGATGTCCAGGTACTGGGCCAGGTGCTGCGCCAGCGTCTGCGCGTACTTGGTCTCGACGAATGTTCGGGCAAACGACGACGGGGCGCCCAGGACAACGATGGGGGGGCTGCCCAGACTATAGGAGAGCGGCTTGAGCGGGCGCAGCCAGTTGCCGATGGTCTGCTTGTTGACCGACCCGGCCAGGGCGCGCAGAGTCCGCTCCCAGGCCCGCCGGAGGGCGGTCAAGCTTTCCTCCTCGCCCAGTTCCAGCTGCTGGTCCTTCAGGGGCTGGTCTGGGGCGCTGTCGTCGGGTGTGGTGTGGCTGCTCACGAGTTTCCTGGCGGCGAAAGGTGGCCACTTATTACCCTCGATGGGCGGGCCGTAACAAGAGAAGGAGGCAGCCATTTCGATTCCGAAATCGCCGCCTCACTGGCGTCCATTATACCGCAAATCGCGCGCCCCGGCAAGCCGAATTTGCCGCTATTTCGCCGACGCCGCGCGGGTCTTTCCGTCCGCCGGGGGGCGATCTTCCAGGTCCCGTCGCAGTTCGTGCCGACGAACAGTTTACCCGTTACGCCCCGACCACTTCGCGCGCGGCAGCCAGGACGGCGTCATAGTCCGGCTCGCTCGCGATCTCCGGGACGGTCTCGACGTAGCGGACGATGCCGCCCTTGTCCGCCAGGTAAATGGAGCGCGACAGCAGGCCGAGTTCCTTGACCTGCGCGCCGAAGGCCGTCCCGACCGTCCGGTCCTTGTGGTCGGAGAGCATCTGGATGTTGTTGACGCCCTCCTCTTTGGCCCACCGGGTCTGGGCGAAGGGCGTGTCCGCGCTGATCGTCACGACCTTGATCTTGTCGGTCGGGAGACCCGCGACGTGCCGGTTGAACTTGCCGGTTTCGAGGGAACACACGCTGGTATCAATGCTCGGCACCAGGATCATCAGGACGGCTTTCGTGCCGTTCTCGCTGAGTTCGTCCCAGCCGACGGTCTGGAGCTTGTCCGCCGTCTGGACGTGGAAGTCGGGGACCTTGTCGCCCACTTTGAGTTCCTGGCCCACCAGGGTCATCGGGCCGCCTTTGAACGTGATCGCGCCGGGGCGCTCAATCATGGTTGTCGTCTGCGAAGCCATCGTCATGGTCATCTCTCCTTCACCAATGCAATCTTGACCTCAAGTATACCTCTTGCCAAAGGAGAACGCGCGCCCGGCGTCGTATAGAGTCCCACCATGACCAAATTCGTCTTTTTTGACATCGGCGACGTGCTGTTCGACGAGAACGCCCAGCACCAGTGGCTGTTCCACGACCTCCTGCTGACCCTGCGGGCGCACGGCAAGGACGTGCTGTGGGACGACTTCAACGCGACCCGCAAGCGGCTGACGGCGGCGGGGCCGAACCCCGAAGCGGCCATCAAGGGGACGCTGGCCTTTTACTGCGCCAACGAGTCGGAAACGGAAGTCTTGTGGCACGAGGCGCGCGACCTCTACCAGCAGATGCGGAAGCCGCGCCCCTACGGGCAGTTGCTGGACGGCATCACGCCGGTCTTGCAGGACCTGCGCCGCGACTTCCAACTCGGCATCATCGCCAACCAGCACCCGCCGGTCAAGGACGTGATCGAGAACTACGGCATCGCGGGCCTGTTCGACGTCATCGTCATCAGCGAGATCGTCCACCTGTTCAAGCCCGACCCGGCCATCTTCCAGGCGGGGCTGGACCAGGCGGGCATCACGGCGGCGGAGGCCGTCTTCGTCGGCGACCGCCCGGACAACGACATCGGCCCCGCCAAAGCCGCCGGGCTGAAGACGGTGCGATTCAAGCGCGGAATCCAGTATACTCTGTATAACCCGGACGACCCAGCCCTGACCGCCGACGAGACCGTGACAGACGTGTCCGAGCTGGCGGCAACCGTGCGGCGGGTGGCGCGCGGCGAAGGTGAGGCGTAACGAGTCTTAGAATCAAGCGCAATACTAGGGTAAGACAAGCGCCTGCTGTGGGCAGGATGGCGATGACTGCGCCAGCAGGTGGGAGTGAACCAAAAGTGAAAACGAACGATGTTTGGCAGCAATTCCGCGAGACGCCTAAATGGGTGTTGATGGTGAAGCTTCTGCTCATGTTTCTGGGAGTAAAGCTAGTTGAAAGTTGCTGGAAAATGCCACTAGAAACCTCTCGGGGCTGGGCCGGATACTTCCGCGCAATACTGGGTGGGATGACGGGCGTTCTGTTGATCGTAGCCTTTGAGGGCGTTCGGCAGATGTTGACGAAGAAAGCGGCCTAACGCGGCGCTGCAAAGGATTTGTGAAGATGCCTACGATGGAAATGCGAGAACAAATCTTTGAGGTTTTGGAGGAGATTGGCCGGCTGAACCCGATTATGCGCTTTGGGCAACTCGTCGTGAACATCTCCTACATGGCGCGCGGGTGGACAAAATCCGCCCCGTGGGATGTGGAGGATGAGGAGTTCTTGGAGGCCGCCACTTCCTACTTGGAGGACTTGAGGCGCGTCGGGCAAAGGAGCCAAGCCGCGCCAGCAGTTGAGAAAGAGAAAGTCACAGCCTGATAGGTCGCGGCATAGAAACACGCCTATGCCTGACACCCGCTGCCTCCTGCATTCCGAAGCCGGGGACGGCCCCGCCAATGAGGATGTCGCGCTCGTGCGCCCGCCGAGTAGGGCCTGGGGTGAGGAGAAGCTATGAAACTGTACAAGTCCGTGGTCATCTGCTGTGACAAAAGCCCGAAACTATTCCAGGACGCGACCGCGATCCGAGCCGCGTTGGAGGCTTTCGGCCTACGGGTTCACTTGTATGACCTGGCGCAGAAGCGAGGTGCGCTTGAGTTCCTCGCGGGCGCGATGCCGGAGTGTGATTATGTCATCTTGTTCTGTCACGGGGCCGTGACTCCGATGGGGGCGCGCAGCTTGAACTCAGGGTGGTTGATCAGGTAGATGGCGACTATGACAATCCGCGCGGCTGGGAGCGCGTCACGCTGGGCCTGACGCCGGCAAACATCCCCGATTATGTCAAAGGGATGGGGCGCACGCTGGTCTGCGTCGGCTGCGGGGCGGGTCAGGAACCCTTCGCCCAGGCTTTCCTCAAGGCCGGGTACAAAGGATACATCGCGCCGCAGGGCAATTACATCAACGCGAACGCCGCGATGATGTTTGTCATCGGGTTCTTCTACCACCTGCTGACGGAGAGCCGCATCGAGGATGAGCCGACCCGCTACACGGATCAAGAGGCGGTCGCGCTTGCGTCTGCGCTGGACGGGGATTATCCGCGCGGCACCCGCATCTTTCATTACTACTCATAAGCATCGGGTCAAACAGTTTCACCAGGGGAGAGGAAGATGAGTCGCAACGAAACGCTTCGTCAAGAACTCTTGGACATGCGGGAACGTGACCAGACGATGCGTAAGACGATCATGGCGCGTTACGGTTATGACACGCCGTTCAGCGCTGAGGATGCGGCATGGTTTGAGGCCATCGATGCCGCGAACACCGCCCGGATGAAGGAGATCATCGCTGAACACGGCTGGCCCGGTCAAATCGCGGTCGGCCAGGATGGCGCAACGTCGGCATGGCTTTTAGTGCAGCACGCGGACAAAGCCCCGGAGTTTCAGCGGCGGTGTTTGGAACTGATGCAGCAAGCCGTGGCCGTCGGGGAAGCAAGCGCAAGCAATTTCGCTTATCTGACCGACCGGGTGCGCGTTGCCGAGGGTCAGCCTCAGATCTATGGAACGCAGAACAGAGCCGTTGATGGGAAGGTAGTCTCCGAAGAGATCGAGGATGCGGCGCAAGTTGACAACAGGCGAGCCGCCGTCGGGCTTGGCCCATCGCGGAATACCTGGCTTCCATGAACAAAGAGTGATTGCTGGCTATTCCGAAACATTTCCCACAGTGGCGAGTATGCTACAATCCGTCATGTTCACACTGAGAGAAGCATTATCATCTGTTATGCGCCAAAATGAAGCGCAGTATAAAATTAGGCCGCTCGACATGGGCGAAGCGGGGGCCGTTGGTTTATGGAAGATGCAGAAGGTGTAATGATCATCCTCCTCAACGGCACGTCCAGCGCCGGGAAGACGACCATCGCCAAGTCCTTGCAGCAGATCATGGACGCGCCCTATCTGCACGTCCCCGTGGACAGCTTCGGGGCCATGGCGCTGGGGAGTGATAAACTAGGAGAACCCGGTTCCCGCCTGTGGCAGTCCGTATTCAACCGAGTGCTGTCCGGCTTCCATCACTCCCTCGCGGCGCTGGCCGCCGCCGGGAGCAATTTGATCGTGGACCATGTTCTGGTCCAAGGGGTGGAGCCTGAGAACTGGCTGACGGAGTGCCTGGACGTGCTGGCCCCCTTCACCGTCTACTTCATCGGGGTGCATTGCCCGCTGGAGGAGTTGCGGCGGCGGGAGCGGGCACGGGGGGACCGTGGCGTCGGGCTGGCGGAGTCTCAGTGGGGCCGGGTCCACCGGCACGGCGTCTACGACCTGGAAGTGGACACGTCGGTCTCGTCCGCCGAGCAGTGCGCCCTCAGAATTAAAGAGCTGGTGGAGCGGGATGCCCAACCCCAGGCGCTCGTGAACCTCCGCCAGCGCCGCGCGGTGGTCTCACACGGCGCGGCCCCGGACTTGCCATAATGTCATATAGGTTAAACCCATCATGTTTACGCTTAGAGAAGCAACCTCAACAGATCTAAACTTTATCGTGGAAGTTGATCTAAAAGACGAAGGCGTCACTTTCTCTCACATGGCTGAGGCGGGGCTGGAAGAATTAGCAGAACATCGAAGCAAAATAGCCGCCTTCATTTCAGACAGTGACAAAGCGGCTTGGGTTTATGAAGACACTGAAACAGAACGGCTGGTCGGAATAATCCTGTGGCGCTACCGCAACCGACGGCAAGAAACCTTTGCGGGGTGGAGCATATTCCCTGAGCTTGACGCGCGCCTGTTTCCTCCCGATGGGGCCTTCTGCGAGATTTTTCAGTTGTGGGTGGCCCCGGAGCACCGCCGCCGGGGTCTCGCCTCCGGCCTCAAACGGCAGGCGGAAGTGGAGTCGCTGCGCCGTGGAGTCAAACTGCTCTACACGCACACCGAGGAACGCAATGCCCACGTCATCGAGATGAACCGCAAGCTCGGCTACCGGGAGGTGCGGCGCGGCCCCATCTGGGATGAGATCGTCCGGGTAAGCCTCATCAAGCCGCTGGGCGAGTAAGTGACAACCGACCATGCAAAATCAAAAACTATCCATTGTCTTTGACAAAGAACGCGCGTCTTCCTACGACAAACAATATGCGAAACTGGCCCCGCTGCGCGACGCGCTCGCTCTGCTTGTCCGCCTGATACTCTCCGATCTGCCTGCCGACGCGCGGGTTCTGTGCGTCGGCGTGGGAACCGGCGCGGAACTGCTTGACCTCGCCCAAGCGTTCCCGCAGTGGCGGTTCACCGCGCTGGAGCCTGCCGCGCCGATGCTCGACATCTGCCGCGAACGTGCCGAGGAGGCCGGCATCGCCTCACGCTGCACGTTCCACGAGGGCTACCTTGACTCACTGCCCGCCTCCGAGCCGTTCGACGCGGCGACCTCCATTCTGGTCTCGCACTTCATCACGCAGCAGGAAGCGCAGCGCGACTTCTTCCGCCAGATCGCCGCACGGCTTCGCCCGAGTGGATGCCTGGTCAATGCGGCTCTGGTTTCCGACCCATCCACGGCGGCCTCTCCGCGTCTGCTTGATATTTGGTGGCGGATGCAACGGTACGCCGACCTTTCCACCGAGCAGCTCGAAAAGATGCGCGCCGCGTATGGCCGGGAGTACGCAGCACAGTCGCCGCAGGAGGTCGCGTCACTCATCGCGTCGGGCGGCTTCCAGACACCTGTGTTGTTCTTCCAGACCCTGCTCATTCATGCCTGGTATGCCAGACGAACACCCGGCGTCGCATGAGACTTTCCATAGTGTCAATTAGGTGGCTGGCTAATGACAATGACGCGGCTCATTATCCTCAACACGATCGCCCTCGGCGCGGTAGTCCTGATGTTGGTGATGTCGGTTTACCCGGTCAACATCGTCATCGCGCAGGGGGCGGCCCCGCCGACCGGGTGGGGTATGTTCCTGCTGCGGATGCAAGTGCGCCCGTGGGAGGCACTGGTGGATGGGGTAGTGCTGTTGGTGCTGGGCTTGGACGTTGCGGCCCTCGTTCAAATATGGAAGCGCCGGTGAGCAGGGGAGCGTGTAGCCGCCACCTCCTGCGGTGCGGCCTGACACAGCACTGCACCGAACTTTCCATAATGGCAATTATGTGACTGGCTGGCGCATAATTGAGCGCAATCAACCTGCCAGATATGACACAAGCGGGCTTATCAGGATCGAGTTCAGGACTAAGTTGAAGAAGACCAGCCGCGCCGGTGATCGAGAAGGAAAAGGCCACGGCGTAAGAGGCCACAGAATACGAGAACCACGCCCATGCCTAACATTCACTGCCTCATCCACTCCGAAGCCGGGGAGGGCCATACCAACGAGGATGCGGCGCTCGTGCGCCCGCATCCCGGTGACGCGGGTGTGCTGCTGTGTTCGCTGGCGGACGGGCAGGGCGGGCAGGCGGGCGGGGTCAATGCGGCGCGGGTGGCGGCTGAGGAGAGCCTGCGGGCGGCGGCCTCGTTTTCCACGAAAGAACTGCGCCAGGCCGCGCCGTGGTATGCGGTCGTCGGCGCGGCGGATGAGGCGGTGTGCGAGGACGACGCGGCGGGGTTCTGCACGCTCGTCAGCCTGTGCGTCTCGGCGCGGGAAGTTTGGGGCGCGTCCTGCGGCGACAGCGGCGCGCTGCTCCTCAGCGGCGGCCATGACTTCCTGCTGACCGAGAACCAGCGAAAGAACCCGCCAATCGGGTCGAGCGCGGCCCATCCCGTCGCCTTTTCGGCCCGGCTGCATCCGGGCTGGACGCTGCTGGTCGTGTCGGACGGGGTTTGGAAGTTTGTCGGCTGGGAAAGCATCGCCCGCCTGGCCGCTGGGAACGAGGGGCAGGCATTGGTCGCGGCCCTGCGCCGGGCGGCCTGGGACGCGAACGGCGGGCGGCTGCCGGACGATTTCAGCGTGGCGCTGCTGCACGGGGAAACACAGACAGAAGAGAATGGATCGTAGATGATCATTGAAGCGCGCGAAGACGTCGTCAAGGTGGAAGGCGATCTGGACAAGAACCTGTGGCCGACCATTCAGGCGGCGGCCAACCTGCTGCTGCGCCATCACCCGCAGGGCATCATCGTGGACGGGAGCGAACTCACGGGCTGCTCGCCCGAGGGCGCGAAGACGTTCCGGGACGCGATGGACTACATTGAGCGCTACCGGGCGCGCATCGTCGTTTCCGCCCTGCCGGAAAGCGTCATGGAGGTCATCCGTGCCGTGCCGGGCGTCCGTTCGCGCCTGCCCGTGGCGGCGACGATCGAGGAGGCGCGGGCCTCGCTGAAGCTGTCTGGGCCGGGCGGCAGCCGCGCCGTGGCGGGGAGCAACGCGCCGCAGCACATCCTCGTGCCGCTGCTGCGCCCCGACAACCCCCAGGCTGCCAGCGCGCTGGCCTGCCGGCTCGTCCGGGCCGACTCGTCCCACAAGTCCCGCTTGCACCTGGCCTACGTCCTGGAAGTCCCCCGCCACCTGCCGCTGGCCGCGCCCCTGCCCGAAGAAGAAGCCGCCGCCGCGCAGACGTTGGCGGCGGCGGCGACTCAGGCCCGGAGCGAGGGCGTGACGGCGGAGCCGCAGGTGACGCGCGCGCGCGACGCCGGGGAAGAGATCGTCCACCAGGCCCAGGTCCTGAGCGCGTCCCTGATCGTCCTCACCTACCTGCCCTCGGACGACCCTTCCGACACGCTGATGGAGCGCGTCACCCGCACCATCCTGGAGCGCGCCCCGTGCGAGGTCGTCCTGAACAAGCAGCCAGCGCGCTAGGCGGCTTGCAGGGCTTCGCGCGGGGCGTCCTCTTCGTGTGTCAGTCCGGCGAGGCTTCCGCCGTCGTCCCGTCGCGGACGACGGCGAAGCGCATTCCCAGCGCGCTTAAGATGGCGTTCAGCGTCTTAAACTCCGGGTTTCCCTGCGCCGAAAGCGTCTTGTACAGGCTCTCGCGGCCCAGCGATGCTGCCTCCGCCAGCTTCGTCATGCCGCCGTTCGCCTTTGCTACTTCTTTCAGGGCAAGTGACGGCTCCCGCCCATAAAATAATTCCATAAATGGTCGGGCTTCCCAGGGTCTCCCCCTGTGCTGTACCGCCCTACAGCATATAGTTACGGAGCAACCCTCGGCGTTTTACGAGAAGGCGGGATTAACGATTGTTACCTTCTCAACCAGCGGAACGCCTGCTTGTCTGAGACTTTCACTCATGCTCAGTGATTACTCCCATCATACCCCATGAGACAAGCAATCAAACGCAATGCTAAAGAGAACGCAGTGCCAAAGAGAACGCAGTGCCAAAGAGAACGTCTTAGAAAGACGTTGCGCTATCCATCTCCCCGATAAATCGGGAAGGCTTTCGCGCTTTTCGCTAAGAAGGCATCTACGGTCTCATATTCCAGGCACGCTTGCAGATAACCGGCAGCGAACTCCGGGTCTTTGAGTTCATAAGCGAATGTCTCGTTGAAGTCTCTCAAAATCATTCTTGTTGTCCTCCCAAAGCCGCCGCGCCTCTTGGATGTCCGCGCTCTGTGCGCTTTTGTCGCTGCCCGCCAGCAGGACGATAATTGTTGCTCTGTGTTGCACGAAATAGATGCGGTAGCCGGGGCCGAAATCCAAACGCAGTTCGCCGATGCCGCCGCTGAAGATTTTATGGTCACCAAGATTTTGTGGTCGCCGAAGTTGCCGCTTCGGATGCGGGCTAACCGCGCCCGTATGCGGAGGCGCGTTGCCGTGTCCCGAATGCTGTCGTACCATTCTTCAACCGCGCTCGTGCCGCCTTCCGGGGCGACCACTTTCAGCTCGCGTTCAACGACATCCATGTTTGATTGTATCCTATAAAATACGTTTTGTCAATGGCCTATTTCCACCTCAAAATCCGCAAGGCTCGCTTTTAAGTATTTGACTACTTTCCGGCGGTAGGGCCAAGTCATCGCCCGCAGGGGGAGGCGGTTGAGCCAGTGGTTGCTGGGGCCGTAGCCGCTGCCCCGGCACTGGAAGCCCTCCGGGTCTGCCAATGCAGGGCCGGGCTACTCGGGAGTGGAAGCCACTACGCGACTGAGGAAAGGCAAATGATAGTCTGGCCTTCAGTGCCGGAGGCACTTTCATGCTGGGTAGCCCGGCACTTCCAGTGCCGGGACTTGTTTCTTCCCTCGCCTACCCCAGCACTTCCAGGGCGTTGGGCAGGTGGGTCAGGATTTCGCAGCCGTCTTCAGTGACAAGAAGGTCCTCTTCCACGCGGACGCCGCCCCAGTTTTCCAGGTAGATGCCCGGCTCGACGGTAATCACCATGCCGGGCTGCAAAATCAATTTGTCGGCGCGGGCGGAGAAGCCGGGGCCGTCGTGGACCGACCGGCCCAGCGAGTGGCCCAGGCCGTGGCCGAAGGCGTCGCCGTAGCCCATTTTCGTGATGAAGTCGCGGGCGACGGCGTCTATCTCCCTGCCGGTCTTGCCGGGCCGGACGGCGGCGATGGCGCGCTGCTGGGCTTCCAGGACCACGGCGTAGACCTCCCGCTGCTTGTCGGTGACGTGGCCGATGGCGACGGTGCGGGTGATGTCCGAGTGGTAGCCGTCCACGGTCGCGCCCCAGTCAATCGTCACGAAGTCGCCCGCCGCCAGCGGGCGCGGGCCGGCGTGGTGGTGCGGGTGCGCGCCCAGGGCGCCCGACGCGACGATGGTGTCGAAGGCGACGCCCTCGGCCCCGCCGCGCCGCATGGCGAATTCCAGCTCGATGGCGAAGTCCCGCTCGCGCGTGCTGGGCTGGAGCAGCGGCTTGACGGACTCGAAGGCGGCCTCGGCGACGGCGATGGCCCGCCTGATCGTCTCGACCTCCCCGGCGTCCTTGACCAGCCGCAGCGTCTCGACGACGTCGGCTGTGGCTTGCCACTCGACGCCCGGCGTCAGCTCCCGGAATTTTTCCCACTGCGCGACGGTGACGTGGCCCGCCTCAAACCCCACGCGGCGCAGGTGCGGGCGCTCCTGGAGGACGTTTTGCAGCGCCTCGCCGTACCCGCCGCTGCCGGACGGCGTTTCAATGATCCGAAAGCCCTGGCATTCGGCCATCGCGCGCAGGGTGTAGCGCGAGTCGGTGATAAACAGCGCCTCGTCCGGCGTGATCAGGGTCTGGGCGGTGGAGCCGGTGAAGCCGGAAAGGTAGCCCTGGTTGCCGATGTCGGTCAGCAGCAGGGCGTCGGGGGCGGGGTCCAGGGCGGCAAGGGCGCGGCGGACGTTTTCAAGGCGGGTGGGCATGGGGGAGGCAGTTCCTTCGGCAAATGTGATGCCGCTATTATACCGCGCTGGACGGCAGCGAGTCCGCGTGTTATAATGGTGGACCGTACTCCGCCCTGAACGGCAGGGCTTTTGAAGTGCAAGCCCCCGCCGTCGCGGGCGCAAGAACAGGATGCCATCGGCATCCTGCCCGCGTAGGCGGGGATTTGCTTTCCTAAAGCCCAGGGGTTACCCCAATAAAGCCTTCAGCCCTGGGAAGCCTCACATGGAGGAAACCGACACGATGACCACACCGCAAGCCACGTTACCCAAAGCCACGTTCCGCAACCCGCTGATGCTGCACGGCGCGGACCCGTTTTTGACGTACCACGACGGCTGGTACTACCTGTCCACCACGGCAGGAACCGACATCAGCCTGCGCCGGGCGCGGCGGATCGGCGAACTCAAAGACGCGCCCGATGAGGTGATCTGGCGCGACGACGCGCCGGGCCGGTTCCGCGACATGTGGGCGCAGGAGATTTACCTGCTGGACGGCCCGAACGGCCGCCGCTGGTATCTCTACTACACCGCCTCGGATGGCGCGGACGCGAACCACCGGATGTACGTCTGCGAGAGCGCGGCGGACGACCTGCGCGGCCCGTACACGTTCAAGGCGCAGCTCCAGACCGACCCCGACGACGCCTGGTACGCCATTGACGGCTCCGCCCTGCGCCTGCCCGACGGGCGGCTGTACTTCCTCTGGTGCGGCCGGCCCAGCCCCGCCGGTCAGGGCCTTTACATCTCGCGCATGACCGACCCCTGGACGCTGACCGGCCCGCGCGTCTCTCTGCCCGCCGAGGGCTTCGGGTGCGACGAGGTGCGCGAGGGGCCGGTGACGATCCAGTGCGGCGGCAAAATCTTCCTGACGTATTCGGCCTGCGACACGGGCAAGCCCGACTACAAGCTGGCGATGCTGGTCGCCCGCGATGACGCCGACCTGATGAATCCCGCCTCCTGGGTGCAGCACCCCGCCCCCGTCTTCACCCGCCACGACGCGCACGGCGTCTACGGGCCGGGCCACAACAACTTCTTCCAGTCGCCCGACGGCACGGAAGACTGGATCGTCTACCACGCCAAGACGGACAGCGGCTATACCTACCGCGAGCGCTCGGCGCGGGCGCAGCCCTTCACCTGGAACCCGGACGGCGCCCCGAACTTCGGCGTGCCATTGGCGCTGGACACGGACATTCCCGTCCCGTCAGGAGAACCGCCCGCCGCCTGAGTCACCCGCATGAGCATCACCGGCACTGGAAGTGCCGGTCTCACGCGCCGTCGAAATCTTTTTCCCCACCCCCTTGACAAGCCGCCAAACTGTGGCTATGCTGTATTATATCACTTAGTACAGTTACTAGAGGCTTCACTTGGCGCTGGAACTTTCAATCGCAACTGGGAGCAGCCTGCCGATCTACCGGCAGATCACGGACCAGGTCTGCATGGCGATCGCGACGGGGCAACTCGCGCCGGGCGACCCGCTGCCCAGCGTCCGCGCCGTGGCGGAGCGGCTGGTGGTCAACCCGAACACCGTCGCGCGGGCCTATGCCGACCTAGCGCGGGACGGGCGGGTCGTGACCCAGCCGGGCCGGGGGCTGACGGTGGCCCCGCGCCGGCAGATGTTGTCCGACGAGGAGCGCGAGCGGCGGCTGGAGGCCGCGCTGGACGAGTTCGTCCGCGCCGTGGCCTTCTTGGACTTTGGGCCAGATGAGATGCGGCGGCGCTTGTCGGAGAAACTGGCCGATACCGTGCCACTAGGCCGCAGGGCGTAGACTTCCGCAAGAGACGGAAAAGAAAGGTTACTTCAATGCAACAGCGCTACATCGCTCTCTGGGTCGCGGCGGTTGGGGCCGTCGGTGGGCTGCTGATGGGCCAACATCTCGCCCAGAGCCTGGATGTTCGGACTTACACGGCGGCAGGCCAATTCCTGTCTGCCTCGCCTTTGCCTTTCGGGGCGCGCCTTTTAGTGGCCGGCTTGATCACCATGTTGGGGATGAGCTTGGGCGTGTTGCCCCTGCTTCTGAGGCACGAAAAGGGGAGCGAATGAGTGAGACTCGACTGGGCGACAACGTCATCGAGACGCGCGGGCTGACCCGCTACTTTGGAAGCCGCTGCGTCGTGGACGCCCTGGACCTCTCGGTCCCGCGCGGCTGCATTTTCGGCTTTCTGGGCCGCAACGGGGCCGGCAAGAGCACGACGATACGGATGCTGCTCGGTCTGCTGGCGCCGACGCGCGGGTCGGCGTCGGTCTTGGGGTTTGACAGCACCCGCCTGCCGCCCCAAGCCCGCGCCCGGATCGGCTATCTGGCCGAGGGGCACCACGTCTACGGCTGGATGAGCGTGGCCGAGTGCGGGCGGTTCCAGTCCGCCTTTTACCCCCGGTGGAACCATCGCGTTTTCCAATCTGTCCTGTCTCACTTCGGCCTGAAGGCGGACGCCCGCGCCGGGGACCTGTCGCGCGGCGAGCGGGCGGGCCTCTGCCTGGCCCTGACATTAGCCCCGGAGCCGGAACTGCTGATCCTGGATGACCCCGCGCTGGGCCTGGACCCCGTGGCCCGGCGCGGGCTGCTCCAGTCCCTGATCTACCTGACGCGCCAGACCGACCAGACCGTCTTTTTCTCCTCGCACCTGCTGTCCGATGTCGAGCGCGTCGCCGACCGGATCGCCGTCCTGGACGGCTCCCTGCTCCGCGCCGACTGCTCCCTGGAAACGTTCCGCAGCCGCGTCCGGCAGTTCGTGCTGACGTTCCCCGGCCCGCCCCCGGCCCTGCCGCCCCTGCCGGGCCTGCTCCAGACCTTCCGGGCGGGCCGCGAGGTGACGGTGACGCTGGCCTCGGACGACGCTGACACCGAGCGGCGATTGGCCGCGCTGGGGGCGGAGCGCATCGAGGCCGTGCCGCTGGGCCTGGAAGACGCCTTCGTGAGCTACCTCAGCGACCGGGGCGAGAGGAGCTATTTCTTGGAAGATGTGGAGGGAACGAAATGACCACCAACGGCCTGAAAGCCATGTTCTGGAAAGAGTGCCGCGAGAACGCCCGGTGGGCCGTACTCGCCCTGCTGGCCCTGTCCCTGGGCCTGGCCTACGCCTGGTTCCACCTGTACCAGCAGTCGTCCTTCCCCAGCCTGGGGCAAATCTGGAGCGGCGAGAATCTGGTGCTGACCATCACCACGCCGCTGATTGGGCTGGCCCTGGGTCTGCTGCAAATCCTGCCCGAGCTGCGCCGCGACCAGTGGGCGTTCCTGGTCCACCGGCCCGCCTCGCGCACGACTTTGTTCTTCGGCAAGGTCCTTCCGGGCGTCTGCCTGTACTTATTGGCAACGATCCTGCCGTTGCTGGGGCTGGCGGCCTGGGCGGCGTCGCCGAGCCACGTCCCCGCCCCATTCGACTTCCGGTTCACGCTGGCAGGCTGGGCGGCAATATTGAGCGGCCTTCCGTTCTACTTCGCGGGCCTGCTGGTCGCCCTGCGCCCCGCCCGCTGGTACGGCAGTCGCACCCTGCCCCTCCTGACGGCCCTGCTCGCGCCGTGGCAGGCGAGCAGCCGGACGGAGGTCTGGCAGGTCGCTCTCCTCTGCCTCCTTGTAACCGCTCCTCTGTTCTGTGCCGCCTGGGGCAGCTTCCTGACGGGCGGCGAATACAAGGAGCAGACGAAACCCGCCCGGTTCGCCCTGGGCCTGACGCTCTATCCGGCGGTGCTTGTCGTCAGTTCCCTCGTGCTTATGCTGCTGGTCGGGGTCTCCAATGCGCTGAACCATTCCACAAATTATGAGTCTTGGTTCAACGACACTAAGATTGATATGCAGGGCCGCCTCTTCAGGACCGCCGAGCACACCGACAGCAAGGGACATACGACCAGAACCGTGACCGATGGGGCCGGTCGTCCCGTTGACCCGCGCCTGTGGCAGAACCTCACTCAGCAGCACAAGTTTCTTGACCTGAGCTACCTATCGGTGACGAACGGAGCCAGCCGCGAGGGCTACCCCTACAGCGACCCGACGCGCTACGTCTTGGACCTAAGAAGCCGCCTCAGCGATGACCGGCAGACCCACTTGTACTATGTGCGGCAGTGGCGGCAGGCCGCCCTCTATGACGGCCCTTCGGGGGCCGTCCGCCTCCAGGGCTATCTGGGGCCGAATGGCTTCTCCCCGGACGCCGCGCGGGCGGGGCAGTTCGAGGACGCCATGCCGGTCCCGACCTACTCCCTCGGTCAGCGCCTCCTGCAATTCCCCCATGCGGTCTACTGGTACACCGAAGATAAAGTCTTGGGCCTGCTGCATTCCGACCGCAGCGGCGTGGGCATCACGGGGGTGGCTGTGATCGCCAACCCCCTGCGTGAAGGCGTCTACGTCTGGGACCGCATGGCCTATCTGGTCGCGGCGAACGGTCAGGTCACCGCTTACGTCCAGAGCAGGCCGGGCGCGAACCCCGCGATGCGGATGCTGTTTACGGCGCCGCTGGCATTTGACTCGAAAGACTATCCTACCCTTCAGGTGGCGATGGCTCCCGACAAGTCGCGCTTCTTTTTCTGGTACAGCGCGCCCGGCGTCGGCAGGCCGGATCATGTTGTCACCCTCGCCTCCGACGGCCGCATTCTTAAGACGGAGACGGTGACGCCTCCCGTGACAAGCGCGGCCGTGACACAGCCGACGCCGTTTCTCCAGGGCTTACCCGCCCTGCTCGTTCCCCCTGCGGCCACAGCCACAGCCGCAGTTTACGCGGTCATCGGCCACGCCCTGAAGGACCAAACGGCGGAAAGCTGGTGGCGCGGGTTCGACAACGGGGGCCTGCTCTTCGGTGCTCTGTTCTTCTCTGCCTGCGGCGGCCTGGTCGCCGCCATCCCGGCCTGGCTGATCTGCCGACGCCTGGGCGACGGGCGGCGCGGGCAGATCGCGTGGGCGCTGGGCGTCTTCTGGCTGGGCGGGTACGGCGTCCTGCTGCTGCTGGCCCTGCGCACCTGGCCCGCCCGCGTCCCGTGCCCCCACTGCGGGCGGCAGCGGGTCGTGGACAACGAGACGTGTGAGCATTGCGGGGCGGCATTTGCCCGGCCCAAGCGCGACGGGACGGAGATATTCGACGCGGCGGGGCGGGAGGCGGAACCCGCCCGGCGCGGTTAGTAAAACCGGCACTGGAAGTGCCGGCCTACTCTGGAATGAAAGTCGCTCCGCGACTCAGGAACCGTGATTGTTCACCCTATCTTTAACCCCGGAGGGGTTTTCACTCACCAGTAGACCGGCACTTCCAGTGCCGGGCCTCCTTTCGCCGGTGCGAACCGAATCCGCGCGCATCCGCGTATTCTCTGAGCAGGACCGCCCGCCGGGGCGGAAAAGGAGCGCGCCATGAAGCCGACACGCCAGGGGTTTACGCTGATCGAATTGCTCGTCGTCATCGCCGTCATCGCGATCATCGCGGCGATACTGTTTCCGGTTTTCCAGAAGGTGCGCGAGAACGCACACCGGGCTGCGTGCGCGTCCAACCTGAGACAGCTTGGACTGGCGTTCCAGCAGTACACGGAGGACAATGACGAGCGGCTGCCGGGCGCGACAGACGGCGGCAGCGGGGGCGCGGGCATCGGCGGCGGCTGGATGTTTTTCCAGGCGTTCAGTGAGCCACCCCCGCCGCACGCCTTTGACCCCGCGCAGGGGAGCATCTACTCTTATGTCAAGAGCACAGCGGTCTACGTCTGCCCGGACGACGGGCCGGGGGGGCTGGCCGGCGACTCCTATGCGGTCAACTCCTGCGTCACCGACACGCACACGGGCTTGCAGCCCAATCCAGGCAGGGCGCTGGCCGCGTTCGACGCGCCCGCCTCGTTCGCGCTGCTGACCGAGGAGACGTTCTACGGCGGCCTTAGCCCCAACACGGGTGCGTCCACCGATGACGGCATCCTGTGGTACACCAGCCCCTACAACATGCTCTCGACGCGGCACGCCGGCGGCTCAAACGTCGCGTTTATAGACGGCCACGTCAAGTGGTATCGGCCCGCGACCCTGGACGCGCAGTTTTTGCGGATCGGCGGCGCGGCGGGTGGCGTTTGCCCGTAAAGATGCTGTCAAGAACCCAGCCCTGGCGCAAGACCCCTCCCGGCTCGCCTGTGGCTCGCCACCCCTCCCTGTGAGGGAGGGGCTTAGTGGGGAAGATTGGCCTTTCGCCTGTTCCGATAGCCCTCCCTTAACAGGGGAGGGTGGCGAGCCACAGGCGAGCCGGGAGGGGTCTTGCGCCAGGGCTGGGTTCCTCACTCCTAGCGGTGGCTTTCTTCCAGCAGGTTCTTGGCCGCGTTCAGCGCCATGAGATACCCGTAGGGGCCGAAGCCGACGACTTGGCCGGTCGAGACGGGCGAAATGACGCTGTGGCGGCGGAACTCCTCGCGGGCCTGGACATTGGAGAGATGCACTTCGACCGTCGGCAGGCGCGAGTCGGCGATGGCGTCCCGGATGGCGTAGGAGTAGTGCGTGTACGCGCCGGGGTTGATCACAATAGCCGACGCCCAGCCCATCGCGTCCTGCACGAAGTCCACGATGGCGCCCTCGGAGTTGGAGTGCTGGATTTTGATTTCCATGCCCAGCGTCTTGGCATGGGCCTCGATCTTTTTGTTGACCGAGTCGAACGTGTCCTTGCCGTAAGTGTCCGGGTCGCGGACGCCGAGCATGTTGAGGTTGGGGCCGTGGATCAGCGAGATGCGGATCGGGCCGGTGCGGGTGAGCTGCACGGTGGTCTCCGTATCGGGATGGTCGTTACTTCTTATCGGGGAGGCTCGCCTCTTCGGGCAGCAGGATCGGGATGCCGTCCTGGATCGGGTAGACGCGCCCGCATTCGTCGCAGATGAGCGTGTCACCCACCTGCCGCAGCGGCGGGCGGTCGTCGTCGGCGGGGCAGGCGAGGACGGCTAAAAACTTCGGGTCGAGTGGCATAGGGTGGTCCTTCAAATGATCTGGAAGCAGCGTTCGAGAAACTTCAGCATGTTGAGCATGTTCCGGCCTCTGAACTGCAAGTTCGTGAAATGATAGTTGACGGGCGCGACGATTCCGCCCGGCTCCTGCCAGGGATACTCCGGATTGGGGCCGTCATTCGCGTTCGTCGGCGCGAGGCCTTCGATGAGCCGGGCCAGCGGCAGCAGCGAAGCGATGTAGGCTTCGATCTGACCCGGCCCGCAGTTGCAGGCTTGCCGCAGCCGCCTGTTCCCATTGACCGAGCGCATAAAGCTGACAAAGGCGCGATGCACTTTCGGCGGCTGTGGCCCGCCGGGCGGAGTGGAGAAGCCTTTGGCGAGCTTTTCCGTCGCCATCTGCAAGTAGTGCAACTGATGACAAAAGGGCGCATTCTCGCGGCCCAACAATTGCAGCAGTTCGTAATCCGAACGCGCCTGCTCGAAAAGCGCAGTGCGCCAATCCGTTGGCATCTTCCTCGCTCCTTATCCCCTCGGCCACAACTGAACTGCTGTCTCCCAGCCCCCCCAGTCTGCCGGTGGCGACAGGACGAACTTCTCTTCGGGCCGGATGAGGGCGATGGCCGAGGCATAGGGTACGCCCCCCTGCGGAAAGGCTCCAAAGTAGAACGGAACCATCTGCTCACTGGGGATAGTTATTGGATCAACCAGGACCAGCCGGATGGTGTCCTCGGATGGAAACAGATAGATCGCTTCCAGGTCCGATGACGCCTGGATGTTGTCTTCGGCCAGCCTCTCGGCCACCTCCCGAATGCTTTCGATGCTCTCTTGAACCACTGTCATTTCACACACTCCTTGTAAACTTCCAGCGTCTCGCGGGCGGCTTTTTCCCAGGAGAACAGGGCCGCCCGCTCCGGTCCCCGCGCGCGCCAGCGGGCGAGGATCGGCGGGGCGGACAGCAGCTTGCCCAGGGCGCGCGCCCAGGCGTCCGAGTCGTCCGGGGGCAGCAGGATTCCGGCATCGCCGACCACTTCGGGCAGCGACGATGCCCGGCTGCATAGGACGGGGCAGCCGCAGGCCATCGCTTCCAGGGGCGGCAGGCCGAATCCCTCGTAGCGCGACGGGTAGCACAGGGCGTCGGCCCCGCCGTAGAGCGTCGGCAGGTCGTCGTCGGCGACGTAGCCCGCCAGCGCGATGTCCCGCGTGACTTCTTCGGGCAGGGCGGCCAGTTGTGCATCCGTGTCGTCCAGCCAGCCGCGCTTGCCCGCAATGACCAGGCGGTGCGGCGGCGGGTTCCCTTCAATCTTCAGCCCCAGCTTGAGCAGCGCAAAGGCGTCCAGCAGCAAGGTCAGGTTCTTGCGCGGCTGCAACACGCCGACGGCCAGCAGGTACGGCCGGTCGTCCAGCCCTAATCTCTTGTTCGCCATCGTGCGCGCCGTTTCCTGCCCCCCCTCCGGCGGACGGAACCGGGCGTCGGCGGCTTCCAGGACGACACGGACGTTGTCTTTGGGGACCTTCGGGTAGAAGCGCAGGATGTCCCGACGTGTGCTTTCCGAGACGGCGATCACCGAAGCGGCCTGCCGCATGGAGCGCGGGACGAGGGCGTTCAGTATCCAGCGATCTTTCGCGAGGAACAGGTCGGGGTGGACGCGGAACGAGACGTCGTGGACCGTCGTGACGACCGGGCAGGGGGCGCCGAGCAGGGGGATGTTGTACTGGGTGTGCGCGACCTCTATTTTGTCCGCTTTGAGGGCGCGCGGCCAGCCCATCAGCATCCAGAGGGCGTCATTGGAAGGCGACTCGATCTGCCGCCAGATGAAGTTCGGTCCCAGGCCCGGCGGCGGATCGCCTTCGAGCGGGCGGCGCGTGTACAGGACGTACTCGTTCACAGGATCAATGGCGGCCAGGCCGCCGATTAATCCGCGCCAGTAGGTCCGGTCGCCCGTATAGCGGCCCGAAAGGGTGCGCGCGTCAATGCCGATTCGCATAGCAATTTTCCCGGCAAGTGAGTCCCGGCAAGCATTTTCCCGGCATTGAAATGCCGGTCTACTCCCAGTGAAAGTCGCTCCGCGACTGAGGAAAAGTCCCGGCAAGGGCAGGGACAAGAGGGAGGGCAGGGACAAGCCCTGCCCCTACGCGGAGTTTGTCCTCACATCCGTTCCTCAGTGCCGGAGGCACTTTCATTCCGAGTAGACCGGCATTTCAATGCTGGGTATCGCTGCCGGTGCCGGGACTTACCGTATCGCCTCACCCATACCGCCCCCGCACATAGACGTTATAAGCGGCGCGCGTCACTCCGTAGCGGTTGATCCACGCGCGCGCCCGCATTCCAACGCCCCTCGCGAACGGCTGCCCGCCGTCCAGAGGCAGGTCGGGCGGCATCTGCGCGGCGACGCTCCTGATGGCCTCCCGCGCGCCCGCGTCAACGCGCCGGCCGCGTCGCGTCGCCTGCGTCAAGGCCAGGACAAGCAGGGACCTTCGCCAGCGCTCGAAGTAGCCCGGCGCATAAGTTCTGTAAGCCTGGGCGAACTCCAGGTCGCGGGCGGCGAGGTCGGACAGGGTCGCCGCGTAGGGCGGCAGGGCGGCCAGCCACGACTGCCAGCCCGTGCCGCCGCTGGCGCTGGCCGGGTGGAGGCGGCACGAGAAGCACTGTTCGGGGGCCGTCGCCTTGTAGCTGCCTTCCATCAGCGCCATCCACAGGGCGTCGTCGGCGAACAGCAGCTTTTCGAAGGGCGGGATGCCCCCGACGGCCTCGTATCGGGCCGAGCGCATCAGATAACCCGTGCCGTAGGTGTCTCGCTTGCCGGTGAAGAGTTCCGTCAGATACTCCGCCGCCGTTTCGCGGGCGGGCAGCGGGCGGCAGGGGCGGATCACGCCCCCGCGCGCATTGATAAACCGGAAATGCGCGTGGTACAAGCCCGCGTCCGGGCGCTCCCGCGTCAGCGCGTCCATGACGGCCAGATAGCCTCGGTCGAGCAGGTCATCCTGGCCGATGATCGTCATAAACTCACACTTGGGGATGCCGAGCGCGCGCCCCCAATTCTTGACGATGCCCAAGTGCTCCGGCGCGGGATAAACTATCAGGCGCGGCTCGTCCAGCCCGCGCAGCCACTCCAGCGATCCGTCCGTGCTGCCGTCGTCGAGGACGGCCAGCGTGAAGTTGGCGTAAGTCTGCGCGCGGATGCTGGCGACGCACTGTTTCAGGTAGTCGCCGCCGTTATAGGAAGGGATAATCAGCGTGAACTTGGCGTCGGCCACGGAAACCTTTCTTGACAGACAGCCTTCGAAGGGCGGGGGGACCCCGCCCCTACGGCCCATCATGTAGGGGTGGGGTCCCCCCGCCCTCTTCAATTCCCCGCCCGCTTCAATCTCTGCTTTGATTCCCCCGCCCTTTCGGCGAGCGGTAGCGCTTGTATAGTATAGCGGTAGCGCTTGTATAGTATAGCGGTAGCGCTTGTATAGTATAGCGGTAGCGCTTGTATAGTATAATGGATAGCTATGCGTAAAATCAAGGTGCTGCTGCTGCTGCACGACCTGTCGCCGACGGGGGCGCCCAAGCTTGTGGTGTCCGCGTTCGAGCGCTTCCGGGACGCGGTGGAGCTGCGGACGATCACTTATCACGGCGGGCCATTGCGCGACCGCGTGCGTCAATTGGGGCCGGTGCAGACGTTGGTGAGCTACCAGTGGCCGGGGGGGATGCCCGCGCCGCGCGACCTGCTGCTGTTCCTGGGCCACCGGTCTCTGAGCGTCGGCAAGGCGCAGGTGTGGTCGCGGGAGATTGCGCGCTGGAAGCCGGACATGGTGTATGTCAACAGCGTGGCGGGCCTGCTGGCGGCCAAGCGGCTGCGGCTGCCGCCGGTCTCCGTCCTGCTGCATGTGCATGAACTCGACAGCTTCCTGTATCCCTTTTCGCGGGACGCGCCGGAACTGCTTTTGGGACTGCCGGATCGTTACGTCGCCGTTTCGCAGGCCGTGGCGGACGCGCTGACCGGGCGCTACGGGGTGGACGGGGGCAAAGTGGTCGTCGTGCCCGCCTTCGTCGAGGAGATCCCGCTGCCGCCGGCGCGGCCCGCTGCCTCCGACGGGCGGCTCGTCGTGGGCGGGGCGGGCGTTTTGAGCTGGGTCAAGGGGCCGCAGCTCTGGCTGCTGATGGCCGCCGCCCTCAAAAAGCGGCTCGGCGCGGATCGGGTGCGCTTCGTCTGGGTGGGCATGGTGGAGAACGAGGAGGGCTGGCAGTTCCGCGAAATGGCGCGCAAGCTGGGGCTGACCGCCGATGTCGAGATGGCGCCGTTCACGGACCGCCCGCTGGATTACTATGCCGCGTTCGACGTGTTCGCGCTGACGTCGTGGGAGGAGACCGCGTCGCTGGCCGCGCTGGAAAACATGCTGCTCCAAACGCCCGTCGTCTGCTTCGCCGGCGCGGGCGGCCCGCCGGAGTTTGTCGGCCCGGCGGGCATCATCATCGGGGAATTCTCGCCGCCCGACATGGCCGAGGCGGTCGCCGCCCTGGCCGGAGACCCGGCACTGCGGGCGGCCCTGGGCGAAGCGGCCCGGCGGCGTGTCCTGAGCCGCTTCACGGCGGAGAAGCAGGCGCCGCGTCTGCTGGAGGAGATCCGGCGGCTGGCCCTCAGCGGCCCAGCCGACTCCGCAGGCGCTGGACCAAGAACTTCGCCAGGACTTTGAGCCGCGCGGGCGGCGTGAAATCCGCCGCCTCGTACAGCGGTGAGCGCACATACCGCCGCCAGCGTCCCAGGCCGCCGCCCGGCAGCAGGTAACAGACCAGGAACCAACGCTCCCGGAGAACGTCTTGAAAGGCCGCCGCGTCGTAATAGCCGGTCTGGGCGTTGGCGTCGCGCAGCTTCCGCAGCCAGGCTTCGGCTTCCTCGGCGCGGCTGCCGAGGGGGCAGCGCAGGAAGGCATGGAGGTCGAGTTCCGCCGGCGTCGGATGCAGGCCGAGAAACGAAAGCGAGACTTCATCTAAACGCCGGTAAAGCGCCGCCTGCGCCTCGGGAACCGCGCTGTGAAAGGCGCTTTGCCCCGTCACCCGGTAGCAAAGCAGCCGCTCAGGAATGTTTGCGAGTGGAAAGAGCCGAGAGGCGCGCTGCCACAGATCATAATCGTCTATGGGATAGAACTCGCGGTAGATGAGCTGATGCCGGGCCAG
>JAABUJ010000269.1_pt1 | contig 113121 bp, 105 predicted proteins | sample 5559131 | NCBI WGS metagenome assembly JAABUJ01 (sample SAMN10711875, study PRJNA513366) | rock metagenome | isolation source: Antarctica rocks | place: Antarctica: Victoria Land, Mt New Zealand nord | collected 2016-01-07
GACGAGCCGAAGCCGACCGACTCTTGACGATTTTCTCCAATTTATTTCTTTCGGGGATCGTAAGCGTAATTGGTTCGGCAACTCGCATGCGTTGATTATAGCAAGAAACTACATAATAGTCAATCTGATTGACGCCCTACACTAGGCTCAACGTGCGATCCGGACTCGTGCCGAGATCGGCAAGCGGTAACGGGAGACACCAGATGAACGCTCATTCGCTTCTTCGGCATGGCCTTCGCACGTGTGCGATCTTCGCCGCGAGCGCGGCGCTCGGCGCGACGGCGGCGTCGCCGGCGCTTGCCGCGGACCCCGGCAAGCTCGTGACCTGTCCGGGGAACGCTGATCCGGCGATCCTCTCCGCCGATGAGGTCGAGTGGCCGGCGATGGCATACATGCGGGCCGACGAGGGCGGGACCGCCGTCGTGCAGATCGACGTCATGGAGAACGGCGCGGCGCGTAATCCGCGCGTCGTTCGCTCGAGCGGGAACAGCCTGCTCGATCAGGCGGCATGGCAGAACGTCGTTCGCCAGCGCTTCGCGCCCCGGATCTCGGCGTGCGCTCCGGTCCCCGATTCGGCACTCGTGGAGGTAAACTTTTCGAGATAGGCCGCGGCCGTCATGTCGATCCTCGCAACGCGAGCTCGGCGATCGCGCGAACGGCTTCGAGCGCTGCGAGATCGTACTCCGAGTACTCGCACTCGACGCCGCGCATCACGCCGACGAGTGCGACGACCACACCGCGATCTTCGAGCGTCGTCGCGGCGAACGAGCGCATGGCGGTGAGCCGGCCGAGGGCGACGATGATCTCGGCGCCGCTGCGTGCGATGCTCGGGCAGCTCACCGTCTCCCCCTTCGCGAGCCGGCTGGCGTATGAATCCTCGTTGGAGGAGCGCAGCCCGACGAGCCCTTCGCCGCTGCCGCTCGCGGCGATGAAGCTCGCGAATCGTCCCTCGACCAGCCCGACGTAGTACAACGACGAGCCGATCGCCGTGGCGGCGGCGTCTGCGGCGAGCGTGGCGAGCTCGCTCACGTCGCTCGCCGTTGAACTCCGTCGCGCGAAGCCGCGGAGCGTTCGGGTCGAGGCGAGGATATCGCCATCCATGCGCCGCTCACGCTGCGCGAGCTCGGGCAACGCGTCTTGCGAAGCGAGTCGCCAGAGCGTCTCGACGTCGGCGGGAGAAAGCCGTAACGCTTTTGCGGTTCGCCGGATGAGCGAGAGGGTCGGTTCGGAAACGTCGCCCGCTTCGAATCTCAGATACCACTGCCGCGAGACGCCGATGAGCTCGGCGACGTGGTCCTGCGTCAGCGAGCCGCCGCGTTTGCTCTCCGGCAGTCCGACGTCAACCGGCCGAATCAAAGCGCGCCGGGAGCGCAAGAACTCGGTGAGGTCGCGATTCGAATGACGCATGACACCCCCGGCCGGACGGGCCCGCGGCGGGTCGGCATGTCGACTCCGAGTCGACACACCTGGCTCGCGGCCTATGCTACGTTGTCGCCGTAGCGCGAGCACACTTCCTTTCAACGGGGGGATCGATATCGCCACTGTGGTTTTGACCGCGCGCGAGCGCGAGGTCGCGGCGGCCGTCGCACGTGGCAGGACCAACCGCGGCATCGCCATGGAACTCGGCGTGAGCGCCCGAACGGTCGAGCATCACGTCTCCGCCATCTTCGCGAAGCTTGAGATCCGGTCGCGGCACGAGATCATCGTCGCCGTCTTCGCCGGGCGGATCGACGGCGTCGTGGCCGGGCGTCACGTGCCCGAGCGCGTCGCGCTCGACCGGCCGCCGCAGCAGCGCCCGCGCTCGGGCGACGCGCGGGAGCGCGGCTCTGCGGCGCGGTCGCGACGGCGCCGTCGTGAAGATGGCGCCGGTATCGGGCTTGAGCGGAGCTCGAGGGGCGCGCTCGCGGCGATCTCGGACGGACGAGGTCCGACTTCGACCGTCAAGGTGCCACGCACGTCGCGCCAGCCGCGTACGGCGTCGTGCCAGCGGGCCTGCGGCCCGAGCGCGAACGTCACGCGCCGCGTCGCGCCAGGGCCGAGCGCGAGCGGTAGCCGCCGCGCAGCCCGCGCGGCGGTTCGGTCGCAGCCGCTGGGGAGGAGAGGTAGAGCGCGGCGGCGCCGCCGATCGCGAACCGGATCGGTAACGTTACGTTGCGGTCGGCGCTTCTGCTGCGTCGTAGAGTTTGAGGGCGAGCAGGCCGTGCGTGACGGCCGCACCGGCGCGTAGCGCCGCGGCGATGAATGCGGTCTCGGCAATCTCCTCGCGCGTCGCGCCCGCCGCCTTCGCGGCGGCCGTGTGCACGTCCAAGCAGTACGGGCACTGCGTCGTGAACGCGACGGCGAGCGCCATCAGCTCGCGGTATTTCTGCGGCACGACGCCGTCCGTCCGGCCGACGAGCGCGTCGAACTTTGCGAACGCACCGAACTCCTTGGGTGCGAGCGTGCCGAGGTCGGGCAGGTAGTCGAGATCCGCGTGTTCGTGATATGCCATGCGCGGCGCTATCCGCTCGAACTCGCGGAATCCTGGCGGCGCGAGCGGAAGATCCCGCGTCATGCCGCCGCAGCTCGAGACCGAACGCCTCATCCTTCGCGGCTATCGCGCGAGCGATCTCGACGCGTGGGCGGCGATGTGTGCGGATCCTGCGGTCATGGAGTTTCTCTCACCCGTGCAGACCCGCGGGCGCTCGAAAGAGATCGCGGAGCGCTTGCAGACGTCGCTCGATCGCAACGGCTACGGCTGGTGGGTCGTCGAGATCAAGGGTGGCGCGCCATTCGCCGGCTACGTCGCGCTGCAGAACATTCCGTTCGAGACGACGATCGATCCGCCGTTCGAGGTCGGCTGGCGTTTCGCGCGCGAGCATTGGGGCCGCGGCTACGCGAGTGAGGGCGGCGCGCGGCTGCTGCGCTTCGCCTTCGACGAGCTCGACCGCCCCGAAGTCGTCGCGATGACCGCCGCGATCAACGTCCGCTCGCAGGCCGTCATGCGGCGGCTAAGTATGACGCACGATCCCGCCGAGAACTTCGAGAACCCGCGCATCGCTGTCGGCAATCGCTTACGGCCGCACGTCCTGTACCGGAAGCGCCGCGGATGATGTTGCCCGAGGAGGCTGCTGGGGGACCCGGCTTCGGCGGCGGTGCGCCGCCGCGCTCGGACGTTCGCGCGGGCGACCGGCCCGCGGGCGCGAGCTGGGCGACGGGCTCGGCCGCGCTCGGCCGGTCGGGCGCCGCGGCCACGGCCCATCCGCTCGCGACGCAGACGGCGATCGGCGTGCTGCGCGCGGGCGGCTCCGCCGTCGACGCCGCGATTGCCGCCAACGCCGTGCTCGGGTTCGTCGAGCCGGTGAGCTGCGGCATCGGCGGCGACTGCTTCGCGTTCGTGTGGGATCCGGTCGCGGGTGGCGTCGCGGCGATGGCGAGCTCGGGCCGCTCGCCCGGGACGCTCTCGCTCGAGGAGGCGCGGCGGCGTGCCGTGCGCGTCGACGGGCGTCCCGTGCTGCCGCAGCTCGGTGCGGTCACCGTGAGCGTGCCGGGCGCGGTCGCCGGCTGGGCGGCGCTGCACGAGCGCTATGGCCGGCTGCCGTGGGCCGATCTCTTCTCCGCGGCGATCGCGTACGCCGACGCCGGAACGCCCGTGCCGCAGGTGATCGGGGCCTATCTCGAGCGCAACGTCGCGGCGTTTCTCGAATCCGGCGCGGGAGTCGAGGAAACCGCGAACCTGCTTCGTACCTACGCCCCCGCCGGTCGCGCGCCGCGCGAGAACGAGATCTTTTCCAATCCCGATCTCGCGCGGACGTATCGCACGCTCGCCGAAGGCGGCGCGCGGGCGTTCTACGACGGCCCGATCGCCGAGACAATCGCGGCCTATTCCGCGCGCATCGGCGGCTGGCTCACGCGCGCGGACCTGCGGCGGCACGCGGCGGAGTTCATCGAGCCGTTGCGCACGACGTACCGCGGCATCGACGTCTACGCGATGGCCGCGAACACGCAGGGGCTCGCGACGCTTCAGATCTTAAATATCCTCGAGCAGTTCGATCTCCGCGCCGCGGGCTTTCAGTCGTCGGCGAGCCTCCATCTGCAGATCGAGGCGAAACGGCTCGCGTACGAGGACCGCGCGCGCTACTATGCCGATCCGCACGCCACGGAGGTTCCCGTCGCGTGGCTCGCGAGCAAGGCGTACGCGCGCGAACGCGCGCGGCTCGTACGGCCGGACGCGATCCTGGTGCCCGCGCGACCGGGCGAGGCCCCGAGCCGCGGCGACACGACGTATCTGTGCGCGGCCGACGCGAGCGGCATGATGGTTTCGCTCATCCAGTCGAACTTCCGCGGCATGGGCTCGGGGCTCGTGCCGGACGGCCTCGGCTTCATGCTGCAGAACCGCGGCAAGCTGTTCTCGCTCGAGCCCGGGCATCCGAACCTCTACGCGCCGGGGAAGCGGCCGTTCCAAACGATCGTGCCGGGCTTCGCCGCTCGCGACGGGCGGCCGTGGCTCGCGTTCGGCGTGATGGGCGGCGACATGCAGCCGCAGGGCCAAGCGCAGATCATCGTCGACCGCGTCGACTACGGCCTCGACGTGCAAGCCGCGGGCGACAGCCCGCGCTGGCATCACCAGGGCTCGTCGCAGTCGATGGGCGAGGATCCGCCGGGCCTCGGCTCGCGCGGGCTCCTGCGCCTCGAGAGCGGCGTACCGCACGCGACGCGCGAGGCGCTCGCCGCGCTCGGCTGGCCGATCGGCCCGAGCGACGGCGGGTTCGGGCGCTACGCCTGCATCGAATCGCTCTTCTCGACGTATGCGGGGAAGTCGGACCCGTTCTACGCGGCGGCTGCCGACATGCGCGCCGACGGCGTCGCCCTCGCGTACTGATTCAGTACCATACGTTGAAGATGAGCCGCTCGTGCGGCTCCGGCTTCGCGCGATTCCGCGCGTCAGGCGTGGACGAACACGATGGCGTTGTCCGCACCGGACGGCGTCAGGAGCAGCTTGCCGTCGCTCACCTTGTAGGTGTAGTCGAGCGTGCGCGAGCCCTCGATGATCGTGAGCTTCTCGTCCGAGCCGAGCGTGTACGAGTCGTGCTCCTCCTTGAGCTTGGACGGCGTGTCGATGACCTTCGCGAGCGCGCCCCCGGCGGCGACGTACGAGGCGTCGAGCTTGCCGTCGGCCGTGAACGTCAGCCGCACGAACTGCGGCAGGTTCGCCTTGGGCGCCGGCGTGTCGCCGCCCAGCTTCCAGCTCCCGACGATCGGCGAGGTCGCGTTCTTCGCGTCTGAGCCGGCCTTCGAAGCGGCCTGCTCCGCGGAGCTGCAGCCCACGAGCGTCGCGAGGACGACAAGGGCACCGAGGGAGGCTGAGAATCGCATCACGCCGAGCTTCGCCGCTCGCCGGCCGACCACCGCGTCCACGAGGCTGACCGACTGGCGGGCGGAGTTCGACCGGCGCGTGCGAAGCGCCGCGCATGGATTTGCTGCGTCGTACCGTCCTCGTAGCTCTCGTCGCGTGCGCGTGTCTCGCGACCGCGTCGCTCGCGAACGCCGAGGAGACCGGTGCCGCACGCGGCCCCAAGGATGCGACGACGCCAGTCCTGCCGGGGCTCAAGTTCCGCGCGCTCGGGCCAACCGCGTCCGGCGGCCGGATTACGGCCGTCGGCGGGACCGATGCCGATCCGCTGCGCTACTACGCGGGCGCCGCGGACGGCGGCGTGTGGAAGACGAGCGACGACGGCATCGCGTGGAAGCCGGTGCTCGACGTCGGTGCCATCGGCGCGCTCGAGGTTGCGCCGAGCGATCCGGACGTCGTCTGGGTCGGCGCCGGCGAGGCGAATCCGCGCAACGACGTCATGGGCGGCGACGGCGCCTACGTCACGCGCGACGGCGGAACGCACTGGACGCACGCGGGGCTCGCGGGGACTTCGAACATCGCGCGCATCGCGATCGATCCGCACGATCCGCAGCGCGTGCTGATCGGAGCGCTCGGCGATCCATTCCGCGATAGTGCCGAGCGCGGCGTCTTCCGCACGACGGACGGCGGGCGCACGTGGCACAAGACGCTGTACCTCGGGCTCTCGAGCGGCGTCTCGGACCTCGTCGCCGATCCGCGCGACGGCCGGACCGTCTTTGCCGGCATGTGGCAGGCGCGCCGCGAGCCGTGGACGCTGACGAGCGGCGGCCCGCGGGGCGGCCTGTACCGGTCGCGCGACGGCGGCGAGACGTGGACGAAGCTCACGAACGGCCTGCCGAGCGGGCTGACCGGCCGCATCGGCATCGCGATTGCGGCGAACGATCCGCAACGCGTCTACGCCGTCATCCAGTCGAAGGCGGGGCTGCTCTGGCGTTCCGACGACGGCGGCGACTCGTGGCGCATGACATCGCGCGATACGCTGATCGACAACCGGCCGTTCTATTTCAGCCGCATCGCCGTCGACCCGGCCGACCGCGACCGTGTCGTCGCGCTGTCGGTGCGGCTTTCGGAGAGTCGCGACGGTGGCGCGACGTTCGCGAAGATCGCGCCCGTCGCGCACTGGGATCATCACGCGCTTTGGTGGTCGCACGACGGCCGGCGCATCGTCGAGGGCAATGACGGCGGCGTGATGCGCTCGCTCGACGGCGGCAAGACGTGGGCGCGTGACTACAACCTCGACGTCGGTCAGATCTATCACGTCGGCTACGATCTCCGCACGCCGTACGACGTGTGCGCGGGGCTGCAGGACAACGACTCGTGGTGCGCGCCGTCGAATGCGAACAACGGCATCGGCGTGCTCGCGCGCGATTGGCTCGACGTCCAGGGCGGAGACGGGATGTGGACGTGGCCAGATCCCGCCAATCCCGATCTCACCTGGGGCAGCACGACGGGCTCGCTCACCGGCCAGCTCGCGATCTACGACGCGCGCAGCCGTGAGCTCGTCGACGTCACGCCATATCCGAACGAGATCTGGGGCGCCGACGGAATCGCTTCGGCACCGTACCGTTTCAACTGGAGCTCGCCGCTCGCGTTCGATCCGTTCGATTCGCACGTCGCGTACTACGGTGGGAACGTCGTCTTTCGCACCGCCGACCGCGGCCGGACGTGGACGACGATCAGTCCCGATCTCACGCGTGACGACAAGGCGCACCAGCAAATCTCCGGCGGTCCGATCGACGCCGACATGTCGGGTGCCGAGAACTCCGACACGATCCTCGAGATCGCGCCCTCGCCGCTCGCGCGCGGAACGATCTGGGTCGGGACCGACGACGGGCGCGTGGGGCTCACGCGCGACGGCGGCGCGACGTGGCGCAACGTGACGCCGCCCGGCGCGCTGCCGTGGGGCCGCTACGTGACGATCGAGCCGAGCCACGCCGCGGCCGGAACGGCATACGCCGTGCTCGATCGGCATCTGCTCGGCGACCGGACGCCGTATCTGTTCGCGACGACCGACTTCGGCGCGTCGTGGCGCTCGCTCGCGGCCGGGCTGCCGAAGGACGAATCGGTCCGAACCGTACGCGAGGATCCGCACGCGCCCGAGCTGCTCTTCGCCGGCACGGAGCGTGGGCTCGAAGTCTCGTTCGATCGCGGCGCCGCGTGGCAGCCGCTGCGCGCGAACCTGCCGCCGAGCGCGGTGTTCGATCTGCGGATCCAGCCCGTCGCGGACGATCTGCTCGTCGCGACGCACGGCCGCAGCCTGTGGATCCTCGACGATCTGAAGCCGCTCGAGCAGTATCGCGCGGCGCGCGCGGCCGGCACGTACGCCTTCTCGCCGCAGCCGGCCTACGAATACCTGCAGCTGCCGACGGTCGAGACGGGCGACGACGGTCACCAGCCCGCGAACGTCTTCGTCGCGGACGATCCGAAGCCGGCACTGCTCTCGTTCTACCAGCCGGCAGTTGCGGCGTCGCCGCCGACGATCGACATCGTCGACGGCGCCGGCCGCGTGGTGCGCCATCTGCGCGGAACGCATCTCGTCGATGGCGAGCAGAAGCCGTATGTCACGAACGACGCCGGTTTCAACCGCGTCGGCTGGGACCTCACCGAGGATCCGCCCGTCGTGTGGAAGACCGCGCCGCACTGGAATTCGCCGGAGAGCGGGCCGCAGGTGCTGCCCGGGACGTACGTCGTTCGCTACCGGCTCGGCGCGGCGGCGATCGAGCGGCCGCTCGTCGTGCGGCCCGATCCGCGCGCGGCGTGGACGCCGGCGCAGCTCGCCGAGCGTCACGCGTTCCTCATGGGTCTTGGCGATGACGTTTCGCGGCTCGACGTCGCGCTCAACGCGCTCGACGCGCTGCGTGCCGCGACGCACGACGACGATGCGCTTCGCGCGCGAGCGGCTGCTGTGAGCTACGGCCTCTCGCGCGATCCGCGTGCAGAAGAAGACGGACTGCTGCACGGCGACGGCCCGCGCGAGCAGGTGCTATTCCTCGCATCGCTGCTGTCGACGTCGCAGCAGCCGCCGACGCAGCGGCATCGCATGCAGGCGGCGGTCGTCACGTCGCACGTCGACGCGGCGCTCGCGCGGTATCGTGCGTTCGCCGCGACGCTGCCGGCCGGCATGCTGCCCGCCAGCGAGGCGCCATCCCCGGCGCCGTAACGTCGTCAGCGCGCGCACTCGTACCGATGACTATTGCTGCCCTACGAGCGCTCCGCTTCGGCGTCGATCCGCGCGAGTTCCGGATCGATCGCATCGGGGCGACCGTAGCTCAGGAGCTTTATGCGAACGCGCTCGACCTCGGCATCATCGAGGATCACCGGCTCGCCGATTTGCGACGCGCACACGTACTGCCGCGCGACGGTCTCCAGATCGAACGTGCGCTTGAGCGTCTGATCGAGCGTTGATCCCAGGACGAGCATTCCGTGGTTCGCGAGCAGGCATGCGTTGCGGTCGGCGAGCGCGACGATCGCGTTCTCGGCGAGCTCCTGCGTGCCGTACGTCGCATACGCCGCACATCGTACCGTCGGGCCGCCGCCCGCCACGATGTAATAGTGCACGGCCGGCAGATCGCGGCGCAGACATGCGATCGCCGTCGAGTAGATCGCGTGCGTGTGAACGACGACGTCGACGTCAGGCCTGGCCGCGAGGATCGCACGATGCAGCCGCCACTCGGTCGTCGGCGGAAGCGGCCCACGATAGCGGCCGTCGAGGTCCATTGCGACGATCTGCTCCGGCCGCATCGAGTCGTAGGGCACGCCGCTCGGCGTGATGAGGAATCCGTCGCCCGAGCGCACGCTAACGTTGCCAGCGGTACCCTGATTGATCTCGAGCTCGATCATCCGCAGGCACGTGCGGATGATCGCTCGGCGAAGCTCGACGGCGTCGCGAGGATCGGACGTCGTGTCGGCCATACGAGTATCTCCTAGCGTTCGGCGGGAATCGATTTGAAGCGCTTGATCGCCGAAAAGAGTGCGGCGTTCGCCGGATAGATCTCGCCGTGCATCGCCATGAGCTCGCGATATCGCGGGACGCGCGCCGCATCGGGCTCGATCGTTTCGGTTCGGCCCGTCATCGCCGCTGCGGCGGCGCGAACGTCGCCGAACCAGCCGGCGCCGAACGCTGCCAAGATGCCGGCACCGAGCGCCGTCGCCTCGATCGTCTCGCAGACGCGCACCGGTCGATCCGTCGCGTCGGCGACCATCTGCACCCAGAAGCGGCTGTTCGCACCGCCGCCGATGGCGACGAACTCGTCGATCGGAATGCCGATCGCCGCGATCGCCGCCGCGGCGCGCGCGCTTTCCAGCGTCAATCCCTCGACGATCGCACGGTACAGATGGTATTTCGTATGCGCCGGGCTGAGTCCGACGAAGCAGCCGCGCGCGTCGGGATCCCAATACGGATTGGAGCAGCCGGAGAAATACGGCAACGCGAGCAGTCCCTGCGATCCGATCGGTAACCGCTCGGCACCGAGCTCGAGGTCCGCAAAGAGCTCGCCGAGCGGCAGCCCGCCGCCGAACGTCCCCGTAAACCAATTGATCAGGAACGCGCCGCTGCGCTGCAGGGTCTCGAGGATGTAGCCTTCGCCGCTGGCGGACGTCAGCGTTCGCCATTCGCGCGCGTACTCGTACGTCGCCGACCACACCCCCGAGACGAGTGCGGTCCCGAGATTGATGTAGGCGCGACCGGGTGAGACGCAATTCGTCCCGAGCCCCGCGCACTGGCCGTCGCCGCCGCCCGCCACGACGGCCGTGCCGCTCGCAAGTCCGGTAAACAAGGCCGCGCCCGGGTCGACGCCGCCGATCGTCGTGCCCGGCGAGACCGTTGTCGGGAAGCGATCCGCGGTGAGCCGCAGCTCCTTGAGCACGACATCCGACCAGCGCATCGCGACCATGTCGAAAACGCCGAACGGGTCGGCGCTCGCCCAGCTCGTCGCGAGCGTGCCGGTGAGCCGGAACCCGAGATACGCGTGCACATCGCAGAAGATCGCTGTGCGCTCGTACGTCTCGGGCTCGTGGTCGCGCAGCCACGCGATACGGCCGAGGGCCGGCGTGAGGTCGAGCGGCTTCCCGGTGATCCGGTGGATCCGGTCGCCGCCGAGCGCGGCGTCGAGCAGCGGCAACTCCTCGAGCGGCCGTTCGTCGAGCCAGAGCAACGCCGGCCGCAGCGGCTGCATGTCGGCGTCGAGGCAGACCATCGTCTCGCGCTGATTCGCGATGGCGATCGCCGCGACGCGCGACGCATCGACGGTGCGCCAGATCCCGGCGAGCGCGTCGCGCAGCGACGTCCACCAGTCCGACGCATCCTGTTCGTACCAGCCGGGTGCGGGCGAGCGCATCTCGATCGGTGCGCTGCCGGCGGCGATCGCCCGGCCGACGCGGTCCCACGCGATCGCCTTCGTGCTCTGCGTCGAGCTGTCGATCCCGATCACGAGATCTCGCTCGCTCATGCCGGAGTCGGCTTCGTTCTCGCGCGCTCGATCGCGCGGACCACTTCGAGGAAGCCGTCGCCGCCGGCGGCCGTCGTGATGAAGCGCGGCAGGTGCGCGATGCGATGCGCAAATGCGCGCACGCTCCCGACGCCGCAGGCGTTCTGAAAAAAAGCGAACATCGGCTCGTCGTTGGGACTGTCGCCGACGAAGACGAAACGCGCGTTCTCGCGCTCGAGGTCGCAGTCGAGCACGTCGGCCGCGAAACGTCGTGCCATCGTGAGCTTGTCGTACGAGCCGAACCAGGCGTTCACGTGAATCGACGAGACCTTCGCCGTCGCGCCGGCGGACTCGAACGCGGCCACGATCTCGTCGATCGCCTCGCTTTCGAGCGGCGGCACGTCCTCCGCGAAGTCGACGGCGACATCGGCTTCGCGATAGCGCTGATCCGCGGCGAGCGCCGTTCCCGCCACGTTGCGCACGATCTCGCCTGCGAGTTCTTCGAGCCGGAGCCGCTGCGTCGCGCGCGTCGCGGCGTCGGCGGCGAACGTTCGGAGCATCCGTCGCCGCGTGCGATCGTAACGAAAGGCGAATGCGCCGTTCTCGCCGATCACCCCGTCGACCGGCCAGAAGCGGGCGATCATATCGCACCACCCCGCGGGCCGCCCGGTGACGGGAACGACCGCGAGGCCGAGCCGTTGCAGCCGCTCGAGCGACGCGTAGACGTCGGCCGCTAGCGAGCCGTCGGTCGTCAGTGTGTCGTCGATGTCTGTGAACACGCCAATGAGGTCGGCGGGCAAGTCAGCGGCGAGCATTTCGATCGGCAGCATCAGTGCTCGCGCGACGCCAGCTCGTCGAGCTCGCCCGCGTCGGCGAGGAGATCGAGGACGGAATAGCGATTGCGCATCTCCCGCGCGTGCAGCACCGCCTCGCGATAGAACTGCGGCTCGAGGCCGAGCTCCTCGCCCGTCGTTTCGCCGCCCGCGCTCGCGAGCGCATCGTGCATCGTCGCCACCGGGAGCATCATCGGCCGCACTTCCCGCTGCAGGTCCGGCCACATCGCGACGAGCTTGTCGTTCAGCGCGCTCGCGCCGGCGTCGTCGAGCGCTTTTCGCGACCATTCGGTGATGCAGCGGTCGGCATGCTCGGCGCCGATCCGCGTCGCGATCTCGGCGCGTTCGATGCGCGTCGCGGCGACGGTCGGGGGCGCGTCGCGGTCGAAGAGTGAGTGCTGAAGCCGTGCCATCGTGAGCGAGGCGACGCCGACCTGCTGGCCGTGCGTCGTCCCGGGATGTCGCGTTCCGGCGAACGAGTCGACGTAGTGCGAGATCTGATGCTCGCCCATCGAGCCCGGGTGCGACGCGCCGACCGACGAGACGCCGAAACCGCAGAGGATTAGCATGCGGTGCAGATAGGCGACGGCGACGGGATCGCCCGCCGGTAAGCCGGGCGCGTGCTCGAGCATCTTCGGCTCGTCGGCGGCTTGGAGGCGGAACGGCAGCGACGCGTACTCGGTCGCGAAGAGCCGGTGCGAGAGCCACCAATCGATCTGCGCCGTCGAGCGGCAGAGCGAGTCGCCGAGTCCGGCCGACTTGAGACGCGTCGGCGCCGACGCATTGACGCCAAGGTCAATGAAGACGCCGGCCGGCGCGTGCGCGGCGAACGTCGTCTTGAACCCAGAGTCGAGCGTGATCGAGGCGGTCGTCGACGTGTAACCGTTCATCGACGGTGCCGTCGCAAACACGCAGTACGGCTTGCCGTCCTCGAACGTGGCGTACTTGCAGAGGTCGTTGATCGTGCCGGAGCCGACCGCGACAACGGCGTCCGCGCCCGCCGTTCTCTCGTGAACGCTCGCGACGGTGAACATATCGGCATGGGGCCGGTCCAGGACGACCGAGACGATGCGGAACTGCTTCCCGAGCGCCGCCTCGACGCGCCGGCCCATCACCTCATGAGTCGTCTCGTCCGAGACGACGGCGAGCGTGCCGCCGAAGCCGAGCGAAGCGACGAGCTCGCACTCGCGGTCGACGAGCGTTTCCGTGATGACGATCGAACGGTACGGTACCGTTTCATTGCGACCGGTCTCGGGATCGATCCAGTGACCCCCAACGATGTCGTCGATGAACGAGGTCCAGGACCGCTCGGCCGACGCACGCGGTGTCATTTGACAGCAGCCGTTCGTTTTTGTGGAACCGGTGCCTTCCGTCGCGGCGCGCCGTCGGCGACGGCGTGGCCGTCGCGCATGAGGGCGCGGGCGCTCTTCTCGTCGGTGACCAGGGTCGTGACGTAGCCGCCGACGAGCGCGGCGCGCAGCACTTCGATCTTGCGCGGACCGCCGGCAACGCAGAGCCGTTCGGGAATCCGTCGCAGATCGGCAAGGTCGATGCCGATCAGCCGCGTGTCGAGGTCGCCTTCGACCGGGGCGCCCGCGGCATCGATGAAACGAGCGGCGATGACGCCCACCGCGGAGCTGCGCGCGTACGCAGCGATCTCCTTCGGACTCACGAGGCCAGTATGGAGGATCGTGCTCCCGGCATCGATCCCGGCAACGCTGAAGACGACGCGCGTGCACGCGTGTATCAGCTGCAGCTGCTCGACGATCGCGGGCTCGCGCAGCAGGAGTTCGCGCACGTGCGGACTCGAGATCAGCGCGGGCGCGTGCAGATTCACGCAGCGGGCGCCGATGCGGCTGGCGATATTCGACGTGCACAGCTCGGGTGAGAGCTCGTAGGTCGCGAGCATGCTGCCGACGATCTGCACGACCGAGACATCCGAAACCGCCGACAGCTCGGGAATCGTCTGCGAGAGGGCGAGGACCGTCCGGCCCCACGCGACGCCGACGACGTCGCCCGGCCGCAGCATCGCGCTGAGCACGCGGCCGCCGGCGGAGCCGATGCGCCAGGAAGGATCTGTCCGGCCGTTGTCGTCCGGTATCACGAGGCAGCCGGCGAGACCGTAACGCTCTTTGAGGCGATATGCCAGATCGATCGGAGCGTCGCTCTCGGGGGAGAGAACCACGCGAACGATGCCGCGATCGCGCGCTTCTTGCAGATAGTTGACGATCGAGGCGCGCGAGACGCCGACGATCTCAGCGACGTCGACCTGGTTGAGGCCGTCGTGATAGTACAGCCAAGCTGCGGCCATCACGACGTCGAGGCCGAGTTCGACGGGGCGCTTCGAGGATCTGCGTGGACCTCGGGGTTTTGGCACGCTGGGAACCTCCTGTCGCCGGTCGACGGCCCCGAGTCAGTACGCCTGGCGCGTCGGCGTGATGCACAGCTCCTGGATGAGCACGCTCTGCGGCAGCTGATAGGCGAAGAGCATCGAGTCGGCAACGTGATTCGCGGAGATGCCTCCGCCGATCGCGACCTTATTGGCGCGATACGCGGCGAGCGTCGTTGGATCGGTCACGTGATCGAGCACCTCGGTCTCCACCACCCCGGGAGAGATGACGATGACGCGCACGTCGTGCGGCGCGAGCTGCGCGCGCACGCTCTCGGAGACGGCGTGCACGAAGAATTTCGTGCCGCAGTAGACCGTGTGATCGGGATAGACCTTGCGGCCGGCGATCGAGCTCATGTTGAAGATCGTGCCTCGACGGCGCTCGACCATGCCGTTCATCGTCGCGTGCAGGACGTTCATGACGCCGACCGCGTTGATCGCGATCATCGCCTCCCACTCGTCCGGACCCTGCTCGAGCACGTTCGCAAGATGGGCGACGCCGGCGTTATTGACGACGCAGTCAAGGGGTCCGTACCGCTCCTCTGCCTCCGCGACCGCCGCGGCGAGGGCGGCCCGGTCGCGCACGTCGACGCTGCGGCAGATCGCATCGGGCAGGCCGAGGCGTTCCATGCGGTCGAGTCTGCGAGCGAGCAGGAGCAGCGGATGTCCCGCCGCCGAGAACGCGCGTGCCGCGGCCTCGCCGATTCCTGAGCTGGCGCCGGTGATGAGAACGAGCGGTTTCGACATGTGCGCTCCTCCGAGGCGGCGTGCCAGCAAGCCTGGTACTTTTCTCGCTCGACCCTTCGCGTCGGCGAAGGATCTCGTCGTGACGTTTGCCAAGGGTAAGCGACAGTTACCAACCGATCTCCTTCGCTCGGGCGCGGGCGGCCGGTACGTCCAGACGGTGCGCGTGCGTCCCGCCGAGGAGAATGAGCGATGATCCGAAGCCTGTCTCGGCGCGTCGGCGCCGGTCTGCTGCTCGGCGCGTTTGCCGCCGGATGTTCGATCCTGGGCGTAGTTCGAGCGCCGGCCGGAGCCGCGCCGAGCGATGAGGGCAGCGATGCCGCGATCGCGGATTCGCTCAAAGGTTTAGCGAAGCAAGGCGAGTTTAGCGGCGTCACGTTGCGCTTCGCGACGCGGCATTTGCCGCCGATGGATTTCGTCGTGAAGAACGTTCCGGCGTTCGAGCAGTACACCGGCGCGCACGTCGCGGTAACGGAGTACGGCGAGAACGAGCTGCGGGACAAGATCGTCGCCGACGCGAGCAATCATGCGGGGCAGTTCGACTTGTACAACCTCGACGGCAACTACACGCCGCTCTTCGCCTCGAATAAGTGGGTGCAGCCGCTCGGATCGCTGCCGGCATCGTACGATGCCGCTGACATCCTGCCATTCGCGCGCGGGCTGTACACCTACAACGGCAAGCTCTACGGTGCGCCGATCTACCTCGAGACGACGATCCTCTACTATCGCAAGGACCTCTTCGCAGCGGCCGGAATCGCCTCGCCGCCGAAGACCATGGACGAGTTCGCCGCCGACGCCGCGAAGCTCACAACTCCGCCGCGGACGTACGGCCTCGCGCTGCGCGGCCTGCGCGGCGAGGGCATGAACGTCTATATCTGGACGGAGTGGCTCCATTCGTACGGCGGATCGTACTTCAAGGGCGACCGCCTCGTGCCGAACTTCGACTCGGCCGCGGCTGCGAGCGGCACGGCGCACTACGCGACGCTCATTCAGAAGTACGGTCCTCCGAACAGCGCGACGTGGGGGTGGCCGGAGGTGCTCTCGGCGTTCGCAGCCGGCCGGATCGGCATGACCGTCGAGTCGACCGCGTTCTATCCGACGTTCGAGGACCCCAAGCAGTCCAGCGTCGTTGGCAAGGTCGGCTTTGCGCCGGTTCCGGCTGGACCGTCTGGACGGTGGCCGGCTAATTATACAACCGGAATCGCGATCGCTTCGACGGTCACCAATCCGAAGCAGCTGGCGGCGGCCAAGGCGTTCCTCGCGTTCGGCACCTCGAAGCAGATGGAAGCCGGCGGACTCGCGCAGCAGTCGATCAGCAACGTGGCGCGAACGTCGCTGCTGAATTCGGCGCTGTACAAGCAAGATCACGAACGTGAATCCCGCCTACGCCGATGCGGTCGCACGCGATTACAAGCTCACGAGCGTCGGATATCGCCCGCTGATCCCCCAGTGGAAAGCGATGGGCGACGATATCGGGACGGCGATCGAGAGCGTCTTCGCCAAGCAGACGTCAGCGGAAGCCGCGCTCAAGAACGCGACGGACGAGGTCACGCAGTTGCTCAAAGCGCAGCGCGTCTATGGCGCGCCGTACGTGCAGAAGAAGGGCGACGTTGGCGCGATCGCGAGCGGCACGCACAACGGGTGAGGGCTGCTCGTCCGGGCCGACGGCGCGTCGACGAGCGCCGCTGGTGGATCCCGATGCCGGGATTCATCGTGCTGGCGCTCGCGACGCTGCCGCCGTTCCTCTTCGGGGTATACCTGTCGTTTTACAACTTCGACAATCAGGCCGCGGTACCGACGCGCTTCGTCTGGCTCGCGAATTACGCGCAGATCCTGACGAGTTCACGCAGCCTCCATGCATTCGGTGAGACACTCGTCATCTCGTTCGAGAGCACCGTCCTCGCCGTTGCGCTCGGCTTGTGGGTCGCGCTGTCGATTCGGCGCTACGCGCCACGGCTCGACACATGGCTGCTCATCCTGTTCCTGCTGCCGATGATCATCTCTCCGGTCGTCGCAGCGCTCAACTTCTCGCTCATGCTCAATCCGCTTTACGGGCCGATCGATCAGGTGCTCTACCCGCTTCTGCACACCGTCGTCGCTTGGACGGACACGCCGTTCCTTGCGACCGAAGTGATCGTCGCCGTCCAGGTCTGGCAGTGGACGCCGTTCGCCATCTTGCTCTTCTACTCTGGACTCCGCTCGCTGCCCGTTGAGGTGCTCGAAGCGGCCGCGATCGACGGCGCTGGCCGGTTCGCGATGCTGTGGTTCGTCACGCTGCCGCTGCTGCGCAGCATCGTCGTCGTGACGGTGCTCTTCGAGTTCCTGCTCGCGTCGATGCAGTTCACCCCGACCGAGCTACTAACGAGCGGCGGACCCGGCAGCGCGACCGAATCGATCGCGCTCTATATCTATCGCGTCGGTATCGCCGAGACGGGCTCGGTCTCACTCGCCGCTGCGGCGGGCGTGATCGCGCTCGCGGTGACGGTCGTCATCGCCACGATCTGGGTGCGAACGTCGCGCGCACAAGATCTCTACGGCATCGAGCGTGGAGCACGCACCGAGGCGCAACTCGAAGGATGAGCGGTCGCAAGCGACTCGATATGCTCGCCGGCCGGACGATCCTCGGCATCGTCCTGTTGGGCTGGCTTTTTCCGGTCTACTGGCTCGTGCTGACGGCGGTAAAGGAGAAGGTCGACATCGAGTCGCCCAATCCGGTTTGGCTCGTACGTCCTGTCGCCGACAACTTCCAATGGCTGCAGGCGAACTTCTCATTCGATCCGCTCTTCCACAGTCTCGTCGCGGTCTCGGTCTCCGTCGCGGTTGCGGTGCTGCTCGGCGCACCGATGGCCTATGCTCTCGCGAGGTTTCCCTTCAAGCGGCGCGACGACGTCGAGTTCTGGGTGATCAGCACGCGCATGCTGCCGCCGGAGGCGCTGATCATCCCGTATTACGCCCTCGCGATCCGTCTGCACTTCATCGGGACGATCGGCGGCTTGACGCTGATCTATACGGCCGTCAACTTGCCCGTCGTCGTCTGGATCCTGCTCGCGTTCTACCGCATGATGCCGGCGTCGACCGAGGAGGCGGCGCGGATCGACGGCTGCTCGCTGTGGTCCGCGTATTGGAGGGTCGTGTTGCCGATGAGCGCGTCGAGCGTCGTCGCCGCCGCGCTCATCATCTGGATCATGACGTGGAACGAATTCTTCTTCGCATTCGTGCTGACGTCGTCGAGTACGACGCTCCCGGTCGAGGTAGCCTCGTTCTTGGCCAACGGCTTCAATCCGCAGTACGGTCCGATGGCAGCTGCCGGCGTGCTGCTGACGCTGCCGCCACTCGCGATTGCCGTGCTCGGGCGGCGCTATCTCATCAAAGGCGTACAGGGTCTCGCCGGCGGCGATGCGCTCTGAGCCGTTTCGCTCGCGGTGATGCGAAGGAAATTATATGACGTTAGCCAACGAATGGTGGCTAAAATCAGAGCTACAGCCGAGGATGATGGGTTGGTCCCCGACGTTGTTTCGATCCGGCGCTCGAAGCGGTCGTCGTGAACCCCGGGACCGACTCAGGCGCTGCACGCGTCGCCATGCGTGGCATCGTCAAGCGATTCGGCGACGCGACGGTGCTCGACGGCGTCGATCTCGATCTGCGCGCGGGCCGCGTGCTCGCGCTCGCCGGCGAGAACGGCGCCGGCAAGTCGACGCTGCTCAAAATCCTCGCCGGAATTCATCGACCCGACGCGGGCACGATCACGATCGACGGTCACCGGCGTGAATTCGCATCGCCGCGTGCGGCGCTCGACGCGGGCATCTCAATGATCCATCAGGAGCTAACGCCGCTGCGCGAGCTCCCAGTGTACGAGAACCTCTTTCTCGGCTCGGAGCTCGGACGCGCCGGCTTTATTGACGCACGCGCGATGATCCGTCGCGCACGAGAGCTACTCGCGGAGCTCGAGCTCGACGTGGATCCGCGCACGCTCGCCCGGCACCTCACGACGGCGCAGCTGCAGCTCGTCGAGATCGTGAAGGCCGTTGCCGTGCGCAGCGTCTCGATCGTGCTGATGGACGAGCCGACATCGTCGCTCAATCTCGAGGAGACGCGCCGGCTCTACGCGCTGGTCGCGCGCCTCAAGGCGCGCGGCATCGCGATCGCGTTCACCACGCACAAGATGGAAGAGCTCTACGCGATGGCCGACACGGTCAGCGTGCTGCGGGACGGCCGGCTCGTCGCGCACGAGCCGGTGGCCGCGCTCGACGAGAACCGGCTGATCCGGATGATGGTCGGCCGCGACGTCGCGTCGTTCTACGATACGTCCGAGGCGCGGGCCGCGCCGGCGCCCGCGAGCGAACCCGCGGTGCTCGCGGTGCGCGATCTCTCGCGCGCACGGGAGTTCGGGCACGTGTCGCTCGACGTCCGACGCGGGGAGATCGTCGGGCTCGCGGGGCTGCTCGGCTCGGGTCGCAGCGAGCTACTCGAGACGATCTTCGGCCTGCGCCGGTCCGACGGCGGCACGATCGCGATCGACGGCGAGGCGGTCGACCTGCGCTCGCCGCGGCGGGCGATGGCGCGCGGTATCGCGTTCGTCGGCGAGGACCGGCGGCGCAGCGGCATCGTCCCGCAACTCGGCGTCAGCGAGAACCTCACGCTGCGGGCGCTCGCGCGTTTCTCGGCGTTCGGATTCTTGCTGCCGCGGCGCGAGCGCGAGGCGGCGACGCGAGTCGCGACCGATCTCGATATTCGCGCGCGATCGCTGCAGCAGCGGCTCGGGACGCTCAGCGGCGGCAATCAGCAGAAGGCGGTCGTCGGAAAGTGGTTGCTCGCGCGACGAGCGCCCGTGCTGTATCTGCTCGTCGAGCCGACGCGCGGGATCGACGTCGGCGCGAAGGCCCAGATCTACGCGTTGCTGCGCAAGCTCGCGGCAGATGGCGCCGCGGTCGTCTTCGTCTCGGGCGAGCTGCCGGAATTGCTCAACCTGAGCGATCGCATCGTCGTGATGCGCTCGGGCGCGGTCGTCGGTGATCTTCCGCGCGAGACGTTCTCGCAGGAAGCGGTCATGGCGCTCGCCGCAGGAGCGGACGCCGCGTGAAGCGCGTCGGAGCGTTCGTCGTCAAGTACGCGATTGCGCTCGTGCTCGTCGCGTTCGCGATCATCCTCTCGATCGTCGCGCCGAACTTCCTGACGCTCGGCAACTTCCAGAACATCTTGCTGCAGGTCTCGGTCAACGGCTTGCTCGCGATCGGTGCAACGCTGACGATCCTGACCGCCGGCATCGATCTCTCCGTCGGCAGCCTCGTCGCCGTCACCGGCATCGCCGCCGCCCTCGTCGCGCAGCAGTCGGGCGTCTCGCGCTTCGGCGAGTCGCTCGTCGTCGGCAGCGCGGTGGGCCTCGCGCTCGGCGCCGTCAACGGCGCGTTCGTCGCATTCGCCCGCATCCCACCGTTCGTCGTGACGCTCGGCATGATGTCGATCGCGCGCAGCATCGCATACGTGCTGAGCCAGGGCCAGCCGATCTCGAACCTCTCGAACGCCTTTCTGGCGCTTGGTCAGGGCGCGTTCCTCGGCGTGCCGTATCCCGTCGCCATCACGGGGATCGCGTTCGTCTGCTTCGCCGTCGTCCTCACGCGCACGCGCTTCGGGCGCTACGTCTACGCGGTCGGCGGCAACGAGGAGGCGGCGACGGTGAGCGGCGTCGATACGAAGGTCGTAAAGCTTTCGGTCTACGCGCTCAGCGGCTTGCTCGCCGGCATCGCCGGCTGCGTCCTCGCGTCGCGCGCGACGGCCGGCCTGCCCAGCAACGGCCAGGGCTACGAGCTCACGGCGATCGCGGCCGCGGTTATCGGCGGCACGAGCCTCAGCGGCGGCCGCGGGACGCTCCTCGGCACGCTCGCGGGCGTGCTGATTCTCGGGATCATGAGCAACGGCCTCGATCTCCTTAACGTATCACCGTTCTACCAAGGCATGATCCAGGGCGCCATCATCATCGGTGCCGTCGCCATCGACGGCTTCGTCAATCGCAACTCGTAAAGGAGTCACCATGACCTTTCCGTTCGCTCGTCGCGGAGCCGTCGCCGTTGCCCTTACCGCGCTCGTCACGACGGTGGCCGCGCCGCCCGTCGCCGCGCAGAAGCCGATCACGGTCGGCGTCACCGTCTACGATATGTCGTCGTGGTGCTCGTGGGGCCAGCAGGGCGTCAACAGAATTGCCTCGACCAACAACGTCAACGTGCTGTGGTCGAGCGCGAACAACGACGTTCCGACGCAGATCTCGCAGATCGACAGCTTCATCGGGAAGCACGTCGACGCGATCATCATCGACCCCGTCAATTCCTCGACGCTCGATCCCGAGATCAAGAAGGCCAAGGCCGCCGGCATTCCGGTGTTCGCCGTCAATCAGTCGATCAAGAGCGACGCGCTCACCGGTTACTTCGGGCCCGACGACGTGAAGGCGGGCGCCGACGAGATGGAGTCGCTCGCGCAGCTCATGCACGGCAAGGGCAACATCGTCGTCACCGAGGGTCCGATCGGCGGATCCGGCCAGCTCGACCGGACCGCCGGCATCAATCAGACGCTAAAGAAATATCCGAACATCCATGTGCTCTCGATGCAGACCGGCAACTGGAAGCGTACCGAGGGGCTGCAGCTCATGGAGAACTGGATCGCGCGCTACGGCAATCGGATCAACGGCTTCGTCTCCGAGAACGACGACATGGCGATCGGCGGCATCACCGCGCTGCAGGCCAAGGGCATGGCCGGGAAGATTCCCGTTACCTCGATCGACGGCATCCAAGACGGACTACGGTACGTGAAGAACGGTCTGATCAACGTCACGTACCTTCAGGACGGCGCGCTCGAGATGGGCGAGGGTCTGCAACTCGTCGTGAACTACGTCAAGTCGAAGCAGCCGTTCTCCGCGCAGCTGGTCATGCCGAAGATTGATAAGTCCAACGTCAACAAGTACTACAATCAGCTCTACGTTCAGCAGTCGCAGTTCATCGCCCAGCTGCCGAAGATCGTTGACGCGGATCTCAAGTCGAAGAACTACGGCGGTCAGTAGCAACCGCTCGCCCGGCGGCGCTCTGCGCGACGAGCACCGCCATGACGTCGCGCAGGTCGGCGCGTCTGGCTCGTCGTAGTCGCCGCTGGCCCATTCGCTATGTCCTTTGAGACACCGCACCGCGCCGAAGCGCCAGTGCGCGGCGCGCACGACCGTCTTCGATCAGCCTGCAGTTTACCAGGCGAAGTGGTGCGTCCAAGATGACGCCACTCGATGTCGAGACGACGCGGGTCTGTGACAATTCTTGCGCCAGCGGGGAGTTCGGTGAGCGATAGTTGAGCGCTGTGCTCCCGCTGCTGGTTGTGATGTCGTAGCCAGGCCGGAAGCGCAAGGCGCCGTTCGTCGCTCGTGCGATAGGCCATTGCGTACGCCCACGCACGCAGTATCTTCTGACTCAAGTTTTCGGGTTTGCCGTTCCATCGTGGCGTAACCGGTGTCATCAGAGTATGGCGGGCGCCGATCTCTTGAAGCGCGGTTTGAAGGCGCTGCCGTGAAAATTTTTTCGTTGTCCGTGATGAGGCGCCCGATCTGCATGCCTCTTTAATAGTACGTTGCGGGAGAGCCGTTGCAAGAAGATGGCCGCCACCTCGGGACTTTCGTGAGCGTACACCCGCGTAGCAGTGTGCCGTCTCGCGTCGTCGACGGCGACGTAGATCGCACCGTAGCCGGGCGTTTTCGAGCGCCGTTGGCGATCGCCCTAGTGTGCTGACCGGTAAGTGAAGCGGCACTTCCGGTTTTTTCGTAGAGTGGTCCTTGCAGATTTTTTTCGAACGGGACGGTTTCGCGTTCTTGTTGTGCTCGGTAGCATAAACCGATATCTCGCGCTTGAGGTCACGAACGCTTTTGAATGTTCCGCGACGAATTCGTTTCATGGCCTTCTCGCGATCGAATTTACACCCATCGCCACCGAGCAGCTCGAGGGCGCTCAGGAAAATGTTCGCTCGCCGGCTTGGCAACAGTCGCCGGCTTCGGGTACACTTTTTTTAACAGCGTATCTCCGGTTTGGTGTTGTGGCCTCGGAGCTACGCTGTTCTTTTATGCACTACCCCCGGCGATCCGGACGGCCTCTATCTCTTCTACGAAGCCTCTTTGGAGGGTTAACGTTGTTAATGCGCGCGATCCTTGCGAGCTCCCTTTGCGTTGCGCTCGCCGGCACGTGGTTGCCGGCTCACGCGGCGCCCATGCGGCCGGACGCAACAGTCGGCGGCAATGCGTACGGCGCATTGTTGCCGATCGGCGAATACATCACGCCGCTCGTTGCTCCCGGCTCTTCGCTGCAGCAACTGAGTACCGGACTTCGTGCCGACGGAACCGCCGATGCTAACGGTGGTATCTCGACCGTGCTCAGCCCTGACGGCAAAACGCTCTTGGTACTCACGAGCGGCTACAACACGGGCTTCTCAACCACCTCCGGCACGTCGATCACCGTGCCGTATCTCAATCCGATAACCGGCATTGCAGCCACGGGCCCAAGTGCGCAAACGAACACGTTTCAGTGGGTGCTGGTGTACGACGTCAGCGGCACGGTGCCCGTGCAGAAGCAGCGCATCGCGTTGACGAGCGCTTATCAGGGAATCGCCTGGAATCCTGAAGGTACGCGCTTTTACGTATCCGGCGGTAAAGATGATCGAGTCTATATCTACAAGCCGAGCGCGCGCGGGTGGCTCCCCGACGCGCCGTTCGTGATCCTTAATCATGACTCGAACGGGACGAACACCGTGCCGTCATTCGACGCCGGCGCTCAGGTTGCGGGCGTCTCGATCAGCGCCGACGGGAAATATTTGTTTGCCGTCAACCATCAGAACAATTCCATCACGGTTGCCGACGCTCGAACACGCAAAGTGTCGGGTGAGTTTACGCTACCGGGGACAGCAACGGACAATGGACAGTTTCCGGTCTGGGCGACGCCGCACGCCGGCTCCAACGGTGCGACCGATAAGCTCTATGTGTCGAGCATTCGCGACGGACGCATCGTCGTGTTCACCTCGGCGGGCGCGCAGAAATCCATCTTCGTCGGCGGAGAACCCAATAAGTCCGTGCTCTCACGCGATGGAAGCCGCCTCTACGCGATCAACCCCGACCTCGATCAGATCGACGTCATCAACACGGTGAACGATACCTTGTTCCGCGTGATCGACATTCGCCGCCCGGGTTACCGCTATCACGGCGCGAGCCCGAATTCGCTCGCGCTTAGCGCCAACGGCGCGACGCTTTACGTCACCATCGCAGGTGAGAACGCCGTCGGCGTGATCGACGTGGCGAGCGGCACGGTGCTTGGACGCATTCCGACAGCCTGGTACCCCAGTTCAATCACGATCGGCGCCGACGGCAAGAATCTCTATATTTCGAACATGAAGGCTAATACCGGCCCCAATCCGTACAACGGCTACCTCACGTCGGCTCTGCCCCCGAACGATACCACGTTCCGCTTCGACTACGTGCTGGGCCGCGAAAAAGGCGGACTCGAGTCGCTGCCGATTCCGGATCAGTCGACGTTGGCATACCTGTCGGCGATCGTCGACGCGAACAACCGCTTCACCGCCAATCGTCAGATCAGTCCGATGATGCGATACTTGCGCACCAAGATCAAACACGTGATCTACATTCAGAAAGAGAATCGGACCTACGACGAGATACTCGGTGACTTGCCGATCGGCAACGGCGACCCGAGTCTGGCGTATTTTCCGCAACCCCTCACGCCCAACTTCCACTCGCTAGCCATGCAATTCACCGACATGGATAATTTCTACACCGCCGGCGACGTGAGCGGCGATGGTTGGAACTGGGACTACGAAGGCTACAATAACGACTACAATCACCAGGCGCAGCCGATCGGTTATGCCGGTGATGGCTTCTTCGGGAGTAACAACTTCGAAAATCTCAAAAACACCGAGGACAACGCCGGCACGAGCGACGACCGCCCCGGTCAAACCGGCGGATATCTCTGGGACAGCGCTTTACGCGCCGGCCTTTCGATCCGGCACTACGGACAATTTGGAGCCCGCAATACGGCGATCGTGCGCTATGCCGACCGCAGTCACACGGTCCAAGGTCTGCCCATATATGCTCCGCTCGTCGGTCGCAGCGACGTCTATTTCCGGCCCTGGGACGTCAGCACGCCCGACGAGTACCGCTTCGAGGAATGGAAAGACGAATTCGACGCGTACGTCAAGAACGGCAAGTTGCCCAACTTCGAGTTCATGTGCATCATGATGGACCACACGGGTGCCTTCTCGGGGAAATACGCGAACGTCGGCGGCCTCACGACTCCGGAACTCGACGCCGCCAGCAACGACCATGCGATCGGTCAGATCGTTGACGCGGTCTCACACTCACCGTATTGGGCCAGTACCGCGATCTTCATCGAGGAGGACGACTCACAAGCCGGCCCGGATCACATCGATTCGCACCGCTCGCCCGCGTACATCATCTCGCCCTATACCGCGCACAACAAAGTTGTTCACACCTTTTATACGACCGTGAACGTCGATCGCACGATGGAGGACTTATTGGGCATGGATTACCTCGGGCTTAATGACGCCAACGCTGCGTCGATGGATGACGTGTTCGCAACTCAGCCCGACTTGCAGCCCTATAACGTCCTCATCCCTGGAAATCTGTGTCAACCTCCGGTCCACACGGATCTCGTTCCGGATTGTTACAACCCGCAGATGCAATCACGGAAGACACGTGCGATTCGCACGCTGCACGACGGACGCTGGTGGGGAGTGCACACCAATCGCTTCTCCTTCCGAACCCCAGACGGAAACGATGCCGGTAAATATAACCGCCTGTTGTGGGAGGGAATCGTCGGGAAGGCTGTCGCGTATCCTGAAGATCGCACCGGAAACGATTTGACGCAAAATCGCACGGCGTTCCTTACGACCGCTCGATCCCCGCTCAACACAACGCGCTAAACAACGCTGGTTTCCGGACGTTCTTGCGGTTAACGCGAGAGCGTCTGGGGTCCCGCGTTCTTGGCAGCAACCCGTGCGATCGAAATCGATTGACGTACGCCCGCACTCCGGCGCATCGGCCCGGGGGCGTCGTCGGCACGTCGCGGTGTCGCGTACTACTGTCGAGTATGCACGGCGAAATAGCGTCAGCTTCGTCGAAGCTTGCGATATTGGGTAAACCCCACAGTTGGCTATGAGTCGCGGTCGCCAAGAATCTCAACCGACTTCATATTCTCGCAGCGTTGACCAACTTGATCATTTGCAAGAGACTACTACGACTCGCGGCAACATAGCTGCCTCACATCAGCGCAAAACGTTCACACTCGAGCGCTCGGGTGCTGATCCGAGTGCAGCCATTCGTCAAATCGAGCAAGCCGACTTCAACATTAGGCCGATCGCGAGGCTCGTTCAGACTGTCCCTATCTGCGTACGGTGAGGATCAGCCGCAGGCCGATCGGCTCGATCGAGAGCGCGTCGGTCGGTAACGGACCGTAGGTCGGAGCGCGGTTCACGTCCTGACCGACGATGCCGCGGTACGGCTGCCCGGCACCGAATTGCGTGAAGCGTCCGGCGGCGACGTTAAAGAGATTCGTCCCGACGAGCGAGAGATCGACGCCGCCCGGCAGCTCGCGGCCGACGAGCGCGTTGACGATGGTGAACGGCGGTCGTGCGAGCTCGTTGTCGTTTCCGCGCACGATCGCGTCGGCGGCGGCATGCCAACCGCGGTTTGGCATGCCGCCTGCAGCGACGCTTGCTGCTGCGGGATGCCGAGGAACTGCGCGCCGTCGACGAGCGTGCCGCCCGACGTCGGGTTCGCGAATTGCGCGTCGAGGCCGTGCGGATAGGCGACGTTGAGGCCGTAGCGAGCGGTGAGCAGCAGATGCGCGCGGGTTACGCGCTGCGCGAAGCTCGCCTCGAGCCCCTCGTAGACCGCGTTTCCGACGTTTGAGGTGTACGAGATGCACGTCGTGATCGGCGTGGCGTACGAGTTGCCGGCGCACGTGCCCGCGGCGACGGCCGCGAGCGGATAGAAGATCTCGACGGGATCGCGCAGGTTCGTGCGATAGAGCGAGACGTCGGCCGTCGCGTCGCGCGAGAGCTTGCGCGATGCGCCGAACTCGTATTCGGTCGCGCGCTCGGGGCGCTCGTCCGCGCTGCCCTGGCCGAGGAAAACCCCGTTGCCGTCGAGCTGCAACTGCGCGTAGGGGGAAGCGTACCGTTCGATCAGGAGCGGCGCACGAAAGCCTGTCCCGAGCGAGAAGTGCACGGCCGTCGCCGCGTCGGCGCTGTAGCTCGCCCCGAAGCGCCCGTCGAGGTTCGAGCCGAACGTCGAATAATGCGACTCGTAGGCCCCGGCGTCGAGCCGGAGCTTCGGCGTCGGCTCGACGCCGCCGCGGAGGAACGCGGTCGCGATGCTCTGCCCGAGTAGTGCCGACGGACCCGCAGGCGCGGCGAAGCTCAGCGATTCGTGACGAACGTAGCCGCCGAAGGCAACGTCGGACGTTGCGAACGTGCGTTGCCAGGCGAGCGAGAGATCGTCGCGGCGGTCGGCATGGTCAACATCGTAGGCGGAGCCCACGCCGCCGTCGATCGCCACCGCGTCGTCGCTCTCGGAGAGCTCCGCCGTGAGCTCGCCCGCGCCCAGCGCCGCCCGGCCACGCAGCTGGTATGCGCGAATCGTCTGCGCGAACGTCTGATCGCCCGGCCGACGAAGCCGCCGTAGTGCGTTAACCCGACGTCGGCGGCGTTGCGGTCGATGCCGTTTAGGCTCGAGCTCTGGTCGCGTGCGTCGCCGAGGACGAAGTAGCGCGCGGTCACGGCGGCGTCGCGGGAGAACGTGTACGTCAGCGTCCCGAGCGCCGTGCGCGCGCCGACGCCCGAGCCCAGGTGCGCCGCGCAGGGTGCGCAGGTCGCGTCGGTCGACGAGTAGAGCGGCACGGTCTCACTGATGAAGCCGCTCGCCTGCTGGTCGTCGAGCGCCGGCCGAGCTTGCTGAGCGTCCCCGTCGCGTTGACCCACGCCTCGGTACGCCCGAAGTTCCCGACCGAGTACGCCGCCGCCGCATGCGGGACGGCGGTCGGCCGCAGCGAGACGAGATCGATCGCGCCGCCGAACGTGTTGCTGCCGTTCCGATCGTTCGGACCTAAACCTTCGGTGACGTCGATCGCGGAGAAGGCGGCGACGTGAGCCGCGAGAGGTCCAGGTCGCCCGTGTTCCCGTCGCTCAGCAGCTGCCCGTCGAGGGCCAGGAGCGACTCCGAGGGATCGGGTCCTCGCAGCGCCGCCGCGGCGACCGCGTTCGCGCCGCCGCCGTCCGGTCGCGCGAACGTTACGCTCGGCAGCGTCGCGAGCCGTCGACGACGCGGTCGTCGCCGAGCGCGTCGAGCGACGCGCGCGAGAGCGTGACGGACGGGACCGTCCCGACGATCGTCGCGAGCCCGCCGTCGACCGTCGCGCCACCGATGCGCCGGAGCTGCGGCGAATCCAGCGGCTCGAGCGCGAACGTGACGTGGACGTCGCGGTTGCCGTTCACGGCGATCGTCAGCGGCGCGTAGCCGCGCGCGGTCGCGCAGACGCGATGCGGACCGTGCGGCTCCGTGAGGGCGAAGTCGCCGTCGGCGTCGGTCGTCGGCGCGACCGCCGCCGCGCCGTCGACGGCGATCCGGCTTCCGGCCACGGGCGCGCCCGAGGCGCTGCGCACGCTGCCGGCGATCGTGCAGCACAGCGCGACGATCATCACGGGCGGCGCTCCGTCAGTCGCCGTCCGTCGCGCAGTCCAGCGGCGGCGCGGGCGGGATCACCGTCGGTGGCTGCGTCGCGAAGAACGCGTCGATGTCGCGCATCGCGGCGGTATAGTCGGCGCCGACGCGGCGCGCGACGTCGAGGGTCGCCGCGGTCGGCGGCCCGTCGGCGCCTCTGAAGCCCAACCCCTCGAGATTCTCGCGCACTTTGCCCGGACGCTGGATCGAGTCTTCGTCGTTATGGTAATCCGCCGTCAGCGTTCCGCGTAGCGCGAGCGCTCGTGCTGCCGACGGGCCGCCGAGCTTGACGATCGCGTCGAGCCGGTTGAGTGCGGCGTCGACCGTCGAGAAGCGTTCGGTCGTCTGCGCTGCGAGCGCGAACGCCGCGGCGTGTTGCGCCGGCGTCCAGCTCGTGCGGGGATCCGCGCCGACGGTCACGGGCTGCGTGAGCGTCTTGCCGTCGAGCGACATCTCGAGCGTGTATCGCCCGGGCACCACGGTCGGGCCCGTGCGCGGGCCCTTGTACTTCTCGCGCGCGGCGCCGTTCCAGCGCACCGGACCGTCCTCGCGCAGGTCCCACGTCGTGCGATTGAGTCCGGCAAAGTTCGTGACGAATGGCTCGGGTTTCTTCTCGACGCAGTGGTCGCCCGCGATCGTCCGGACGAGCGCGTGGCGCACGTCGTACACGCGCACCGCGGGCGCGGCCGTTCCCGCCGTCTTTTGATAGAACGAGATTAGCGCGCCCGCGGGCGGATTCTTCGCGAAGTAAAGCGTGTAGGTTCCCTCGTGATCGTCGTTGCGCGAATACTCGTACGCCTCACGCGGCGCGAAGAGCATGGCGCCCGCGGCTTCGGCGGCACCGAGTCCCTGCACCGGGTGCGCGTCGTCGAAGATCATGAGCCCGTGGCCGTGCGTCGCGAGCAGCAGGTCGTCGTAGCGCGGCTGGATCTTGATGTCGTAGACGGCCGCGGTCGGCATGTTGAGGTTGAACGGCCGCCACGTTGCGCCGTCGTCGTACGAGAGCTGCAGCGAGCGTTCGAGCCCCGCGTAAACCATGCGCGGCGTCTTGAGATCGGGCCGGATCGAGCGCGCGGCTTGATCCGCGGGCAATCCCTTTGCGATCGACGTCCAATGCGCGCCGCCGTCGTGCGTGACGAACGCGTACGGCGCGCGGTCGCCGAGGAGATGCCGGTCGTACACCGCGAACGCCGTGCCGGGGACCAGCGGCGACGGCGCGACGTTTTCGAAGCGGCCGTTCGGCGGCAGCCCGGGCGGCGTGACGTTGGTCCAGTGCGCGCCACCGTCGACCGTGCGCTGCACGAGGCCGTCGTCGGTGCCGACCCAGATCTCGCCGCGTCGCAGCGGCGAGCCTTCGATGTCGAGGATCGCGTCGGTGTATTCCGCACCCGAGACGTCGTTGGCGAGCGGTCCGCCCGAGGGGCGCTGATGCGCCTTGTCGTCGCGCGTGAGATCGGGGCTGATCACGTGCCAGGTCCGGCCGCGATCGCTCGTCGCGAAGACGACGTTCCCGCCGAACCAGACGTCATGCGCGTCGAAGGGATCGAACGCGATCGGCGAGTTCCAGTTGAAGCGATACTTCGCCAGTGAAAGGTCGAACGATGCCGCCGCGAGCGACGACCACGGCGAGATCGGGCTATTGCGGCGCTGGCTGCGATCGTAGATCGTGAGATAGCCGTCCTGCGAGTCCGTCCAGACGAGGTTGGGGTCGAGCGGATCGGGGAGCGCAGAGACGCCGTCGCCGCCGACGACGCTCGTCCAATCGCGATTGGGCAGCCCGTCGGGATTGAGCCCGTCCGAGGGGCCGCAGAAGGCGCTATTATCTTGGAGTGCGCCGCAAAGCCGGTACGGCGTCCCGTCGTCGTAGCCGACGTGGTAGTTCTGACCGATCGGGACGTTCTCGAAGAACGACCAAGCCTCACCATCGACGGAGACCGCGTACCCGCCGTCCTCGCCCGCGATCATGCGCTTGGGGTCGTTCGGCGCGATCCAGAGGCTGTGATAGTCGACGTGCACGCCGTCGGCGATCGCTTCGAATTTCTTGCCGCCATCCTTGCTCTCCGAGAGCATCTCGGAGATGCCGTAGACGTGGTTCGCGTCCTTGGGATCGACCGCGACGTGGGAGAAATAGAACGGCCGCTGATCGACGAGCGTGTCCTTGGAGACGAGCTGCCATGTCGTACCGGCGTCGTCGCTGCGCCAGAGAATGCCGCTCTTGCTTTCGATGAGCGCATAGACGCGCTTCGGGTCGCTCGGCGCGACGGCGAGGCCGATGCGGCCCGTCTCGCCCGGCGGTAGACCATGCTCGGCGAGTCGTGCCCAGTTCGCACCGCCGTCGGTAGATTTGAAGAGCCCGTCCTGCGGGCCGCCGCTCGTGAAGTTCCAGGGCTGGCGGCGGAACTGCCACATGCCCGCATACATGATGTTAAAGTTCTTCGGATCGAAGGCGAGATCGCTCGCACCGGTCTGCGGCCCGAGATACAGGGTCTTCGTCCACGTCTTGCCGCCGTCGGTCGTGCGGTAGATGCCGCGGTCGACCGAATCCGCGAAGAAGTTGCCCATCGTCGCGACGACGATGCGCTTGGGATCCTTCGGGTCGATCGCGATGCGCGAAGTCGAGAGCGTGGCGTCGAGCCCCATGTCGGTCCACGTTTTGCCGCCGTCGCCCGAGCGGAAGATCCCGCCGCCGAGGATGACGTCGTTGCGCGGATTGGTCTCGCCCGTGCCGACCCAAACGACGTCGTCGTTTGTCGGATCGAGCGCGACCGCGCCGATCGAGGCGACGGGCTCCTTATCGAACACCGGCTTCCAGCTCGCGCCGCCGGTGGTGGACTTCCATACGCCGCCGCCCGCCGAGCCGAGATAGTAGAGCTTCGGGTCGCGCGCCGAGCCGACGACGCTCGTGACGCGGCCGCCCGAGATTCCCGGGCCGACGGAGCGCCAGCCGAGCTGGTTGAACGGTGCCACGGGCGCCGGCGTCGGGGAGCCGCTCGGGCTCGGAACCGGGCTTGCCGGAGGTGAGGGCGCCGCGATCGCGGGCCGTTCCTCGCTTTGTGGATAGGCCCGGCTGCCGGCAACGGCGATCGCGGCAAGGACGAAGACGAACGACGAAAGGACGCGCACAATTCGCGAGTTCCGCTGCGGCGTCTGGGCGACCCGCGCCACGCGGTTAGCGTTCGCCCTTGTTGCCATACATGAACGTCGGCAGGATTCGACGGTCGCGAAACATTTCGGCGCGCGCGAACCTACATCGGGCATGTCGATCCGAACTCGCCTCGTCACCGCCGTCGCCGGCGCGATCTCGCTCGTCGTGTGCCTGGCATCGGCGCGTACGCCGGTCGTCGCCGCGGATGACATCGCAGAGGTACGCGCGGTCGGCGCCTTCGATCGCGTCGGGAGCGACGGCGTCTTCACGGTTCACGTCACGGTCGGCGCTCGCGAGCAGAAGGTCGTCGTACGCGGCGCGCCCGACGTCGTCTCGCGAACGGTCACCGAAACGCACGACGGCACGCTCGAGATCCGGCTCCGGTCGGGCGTGCCGACGCAGAACATGAACCGGCCCATCATCGTCGACATCGACGTCCCGGCGCTGCGGCGCTTCGAGAACGCAGGCGTCGGAACGGCGACGCTCACCGGGCTCTCGGGTGAGGTCGCGCTCGTGAACTCGGGCACCGGCACGATCTCGGCGACGGGCACCGCCACGCGCGAGACGATCGACAACTCGGGCGTGGGTGCGGTCGATGCGACGAACGTCCGAGCCGGCGACGTTACCGCGACGTCGAGCGGCGTCGGGAGTATCAAGCTTCGTGCCACCGGCACGCTGACCGCGAACGTGAGCGGCATCGGGCACGTCACGTATCTCGGTGCTCCGACGCACGTTGCATCGCACGTGTCGGGTCTCGGGAGTGTGGAACCCGGCTGAGCGTAGCGGCGCGATCTCCCGAACGGGGGGTTAGCACTGCTCGCCGGAGAGCCGAAGGCTCAGCCATACCAGATCCCGCCTCGAATCCACGGGCCTGGTAACCCATCGGAATCGAACGACCTTGCCGAGCGGCGGCGTATTCTTGTGTGGACGCCTTACCTGACGACGATATTCTCGTTCACGCGGCGGTCAATCAAAGAAGCGTCGGCATGGTCCTGCGAGCACTTCGTGGATCGTCGTGAACTCGACGAGCCGCTTTCGCGTCGATGCATCGTGGATCGCGGCCGCGCGGGGGGCATAGCGTTCGATCAGTGCGTCATAGCGAATGAGGTGAGCTCCGCGATGGTTGCCACGGCGAGCCGTTCTTCTTCGGAATAGATGCGCTGCGCATGGGCAACGATGATGCCGGCTACCCAACCGGTTCGCGACCGGAGCCGTCCGTGCAAGAATGACAACGTGTCGAGTCCGCACGCGGACGAAACTGCATCGCGTTGCTCGCGAACGCGCGCGAGCAGCCACGACTCTTCGGCGCCGGAGACGTACGTGTCGCCCGGTTCGCACACGTCGGGATAGCGGTGCAATGCATCCATGCCGTCTCGGCCGAGGGCAGGTGCGAGCTCGGACACGAACGCGGTAACGCGCGCAACGTCATTGCGGCGCCCATGGAAGCGTGAGAATTGCCAATTGCCGTCGTCATCGCGGAATCGATCGTGGACGACGGCCGCATCCGGGAAACGTGCGGCGAGCATGTCGGTCGCTACGTCTAGCGCTTCGGCCTCCGACGTTGACGACCACAACTGCTTCATCGCGCGGCGCGCCCAGGCGAACGCCTCGATTGCATCGCCGGCTTGCACGCCGAATACGGACGGTAGTCCGGGGATACCCGCGGCGTACAGCGCGCTGCGATCGGCTTTGCTCAGCATCAGGACGTCGGCGAGACGTCCGAGGAGGGTGGTCGAGACATCGATTCGTGCGCCGCGCTCGAGCATCGCGTACCAAACGCGCGTGATGTCGGCGGCTTCGGCGATTTCCTCTTGTGTGACCGGTTTTCCGATGCGACTGGTGAGACGTTGAAATGTGCCGAGGGTGGTGATTTCCGAATGGATTTGCTTTCGCGCCTCACGCAGGAGTGTGCCGAGAGGTCCGGTTCGAGCGGAAGGTTCCATCGCTTGGATGGTTCGTTCTTCGCGAAACGGCTCCCGGCCAGATAGCGCCGGAATGATAACCGGTAGTTTACAGACGCCGTCTTTCGCGCCGCTATGCTCGTCACGACGTTTAGGCCGCTTTTTTGGCCACGCCTTTGCTGCAGCAAAAGTGTGCGTTCGCGTATCGCTCAAAGTTCGGAGAATCAACACGTGATGGGAACAGCGATTGTCACAGGCGCTTCGGGAGGAATCGGGCGAGCCGTCGCTGAGCGGCTCGCCGCCGACGGATATTCTGTGGCCGTGCACTACTCCGGCAACCGGGACAAAGCGCAAGAAGCGGTAAGGGCGATTAGCGCTGCCAGTGGCAAGGCGGCGGCGATCGGTGCCGATATTTCATGCCCCGACAGCGTCAAAGCGCTCTTCGAACAGGCGAAATCGAAACTCGGCGATGTCTCGGCCGTTGTGAACTGCGCCGGTATCATGCCGATCGCCCCGATCGCAAACGGTGACATCGAAGCGTTCGACAAGGTGATCGCGACAAATCTGCGCGGCACCTACCTCATGCTGAGCGAGTCTGCAAACCACGTGCTCGACGGCGGCCGCATCATCGTGTTCTCGAGCAGCGTGGTCGCGAAGAGTTTCCCCGGCTACGGTGCCTACGTCGCATCGAAGTGCGGCGTCGAAGGGCTCACGCACGTGCTTGCAAACGAACTCGGTCAACGCAACATCACCGTGAATTCCGTTGCGCCCGGGCCGGTCGCGACCGAACTCTTCACCAAGGGCAAGAGCCAAGAACAACTCGACGCGATGCGCAAGATGACGCCGCTCGGCCGCATCGGCGAAGTCGGCGACATCGCGGAGGTTGTGAGCTTTCTCGCGGGCATCGACGCCGGCTGGATCAACGGCCAGATCATCCGCGTGAACGGCGGCTTCGCGTGATGCCGATGAACGACACATTCGTGAAGCAAATAATCCTCATTACCGGTGCGTCCAGCGGATTCGGAAAGCTCGCCGCCGAGGCGCTAGCCGGAGCCGGACACACGATGTTTGCGAGTCTACGCGAGACGACCGGGCGTAACGCCTCCGTCGTAGCGGACTACGCAAAATTTGCGAAAGAGCACGGAGTCGATCTTCGCGCGCTCGAACTCGATGTGAGCTCGGAAGATTCCGCCATCGCGGCGGTTCGCGAGATTGTTACGCAGGTTGGCCGGCTCGACGTCGTGGTGCATAACGCCGGTCACATGACGTTCGGCCCGTTGGAAGGTTATACGCCCGAACAGATCGCGAGCGAATACGACGTTAACGTCGTGAGTACGCAGCGAATCAATCGCGCGGCGCTGCCCATCATGCGCAAACAACGTAGCGGACTCTTGATCTGGAACTCGAGCAGTAGTGCTGCCGGCGGGACGCCGCCGTATCTCGGGCCCTACTTTGCCGCAAAGGCCGGGATGGACGCGTTGGCCGTTGCGTACGCGAAGGAACTCACGCGCTGGGGCATCGAGACGAGCATTGTCGTGCCCGGCGCGTTCACCAAAGGAACCAACCATTTCGCCAACGCGAGCGCACCGGCGGACGAAGCGATTGTCGATGCGTATGAAACCGGGCCGTTTCATGGGTTTGGCGATCAAGTGAAAGAGGCGTTCGCGTCAATCGTTCCCGAGGATGCCGACGTTTCGAGAGTCGCCGACGTGATGGTCGACATCGTCAACGCTCCTCGCGGGAAGCGTCCGTTCCGCATCGGCGTCGACGCAACGGACGATGGCTCGATGGTCGTCAATCCGATGTTGGATCGTGTGCGCGCCGAGATGTTGCGTCGCGTTGGTCTAGGCGACTTGCTCACGGTCAAGATGTAGATCGGGAGAGTTTCGTCCCTGAGTGTGCGTTGAGTTGGTCGTAGAGCCGTGGCTGCGCTCGACCCAACACTCCGCCAATCGTCATCTCGCACGAGCCAGAGGATTACGGAAACTCCTGAACACCGCTACACTCGAAGGCCTCGGACCCGATGAACAAGCGGAACGGCGCTCGCCGCAATCGTTCCTCGCAGATTTTGGCAGGGAACGCTGTCCTCAATGGCCTCGAAAAATCGGCCGTCTCAACCATCGTCGCGAACGGCGCCCTCGTAACGCATCACCTCGGTGCTTTCGATCGTCACCATGATGAAGGACGGAAGTCAGTCGAAGTCGGGACAATCGGCCGTGAGGGAATGTCCGCTTTTCCATTTGCGCGCGACGCAGCATCTTGACCAACGGACGACGCGGGGACGTGCGCTCGAAAGGAGAAGCGCGGCGACTTCTCTGCGATCGAGGTGTGGGAGAGCGAGCACGCGTTGCACGCGCATTTCGGAAAGCAAGCCGAAGCGCTCGAGCGAGCGAAGCAGATGCTCGACGGTGAGCCGACCATCACGGTTCTCGAAGCGCGGTAGACCGGTCGGTTCGCGCGGGCGTCAGCCCTTGAAGTAGGGCACGCCCGCGCGCAGGACCACATTTGCGAACGGCGTCGCTTCGCCCGTGCGAACGACGAACGCGGCATGCGCGACGCGAGCCTTGAGTGAGTCGTGCGACATCGTTTCGACGGTCGGCACGAGGTCGCGGATGAGCGCGTAGCACGCTGGGTTGTGCTCCGCGATCGGCGTCGAGACGGCGGCCGCCTCGACGACGACTTCCTCGAGCACGGCGCGCAGAACGAGTTCGAAGGCGGGCGTGCCGTAGACGACCGCGAGGTCGATTGTCGGTACCGTCGCGGGCACGGGCAAACCGCTATCGGCGATCACGAACGTATCCGTGTGCCGGAGCGCCGCGAGCGCCCGCGCGAGCTCGACGTTGATGATCCCACGTAACTTCATGTGAGCTCCTCGCGGCGCGGTAACGACGCCTGCGCGCCGGACTTTCGGACGGCGAACGATCCCACCCGCACCGCGAGCGTCACCGCGGCTTCGATCGTTGCACCGCGCGCGAGCTCGAGCGCGAGCGCTCCGGTGAACGCATCGCCCGCCCCCGTCGTGTCGACGACGTCGACGGGCGGCGCGGCGACCCGTCCCGAGCCGCGCGCGGACGCGTACGCGGCACCCGAACCGCCGAGCGTGATGACGACCGACCGCGCTCCGCGCGCGACGAGAGAGGTCGCCGCCGCCGCCGCGGACTCCGGCGTGATCGGCTCGCCGTAATAGAACGCCGCTTCACCTTCGTTGACGACGAGCGGGTCGAGGCAGCGCAGCAGTCCGTCCGGCAACGTTCGCGCGGGTGCGGCGTTGAGGATCGCGCGCCGACCGGCACCCGCCGCGAGCTCGAGCGCGCAGACGACCGCATCGACCGGCACCTCGAGCTGCGAGAGCGTCACGGCGGCCGCGCGGATGTCGGCGGTCGCCGATTCGACGTCGGCGATCGCGAGCCGGGCGTTCGCACCCCGGCTCACGACGATGCTGTTCTCACCGTCGGGCGTAATCGTGATGATCGCGCTGCCGGTCGCGACGTCGCTCGTCCCCAGCAGATACCGGTCGTCCACGGCCATCGCGCGCAGCTCGGCGCGTAACGTCGCGCCGCGCGCGTCGTCGCCGACGCGGGCGAGCAGCGCGATGCGGCCGCCGAGCCTCGCCGCCGCCGACGCCTGATTGCCGCCCTTCCCGCCGGGCGACGTGACGAGATCGGACCCGGCGATCGTCTCGCCCGGCAGCGGTCGCCGCTCGACTGCGATCGCGAGGTCCGTGTTGATCGAGCCGACGACGAAGACGTCGTAACATTGGTTCATCGTAGTCAACGCTGCTTCAGCCATCCTCGAGCCCGGTGATCGCCGCGACGATCGTAGCGTTGCTCGTCTCGCGTGTGATCAGCTTTGCGACGGTCGTGCCGCGGCGCATCACCCAGATGCTGTCGGAGAGCCGCATCACCTGTTCGAGATCGTGGCTGATGATGAGCTGCGCGATTCCCTCGCTCCGGAGACGCGTGATGAGCTCCTCGACGCCCGCGGTCTCCCGCACGCCGAGCGCAGCCGTCGGCTCGTCCATGATCACAAGCGCCGAACCCCAGCTCACCGCCCGGCCGATCGCGATCGACTGCCGCTGGCCGCCCGAGAGCTTGCGCACCTTGGAATGTACCGGCGGCATGTTCGGCAGGAGCCGCTCGACCGTGGCCTTCGCCTGCGCGGCCATTGCGCGCCGGTCGAGGATGCGGAAGAGTCCGGAGCCCCGGCCGAGCTCGCGGTTGAGGTACATGTTCTGCCAGACGGTGAGGTCTTCGACAAGCGCGAGATCTTGGAAGACGGTCTCGATGCCGAGTGCGCGGGCCGCCTCGGGCGATGAGAACGAGACCTCGCGGCCCTCGAAGCGCAGCGCGCCCGTGTCGGGCTTGTGAACGCCCGTCATGCAGCGCACGAGCGTCGACTTGCCCGCGCCGTTGTCGCCGACGAGCGCTGTGACCTCGCCGCGCGGGCAGCGCAGCGTCGCGCCGCGCAGCGCCTGCACCGCGCCGAAGCTCTTCGTGATGTCGTCGACCTCGAAGACGGCCTGGGCCGCATCGTCGCGCGCGATCATCGCTGCAGCCGCCCGAGCACCGCCGAGGCGATGACGATGACGCCGACGGCGATCGGCTGATAGTATTCGGAGACCTGCATCAACGTGAAGCCGTTGAGGAGGACGGTGAGCAGCAGCGCGCCCGCGACGGTGCCGACGATCGAGGCGCGGCCGCCCGACAGGCTCGCGCCGCCGAGTACCACGGCGGCGATCGAGCTGAGCAGCTGCGAGGTCTGCAGCGACGGATCCGAGCCGCCGGTGCGCGCGACGAGCAGAATGCCCGCGACGCCGACGAGCGCGCCACCGATCGTATACACGGCGATGCGCAGCAGGTCGACCGAGAGTCCCATGTTGCGCGCGGCGTCGCGATTGCCGCCCGTCGCCAGGACGCGCAGACCGAACGACGTGTCGAAGAAGAGGAAGCGCGCGAGCAGTGCGATCGCGAGTGCGATGAGGATGACGTAGCGGATCGGCCCGAGCGAGCCGAGCGCGAGCTTCTGCAAGAACGTACTGTTGACGGTGAGCGATTGGCCGTTCGTGACGATGAGCGCGAGCCCGTTGAGCACGCCGAGCATCCCGAGCGTCACGATGAAGTCATTGACTTTTAATTTCGCGATGAGGAACCCGTTGGCGAAACCGGTCGCGCCGCCGCCCGCAATCGCGATCGCGATCGATCCCGGAATGCCGACGCCGTGCGTGAACGCGAGCCCAAAGAGCACCGCGGTCCACGGCAGATTCGAGGCGATCGAGAGATCGATGCCGCCGACGACGATCGCGAACTGCTGGCCGATCGCGATGACGACGAGGATCGCCGCCGCGACGAGCACGTCGCTGATGTTCGGCAACGTCAGGAAGACGGGCGTCGCGAGCGAGAACGCGACGACGACGAGCACGAGCCCGAAGAGGACGGCGTTGTCGCCCCAAAAACCCGGGTCGCGCACGGCAGAGCCGATGCGCGTCCCGAGCGAGCCGCGCGGCGCGGCGATCGTGGAGCTCACGTTATTTCGCGAAAGGGTCGTCGAAGCGGAAGAACGGCCGCGGGAAGTTCTTGATCGCCTGCGCGGCGTTCTGCTTCGTGATCAGCTCGATCGGCGAGGTCACCATTTTCGGAATCGTCTTGCCGTTCGCGAGCTGCTGGCAGGCCTGGACCGCCATCTCGCCCTCGACGTACGGGTACTGCGAGATCGATGCGGTGAGCTTGCCGCTCTGAACGGCCTGCAGCGCTTCCTGGATGCCGTCGATGCTCACGATTGCGATCTTGCCGCTCTTGCCCGCGTTCTGCACGGCTTGCGCCGCGCCGAGACCCATGCCGTCGTTGGCCGCGAAGATGCCGACGATCTCAGGATGGACCTTGAGCATGGCTTCCGTTTGCGTGAGCGCGCGGTCGCGCTCGTAATCGGCGGAGACCGCCTGCACGACGTTGAGTTTGCCGCTCGTCGCCTTGCGAAACGCGGTCTCGCGCGCGATACCGTTCTTCTCGCCGGGGATTCCCTCGAGGATGACGACGTCGCCCTTGCCGCCCGTGGCCTTGAGCATCTCCTGGGCCGCTATTTCGCCCGCATGTGAGTTATCGGAGCCGATGAACGACGTGATCTTGAGACCGGCGGCAGCGACGGCGCTGGGGTCGAGCCCCGTGTCGACGTTGATGATCGGCGTGCCCTTGCGCGAGACCGGGATGAGCGGCGTGATGATGTTCGTCGCGTTGACCGGCGTGGCGGCGAAGCAGGTGTAGTTCTGATTCGCGAGCGTCGAGATCTTTGCGTTCTCGCCGTCGGCGTCGGTTTCGTTCGCGCCCGCCTGCGCGTTGACGTCGATGCCGAGCTTCTTGCCCTCGTCGACCGCGCCGTCGCGCAGCGCCGACCAGTAGGGATTGTTGAAGTCGCGCGTGACGAGGGCGACCTTCGCCTGGGCGGCGCGGGCGGCGGTGGGACCGGTGAGCGCGATGGCCGCGATTGCCGCGATGGTGAGCGGCGCTCCGGCGCGCGCGGAAAGATGGAGTTTCATTGCTTCTCCAGTTGGTTCGGGAGTGAAGTGATGGCCGGCTCGCCGCACGACGCGCGGATGACGAGACGGCAGGGATACGTCGCGGATGCGATCGGCTCGCCCGCGATTCGCGCGACGAGCGCGCGAACGGCCGCGGCGCCGATCGCGGCGACGGGTTGCGCGATCGCCGTGATCGGCGGTTCGAAGACCTCGAACCACGGCACGTCGTCGAAGCTCGCGAGCGCGATGCCGCTCCCGGGCCGGATGCCGAGGTGCCGCAGCGCTCGGAGCGCGTCGAGCGTCATGAGATTGTCTGCGACGAAGAGCGCGGTCGGCGACGGGCTCGCGCCCATGAGCCGTAGCGTCGCCGCCTCGCCGCTCGCGATGCTAAAATCGCCGGCCTCGATCCGCGTACGCGGGAGCGGTACGCCGCGAACCGCCATCGCCGAGGCGAAGGCGTCGAGCCGTTCACGGCCGGTCGCGACGTGGCTCGGCCCGGCGACGATCGCGATTCGGTCGTGCCCGAGGGCTCGGAGGTGACCGACGAGCTCGTCGATCGCGGCAGCGCCGTCCGCGCGGACGACCGGTGCGCCCGGCGCCGCGCGATCGATGAAGACGATCGTAACGCCGAGCGCTCCGGCCCGTGCGACCGCGGGCGAGGCGCTCGCCGCGGGCGTAATGAGCAGCCCGTCGACGCGCCGATCGAGCAGCAGGCTCGAGAAGGCGTCTTCCCGCTCGGAATCGTCGTCGGCGTTGCCGAGCACGACCGCAAAGCCGAGCGCACGGGCCGTGTCGTCGACGGCTCGGGCGAGTTCCGTAAAGAACGGATTGAGAACGTCGCTGATCACGAGCCCGAGCGTCTGCGTGCGCTGCGCTCGTAAGGACCGTGCGACGGCGTTCGGCCGGTAGTCGAGCTCGCGGACCGCTCGCAGCACGCGCTCGCGCGTCGCCGGAGCGACCCGCGTGTCGCCGCTGAGCACACGCGAGACGGTCGCCGTCGAGACGAGCGCGCGCCCCGCGACATCGCTCATGGTCCCGTCGCCGCCGGCCACGTCACAGTCCTGCAATCGATTACACGACGCACGTTTCGCCCGAGGCCTTGGAATATTCCTTCAGGGCTTTTCGTCGTCCATGAAAACGGCACCGCGCGTGATATCGCGAAGCGGCGGCGCGTCGACGCTGTGGACGTCCTTGTTTCGGCGCGCGCCGCGAGCGGTAGGGGTCACCTCGATGAGCGACATTCGTACGACCTCGGCACCGAACGCTTTCGGAGCGAACCATCGCGCGCGCCGATACGAGCCGGTTGGTACGAAACGCGTCGTCGATCCGGCCGCCGTAACTGGCTCTGGGTAACGTACAATACGGTCGAGGAGCTCGTGCGCGTGGGGGGGGACGGCGCGGCCGAGCCCGCCGCGATGAGCGGTTATCGGGGGGTAGACGACCGGACGCTCGAGATCGACGTACGCGAGGACAATCGCTTCGCCGACGGCACGCTGCTCGACGTAGCGGCCGTCAAGCGCAGCTTCGATGAGCTGATGCGCTGGGAGTATCCGCATCCGCCCGGCAGCAGTTCAAGTACGCGCGCGGCACGACGCTCGAGATCATCGACGACCGCCAGGTGCGCATGGTCTTCTCCGAGCCCGACGGTCTTGCGGTCGGCAAGCTGCGCGCGATGTACATCATGAGCAACGCCTTCTGGGACGGCCCGGGGTTCGGCTACGCGCGCAACGGCACGGGCGACGGCCGATGGTGAAGCATTGACGAACCAGGCCCGTCGGGCTTCGGACCGTTCGTGCTGGCCGCGGGCCAGTCGACGCTCGATGACGAGCGCGTGCACGTCGGCGACGACGCCGAGGACGCGACGTGGCTCTGGCAGGAGCGCCGGTCGCCCGTCGTGCGGCTCGAAGCGAACCACGAGTATTGAGACGTCGATCCCGGGCCGCGCCTCGCGGCCGTCGAGTTTCGCAACGACGTCTCCGCAGCCGACGCGCTCGAGCTGATCTGCACGACCGAGGGTGAGATCGACATCCTCACGGAAGTCGCGCCCGCCGATGCGCAGCAGGTCGAGGATTCGAAGCACGCGATACTCGTGGCGGCCGAGGCTTTTCGGGTCGTCGTCGGCATCATCGATCGCTCTGCGGAGGGCATGCCGTTCGCGGACGTTCGCGGCCGGCTCGCGCTCAATCTCGCGATCGATCGCGAACGGCTCTGCGAGAGCGTCCTGCGATCGATCGCGAACGGCTCTGCGAGAGCGTCCTGTACGGCCGAGCCACGCCGCTCGCCGCGTTGCTCCCGGCGCCGGGCACGCCGCCGAGCGACGTGCTGCAGCCGTACCAGATGAACGCGACGCGCGCGACATCGCTGTGGCGCGATGCGGGCGGCGCGACACGGCCGTTGCGCGTCGCGACGGAGGCAAAGTATGTCGATACCGCGCGCGCGGTTGCGAACGACGTCACGACGGCGCTCGGCGTCGAGACGACCGTCACGGTCCTGAGCGTCGAGGACGCGCAGAATGCGCGCCGCGCGCTCGCCGAGCGCCGAACGTCGGGGTGGGACGTCCTGATCTGGGAACAGTCACCGCAAGCGATCGACGAGCCGCCGCTCGAATTGCACCGCGCGTTCATCGGTGAATCGGGCGAGTACCGCACGGGTCCGGTCGTCCCGGAGTTTGAGCGGCTGTACGCCGAGCTCGTCGCCGAAACCGATGAGCTCGCGCAGAAGAAGATCGCGGCGACGATCGATGAGCTCGTCTACGATCAGGCGCTCGCACTCTTTCTCTACGCACCCGCGGCGCTCTACGCGGTCAACCGGCACGTGACGTTCATCCCATATCCCACAACGTTCGAGCTCGCCGATTGCGAGGTCGCGGACGGCCACTGGTCGCGCCGCCGCAGCGACTGAGCCGATGCCGCGGTCACATCGCAACGACGATGCGACCGCGGATGCGCCCGGCGAGGATCTCCGGCGCGAGCGCGATCACGTCGGCGAGCCCGACCGTTCGCGACATCGCGTCGAGCTTCGCGACGTCGAGTTCGCGCGAGAGCCGCTCCCACGCTTCGACGCGCCGCTCGGACGGCGCGCGAACCGAATCGATGCCGAGCAGCGCGACGCCGCGGAGCACGAACGGGATGACCGTGCCCGGCAAATCAATCCCGCCCGCGACACCGCAGGCGGCGATCGCACCGCCGTACGCCGTCGCCGCGAGCGCGCTCGCGAGCGTCGTCGAGCCGACGCTGTCGATCCCGGCGATCCAGCGGGCCGACACGACGGGCGCGCTCGCACGGGAGAGCTCGTCGCGGGCGATGACCGTCGTCGCGCCGAGGTCCCGCAAATACGCCGACTCGGACAGCCGCCCGGTCGAGGCGACGACCTGCCAGCCGCCCGCCGCGAGCAGCGTGATCGCGATCGAGCCGAGACCGCCCGCGGCGCCGGTCACGAGCACGGCGCCGTCCCGTGGCGCGAGGCCGTAACGTTCGAGCGCGATGAGCGCGAGCATCGCCGTGTAGCCCGCTGTACCGATCGCCATCGCGCGCTCGGGCGTCAGGGACGCGGGTAGCGGCACGAGCCAATCGCCGGACACGCGCGCGCGCTCAGCATAGCCGCCGAAGTGCGCCTCGCCGATGCCCCAGCCGTCGAGCAGCACGCGGTCGCCCGGCGCGAAGCGCGCGTCGGCCGAGTTCTCCACGACGCCGGCGAGATCGATGCCCGGAATCATCGGATACCGCCGGATCACGGGCGCGCCCGAGACGAGCGCCATGCCGTCCTTATAGTTGAGCGTCGAGTGCGACACGCGGATCGTCACGTCGCCCGGCATGAGCTCGTCGTCGCCGAGCTCGCGCAGTTCGGGCCGACCGCCCGCAGTGTCGATCACGATCGCCTTCACGCCGCACGATTCGCCTCGGCGGCGGGCGCTTCCGGCGCGCTGCATCGAGGACGTTTCGCGCCTGCGGCGTAGCATCACGCAGTCGACCCGAATTTTCAGCCGTTTCGGAATGAGGCGCTCATGGCCGCGATGTTTTGCTCCTCGTGCGGCAGCGGGCTCGATGTGCATGGCCGCTGCGAGCGATGCGTCGTTCGCGGCGCCTCGCCGCTGCGACCGAGCGAGAGCGTGCTCGACGCGTTCGCCGCACCGACCACGGACGCGAGCGTCGCGGCACCGGGTGCGCTATCGCGGTTCTCCGGCATGTGGAACTGGGGCGCGTTCTTTCTGTGTCCGTTCTGGCTGATGAACCACGGCGGCATCTGGCTCGGCATCGGCTATCTCGTCGTGAGCTTGGTGCCGTTCCTCAACCTCGTCGGGCTCGGCATGGCGATTTATTTCGGCATCAAGGGAAACGATTGGGCGCTGAAGCATCGCCGCTTCGTCGACGAGCAGCAATTCGTCGCGGTGCAGAATGCTTGGCGGAATTGGGGGTTCGTGATCTTCGCGATCGGCATCGTGTTCTTCGTCGTCCTGATCGTCTTCGATATTGCCCTCATCGGCTCGGGCGCGATGATGCATCGCGCACGCTCGACGCCGTTCTAGGCCACCGGGCGCGATGACGACGATCGTCACCGACCGGCTCGTCATCGAGCCGTTGACGATCGATCACGCGCCCGCGTATCTCGCCTACGTCACGCGCAATCGAGCGCATCTCGAACCGTGGGAGCCGGCGCGCCAGCCGGAGTTCTTCACGCTCGCGTTCCACATGGCCGCCATCGCGGCGAGCGAGCTCGACGCGCGTGCCCGCACGAGTCTCCGTTTCGTCGCCTTCGCGCGTGAGCGCGGCGAGATACGCGCGAGCGTGAATCTGTGGACGATCGCGCGCGGGGTAACGCACAGCGCGACGCTCGGCTATTCCGTCGACGCGTCCGCACAGGGCGCCGGGATCGCGACCGAAGCCGCCGGCGCCGTCGTGCGCCACGCGTTCGAGACGCTCGGGCTCCATCGGGTCCAGACGAGCTATCAACCGACGAACGAGCGCAGCGGGCGCGTCTTGCGCAAGCTCGGGTTCGTCGTCGAGGGCTACGCCCGCGACTATCTCTATCTCGCGGGCGCCTGGCAGGACGGCATCCTCGTGTCGCGCACGAATCCCGATTGGCGGCCGCCCGCGCCGTGACGCTTGGCCGCCACCGCGGCGCATCCCGCACCGATCGTTTCGAGCTCCTGGCCCCCGTGATCGGCAGCAGGCGGAGCGCGGGGCCACCGAGATTGCTGAATTTCGGCTTGGCGTCGACACCAGCAGCACGACCATGCCGTTGTTCTGACCGTCGCGCTGCGAATCGCTCAACGCGCCGCGGTGCGTGCGTCGCGCAGCAGCCCTTCGAGCCATGACCGGACGCCGTCCGGGCCGTCGACGACGAGGTCGGCGGCGGCGAGGAGCTCGGGCGGCGTCTCCGCCGAGCGTACCGCGACGCGCAGGAATGGCATGCCTTGCGCGCCGAGCCCGGCGGCGGCGGCAAACGCGGGCAGATCGCCGACGTCGTCGCCGATCACGGCGACGCCGCGCGCGTTCGCCTCGGCGACGATGCTGCGCACGGCGTCGCCCTTGTCGCTCGAGACGGCGGGCCGCAGCTCCCAGACGAGCCGGCCCGGGACGACCTCGAGCCCGTGCCGCTGCGCGATCTGCTCGGCGGCGCCGGCGACGTGAGCGCTCCAGCGCTCGAGGTCCGAAACGCGTCGCAGATGCACGCCGACGGCATAGGTCTTGTCTTCGAGGTGCGCGCCCGACGCGCGGACCGCGTCGTGGGCGCGCACGTCCGCGGCCGCCGCCTCGACGGCAGCCCGCGCCGCGAGCAGCCGCGGATCGACGACGAGCTCGCCGTCGCGAATTTCCTGGAGGCCGTACAACCCAAAATAGCGGACGCCCCGGGCCGGCGCGTGTTCGGCGAGATAGGCGGCCGGCCGGCCCGAGACGAGCGCGACCGCCGCGAAGCACTCGGCGAGCGCGGCAAGAAGGTCGAGGGCGCCCGGGAACGGGCGGGCGGCTGCGGGATCGTCGACGATTGGCGCGAGCGTCCCGTCGAAATCGATGCAGAGCGCCGTTTCGTGCGCGATCACGTGCGGCTTGCGAGCGGGAAGACGGCCTGCTCGCCGGGCGCGAGGGATTCCGTCCGGTCGCGCACGACCACCGTGATCGGCGGCGCACTGCTCGGCCGTGACGTCAGCGTCATCCGATCGTCGGCGAGCATGATCTCGATTCGGTGACCCCGGTAATGGATGCTGAAACGCAGGTGCTTGACGTCGGGCGGCAGCGCCGGATCGAAGCGCAGCGTCCTGCCCTGCGCGCGCATGCCGGTGAGCCGGCGCTGCACGAGATCGACGGTGCCGGCCATCGCCCCGAGGTGAATTCCCTCGGCGGTCGTGCCGCCCTGGACGTCGGAGACGTCGCTCTCGAGCGCGTGCAACAGGAACTTCCAGGCCTGCTGCGGGTCATTTCGCAGGAGCACCCATGTGCTGACGACGCCGCTGAGCGTCGAGCCATGCGCGGTGCGCGCGAGATAGTAGCGTACCGTCGCTTTGAGCTGCTCGTCCGTGACCTCGTAGCCCATCGACCCCAGCAACGCGATGAGCTCGTCTCGCGAGAGGACGTAGAGCAGCATCAGGACGTCGGCCTGCTTCGAGAGCTGATAGCCGTTGGGCGAATCGCCCTCGGCCTCGAGCACGCGATCGAGCCGTTGCACGTTGCCGTACTTCTCGCGGTAGCCTTCCCAATCGAATTCCTTGAGCTTCTCGTAGCCCTCGAACTGCGCGATGATCCCGTCGTGGAAGACCACGCGCATCTTTGCCGCGATGTCGCGCCAGCGGGCGAGCTCGTCGTCGCCGAGCGAGAGCGACTGCAGCAACTCCAGGCGATAGTGCGGCGGCAGCACGTCGAGCGCTTCCATCGCACGCTGCAGCACCCACACGGCCATGACGTTCGTGTAGCTGTTGTTGTCGATGCCCGGCGCGTCGCGGTCGGGATACGCCTCGTGGTACTCGTCGGGCCCCATGACGCCGAGGATCTCGTAGCGGCCAAGGGACTCGTTGTAGGTTGCGATGCTCGCCCAGAAGCGCGCGATCTCGATGAGCAACTCCGCGCCCGTGAAGCGCAAGAACTGCATGCTGCCCGTGACCATGTAGTGTTGCCACACGTTGTAGGCGATCGCGATGTTGACGTGGCGCTGCAGGTGCGAATGATCGGGCAGCCATCGTCCCGATTTGGGATTGAGGTGGACCTGCTGCGTCTCCTCGCGGCCGTTGCTGCCGCTCTGCCATGGGAACATCGCGCCGCGATAGCCCGCGTCGCGCGCTGCCGCGCGCGCCTCGCCCAGACGATTGTGCCGATAGTCGAGCAGCGTCTGTGCGAGCACGGGCCGCTGGAAGTTGAGGAACGGGAAGATGAACATCTCGTCCCAGAAGATGTGGCCGCGATACGCCTCGCCCGTCCAGCCGCGGGCGGGCACGCCGATGTCGAGCTCGATCGAGTTCGGCGAGACGGTCTGCAAGAGATGGAATTCGTGGAGGTGCAGCACGAGCTCGCTCCACTGATTGCCGCTGTCGAGCTCGATGTCGAAGCGTTCCCACAGGTTCGCCCACGCGGCACCGTGGCGCTCGCGGATCTCCGCGAAGCGCGGCGCGCGGTAGACGGCGGCGCGCACCTCGTCGCCGCACTCGCTGATCGCGCGATCGCGCGACGTATAGAGCGCGGCGATCTTCTCGACGGCGACGGGCTCGCGCTCCTGCATCGGGATTCGCAGCACGTGGGCGACCATGCCCCACTCGGTCTCCGTGCGCCGATCGGTCGGGACGACCGCTCCGTCGCGCACGACCTGCGTCCGCGCGCCGAGCGCGACGCGCACATGCGACTGATTCGTCTCAACCTGCAGCCAGATGGTCTCGCGACTCGCCGCGCTGCCCTCGAGGAACGTCAGGTGCTTGCCGCTGAGGTCGCGGTAGCGTTTGACGCCGGTGTTCTCGACGCGCCCGTCGAGGCCTGAGCGGACCTCGAGGATCCCCGACCAGTTCTCCGGCGTGAACGTCGACTCGATCGCGGCGAGATGTGGATCGGCCATGCTCACGAGCCGGTGCTGCACGAGGCTCGTCCGGCGGCCGCTGGGGTCCTGCCAATGCAGATTGCGCGTCAGGATGCCGCGGTTGACGTCGAGCTCGATGCGGTGGTCCAGAACGTCCATCGCGCGGAGGTCGAACCACGTGCCGCCGTCGATGCGGAAGCTCAGCGGTAGCCAGTTTGGGACGTTGACGAGATCCTCGTTCTCGACGTCGCGGTCCGCGACCACGGTCGTGAGTCGGTTGTAGAGCCCGGCGACGTAGGTGCCGGGATAGTGGACGCCGTCGGCCGTCGCCTCGGCGAATGCGCCGCGCGTCGCGAAGTAGCCGTTGCCGAGCGTGGTGAGCGCCTCGCGTAGCCCCCGGCGGCCCTCGTCGAAGCCGTCGTAGGTGAGATTCCAGACGCTCGCCGGCCGGTCGCTCTCGCGCTTGCGGCGGTCGGTCGTGACGCGCCGTTCGCGCAGCCGCCCCTCCGCGAGCCCGTCGACGGAGACGTCGTCGAGCGTCGCGACGACGAGGTCGGCGCCGGCGGTCGCGAGATCGTCCGTGTCATCGAGCCGCGCGACGCCGAGGGCGGACATGTGACCGGCCTTCGCGGCCTCGATTCCGCTCGTCGCGTCCTCGACGACGAAGCACGTTCCCGGCGCTACGCCGAGTTCGGCCGCGGCCGTGAGGAAGATCATCGGATCGGGCTTGCCGCGCTCGAAATCGCGCCCCGCGACGTCGGCATCGAAGAGATCGAGTAGCACGAGCCCGGGCTCGATGAAGTCGTAGTCGAGCCGCTGCTCGGCCGCGAACGTGTCGAGCCGGATCTGCCGCAGGAAGAGGTTCGCGTTCTTCGAGGACGACGCGCACGCGACGGGGATGCCGGCATGCTTCACCGCTAAAATGAATCGCAGCGCGTCGGGGAACGCCATGAAGCGGCCGGCCTCGATGAGGCCGACCACCTGATCCTGCTTCGCGGCCGCGTACCGCTCGACGCGACCGTCGTCCGTCGGAATGCCGAAGTGCTCGAGCGCGGCGCGGGCGCCCGCCATCCGTGGCTTTCCGGCCATGATCCGCTGGTACAGCGCGGTGGTGAACCGATCCGGTGCGTACGTCGACCCCGCCGCCGCGTCGCGCCACTCGCCGGTCATGAGGCGCTGCAGCGATTCGCGCCACGCGAGTTCGTGCGGGGAGTCGACCAAGACGCCGTCGACGTCGAAGATCGCACCTTGAAATGCCATGCTCACCACCCGATCGAGCGTCCCGCAACTCCGCGACGCGTCGGCACCTTTGGTGCTCGGAACTGGCAACTTCCTACCGGGTTCGCCGGCGGTCGCGGAAGTGAGCTCCGCAGCCGTCCGAATCGGCGGCTCGGAGCGCAATGTGCCGATCGTCGAGGCGTCGATGACACTTCGATAGCGGACCGCCGCCTTCGCCGGCGTCCGGGTGAATGCCATGACGTCGGCGCCGAGGCCGCCGATTCCGACGATGCCGACCTTGATGCCCGCCGTCACGCCGAACTGCTTCATTGGTGTAGTAACGGTGATCGCCGAGCACAGCAGCGGTGCCGCCGACTTGGATCGAGCTTCGCCTGCAGCTTGAGGATGAGGTGCTCCGGCGCGATCATCGTCGTCGAATAGGCACGAATCGATGTCGATTACGGGCAGCGAGCGAGCGAGGTGAGGCCGTCGCGTTCGCGCGCGTCGAGCGCCGGGACGATCCGGCGCCCCTCGGCGTGCGAGCGTCGTGCCGCGTCGAGCACGCCCGCGACGCCGATCGATTGCGCAACGGAGATCGGCGGGTCGCCCTCGCCGAGCACTGCGTCACGCATCGTGAAATAGAACGAACGCTGATCGCCGGGCGTCGCCGCGATGGCGCGCGTCTCGCCGGTCGCGCCGTCGAAAGCGACGGCCGCATCGGGATCGACGCCCCAGCCGGGGGCACCCGGCGCCATGCCCGCGCGCAGCTGCGTCTCCTGAACGTCGGGCTCGGACTTGACGAGGCTGCCGCGCTGGCCATGCACCGCGAAGCGCGGGCTGCCGCCCGCCGCGAGCATCGATCCGCCGAGCTCGACGACGCGCGCGCCGTAGCGCAGGACGAGCTCGAAGGCGTCGTCGCTACGCGCGCCCGGCCGCTGCAACGCGAGCGTCGCGCCGACGTCGTCCGGCAGGCCGAAGAGCGCGATGGCCTGATCGACGAGATGCGGCCCGAGATCGTAGAGTAGCCCGGCGCCCGGATCGTCGCCCTCACGCCAGCGATCGCGTACGCTCGGCCGGAAGCGATCGATTCGCGATACGAAGCGCGCGACGCTTCCGAGCGTGCCTTTCTCGAGCGCGCCGAGCACGGTGAGATAGTCGCTGTCGTAGCGCCGGTTCTGAAACGCGCATAGCGTCCGCCCGACCTCGGCTGCGAGTGTCGCGAGGGCGCGTGCCTCGGTGAGATCGAGCGAAAGCGGCTTGTCGACGACGACGTGCTTGCCCGCGCGCAGCGCCGCCGCCGCGAGCGGCACGTGCGTCGCGTTCGGCGTCGCGATGACGACGAGGTCGATCCCGTCGTCCGTCGCGACCGCGAGCGAATCGGTGACGACTTCCACGTCCGGCAGCGCCGCGCGCACGGCGCCGGGCCGGCTCGATGCGACGCGCGCGAGCGCGAGGCCGGGCGTCGCCGCGATGAGCGGTGCATGAAAGGTCGCGCCGGCGTATCCGAAGCCGAGCAGACCGACGGCGATATCGCGTGCCATGCCCGATCGCTTCGCGCGCCGAACGCGCGCGCATGCTCGTCCCGACGATCGAGACCGACCGGTTGCGGCTGCGCGGCCATCGGATGGCGACGCGCGTGCGTGCGCGGCGATGTGGGCGGATCCTGCCGTCGCGCAGCACGCGTCTCACGGCCGCGGCCACGCGCGCGAGGCGACGCGTGCGACCACGGCGATCGACGCCGCGAACGGGCCATCATTGCGGCTCGCCCGTCACCTTGGCTTCGAGCCGTTCGCGGAGTACGATACCGACACGTCGCGCGCGTTCGGACGCCCTCGTCACGGAGTTTCGCCATGATCGAATGCCATGCCGCCGCACCGGTGGACGCCTATCTCACACCGGCACCGCTCGTCGACTCGGGCTCGCCTGAGATCGCGGCGTTCGTCGCCACGCGACTTTCGGGGCATGGACCGGTCGAGGCCGCGGCGCGAGCGTTCACGTACGTGCGCGACGAGATCTCGCATTCGTGGGATATCCAGGGCCGCCGCGTCACGCGCACCGCGAGCGACGCGCTCGCATACCGAGAAGGTATCTGCTACCCGAAGAGCCATCTGCTCGCGGCGCTCTTACGCGCGGCCGGTATTCCGACGGCGCTCTGCTACCAGCGGCTCACGCTACTCGACGACGACGGCGCGGGCTACGCCGTGCACGCGCTCAACGCCGTGCTGCTCGAGGGCCGGTGGCATCGCCTCGACCCCCGCGGCAACAAGCCCGGCGTCGCCGCCGAGTTCTCGCTCGATGAGGAACGGCTCGCCTTTCCGATTCGGGCACGCTACGACGAAGTCGATTATCCAACGCTCTATGCCGCGCCGCATCCCGCGATCGCCGCGACGCTCGCCGCGAACGAGGACGCCCTCGAGATGTACCTTCACGGGCTACCCGAACGGCTCGACCCGGCGTAACCCGGGGTTACGATTCGACGATCGTTAGCATCTCACCGACGAGGGAGCTCAGCTCCGAGCCGAAGCCGACGTATGGACGAGCGAGGTCTTGATCCGACGATTCGAGTGCCTTCTGCAGGTCCTCGACGGTGCTTCGGATCTCACAGGTCTTATCCATCAGCAGTCTCGTGCGCTTCGCTTCGTGCGTCTCGACCATGTGTCGCCTCTGTCCCGGTGCGTTCCGTGGCGTGCAGCGCGGCGGGTGCCGTGCAGGCCGCAGCCGATTTCCGAATTCTTCCACGTGGTCGTGCCTCTGCGGTATCGTTGACGTCCCCGATGGGCGTTCGACGACGTCTCGAAACCCGCACGGACGTCCCGAGCGCCTCGATGCGCAGTGATCTGGGAGGCGTGACAGAATCGAATCCCGTCACGTTCTCGGTACGCGCGACACGTTCGCGCATCACCCTCCGCCTCGAAGAAGAACTCCCGTGCTCGCTCCGTCGCTGACGCTCGCCCTCACCGTCACCTCCGCGCTTTTTGGCGCGGGCGGCGGCGGCTATCTCGTGCCAGCCGCGACGCCCGCGAGCGTCCTCGTCGTCGGCGGCACGCCCGCGGGCGTCGCCGCTGCGGTCGCGGCCGCGCGTGCGGGGCAGCGCGTAACGCTCGTGAGCGCGACGAACGATCTCGGCGGCGTGATGACCGACGCCATGATGGACCAGTGGGACCTCAACGAGGACGCCGCGGGCAATCCCATCGAGCGCGGCATCTTCTCGGAGCTCTACGGCAAGCTCGGCGACGTCTTCACGCCGGAGTCGGCGGCGCGCGAGCTCGCGGCATATGTCGCGCGCGAGCCCGGCATCCGCGTGCTCTATGGCCGGTCGCTGCACCGCGTCGACGTCGCGCCCGCCGCCGACGGCGCGCGCGTCACGACGGTTCGGTTCCGCAACGCCGGTGGCGGCGAGACCGTCATCGCGCCGACCGTCGTCGTCGACGCGACGGACGACGCCGACGTCGCCGCGGCAGCCGGTGCGAGGTACGACGTCGGCCGCCAGGATACGGGCATCGACGAGCGCGAGCAGGCCGTCACGACCATGTTCTCCGTAACCGACGTCGACTGGTCGACGGTGCTGCGCTCCTACGACGTCGCGCGTGACGGCGCGGGCGGCGCGGGCGGGCGGCGCGCCTGGGGCTACCATCAGGATGCGCTGCGGTACCGGCCGAGCTCGGGCGACATCGTCGTGCGCGACTTCAACTTCGGCCGCATGCCCGACGGCACGGTGACGGTCAACGCGATCAATCTCTGCGGCGTGGAGGGGCTCGACCCGGCCGCCGTCGGCCGCGCGCAGGTCGAGGGCGATCGCGAGGCGTCGCGCCTCGTCGCGTTCATGCGCGCGCAGCTCCCCGGCTTCAAGCACGCCCGGCTCGCGCGCTTCGCCGCGACGCCGTACGTTCGCGAGACGCGGCATGTCGCCGGCCTCGCGCGCCTCACGACCGAGGACGTCTGGACGAGCCGCGTGCCCGACGACAGCATCGGGCTCTCGTCCTATCCGCTCGACCTGCATCCCGTCGACCCGACCGACCGGCCGGCGTTCGCGCCGATCCGGCACGTCTACGGCGTCCCCTTCGGCGCGCTCGTGCCGCGCGGGCTCGCCAACGTCGTGCTCGCGAGCCCTGCGATCTCCGCGACCCACCAGGCGGCCGGCAGCGCGCGGATCGTGCCGACGACGATCGAGGAGGGCGAGGCCGACGGCTGGGCCGCGGCGCTCGCCGTGCGCGAGGGCGTCTCGTTCCCGACGATCGACGCGACGCCGCGTCTCGTCGAGACGCTGCGAACGCGCCTCGCGACGGATTCATTCGTCGGCCGCATCACGCCGCCGACCCCGGAGCGGCGCTCCTAGCCCGTGCGCCGCGCGTCGTTCGTCGGCTCGCTCGGGATGACGGCCGCGGCGCTCGTATCGGCAAGCCGCGTCGCGTACGCGAGCGGCGCCCGCAGCGGCGCGTGGTGCAAGCCGCTGACGCCGTTCGCGCGCGACCACGCCTTCGACTTCAGTCTCGAGCTCATGGACGGCGGAGTCTTCACCGTCTCCGAGCATCTTGGGAAACCGGTCTGGCTCAGCTTCTTCACGACGTGGTGCCCGCCATGTAACGAGGAGGCCGGCGACATCGTGCGGCTCGCCCAAAAATATGGCGACGCCGCGGCCATCATCGCGGTCGACGAGATGGAGAAGCCGGCGAAGGTGCGCGCGTTTGCGGAGCGCCACGCCTTTACGTTGCCGATCGCGATGGACACGACGGGCTCCGTCTTCGATGCACTCGGCTTCAAGAGTTATCCGACGCACCTCTTTCTCGCGCCGAGCGGTGAGGTCTCATGTCTCTCGGTCGGCGATCTGACGCCCGAGCAGATGGATAACGAGCTCGCCGTCGCGCTCGCGCGACCGGCTCGAAACGTGAGGTCCTAAAGCAGCTTCGCGAGGTCGACGCGTCCCTGCGCCGCGAGCAGGGGGGCCCAGAGATCGCCGAGCCGATCGAAGCGCGCGCGCACGCTCGCGACCGTGAAGTCCACGATCTCGATGCCGTTCGCGATCTCGTCCCACGTCACGGGCGTCGAAACGCTCGCGCGCGGCGTCGGCCGCACGGAGTACACCGATGCGAGCGTGCGGCCCCACGCGTTCTGGTTGTAGTCCACGAGCACGCGACCGGCGGGCCGCTTTGCGATCGTGTACTCGGCCGTGAGGAAGTCCGGATGCCGCTCGGCGACGGCGAGCGCGAAAGCCTTCGCGAAACGCCACACGTCGTGTTGCAGCGGCCCGCGTTCGATCGGCACGTACACGTGGATACCGGCCGAGCCCGAGGTCTTCGCGTAGACGGGAAAGCCGACTTCCGCGAGCGCGTCGCGCAGGGCGAGCGCGGCCGTGCGAACGATCGCGAACGGCGTCGGGCCGCGCCCTCCCGTCTTGACGGGATCGAGATCGAAGTGCAGGTAGTCGGGGCGATCGGGATCCGCGCAGCGCGCGTACCACTGGTTGAGATCGATGCAACCGAGGTTGACGACCCAGAGCAGCGCCGCGAGATCGTCGACGATCGGAAAGTCGATGACCTTGCCCGAGCCGTGCTCGACGGGGCACGTCCGCAGCCACTCGGGCGCCCCCTTCGGCGTGCGTTTCATGAAGAAGAAGTCGCCTTCGGCGCCGCCGGGATAGCGTTTCATCACCATCGCGCGATCGCGGAGGTGCGGCAGCAGCAGCGGCGCGACGTCGGCGTAATATTGCAGGACGTCGCGTTTCGCGAGGCCGGCCTCGCTGAAGAAGGGCTTCGCGAGGTGCGTGAGACCGACGCGTCGTTCGCCGATTTCGAGCGTCGCCGCGTCCGCGTCGCGCGGGATCGTCAGGTCTCCGGTCGTCGCCACGTGCGCTCCGTCCCGTCGTCGTGCTCGGCGGCCGCGTCCGTGCGCGGCAGGCTTAGGACAAGCACGGTTCCGGACGGAAGGACGCGTTCATGCTCGCGATCCACAAGACGTCGCTCGATCTCCTCGCTACGGTCTTGCCCCCCGACGCGCGCGAGCGGTGTACCGTCTTCTTTTGGGACGGCGCGATCGTCCCGGCGCGCGAGCCCTCGGCGTTCGGCCTGCATCTCAACGAGCCGTGGGCGCTGCGCGAGGCGCTGACGCCGCCTATCGATCGCAACACGGCACGCGCGATCGCCTCGGGCGAGATCGAGCTCTCCGGAAACCTCGAGTACGCGATCGCCGCGCTCTATGCCAACCTCTCGCAGGTCTCGCTGCGCCGGTCGCTGCGCGCGCTTACGCTCGCGTTGCGGCTGCCGTCGGCGGGCTCGCAGGTCGTCGACGGCGTCCGTGCGCGCCTGCGCGGTCGCGCGCATTCGCTCGATCGCGACCGCGCGGCGATCGGCTTCCACTACGATCAGCCGATCGACTTCTATCGCGCGTTCCTGGACCCCGAGCTCGTGTACTCGTGCGGCTATTTCGAGCGCGACGGCATTGATCTCGCCGCGGCGCAGATCGCGAAGATCGACTACGTGCTGCGCAAAGCGGGCGTTCGGCCGGGCGATCGCATTCTCGACATCGGCTGCGGCTGGGGCGCGCTCGTCATCCGCGCGGCCGAGGCGTTCGGCGCGACTGCGCTCGGCGTGACGCTGAGCGAGTCGCAGCACGCCGAGGCGAACCGTCGGATCGCGGAACGCGGGCTCGCGGATCGCGTTACGGTCGAGCTGCGCGACTATCGCGCGCTCGACGCCGCGCCGTTCGATGCGGTCGTGAGCATCGGCATGGCGGAGCACGTCGGGCGCGAGCGGCTCGCCGACTACTTCGCGGCGACGTATCGGCTCGTGCGGCCGGGCGGCCTCTTCGTCAATCATGCGATCTCGGATCAGAGCGACGGCCGCCGGAAGCGGAAGGCGGACGTCTTCATCGCCGAATACGTCTTTCCCGACGGCGAGCTCATTCCGATCGGCGAGTCGCTCGTCGCGGCCGAACGCGCCGGCTTCGAGGTGCGAGACGTCGAGAACTTGCGCGAGCACTACCATCGCACGCTGCGGGCCTGGAACGATCGCCTCTACGCGCACCGCGATGCCGCGATGCGCGCGGGAGGCGAGCCCGCGTACCGCATCTATCGAACGTATCTTGCCGGCAGCGGGGTCGGCTTCTCGAAGGGAAAGCTCGGGCTGCACCAATCGGTACTCGCAAAGCCCAAGGCATGGGGCGCCGTCGACATCGCGATGACGCGCGCGCACCTGTACCGCTAGCGAGCGCCGTCACAGCGATGCGCGCGATCAGAGCACGACGCGTGTGTGCTCGGGCGTCGGCGCCCGCCCGAGCTTTGGCCGATGCTTTCCTTATGCAGCAGGTTGTACCGCAACGGATCGCAGAGCGCTGGATCGGCTACGGCCGTTGGGAAGCACCCTACTGGTTCGTCGGCGTCGAGCCGGCGCGCGACGACGATCGCGCGACGCACGAGACGTGGCGCGCGGCCATGGTGCCGGCGCTCGATGCGGTGCGCGGCGATGCGATCGTCGATCCGCTCTGGTCGACGCGGCAGCCGCCCGCGGAGCGCGCCTATGCCGAGTTCAGCCGGCTCGTGCTCGGCTTCGAGGATGCGCCCTCGGGCATGCGCGACATCGCGCGCGATCAGCGCGAGCGCCTCGGCCATCGGGAAGGCTCGACGCTCCTCGTCGACTTGCCCGCCGATCCCGCGAACCGGCTGCGGCCGATGACGCTCGGACGGCTCGCGACGCTGAGCCGCCGGATGCGCGAGCACGAGCCGCGCTTCGTCGTCTTCTACGGAACGGCGTACCGCGCGGCGTTCCAAGCGATCGCTGGTTCGACGTTCGACGACACCGGCTACGTGCGTTGCGGCACGAGCCTTTGCACGCTCGTGCGCCACCCCGCGGCGCGTCCCGCGCTGCCCACCGCGTGGTGGGGCGCGAAAGGCCGCCAGCTGCGCCTCCTGACGTGATGGCGGCGTCACGCCTGGGTGGCGTCCTCGATCGACACCTCCGAGAAACAGTCGCTCGCGATCGCCTCGAGCGAGATGCCGAGTTTCGGCCGCCCGCATGTCCTCGGCCGCCCGGCCGAATACCACAAGACACGAGCGCCCGATGAACACGACCTGCCGGCTGAAGAGCCTCGGGCGGCCCTTCGTCGCGGTGGTCCACGACTCGGACGCTCAGGGGCTGCTCGAATACGCGCTCATCGTTGCGTTCGTCGTGCTCATCGGCATCGTCGGTATGCGCGCCTTCGCCGCGCATACGAACAACGTCCTGAGTAACGACGCCGCCGCGCTCCCGTACTAGACGCCGGGGGCTCGGCCGCCGGCCATGAGCTTCCGCGCAAAGTAGACGAATTCGAGCGCGGCGGTCCGCGCGCGCTCGGCCAGGTTGGCGCCGGCGCCGTGCCCGCCTTCGGTGACCTCGTAGAAGAGATACGGGTCGCCAAGCGCCGAAAGCCTCGCGGCGAACTTGCGCGCATGCTGCGGCCCGACGCGATCGTCCTTCGTCGTCGTCCAGATGAACGGCTCGGGATACGTCACCCCGGCGCGCAGGTTCGCGTATGGCGAGATCGAGGCCAGGAACGCGCGCTGCGCGGGCACGGCGACGGACCCGTATTCGCCGACCCACGACGACCCGGCCGCGATCTGCTCGAAGCGGAGCATGTCGAGCAGCGGCACCTGGATGTCGACGGCGTGCCAAAGCTCGGGATGCTGCACGAACTCGACGCCCATCAGCAAGCCGCCGTTGGAGCCGCCCTGGATGCCGAGCCGACGCGGGCTCGTGATCTTGCGCGCGACGAGGTCCTCGCCGACGGCGGCGAAGTCGTCGAAGGCCCGTTGCCGATTCACGGTGAGCGCGGCGTCGTGCCACGCCGGGCCGAACTCGCCGCCGCCGCGGATATTCGCGACGACATAGACGCCGCCGTGCTCGAGCCACAGTTTCCCGACGTTGGGCGAGTACGTCGGCGTGAGCGAGACATCGAAGCCGCCGTACGCGTAGAGGATCGTCGGCATCGATCCGTCGAGCGGCATCGCCTTGGGATGCACGATGAAGTACGGCACGCGCGTGCCGTCCTTCGAGGCTGCCTCGTGTTGCTCGACGACGTCGCCCGAGGCATCGAAGCGCGGCGGTAGGCGCTTGGCGACGGCGAGTTCGCCCGAGGCCGCGTCGTACGACCAGAGCGCCGTCGGCGCGAGATAGCCGCGGACGCTGAGGTACGCCCGGTCGCCGTCGATCGACGTCGTCGCGACGTCGATCGACGAATCGTCCGGCAGCGCGATCGGTCGGCGCGTCCACCCGCCGTTGCTCGCGGGATCGTACGCATACGCGCGGCCGCGGACGTTCTCGTACGCCGTCAGCAGCAGCCGCGAGCGCGTCGGCGCGATCTCGCCGAGCGACTCGCGCGGGCCCGGCGCGAAGACGAGCGTCGGTGCGAGGTGCGCGGGGTCGGCCTGCGCGCGCGCGAGATCGAGCGCGACGACCGCACCCGCGGGATACGTCGCTCCACCGACGGTCCACGCTTCCTGCAGCGTGACGATCAGGCGGCCGGCGACGAGCCCGCTCACCTGCGATTTGAGCGGCAGCGCCAGCCGTGCCGTGCCGTCGCGCGTCACGAGATACGTCTCGAACGTGAAGAACGTCGGACTGCGCACGATGAGCAGGGAGCGATGGCCCGTGCCGTCATCGAACGTCGCCGGCGAGACGCTGACGTCGGTCCGTTCGCCGCGGAACAGCTCCGTCGCCGAAGTCAGCGGCGCGCCGCGCTCGAGCCGTTTGACGACGTACGGATAGCCCGACCTCGTGAGCTCGCCGGGCGTCCACTCGCGCGCGACGAGCAACGCGTCCGGTCCGGCCCAGGCCGCGTTCTGCTTGCCGCGCGGCAGCGAGAACCCGCCCGAGACGAAGCGCTTCGAGGGCAGATCGAACTCGCGGATCGTCTGCGCGTCCTCGCCGCCGTCGGAGAGCTGCACGAGGCAGCGCGTCTCGTCCGGCTCGCGGCAATCGGCGCCTTCCCACACCCAATTCGCGTGCTCGCTCGCGGCGAGCGCGTCGAGGTCGAGCGTCGTCGCCCACGTCGGTTCGGCGCTGCGGTATTCGGCCGTCGACCGCCACTCGCCGCGCACGTGCGCGGCGTCTTGCCAGAAGTTATACGTCCGGTGCGCGAGCAGCTCGGGCATCGGGATGCGGTCCTTCGCCTGCGCGATCGCGAGCGCGGCGGCGTACGACGGGGCGTAGCGCGGGTCGCTCTCGAGCACGCCGAGCGTCTTGCGGTTCTCGGCGGCCACCCACGCGGTCGCTCTCGGGCTCGCAACGGCCTCGAGCCAGCGATACGGATCGGCGCTCGCGGTCGGCGTGGCGTCCGGGGCCGGGGCGTCCGCCCGGCCGGCGGCGGGCAACGCGCCGGCGACGAGTACGACGACCATGAGGGCGACGCGCTGCAGCAGTTGCATCGCGCTCGCTTCGTGCGCCGTCAGGCCGCTTCCGCCGGGACGCAGCCGTCGGCGATGAGCGCCCGCTCCTCGTCGCTCCTCGGTGCGGCTCGCCAGCTGACCGCAACGACGCCCGGCTCGACGCCGAGCGTCATCACGATGCGCTCGAGCATGGCGCCGGGCCGGCCGGCGACGGTGAGATCGGCCGTGACGGCCCTGCGCTGCATCGGCTCGATGCCGTGGCTGTCGATCTTGTGCTGGCCGAGCTCGAACGCGGCGGACGTCTGAGGCCGAGGCGGCCTCATTCCGAGGCGGCCGACGCCGCGCGCGGGCGGCCGAAGCCGGCCGGGATCGGGGATGGCCATGGCCAAGCGTGGTCGGCTCTCAGCGTTCTCGGATCGTCGCGGTGCGCGCTGCGCGGAGATCGGTGCGCGCGCGCGGCGTCGCGTAGGTCACCCGGGCGATATCGAGCGCGACGATCCTCGCGCGGGCCGCGGCCGGCAGCGCGAGCCGGCTCGCCTGCCGCGCGTGTGCGCGGACGATCCGGGCGGTGAGGCCGGTGAGATCCGCGCGCACGGTACCCGACGTCGTGACGCGCAGCAGCGGCACCACCCCGCGAGCCCGCGCGGTCCCCCCTCCTGCGAGATCGAGGAAGAGCGGGCCGCCCGCCGCATCGTCGATGGTGAGGTTGACGCGGCCGGACGTCGAGACGCCGCGCAGCGAGCGCACGTTCGCGAGCGCGCTCGGGGCCGCCACGCCGTCGTTGTGCAGCGTGACCGTGCTGTCGGCGAACGTGACGCGAACGCGCGCGAGCGCGGCTGCCGGAGCCTCGATCGCGATCCCGCTCGCGGCGTCCCGACGGACGGCCGCGCGCCACGCGCCGCGGAAGACGATGCCGTCGACGTCCGGTCCGAGCGCGACGGCGAGCCGGCTCGATTCCGCTGCCCCGCCCGCCTCCGGCGCAGCCGCGAGCAATGCCACGCAGCCGCGCAGGAACGAGCGGCGCCGCATCATGCCACGGGGACGCCGACCGTCGTCCACGCGTGCCGGACAACCGCCGCGTGCGTGCCGGCCGCCGCGACCGTCGCGACGGCGAAGTCCGCGAACGTCGCGTGGGGCGAGAGCGGTCCGCGGATCGCGGCGTACCACGCGGGGCCGATGGTCTCCCAGGCGTTGCCGCCCGCGGCATGCGCGGCCAGGTAGAATGCGTGGTTTGGGATGCCGCTGTTGAGATGCACGCCGCCGCCGTCCAGCGACGTCTCGACGTAATCGCGCATATGATGCGGCTGCGGATCCTTGCCGCCCAGGAGCGGACTGTCGTACGCGTGGCCCGGCGCGCGCAGCGATCGCAGCGCTCGCAGTCCAGGCGCAATGAAGAGTCCCGCGCCGATGAGCCAATCCGCATCGGCCGCGCTCTGGCCGAGATGCCATTGCTTCAGCAGCGAACCGAAGACGTCCGAGACAGACTCGTTGAGCGCACCCGACTGGCCGGCGTAGGCGAAGCCGCACTCATGCTGCGTGACGCCGTGCGCGAGCTCGTGCCCGATCACGTCCAGACATGTCGTGAAATTGCCGAAGATGACGCCGTCGCCGTCACCGTACACCATCTGCCGGCCGTTCCAGAACGCGTTGTCGAACTGCCGGTCGTAGTGCACGCTCGAGAGCAGCCGCATGCCGCGGCCGTCGATCGAATCGCGCCCGTGTACCTCGGAGAAATAGCGGTACGCGAGGCCCGCGGCATCGTACGCGGCGTCCGCGGCCGCATCGCCGCTGGGAGCCGCGCCCTCCGCGCGCAACGCGGCTCCCGGCAGCATCGTACCGCCGTGCTCGTCGCACACGAGCCGGTGCGGGGCGTGGCCGGCCGCGCGGCCGTCACCTGCCGGCCGGCCGGCCGGCGCGCCCTCGCGCTCGGCGGCGAGGACGCGCGTACGTTCGAGGGTGCGCCGCGCGGCGTCCGCGACGTCGCCGCTGCGTGCGGAGTTCGCCGCGAGGGCACGCAGGATCGCCGGCGGGACGATCGAGCAGATCATCGCTCGCGCACCTTGAGCCCCGGCAGCACGCCGTGGCCGCCTGGGTGCGCGAAGATGGCGTCGGAGCGCTGACCGCGCAGCGGCGCAACGACATCGCCGAACACGTCCCCCGTCGCAAGCCGTTCGTCGAGCGCTTCGACCTCGAACTGTGCGGCTTCGAAGGTCCCGAGCTCGCTCCAGCGCAGCGGCATCGCGAAGGCCGAGCCGGCGCCGACCGGCGTGTACGGCAGCGCCGCCGACGCGTGCGCGGTGTTCGCCTCGACGCTGATCACGGCGAGATCGACCCGCTCGCCTGCGACACGCTCGGTGACGGCGAGCCCGGGATGCTCGCGCGCGACGCGATCGACGAACCTCCGCAACGCCGGGAGCAGCCGTTCGAACGCCGGCGCGTCGACGAGGGGCACGTAGACGCGGAAGCCGTCGCGGCCGTCGCTCACGAGCGCGCCGCCGAGGCCGAGCGAGGCAAGCCCCGAGCGGACGGCGAGTGCGCCGAGCCGAGCGACGTCAGGCGAGGCCGGATCGCCCGGCGTGACGGAGATGCGCGCGAACGCGGCGGCATCGGGATCGCCCGGCGTCCCGCCGCCGCCGCTCACGCCGGCGCCGAGCGCGCCCGCGCGGGCGAGTGACGCTGCGCCGAGTGGCGGCCGATGCTCGGTGTCCCTGCCAGCCGTGACGTCCACCAGCGACCCCGGCGCGGGCGTCGTCTCGATCGGGATCGGGCCGAATGCCGCGACGAGCCACGGCGCGACCCGGCGATAGTGAGCGACGAGCCGTACGGGTTCCATGGCGTGCGAATTGGCCCCGTCCGCAAGCCTTCCCGCCCGTCCCAGCGAACCCGGGCGCGGTGAAGTCGCTCTCCGAACGCGGCGCCGAGCGCCATTCGCGGCTCGACGCGGTGCTGCAGCTGCTCCTCGAGCGGGTTCGGGCGATTCCCGACATTCTCGAGGTCCATATTCACGGCGCCTACGCGCTCGGCCGGACCGGGCCGTACAGCAAACTCGAGGTCATCATGATCCGAGAGACGGATCTGCCGCGCTGGGACCGCTACGCCGGGCTCGAGATCGATCCCGCGCTCATCGTCGACATCGATTCGCGCATGCTCACCCCGAGCGAGCTCGTTCGCGACGGCAGCCTCGCCGCGTTCGGCCAGTCGATGCGGCGCGTCTACCTCGCGCCGCGTCCGTCGGAATGAGGAGAACGGCGGTCCGACCTGCGTCGGACCGCCGTTGCGTCCTCGTTCGGAAGATCAGTCGCCCGGGGCGCCCGCGAGCTCCCGCTTCGCAACGCCGAGGTTTTCGGCCATCCGCTGACCGAAACCGGCGTCGACTTTTTTGAACATCTCGACGGCCCGCTCGCGGATCGGCGGCGGCACCGTCTGCATGTGCGCCGTGATCGTCTTCTCGAGCCGCCCCTGCGCTTCGTGGCCGATCATGTTGTAGAACATCGTCGCCTGGACGTAGTCGTCGTTGCGACGCGAGGTCTGCGCGTACCGGCCGCTCGCCTCGTGGAGCTCGAGCGCGGGCTCCAGGTACTTTTCATCTGCGACCGGGCCGCCCTTGCTGTTCGGCGCGTAGTTCGCGGCCTTCCCGCCGTTCGTGCCCGGCGCCATCGCGCCGTCACGCTGATACGGATTGCTCGCGTACGTATCGACGTTCTTCGCGGCGTTCACCGCCAGCTTCTCGTAATTGCTGCCGATGCGATAGCGGTGCGCGTCCGGATAGGCGAAAAGCCGGCCCTGCAGCACCTTGTCGGGGGAATTGTAGATGCCCGGCACGGTGTTCGACGGCGCGAACGCGAGCGACTCGATCTCCGCAAAATAATTTTGAGCGTTGCGATCGAGCACCATGCGGCCGACCGGAATCAGCGGATAGTCCTTGTGCAACAACACCTTCGTGAGATCGAATGGATCATACTCGTACGTGAAGGCCTCGTCGTACGGCATAATTTGAACCGACATCTTCCACGCGGCGACGTTGCCGGAGTCGATCCGGTTGAAGAGGCTTTGCGTGTACGAGTCGAGCCGCTCTTCATTCGCCCGCACGAGGCCGGCCTCGGCGTCGGTGAGGTTCTTGACGCCCTGCTCCGAATGCAGATGGTACTTGATCCAGAAGCGTTCGCCCGCTTCGCTCTTCCACATGAACGTATGCGAACCGTAGCCGTTCATGTACTCGTAGCCGGCCGGAATCCCGCGGTCGCCCATGAGCCACAGCACCTGATGGATCGACTCGGGCGCGAGCGTCCAGTAGTCCCACTGCACAGCGTGATCGCGCAGATGCGTCTGCGGATCGCGCTTCTGTGAATGAATGAAGTCTGGAAACTTCATCGGATCGCGCATGAAGAAGATCGGCGTGTCGTTGCCGACGAGATCGTAGTTGCCGTCTTCGGTATAGAACTTCAGTGCGAAGCCGCGCAGATCGCGATACGCATCGGCGCCGCCCGACTCGATGGCGACGTGCGAGAAGCGCGCAGCCATTTCGGTTTTCTTACCGACGCTGTTGAACATCTTCGCCTTCGTGTACTTCGACATGTCGTTCGTGACTTCGAAGTAGCCGAACGCGCCCGCGCCCTTGGCGTGGACGACGCGTTCGGGAACGCGCTCGCGATTAAAATGGGCGTTCTTCTCGATGAGCCAGGTGTCTTCGAGAAGGACCGGGCCGGCGGGACCAGCGGTGAGCGAATCATCGTTCGACGCGACGGGCGCGCCGTTGCGAAGCGTAAGCGTCTGCGGTGTTTCATTCGTCGGCCACGCGTTCGCGCCGAAGCCCAGGGGCGTCGTCGACGTGATCGGCGCGTCGGCGCCTGGCTTCGGGGCCTCGCCCGCGCGCGTTGCTTCGTTCCGAGCTTTTTTCGGGCCCTGACCGTCGTCCATCGCCGGGTTCGTATTGTCGTGCATCGTTGAAATCTCCATCGGATTTCGACGATATTCCCGATCTGGAGCCGGACAATGGATTCTGAATAAAAGTTTACGAAACGCGCCTCGCCTCGTTCATCTTCGCCTGAATCGGAGAGGCGACCGTCGAGGCGAGCGTCACAAAACCCGCAAACGTGAACTTCGTCAGCCCGATCGATCCGACGCCCGGCATCGTGATCGAGCACGACGTGACGCCGCTCGGTAGCTTGCCGCATGCCGAGACGAACGTCGTATTCGCGACATTGTGTCCGAGAGCGAAAGGCTCGCGATCGCCGTAAGATAGCGCCGGCGCGCGATTCGGCAGTGTACGATGTGTCACCGCACGTGACGATGCGCGAATTCGTACCGGACTTCGCGGCGCCTAGGTGCCCGGGCGGCGCTGCTCTTCACGGGTCGCGACGTAGCGTTCGATGCGACGATCGGGTGCGAGCCAGACGAGCGCGACGATGGCGAACATCACATCGGCTGCGACGGGGCGGACCAACGCGAGCCCGATCCCGAGCGCGTAACCAGCGAGGGAGACGAGACCCTTTCGGTCGCGACCGATCGCCTCGCCTAGCGCCGACTCGGTGCGATTCGCGGCCATGAGTGCGCGCACGAGCAGCGAATACGCCAGCGCGGCGAGCAGGAGGACCGAGCCGTACAACGCGGTCGGCAGCGCCGCGTCGTGATGCTCGCCGACCTCAGCCCGTCGTGAACGGAATCAGCGAGAGCCAGAAGAGCAAGTGAAGGTTCGCGAGCATCGCGCGACCGTCGACGCGGCGCGTGATCGCGAAGAGATGATGGTGATTGTTCCAGTAGATGCCGACGTAGACGAAGCTCAAGACGTAGGCGAGAAACGTCGGCACGAGCGGCACGAGCGCAGCCGGCTCGATTCCGTGCGGTGCCTTGAGCTCGATTACCATGATCGTGATGATGACGGCGATGACGCCGTCGCTGAACGCCTCGAGCCGGCCGGTATCCACGGCATGCCCTTTCGCGGCGACGCGGGTAGCTCCGTTGGATTCGTGTCGACCGTACGTTCGGAGTGTCTGTATGTTGGCACACAGCCGGGTATGATAGGGACATGGAGAACGCATCGACGAACCAGCCCGCCTCGCAACCGTCGCTGTTCGATCTCGCAGCCCAGAAGCGCTTCGAGACGAGGCTCTGCGACTTTGCGCGAGCCGTCGCGCTCCGGCATCGTCGTGCGGGTGGTTCGCTCGCCGATTTCGACCGGGCTCTCGTCGGCTACTACGCCGCCTGGCAGGCCTCGAGCCGCCAACCGATTCCGCTGCTCGACGCGCGCGCCTGCGCCATCGCACGCCGGACGTACGCGGCGGTGGGCCGGCAGCGTGCAGCCGCGAAGCCGGCGGCGTAGCCGATGCACATCGCGAGCGTCGATCTCGTCGTTCATCTCACAATCATGCTCGCCTGGATCGCCGCGCTTTGGATGGCCTTCTCGTACGGCGCCGCCTTCCTCGAGCGCCGCGGCGGTCCGCCCGCTCAGCGGTAGCGCGGCTCCCACGGTAATGCCGCGAGCCGCCGCTCGATATCGTCGTCGGAATGGTGTGGCGCGTAGCATCGGCGACCAGCCGTCGTGCCACCGCCGTCGCGACGAGCCGATTGATCGCCGCGATCTCGCTGACGGGCGGCAGGAGCGGTAAGCTCGGATCTCTTCGAGCGGGCGAGGCTAGGGCGACCGCTCTGGCGGCGGCGATGAAGTTTGCGTCGGAGAGCCGTCACGTGCCGACCGCGAGCGCGCCGAGCCCGATGCCGGGAAACGCGTAGGCGTTGTTGACCTGATTGATCGAGATCGTCCTGCCGTCGCATGTGACCGGGGCGAAGGGCGACCCGGTGCCGACGATCGCGGGGCCGTTCGTCCGTGATGTGCGGCGTTGCGCGTCATGGCGCGCCGGACGGCCACATCGAACGTCCCGGGCTGACCCGAGACGCCGGGGAGCGCGGTCGGCTTCGCGTTCTAGACGACATCGAAGGAGCCGGGCCAGCGGGAGCTGTGCGAGCTGCAAGTCGCGGCGCTTCGAGCCGCCCGGCGTGTCGGCGGTGTCGAAGACGCTCGCGGTCGGATGCTGCACCGACCGCGGCTCCGAACGCGAGAAGACGGCGAGCGTTGATCATCGCTGCGGGGCGTTGCCCGCGGGCTCGATCGACCCTATCCGATACGGCCCGCCGCCGCGCGCGTCGCGAGGGCCGGCTCGTCCGCATTCGAGCGGGCCTCGGCGACGAGCGCGTCCGAGCCCGCGTCGGGCGGGAAAATACGATGCGCCGCGACTCGCAGCACGCCCGCGACCGGAATCGAGAGGAGCGCTCCGAGGATGCCGTACGCCTCGCTGCCGATCAGCAACGCCACGAAGACGACGAGCGGCGTCACGCCGACCGAACGCGCGTTGACGAGCGGCAGGACGTTTTGCTGGATCGCGATGATGATCGCAAACACGACGAAGACGACGATCGTCTTACCGAGCCCGACGGTGAAGAAGGCGATCGCCACGACCGGTACGATCGCGATGAACGGGCCCACGATCGGCACGATGCTCAGGATGCCGGCGACGAGCCCGACGAGGACGGCGTAGGGCACGCCGATGACCAGGAACGCGAGCGTCGAGAGCACGGCCACGCCGAAGGCGACGAGGAGCTGCCCGCGGACGAAGCCGCCGATGACCTTGTCGACGTCGCTCATGAACGAGAGCATCATCGGCCGGTAGGCGCGCGGCACGAGGCGCGTCGAGAACGTCTGGATCTCGGCGAGGTCGGTCACGATCATCAGCGTCAACACGAGGACCAGGAAGATGTCGATGATCGTCGTGCCCGTGCCGGTAAGGATCCCAAGCGCATTCGAGCCGAGGGCTCCGGCGATGCCGCTGACCGCGGTCCCGACCTTGCCCGCGTTTTCGGCAATCGCGGTGCGCGCCGGCGCCGGGAGCTTCTGTAACAGCGTCGATTGCGCCGGATTGGCGATCTGTGCCTGGGCGCTCGCGACGAGGCGGGGGAAGTCGTGCACGAGGGCCGTGACCTGTGCCGCGAGGGCGGGCGCGAGCCACGCGGCCGCGCCGACGACGAGCAGCGCGATGACGACGTAGACGAGAATCGCCGCCGCTAAGAGCGGGACGCCGCGACCCGCGATTGCCTTGATCGGCGGGTACACGACGTACGAAAAGAGGATGGCGAAGACGATGACGATCGCGGTGGCGTGAATGCGCCCGAAGAGCCCCGTGACCATCCAAATCGCGGCACCGGCCGTCAGGATGACGCCCGCGACGAGCAACGCGCGAACGAGCCGGCGAGTAACGAGGTTCGAGTAGCTGAGTTCTTGCTCGTTCATCGCCCATCCGTTCCCACGGACGTAGCGGGCGACTCACCCGGCGAGAGGGACCACGGCCGTCACGCAGCAACCGCCGCCCGGAACGAGCGTGACGCGCACCGAGCGCGCGCACGATTGGACGATGCGGAGCCCACGGCCGCTTTCGGCGAGCAGGTCGTTCGGGGCGCGGGCGGCTTCGAGCGAGAACCCCGCTCCGCCGTCGGTCACCGAGATCGAGACGGCCTCGTCGCCGACGTGCATTAGGAGATCGACGGCTCCAGGCGCGTAGCGCGTGGCGTTTCCAATGAGCTCGCCGAGTACGAGCTCGGGCACGGTCATCGCTGCGTCGGCGGCGTCGCCGAGCGCCGAGGCGAGCGTGCGGCGGGCTTCGCGAACCGCTTCGTGATCGTCGCTGCGGAGCCGGAGCCGCACGGTCCGGACGAGCTCGGGTGCCATCGCGATTGACATACTACCTTTTTGCCGGTGACGAGCGAGCGCTTCGCGGAGCGGCGATCCGTCGAGCGAATGTAATCTCTATCGGCACGGAACGTACGATTCCGGAGCGCGTCCGTGCGCGCGTCACGGCGACCGCTGCGAAATCGGCCCGCGTGGCCGCGCGTGGACACGCTCGACGGGGTAGGGGTAAACCCGCATACTGTAGGAGACTCGCCATGCGTATCTCGTCGATGATCCGTCTGCGCCTCGCCCTCGCGTGCTGCATCTTCGCGCTCGCCGGCGGCGTCCTCTCGGCTCAGCCGGGCGGTCCCAAGCCCGTTCCGACCGTTCCTGGGTCGCAATCCGCGGGCTCGGGCGGCTACACGAGCTCGCAGCCCTCGACGGGCGCCGGCTCCGCGATCGGGCCGCTCGAACCCTATCTCGTGACTCTGCTGATCCCCGGCTTCGGAATCATCGCGGCCGTCGTCGCCATCGCAATCGATCGCCGAATGCGCTTTCTCGGTCACGGCGGAAAGTAACGCCGGGTCAGGGACCGCCGCTCTCGATGTCGTCGGCGAGATCGCGGCGTCCCGTCTCGCCGCGCGCCGATTCGACCGCGCGTTGCGGATCGGCCGGGGGCGTCCGCTCGGGCGCGGGTTCAGGGTGCGACGGTGCTTCGTCCTCGGGTTCCATCCCGTACGCGTTCGGCGGCGGGCAGGCCGGGCACTCGCAGGCGCCCGCCGATGCGACCGCGCAGATGATCGGGGCCGCGAGCGAATGGCGGAATTGGTAGACGCGCTGGATTTAGGTTCCCGTGGGGCAACCCGTCAGAGTTCGAGTCTCTGTTCGCTCAAAGCCCGGTTTGGATTGGCGGTCGCACGAGCACACGGGCGAGCATGAAGACGATTCTCGAAGTCATCGTTTCCTTGGTGCTGCATCCGATCGCGCTCGTGCTGCTGCTCATCAACCTCGCGGGCCGCACCGACATCGGCGGTGGCGCCAAGATCGTCTGGGGCGTCGTCGGCCTGATCTGGGGCATCGGCCCGATCCTCTACTGCCTCGTCGGCGGCGGCGAGCTCTGGTAGGCTCGCGCGCAACGCGTCGCGCCGGCCGCGCGACGCTCGCCTCGTAGAGAACCGGGAACAAGCTCTCGATGCGTGCGCCTCGCACGCTCGGGAGTTCGGCATGTCTGTGGATTTCGATCTCGTCGTTATCGGCGCGGGCCCGGGGGGCAGCGCGGTCGCCACGGCCGCAGCCGAAGCCGGGTTGCGCGTCGCCGTGGTCGAGCGCGAGCTGGTCGGCGGCGAGTGTGCGTTCTGGGCCTGCGTCCCATCGAAGGTCTTGCTTCGCGCAGAGAAGCCGTTCGTCGATGCGACGACCGTGCCGGGGTCGGTCCCGGGGCGGCTCGATTTTGCTGCCGCCGCCGATTGGCGCACGCGCATGGTCGATGGCTACGACGATGCCGGCCACGCGGAGAACCTGGGGAAAGCCGGCGTCACCGTCGTGCGCGGCGATGCGACGTTGCTTGGACGCGGCGTCGTGCGCGTCGGTGAGCGCGAGCTGCGCGCGAGGGACGTCGTTGTCGCGAACGGCTCGACGGAGATGATCCCGCCGATCGACGGGCTATGCGACGGCTCGTTCTGGACGCCGCGCGACGCGACGGCGGCGACCGCGATTCCCCGCAGTCTCATTGTGATTGGCGGCGGAGCGGTCGGCGTCGAGATGAGTCAGGCGTTCGCACGCTTCGGCACGGCGGTGACCCTGCTCGAAGCGGGGCCCGAGCTCCTCGGCGCTGAGGATCCCGATGCCGGACGGCTGATGCGGACGTCGCTCGAGGCCGCCGGCATCGTCGTACGCACGGCTGCGCGGGTTGAGCGCGTCGCGTATCCGAGCGAGGACGAAGTCGCCGTCACCGCCTCGGGCTCGGACTATCGCGCGGATGTTCTTCTCGTCGCGACCGGTCGGAAACTGCTCGGCGACGCCCTCGGCCTCGATCGCTTCGGCGTCACCGTCGAGCAGGGCCGGATCCGCGTGGACGAGTCGTGCCGCGCCGCACCGAACATCTACGCCGTCGGCGACGTCACGGGCGAAGCGACGTTCACCCACGTCGCGAAATACCAGGGCCGCATCGTCGCCGCGGTCCTCGCCGGCCGCGCGGCGCGCGCGCGCTACGACTGCGTGCCCCGATGCGTCTATACGCAGCCGGAGTTCGCCGCGACGGGCGCGACCCCGGCCGAGGCGCGCGAGCGGGGCATCGACGTGATCGTCGCGACCGTCGCCGGCGACGAGATCGTGCGGCCGGTGCTCTACGCCGATCCCGCCGTCACGGCGACCGTACGGCTTATCGGCGATCGGGCGAAGCGCACGCTCGTCGGCGGCTGGATCGTCGGCCCGATGGCGAGCGAGATGATCGCGTTCGTGTCCTCGGCAATTCGAATGGCGGCGACGTACGACGCGTTGCTCGACGTGATCCAGCCGTATCCGACGTTCTCCGAAGCGTTCTACGTCGCGCTCGACCGGCTCGGTCGGGCCGCCGCGGCGGCGTAGCCGTCGCGAGCGGCGCGCGGCGCGGGGATCGCGGCCGCTTCTACGCGGGCATGCTCGTCGGCGGGGCGGGCTATCAGGTGCAGGGCATCGCCGTCGCCTGGCACGTGTACGAGCTCCATCGGTCGCCCTTCGATCTCGGGCTCGTCGGGCTCGCGCTCTTCCTGCCGGCGTTTCTCTTCGTCGTACCGGCGGGCGCGCTCGCCGACGCGCGCGATCGCGTTCGGGTCGCGCTCGTCGCGCTCGGCTGCGAGGCTGCCGGCATCGTGGCCTTCCTCGCCTTCGCGGCCTCGGGATCGCGGTCGCTGCCGGGTTACCTCGCCATCCTCTTCACGATCGGCACGGCGCGCGCGTTCGGCACGCCGGCGGAGCGCAGCATCGGGCCCTCGCTCGTTGCAGCCGCCGACTACATGCGCGTTCAGGCCACGTACACGTCGCTGCGTCAGGTGATCACGATCGGCGGCCCGGCCGTCGGCGGCGTGCTCGTCGCCTTCGGGCTGCCGCTCGCCCTCGGCGTCGCACTCGCGCTCATGGCGGCTCAAGCCGTTGCCTTCCTCGGCATCGGGCCCATCGGCGGCGGCTCGCAGGTCGCCCGGGCGAGTCTCGGCACCGCGCTCGACGGCATCCGCTTCATCGCGCGCAGCCCGATCGTCGCGGGCGCGATCACGCTCGATCTCTTCGCGGTCCTCTTCGGCGGCGCGACGGCGCTCCTGCCCGCCTTTGCCGACGGCATCTTTCACGTCGGCGCGCCGGGTCTCGGGTTGCTGCGTGGGGCCGACGGCGTCGGCGCCGCCCTCGTCGCGGCGCTCGTCGCGCGCCGGCCGGTGCGCCGCAGGATCGGCGCGACGCTGCTCGGCGCGGTCGCCGTCTTCGGCTTCGCTACGATCGCCTTCGGGCTCTCGCGGAACTTCGCGCTCTCGCTCGTGCTGCTCGCGGTCGTCGGCGGCGCCGACGTCGTCAGCGTCGTCATTCGGTCGAGCCTCGTTCAGCTCGGGACGCCCGCGGAGATGCGCGGCCGTGTCAACGCCGTCGAGTCGGTCTTCATCGGCGCCTCCAATGAGCTCGGCGAGTTCGAGTCGGGCACCCTCGCCGCGCTCGTCGGCGTCGTGCCCGCCGTCGTGCTCGGCGGGGTCGCCACGCTCGGCGTCATCGCCGTCGCGGCGCGCGCGTTCCCGGCCCTGCGCCGCGCCGATGCGTTCGAGGAAGCGGCGGAGAGCGGCTAGCGCTTCGCGAGCGCGACCGGCTCATGCCGCGCATCCGCGAAGGCGGCGCCGCGCCGACCGCCGCGCTTGACACGGTAGAGCGCGGCGTCGGCGCGCCCGAGCAGATCGATCGCGTCTTCGTCGCAATCGCGCGCGATCGCCACGCCGAGGCTCGTGGAGATCTCATGGATGTCGCCCGCGACCTCGAAGCGCTCGCGGAACGTCTCGAGGACTCGGCTCGCAAAGCCGCGCGCGCTCGCCTCACCCGCGTCGCGCTGCAGGATGACGAACTCGTCGCCGCCGAGCCGCGCGACGGTGTCGGTCGCGCGAGCCGCGCGCGAGAGCCGCTCGGCGACGAGCTGCAGGATGCGGTCGCCCGTCGCATGACCGTAGCGGTCGTTGATGGCCTTGAAGCCGTCGAGATCCAAGAAGTGCACCGCGAAGCGTCGCCCGTGCACGCGCATATCGGCGCGCGCCGACTCGATTCGCTCGTGGAGTGCGATGCGGTTCGAGAGCCCCGTGAGCGCATCGGAGAACGCGAGGTCGTCGAGGCGTTCCTCGCGCACGATCCGTGCGAGCGCGCTCGCGGCGAAGGCGCCGAGCAGCGAGACGAAATCGAGGTCCGCGCCCACGGCCCAACGCCGCCGCGTCACGCGGGTCACGAGTGCGAGCGCGCCCGCGACGTTCGACCCGATCCCGAGCGGCACCAGGACGAGGACGCCCGGTGCGCCGGGTGCGGACTCCGTGATCACGAGCTCGCCCATCGTCGCGCGCCGCACGAGCTCGGGCAGCACGCGTAGCCGCGCCCCGACCGCTTCCACGCGCGAGCCGGCGCGCTGCACGATCGTGAGTTCGTGACCCTCGAGCGAGCAGAGCGCGGCGCCGTCGTATCGCAGATCGCGCACGGCGAGCTCAAGGAGCGCCGCGATCTGATCGCTCGCCGCGGGCCGCGTCGTCGCCGCGAGGCAGAGCGCGCGGATCCGCGCGTTGCCGTTCACGTAGCGCCGCAACGTCCGGGCGTGTTCATAATAGAGCGCCCACAGGAACGCGCCGCCCGCGACGATTGTCTCGGCGAGCGCGACGATCGAGCCCAGACTCGACTCGCCGTTAGCGATGCCGAGCGGGATCGCAAACACCGCGGCTTCCAGGACGATCGCGAGCCAGAGGGCGAGCCGCGACCGCAGCCGCGTCGCGGCCGCGAGCGCCGCCAGCGCCGCGACGAGCCCGAGCGTGACGAGCGGTCCGAGCGTCTCGAAGAGCAACGGCGTCGGGCGCCCGGCACGCACGAGTACCGGCAGCCAGCGGCCGGCGACGGCGGTTGCGGCGACGACGGCGCAGAGGGCGCCGAGCACCGTCGGCACGGCGACACGGAAGTTACGCACCGCTCGGGGGAGCCGAACGTGCGGGGCGGTGGCTTCGGCGAAGCCGAGCGTCGCGCAGGCGAGCACGATGCCGAGCTCGAGGGCGTACCAGCTGCCGATTCTCGGGACCGCGAAGGCACGCGCTTCGCCGACGAGCGCGGCGGCGAAGTAGCCGGTAGCGAGCACGGCGATGCTGCGCACGCGCAGTGCCCGGTACAGCGTCAGCAGGACGGCCGCCGTCAGCAGCAATTCGCTCGCGGCGGCCGCCGCGAGCCCAACATCGATTCGCGCGAGCACGTGCAGACGGGCCGAGGCGCCCGGAACGCTCGCCGCCGCAACGACGGCAATGCCGACAGCGAGCGCCGCCGCGCACCAACGCTCGCGGGCCGAGGGATCGTAGCTCGCGTGCGTATCGGTCGGGGTCGCGAGCGAGTCCATCAGAACTTCCGAAGTGCGATTGCTATCACTGCTCCGATTGTCGGCTGTGGCGCTCGAGAACTTGAGCGTCGCCGTGAAACGAAACGACCGGCACGAGAACCGTACCGGTCATCCCGTTACGCGCCGCCGTTTCCGGTGAAGCGTCCTGGTGCGAAGACTAGCCCTTGAGCTTCGTCGCCGTCTTGTCGACGGCATTGCTCGCTTTGTCGGCCGTCCGGTTCACCGTACTTTGAGCGGAGTCTGCGGCGCGATCGTTCGTGCTTTTCTCTTCGGCCGGCTTGACGTCGGTCGTCTTGAAGTCGTCCTCAAGCTCTTTGGCGAGCTCGTTCGAGTGCTTGTTGACGGCATGACTCGCCGCACTGACCGTCTCCTCGAGCACGCCGCGACCCGCGCGAACGACGTCATCCTTCGCCTTCGTCGCGCGGCCCACGAGGTCGTCGCGAACCGGCTGCACGCGCCGGCGTTCCATTTCCGTGACGGGCGCGAATGCGGCGATCACGGCGCCGACGACGACGCCGCCGATGAGCAACCCGATCGGATTGCCCTTCACGCTCTGCTTCGCGTCCTCGAGCGTCGCAGACGATTTGGCCGAAAGGTCGGTCATCGTCGAGCTGACGTTCGCCTTGACGTCGCTCGCCGTCGAGTTGGCGTTCGCCTTAACGTCTCCGAGCGACGAGGCGAGTTTGTCCTTCGTGTTGTCGAACGAAGAATTCGTATCGGACATCGTGCTTACTTTCCGTTCGCAGCGTAGGCGGAGGAGGAACCGTCGAGCGACGCTTTCACGCCGCGCGCGACGACGAAACCGGTGACGACGGCGATAACGGTCGCGACGGCCGGCTGTTCGCGGCTGAAGCCGGAGAAGTCGCCGAACATGCGATCGACGCTGCGACCGTGGAGGTAACCGGTGAAACGTCCGAGATAGGATGCGCCCCCGTGAACCGCCGGCGCCAGAAAGGAGATGTTCGCGTCCTTGCGGAGCGCGTCAGCGACCGTCTGGAGGGTCGCTTCCGTGCCGCCCACCCGTTCGGCGAGCGCATGAATCTGCTGCTCCACCTGTTGTTCGACGTACGTCTTCGCGTTCATCACGGTTTTCTTGGTCGCATCGCCTACGTCAGTTGTGGCCATCGGCTCCTCCAGCTCGGTGCATCGCTACGCCATACCCGCAAAGCACCCGATTCGCTCCTGAGTCGCGCGCGGATCGAGAGAGTCCGGGCGACGCCCGGGCTCCCGCGTTTCGGCAGACGCTACGCTTCGACGACGGGCGTGAGGACAAGGTGCTCGCTGACGAACCAGACCTGCGTCTCGTTGGTGCGAAGCACTTCGCTGACGAGAACGTCCGAGGTGCCCTCGTCCCCGTTCTCGTTCGCCTGGTCGACGGCCTTACGAATGCGCTTGATCGTGAGCTCGTGTGCCTGGAGCAACGCTTCGAGCATCGCGGGAACGCTCTGCACGCCGTTGGGCGGGCGCGGAATATCCGTGAGCTCGGCCGCGTGACGGTGATCCCCGACCGAGACGCCGCCGAGCTTCTGCACGCGCTCGGCGAGCGAGTCGATGAGCTCGAGCTGCTCGTCGGAATGCTTATCGAGTAGCAGGTGCAGCTGGTAGAACGTGATGCCGCGCATCAGCCAGTGGTACTTCTTGTACAGCGACTGCAAGATCATGGTATTCGCGAGGACGCCGTTGAGCGCCGCGCTGTTGTCGATGCGAGCCTTCTCGTCGAGCGCGATGCGCGCGTCAAGGACGGTCCCGAACTTCTGAATCTCGCCGAGGCCCTCGCCCTTGAGGACGAGCGGATCGTTCTGTTGCGTCGCGATCGACGAGCCGTTCTGCTGGTTGGTGGCGGTTGCCAAGGGGTGCTCCTTCACTGCATGACCGGGCGGTCACGACTGAACGGGAGATTCGTACCCACGAACGCCCGGGTCAGGCGGCTCCGCGCTCGCGGGCGTCGCGCCGTGCACGCTGCGGAATGACCACGTATTTCGGATCGGTCGCGGACTCGATGCCCGCGTGGAACACGGCGAAGCGCTCGCAGGCCGAGCCTGCGAGCACGGCCATGCCGGCGACCACGGCGACGGCGCGATTACCGCCGAACACGGCCCCGAGCAGACCGCCGATCGCGGTCGACCACGTCGCCGCCTTTTTGAACGTTCCGGCCTTGCCCTTGCCATACGGCTCCGCGAGGAGCGGACCGAGCGAGTGCTCCATGCGCTGCGCCGCGACGAGCTCCATGAGCGCGCCCGCCGCGAGGAGCCGCCGCGCCGGCGCCGCGTGATCGCTCGGGGTCGTCACGAGGCAGAAGGCCGCCGCCGTTGCCGCCGCGCTGCCGGCGAAGACGAACGGTAACTCGTGCCGAGCCTCGTGCCAGATCGGGACGGCGGTGTCGGAGAGGAGCGGCGCCGTGTAGGTGCAGAGCGCGAGCCCGAGTGCGCCCGCGAGCCCTTCGAGCGCGAGACCAAGCGGCTTCGGCAGCAGCCCGATCTCCGCGAGCGCGGCGCCCGTGATCGCGGCGCCGAACGTGGAGAGAATCCACGTCCCGACGCTCATCGGCGAGCTCGGCTTGAAGACGCGCAGCATGTGGTGAAAGCGCTTTGGATCGTGCAGATCGCTGATCAGGAGCACGGGACTGATCACGGTCCCGACGAGCGCGCCGATCAGCGCGCGCCGCGCGAGCACGCGGTTCCCGCGCGCGCGCGAGACGGTCGCGAACGTCGCCGACGCCCCCGCGAGCCCGCCCGTGAAGAGGTACCAGGCGATCTCCTCGCTCCAAACGGGCGGCTTGATGACCGGCCGGCCGTAGTATGACGTTGTTCCGTTGCGCGACGCGGCGGCGACCGTGACCCGGCCGCTCATGCTTCGGGCCCGAACGCCGTCACGGCGACGATCGCCGCGAGCGTGAGCGCCGCAATGCCCGCGCGCCGCCACATGTGCGGCAGATCGCGCGTGGTCACGATGGGATCGGGCGGCATCCCGTAGACCTCGGGCTTATCGAGCAGGAGGAAGAAGGCGCCGAAGCCCCCGACGCCGTCCGCGTCGTCCGCGCCGTAGAGCTGCGCCGAGGTGAAATTCGGCCGGACCGCTTCGAGCCGTTCGGCGGCACGCTCGCGGAGCTCGTCGAGATCGCCGAACTGAATGGACTCGGTCGGGCACGCCCTCGCGCACGCCGGCTCCTCGCCCGTCTTGAGCCGGTCGTAGCACAGCGTGCACTTTCCGACGTGGCCGCCCTCCTGGCGCGCGTCGATGACGCCGAACGGACACGCGGGCACGCAGTAGCCGCAGCCGTTGCAGACGTCGTCCTGCACGACGACCGTGCCGAATTCGGTGCGAAAGAGGGCGCCCGTCGGACAGACGTCGAGACACGCGGCGCTCGTGCAGTGCTTGCAGACATCCGATTCCATGAGCCAGCGGTCCGTCGAGTCGAACTGGACGAGCTCGGCCTGCGGCGAGTGGTCCATCTGCTCGATGAAGGCGACGTGCCGCCACGTGTCGCCGCCGAGCTGCGAGGTGTTGTCGTAGCTATTGCCGGTGAACTCGAGGCCGTCGGCGGGGATCTCATTCCACTGCTTGCACGCGACCTCGCAGGCCTTGCAGCCGATGCAGAGCGTGGTGTCGGTGAAGAAGCCGACGCGCGGCTGCGCCGCGTCGCCGTAGGTTGCGAGCGTGGTCTCCGCCGCGTCGCCGAACGCCTCAGGCATCGATCGTCTCCGGTGTCTCGACGAGGGCGCCCTGCGCCCGGTACGCGTCGACGTAGGCAGTGAGGGCGGCGCCGTGCGGCCGGCGCCCGGGCCGGATGTCGCATGTAAACGCCTTGGTCTCGAAGATGTGGACGTTGGGATCGACGGCGATCGAGAGCAGATCGTTCGCGGGGTCGCCCGTGACGTCGCCCGCCCAGCCCCAGTGGTACGGCAGCCCGACCTGATGGATCGTCCTGCCCTCGCTGTGCAGCGGCAGCATCCGCTCGGTGACGAGCACGCGCGCCTCGATCGCGCTCCGGGCGGTCGCGATCGTCGCCCAGCCGCCGTTGGTGAGCCCCCGTAGTTTCGCGAGCGCGGGACTGACCTCGCAGAACATCTCGGGTTGGAGCTCGTTGAGATGAGAGTTCGAGCGGCTCATGCCGCCTGCCGTGTGCTGCTCGGTGAGCCGGTACGTCGAGGCGACAAACGGATACGCGCTTGCCCCCGGCTCGTCCGCCGATGGATTGTAGCGATTCTCCGGCGAGTCGAGCTGGATCCGCGTCGGGTTGGACTGCTCGGCATAGAGCGCGTTCCTCACCGGCGATTCCTGCGGCTCGTAGTGCGTTGGGAAGGGCGCGTCGACCGGCCCGTTGGGCGTGAAGAGCCAGCCGACGCCGTCGCTCTGCATGATGAACGGGTCGTCGCCGCGCAGCGCGTGTTCGGCCTTCGCGCCGGGCTCGGGCACGTAGTCCGGCGGCGTCGTCGCCATGAAGTCGGGCACGTCCTCGCCCGTCCACTTCCCGCCGTCGGCATCCCACCAGACGTACTTCTTGCGTTCGCTCCACGGCTTGCCCGCCGGGTCCGCCGATGCGCGGTTGTAGAGGAGGCGGCGGTTGGCGGGCCAGGCCCAGCCCCACTCCGGCGCCACCCACGTCTGCTCGCCGCCGGGCTTGCGGCGAGCGGTCTGATTGACGCCGTCTTGTAGCAGCCGCAATAGATCCAGCAGCCGCACGTCGTGGAGCCGTCGGTCTCGAGCTGCTCGTATGATGAGAGGAGCGTTCCGTCCGCGGTGTAGCCGTTGATCTCGCGCAGCACGGCCTCGGCGACGGGCTCGGCGATCTCGCCCTCCGTCGGATACTCCCACGCGAGCGCTTGGATCGCCGCGTCCATCGGATCGGTCGAGTCCTTGAGCTTCTCCTTGATGATCCGGCCGAGGTGGTAATAGAACCAGAGCTCCGAGCGCGCGTCGCCGGCCGCGTCGACGGCCTTGTGATGCCATTGCAGCAACCGCTGGGTGTTCGTGAACGAGCCGCTCTTCTCGGTGTGGGCGACGGCGGGGAAGAAGAAGACTTCGGTTCCGATCTCCTCGGTCTTCAAGAAGCCCGAGTCGATGTCGGGGCCCTGCTGCCAAAAGGAAGCGGTCTCGATCTCGAGCAGATCGCGCACGACCATCCAGTCGAGCTTCGAGATCGCCTCGCGCTGCAGCCGGCCGTTGGCGGAGCCGACCGCCGGGTTCTCACCGACGACGAAGTAGCCCAGGCACTCGCGCTCGAGCATCTCGTGCATCGTCGTGACGATCGAGTGGTCGCCCGCGAGCCGCGGCAGATAGCCGAACCCGAAGTCGTTCTCCGCCGTCGCGTTCTCGCCGTAGTACGCTTTGAGGAGGCTGATCGTGTACGCGTCGAGGTGGGCCCAGAATCCCGCCTGCGAATCGTCCTTGGCGATGAAGGTCTCGAGACTCGTCGCCTTCTCGACGGTCGGCATCGGGATGTAGCCGGGCAGCGTGTCATAGAGCGTCGGGATGTCGGTCGACCCTTGGATCGACGCGTGGCCGCGGAGCGCGAGGATGCCGCCGCCGGGTCGGCCGATGTTGCCGAGGAGGAGCTGGACGATCGCGGCTGCGCGAATGTACTGCACGCCGACCGTGTGGTGCGTCCAGCCGACGGCGTACGCGATCGAGCTCGTGCGCTCGCGGCCCGAGTTCTCGCAGAGCGTTTTCGCAACCGCGAGCACCTGCTCGGCCGAGATCCCGCAGATATCGGCGACGGTCTCGGGCGTGTAGCGCCGGTAGTGCCGCTTGAGGAGTTGGAAGACGCAACGCGGATCCTCGAGGGTCTCGTCGCGGATCGGCGCGCGGCCGGCGTCGAGGGGCTCGTCGGCATCCTCGGCCTTGCTGCCCGCGGCTGCCTGCGGCGTGAGGTCCTTGTACTGCCAACTCACGCGATCGTACGTCATGTTCTCGGCGTCGTATCCGGAGAAGAGACCGTCGAGATCTTCGGTGTCCCGGAACGTGTCGGACACGATCGTCGCGGCGTTCGTGTAGTGTACGACGTACTCGCGGAATTCGCGGCCTTCGCTGAGGATGTAGTTGATGATGCCGCCGAGGAACGCGATGTCGGTGCCCGGCCGGATCGGCACGTGGCGCGTCGCGACGGCGCTCGTGCGCGTGAAGCGCGGATCGACGTGGATCACTTGCGCGCCCTTCTCGCGCGCCGCCATCACCCACTGGAAGCCGACGGGATGGCACTCGGCCATGTTCGACCCCATGATGAGGATGCAGTCGGAGAACTGCAGATCTTGCTGGAACGTGGTCGCGCCGCCGCGACCGAGTGAAGCCCCGAGACTCGGGACCGTCGAGCTATGTCAAAGCCGCGCTTGATTCTCAACGGAGATGATGCCGAGACCCGTATAGAGTTTCTTCATCAAATAGTTCTCTTCGTTGTCGAGGGTCGCGCCGCCGAGGCTCGCGATGCCGCGCGTCCGATTGAGCGCGAGCCCCTCCGGCGTCGCGAACTCCCACGTTGTACGACGCGTGGCGATGACGCGCTCGGCGATCATCTCCATCGCCTCGTCCAGCGGCAGCTCTTCCCACGCCGTCCCGTACGGCCGGCGATACTTCACCGTATGCACGCGCCGCGGCGACGTGACGAACTGCATCGTCGAGGCGCCCTTTGGGCAGAGGTGGCCGCGCGAGATCGGGCTGTCGGGATCGCCCTCGATGTGGACGAGCGCCTCGTCCTTGACGTAGAGCCGCTGGCCGCAGCCGACGGCGCAATAGGGGCAGATTGACGTCACGACGCGGTCGGCGTCCGTGAGCCGGTTCCCGATCGCTTTCGAGCGGCCGGAACGCACGGCCGGACCGAGCCCGGCGCGATCCTTGCCGGCGGCCTGGCGCAGAACCGACCATGGCGCGCGAGAGATGAGTCGTCGAAGATTCACGAGGCGCGGGCCCTTCCCGAAGCGGAGAAACTACCGACGTCAACGTGGTCGCACCTCTCGGCTCCTGCCTCGTGCCCACAGCAGACCGCCGGTCACCCGTGGCTTCGAGCGTTCCGACCGTCCGGCAGATAGGCGTTCTTCAACTCGCTCTGCCGGCCGGGCGGACGCAGGCCGACGTGCGCGGCGAGGGCTAGGTAGGCGGTGCGCTGCGAGCGTGCGCGCTGATAGCCCGAGACGTCGAGGACGGCCGCATCGCCCGAGCGCCGCGAGATCTGCGACCGACGAGACTGCACTGCGCCGCCGTCAAGAGCGCGATCAGCAACGCGGCGAGCGACGTCGCCGAGATGCCCACCGCCCGCCACCACCTCACTGCATCACCTACTCGCGTGAATCGGCTCGCGCCGTCGGTCCTTGACGCGCGCTCGCGCTCCGAGTAACCTGTGTTGGTTGTTCTCGGCGTCGTGCGCCGCGGCGTGCGGAAGTAGCTCAGTGGTAGAGCATCGCCTTGCCAAGGCGAGGGTCGCGAGTTCGAATCTCGTCTTCCGCTCCAATGTTCCGTCTCGGCGCGGGCGCGCGCTCCGCAGTGCCGGGTCGGCCCCGCGCCGGGTCGATCCCAGAAAGGCTCTCGTGAGCGCCGCCACCCTCAAACGTCTCGACCCGACGCAGGTCGAACTCGAGATCGCTCTCTCCGAGGCCGAGCTCGCGGGCGCGCGCGAGCGCGCGTTTCGCGAGCTCTCGAAGAACGCGAAGCTCCCGGGCTTCCGGCCGGGCAAGATCCCGCGCCGGCTCTTCGAGGCCCAATACGGAACGGCGCAGATCGAAGAGCGCGCGCTCGACGCGCTCGTGCCCGACGCCTACTCCAAGGCCCTCGACGAGCACGATCTGAGCCCCGTCGACCAGCCGGACATGCAGCTGCTGCCCTTCGAGGAGGGCCAGCCCGTCCGCGTTCGCGCGACGGTCGCGGTTCGGCCGATGTTCGAGCCGCACGACTACAAGGGGCTGGCGCTCGAGGGGCCCTCGACGGCGGTCAGCGACGAGGACGTGCTCACGGCGCTCCAGGGCATGCGGAAGGAAGCGGGGACGCTCGTCCCTGTCGAGCGCCCGGTCGAGCTCGGCGACGTGCCGACGATCGATTACGAGGGCAAAATCGACGGCATCGCCTTCGAGGGCGGCACGGCGACGAATCAGCCGACCGAGCTCATCGCCGAGAACTACATCCCGGGCTTCGCGAGCGGCATCGTGGGCATGTCGGCGGGCGAGACCAAGGACGTCTCGGCCGAATTTCCGGATCCGTACAGCAATCCCGAGCTTGCCGGCAAGTCGGCGGTCTTCACGATCACCGTGCACGACGTCAAGGTCCGCGAGCTCGCGGAGCTCGATGAGGAGTTCGCTCGCCGGTTCGGTCCGCCGGAGGCAACGATCGACTCGCTCAAGGACGAGTTACGCAATCGGCTCGAGGCGAATGCCCGGAATCGGCAGCGGCGCGAGCTCGCGACGGTCGCGGTCGACCGTCTCGCGGATCTGCACGACTTCGCGTTGCCGCCGGTGCTCGTCGATCGCGAACTCGAGGGACTCGTCGGCGAGGCCAAGAGCTACGTCGAGCGCGCCGGCATGACGTGGGACGACTACCTCCACGCGCAGGCGAAAACCGAAGACGAGCTCCGCGACGAGTATGGCGGCGAGGCGCGCAAGCGCGTCAAGGGCACGTTGCTCCTCGAGGCGATCGCGAAGCTCGAGCACGTCGCTGCGACGAACGACGACATCGATCGCGAGATCGACCAGCTCTCAGCGCAGTACCGGCAGCCGAAGGGTGCCGTAATCGAGATGGTCCGGCCGAACCTGCAGGCGTTCCTCGACGGCATCGTCCGCGGCAAGACGATCGATCTGATCCTCGAGCACGCGAGGATCACCGAGCGCGCCCCGGGCGATACCTCAAACGAGGGCAACTTCGAAGAGGCCGCCGACGACGCGGCCGTCGCGAACGAGGCTGCCTTCGGTTCCCCCGAGAACGCCTGAAGCAACCTTTGCATCCCGTGCGTAGTCACACCGCAAGCATTCTTCCAGGCGTAGGAGTACGGTAGTGGGCCACTTGGTACCGATGGTCGTCGAGCAGAGCGCGCGGGGCGAGCGAGCCTTCGACATCTATTCGCGACTCCTCAAGGAGCGGATCGTCTTCGTCAGCGGCGTCGTCGACGATGGCCTTGCCAACCTCGTCATCGCGCAGCTGCTCTTCCTCGAGCGCGAGGACGCGGACAAAGACATCGACATGTACATCAATAGCCCCGGTGGCAGCGTCACCGCGGGCCTGGCGATCTACGATACGATGCAGCTGGTGAAGCCGCACGTCGCGACGATTTGCGCCGGCATGGCCGCCTCGATGGGCTCGATTCTCCTCACGGGCGGTGAGCACGGCAAGCGCTATGCGCTGCCTCACTCGAAGATCCTCATCCATCAGCCGTGGGTTCAGCAGATCGGCGGCCAAGCGACCGACGTCGAGATCGCGGCGCGTGACCTCATCGCGACGCGCCGGATGCTTGCGGGCATCTATGAGACCACGACGAAACATCCGGTCGAGCAAATCCTCAAGGACATCGATCGCGACTACTACATGACCGCGGACGAAGCCAAAGAGTACGGTCTCATCGACGAGATCTTCACAAAAGACATGCGCGTCAGCAACCCCACCCCGGCGTAGCTCACCGTCGCAGACAAGGATCGCCGCGTGTTCCGATTCGGAGATGAGAAGGGTCAATTGAAGTGCAGCTTCTGCGGCAAGTCCCAGGAGCAGGTGCGCAAATTGATCGCGGGCCCGGGCGTCTACATCTGCGACGAGTGCATCGAGCTCTGTAACGAGATCATCGAGGAAGAACTCTATAAGAACGTCGACGAGAACGTTCGGCTTCGCAATATCCCGAAGCCCAAAGAGATCAACCACATCCTCAATCAGTACGTGATCGGTCAGGAGCGCGCGAAGAAGACGCTCGCGGTCGCCGTCTACAATCACTACAAGCGGGTCAATGCCGGCGGGACGTCCGACGACGTCGAGCTGCAAAAGAGCAACATCCTCCTCGTCGGCCCGACCGGGAGCGGGAAGACGTATCTCGCGCAGACGCTCGCCAAGATCCTCGACGTCCCGCTCGCGATGGCGGATGCGACCTCGCTCACCGAGGCCGGCTACGTCGGCGAAGACGTCGAGAACATTCTCCTCAAGCTCATCCAGGCCGCCGACTACGACGTCAAGCGCGCCGAAAAGGGCATCGTCTACATCGACGAGATCGATAAGATCGCTCGCAAGAGTGAGAATCCGTCGATCACGCGCGACGTCTCGGGCGAAGGCGTGCAGCAGGCACTCCTCAAGATTCTCGAGGGCACGACGGCAAACGTCCCGCCGCAGGGCGGGCGCAAGCATCCGCACCAAGAGTTCATCCAAATCGACACGACCAACGTGCTCTTTATCTGTGGCGGCGCCTTCGACGGGCTCGAGAAGATCATCGAAGGCCGCGTTGCGAGCAACGCGCTCGGATTTCGGAGCATACCCGAATCGAAACGCGATGTGAAGGTCGGGAAGCTGCTGCAGCAGCTCATGCCCGAGGATCTGCTGAAGTTCGGCTTGATTCCCGAATTCATCGGTCGCCTGCCGATCGTCGTGACGCTCGACGCGCTCGACGAGCTCGCGTTGCGACGGATCCTCGTCGAGCCGCGCAACGCGCTCGTGCGGCAGTTCCAAAAGATCATGGGCATGGACGGCGTCGACCTGACGTTCACCAAAGAAGCGCTCATCGCGATCGCGACCAAGGCGCAGGGCCGCAAGACCGGTGCCCGCGGTCTGCGCAGCATCCTCGAAGAAGTCATGCTCGACGTGATGTACGACTTGCCGAGCCTTCAGGGCGTCAAGAAGTGCGTGATCAATAAAGAGGTCATCGAGAAGAAAGAAGAGCCGACGCTTATCTACGCTGACCGCCCGAAAGACTTACCCGCGTAAACCGACTCGCCTAGGAATTCGTAGCCCGGTATTTTCATACCGGGCTAAATTTTTGTTTATGCCCGCGTCGCCGTGGAGCAGTTTCGATCCAATCCCCGGGAGTCACATCACATCCACTCAACAGTAGGGGTGCGGAATGACCACGCGCGCGGCAGTCGCCGAATTTATTGGAACCTTCATTCTCGTCGTCGTCGGAACGGGCGTCGTGATCGCTGCGGCTCTGCACGAGAATACGGCGGGCCCGGCATACAATTCGCTCGCCATCGCGCTCGCGTTCGGGCTATCGCTCATCGCGATCGTCGCGAGCATCGGCTCGATCAGCGGGGGCCACGTGAATCCGGCCGTGACGCTCGGCCTTGCGGTCGCCGGAAAATTTCCGTGGCGACAGTTGCCGATCTACTGGGTCGCGCAATTCCTGGGCGGGATCTGCGCGTCGCTGACGATCTGGCTCGTCTACGGTCAGAGCGCGATGGCCAAGGTGCAGCTCGGTGCGACGGCGCCGGCGCACGGCTCGAGCGACCTGCAAGTGTTCTGCAGTGAAGGCCTCATCGGCTTTATCCTGGTGCTCACCGTCGCCGCGACGACGTCCGATTCGAAGATCGGCTCGGGAAGCGCCGCGATCGCGATCGGATTCGCGCTTGCGGCGGGCGTGCTGCTCGGCGGTCCGGTGAGCGGCGGCGCGGGGAATCCCGCACGCGCGCTCGCGCCGATGATCGTGAGCAGCACGTATCACCTGTGGTACATGTACGTGCTCGGGCCGCTCGCGTTCGGTTCGATCGCGGGACTCGTCTTTCGGTACCTTGGCGCCGGCGGCGCCGTTGCGGCCGGCGCTGCCGACGAGCGTTAACGAGCTCCGGGCCAGATGCCGCGGCGACGGGATCGCCCTGCCGGTCCTATGTCTTCTTCGTACGACCGCTCGCCCGCGGTGCCGGCTTCGGCGTCGCGGTGGCGGCGGGCGCTGCGTCGAGGCCGAAGTCGAAGAGTGCGTTCGCGTTACGCCACATGACGCGTTCGTACGCTTCGGGATCGAGGTCGAGATCAGCCGCGTCCTCGACGCTCTGCCGCATCGGCCGGAACGGATACGATGTTCCGAAGAGGAGCTGATCGCGCATGAAGCCGTTCGCCGCTTCGACGTAGAGCTTGGCGCCGGGCGCGAAGAGATACATGTCCGGCGAGACGTAGACGTTTGGGTGCTTGAATGCGATCCCGATCATCTCGTCAACGAATGGATAAAACCCGTGACAGCAGACGATTTTGAGCTTCGGGAACACGCTCGCGACACGGCCGACGGCGCTCGGATGATTATAGTCGAGATCGGGCGACGTCGGGCCTGACATGACGAACACCGGCACGCCGAGCTCGACGCAGGCCTGATAGATCGGAAAGAAGAGCGCGTCGTCGGCGTGCAGTGGCTCTGGCAGGAAGCCCGGATCGATGTTGACGCCGGCGAGCTTGAGCTCACCCGTGAGCCGCTCGAGCTCGTCGAGCGCGGCCGTCATCCCGAGCCGCTGCGGATCGACCGCGCCGATGCCGACGAGCCGGTCGGGCGCCGTCGCGACGAGCTTCGCCACCTCGTCATTCGGGATCTTGTTGTTCGGCGTGTCGCGGCCGACGACGAAGGCCTTCGCGATTCCCGCGGCCACGATCTCGGCGACGAACGCCGCCGGATCGTTCGCCTTCGTGAAATGCTCGAGATCGCGCGATCCGACGCGGGCGTTGACCCACTTTACGACGTCAAAGTTCGGGCCCGACGCTTCGGCGCCGAAGAACGGATGGAGGAAGCGGGGCCGGTTGCGCATGTCGACGATCGGCATCGCCGCGGGTGCCGCGTGGTTCGCACCGTTATGCGTCGAGGTTGACATAGAGGTCTCCGTTCTCTTCCTTGACGTCGTACGTGAGGAGCGGCAGCTCGGCGAGCCCCTTGGGCTCGCCGCTCGCGATTTCCCACTGCCAAAGATGCAGGTGGCACGTCAACGTCACGCCGTCGAACATGCCCTCTTCGAGCGGTGAATCGAGATGCGGGCAGACCGCCTGACAGGCGAACGTCTCCGTACCGGAGGCGAGGAGGAGGACCTGCGTGCCGTCGGCGGCGGCGTGCTGCACCATCCCGCCGCTCGGAACCTCCGCCGCGGGACACACGCGCTGCCAGCTCATCGTTTCACTCCCTAACCGAATTTATCATAACGGATGCGGTTCGCGGGCGCCTTGGCTTCGAGCAAGAGCATCCGAAGGCTCGCGTCGACCATTGGCGGCGGTCCCGCGATGAAGTACATCGCGTTCTCGAGCGCGATCGCCTTCGAGCGCGCGGCGTCGTGCACGAAGCCCGTCGCGAAATCGAGGTCGGGATAGCGCGCGCGCAGCTCGGGCGAGGCGTCGTCGTGCGAGAGCGCGATCGTCACGCGCAATCGGCCGCCCGCCGCCGACGCGTACGCGGCGAGTTCGTCGAGGAAGAAGACGTCGTTCGCTGTGCGGACGCCGAAGACGACCTCGCCCGCGTGCTCGCGAAAATACCCGATGCCGCAGGCGTGCTCGAGCATCGCCATCATGCCGGCAATCCCCGAGCCGCCCGCCATGAGGCAGAGCTCGTGACCGAGTTCCGGTTCGAAGACCGCCGCCCCAACGGGGCCGAACACGCGCACCCGCGCGCCATCCCGCGGCTTCTCGAAGAGCCAGCCGGTGAACCCGCCGCCCGAACGTTTGACCAGGAGCTCGAGCCGCGCCGTCTCCGCGGCGAAGTTCGTCATCGAATACGCGCGGGCGCCGGGCACGCCGTTGACCGAGACGAGCGCGAATTGGCCGGCTCGGAACGACATGGTCGTATCGAGCACGATCGTAAAGGCGAGGACGTCGTCCGCCACGGTGCGCGAGCCGTCGATGAAGCCGCCCGTGAAATCGGGCGCGATGCGGTCGACGGGCAGGTCGAGCCGCCGGGCGACGGTCAGCGAAACGTCGTCGAGCGGCCGGTTCTGACACATGAGCAACTCGCGCCGCTCGGCCTTGACGGTCTTATGGCCCGGGGCCTCGGGCCAATCACAGACGGTCTCGCCCGAGACGAGCGTCGCCTTGCACGTCCCGCACGTCCCGGTCGCGCACTCGTAGGCGAGGGCCACGCCGGCGCGCAGGCCGGCATGCAGGATCGTTTCGCCCGGCCTGCATGCGAAGTCGGCGGAGGTCTCGCCCTTGCCGCCGACGCGCACGCGGATCGTGGCCGCGGTCGCCGCTTCGCTCAAAGCGGGTAGTGCGTGCCGATGCCGAGGGCGCGCGTATCGAGCCGAACGGTACGGGACCGTAGGTTCGGCGTGTCGCCGAGCGTGACGACGTCGAAGTATCGGCCGATCGCGAAGATCGAGGTTTCGCCGCCGTCGAGGGTCGTCCGGTAGACGGTCACGGCCGAGACGACGTCGACGGCGCCGCCGTCGTCGTGCGCGGCCGACGGCTTGATCGTGTAGACGTTCGTGTGGCGCGTGAATGCCGACTGATCGGTGTTATGACGCGGCAGCAGCTTGACGAGATGCTCCATGCCCTCGCGGTCGTGACGCAACCACGCCATGTCCTTGCGGATCTCCGGGCTCCACGCGGTCACCTGGTAGTCGAACTGCGTGTCGCACATGTCGAGCCAGCCCTTGAAGTCCTTGCGATCCATGAGCTGGATGCCATCGTAGATGAGCGTCGTGACGGCGAGGTGAGTCTCGAAGTCGACGGTGCGCGGGCGCGCTTGCACGTCCATCACGGCGTCAGTGCGCCGCCGCGAGGTGTGGCTGTGCACCGCTCGCCGAGCCGTTGCCATCGCTCGGTTGCTCGCCGTACGGATCGCTCGAGGACCGGCCGAGTTTCGCGCTCCACTCGGCGTAGAAGTGGCGCATTCCGATCTCGTCGTGGATGGTCGAGTCTTCCTCGCGCGCGTGTAGGACGAAGCCCTGACCGTGCCCGATCGCAAGACCTTGACCGTGCACGCCGAGCAGATCCTCGTGCAGGTTGCGGCCGAAGGGGCCCCAGATGGAGTTGTAGTCGTCGATGCGCTGCGCGCGCTCTTCGGGGGTGTCGCGCAACAGGCCGAGGCCGCGATACTCGATCTGCACGTGCGTCGGCGAGAGCGGGATGAGCGTATCGATGCGCAGCGAGGACCCGCGCAGATTGTACGTCATGCCGGGGAACAGGTCGACCATCTTCCACTGGTTGAGCGACATGCCGGGGAACGAGAGATCGCGGCCCTTGAAGCCCTCGTAGGCTTCGTAGTTCACCGTCTGATCGCCGACGCGCGCGTGGCCGTTGGGATACTGCGTGTACTTGCGCTCGAAGTACCCCGGCTGCATCATGCTCGTCTGGCGGTTGTGATAGTGCATGTAGTCGTGATAGAACTCGCTGTTGGTGTCGTGCCACAGCTTGTAGTTCGTATGCACGTCGGCTTTGTGGTAGCTGAAGACTTCCAGCGGCTCGCTCGAGAGCGCGACGCTCATGTCGGTGAGCGCCTCGCCGATGAAGTCCGCGACCGAGCCCGCGCCGTCGTCGAGATTGACGTAGACCATGCCGCCGAAGGCGGTCTCGGTGCGCACTTCGCGCAGTCCCATGTCGGCCTTGCAGACGCGGTCCTGATAGCCTGCTGTCTGGCGCGGGATGTCGACGCAATTGCCCTTTGTGTCGAACGCGAAGGCGTGGAAGATGCACACCATGTGCTTGCCGTTGCCCGAGGGGCCGTACAGCACGGTGTTGCCGCGATGCGGACAGACGTTGTAAAAGGCGCGAATCTTCATGTCCTCGCCGCGCGAGATGATCAGATTCTTGCCCGCAGGGTGGGTGTACGTGCGGAAGTCGTACTTCTCCGGGACTTCGCTCTCGTGGCATGCGATGACCCAAGTCTTCGCGAAGATCTTTTCCTGTTCGTCCTTGAAGATCGCGACGTCGCTGTAGATGCGCGGGTCGATGAAGTGCGTCGACGGAAGCGAAGGCCGGCGATCCCAATCTGCTGCTGAACGTGCCATGATGTGAAGTACCCTCCGCGAGTGAGTGGGAAAATAGTTTCTCCGCCCGCGTGATAATACACCTAACAGCGTCCTAAATAATCACATCGTGCGTTCGAAGCGGTAGCCGATTCCGGGGACCGAGACGAGCATCGTCGGGGCTTCGGGATCACGCTCGAGCTTGCGCCGCAGGCGGCCAACGTAGACCCACAGATATTCGACCTGACCCGCGTAGCCCGGACCCCAGACGGCGGCGAGAATGTCGTCATGGAGCAGCGTCGTCCCGGCGCTGCGGGCGAGCGTGCAGAGCAAGCGGTACTCCGTTGCGGTGAGCTTGATCGGCTTCCCGCGCAGCGAGACGCGTCGCGTCGGATACTCGATCGTGAGCTCGCCGCTCTCGAGGAGTGCGGGCTCGACCGTCGCATCGCCGCGGTGACTACGGCGGATCGCTGCGTTGACGCGCGCGAGCAGCTCGACGACGCTGAAGGGCTTCGTCATGTAATCGTCCGCGCCGAGGTTGAGCGCGTCGACCTTATCCTGCTCCTGGCCGCGCGCCGAGAGCACGATGATCGGTGCCTGCGAGAACTCGCGAATCTCGCGGCAGACGGCGAACCCGTCGCGACCCGGCATCATGATGTCGAGGATGACGAGATCGGGGGCCTGCGTCTCGGCCAGCCGGGACGCGACCGCGCCGTCGTCGGCCGTGAGCACCTCGTAGCCCGCGAGCTCGAGTTCGGAGCGCACGAGCATGACGATCGAGTCTTCGTCGTCGGCGACGAGGATCTTCACGCAGCGACGGTCTCGCGCGGGAGCGAGAACGCGACCGTCGTTCCGCCGCCGGGCGACGACTCGAGCCAGATCCGGCCGCCGTGCGCCTCGACGATGCCTCGGCAGATGTAGAGCCCGAGGCCGCTGCCGTCTTCCTTGCGCCGGACACCCTCGATGCGATAGAAGCGTTCGAAGACGCGCTCGTGGAGGCCGCGCTCGATGCCGACGCCGGTATCGGAGACGGCGACGACGAGCTCGCGGTCGGTCTCGATCGCGCGGACCGCCACGGCGCTCGAGCCGGGCGAGTATTTGAGCGCGTTGTCGAGGAGATTCTCGACGACTTGCTCGATGCGGCGATGATCGAATGCGAGCGGCGACGTCGGCCGGAGCGCGTCGAGGGCGATCGTCCGCTCGCCGCGCCGGCGTTCGATGACGCGCTCCAGGAGCGCGATCGGATCGGAGGCGCGCGGTTCGATCGTGAAGACCCCCGCGTCGAGCAGCGAGACGTCCGTGAGCCGGGAGACGAGGTCGTCGAGGCGCGCGCTCTCGCGCTCGATCGTCTCGAGATAGCGGTGCTGCAGCTCGGGCGTCCGGTTGCGGGCCGTGTCGAGCAGCGCCGAGGCGCAGCCGCCGATCGAGGCCAGCGGCGAGCGGATTTCGTGCGAGACGATCGCGATGACGTCGCTCTTGAGCATGTCGACGTGACGCTCAAAGGTCACGTCGCGAAACAGCAAGCCGCGGCCGAGCTCGATGCCGCCCGAATCGTAGACGTGGAACGCGGTGAGCCGTAGCTCGACGAGCGGCGAGCGCGTGAGCCGGATGTCGCACCTGGGAAACCGCTCACCCGCGTCGATGAGCGCGCAGATCTTCGCGCGCAGCTTCGCTGGATCGTCGCTGCGCGCGCCGAGCGCGGCGAGCGCGACGCCGAGCGCACCGCCCGTGATCGCGCCGCGCGGCACGCCGAAGATCTCCTCCGCGCGACGATTGACGTGCGCGACGCTGCCGGCGTTGTCGACCAGCAGCAGCCCCTCGTCCATGCTCTCGACGAGCGACGCCATGCGCGCGCGATCCCGCTTGGCGCGGTCGTACAGCTCGGCATTCTCGACCGCGATCGCGGCCTGCGAGGCGAAGCTCGAAAGAACGTCGAGCTCCTGGGCCGAGAAGCGCCGCGGCGAGCGATAGCCGATCATCACGCAACCGCGCGCGCGCTCGGAGATGTCCATCGGCACGGCGAGGATGGCGCGGATTCCCTCGGCGAATGAGATCGGATTGCTCGCGGGCGTCAGCGTCGCGTCGAGCAGCAGATCGTTGACGACGACGGGTCGGTGCGTCGTGATCGCGCGCCCGGCGACGCCGCCGTCGGCGGGAAAGAGCGCGTGCAGGTGCGTGTCGGTCCGCGCGCCGCTCATCGCGGGCCAAGCGATCGTGCCGGTGGCCTCGTCCAGGAGCGCGACGCCCGCGAGCTCGCCGCGCAAGAGTTCGCGGCTCCGTTCCGCGACGAGCTGCAAGACGACGCCGAGCTCGCGCAAGCCGCTGATCTCGCGACTGACCTCGACGGTCGCCCGCGCCTGGCGCTCGAGCCGCGTCCCATTCGCGCGGAGCGCCTCGTTCTCGAGCGACGTCCGCAAGACGAGCGCGGCGAGCTCGGCGGTCGCCCGCGGCGGCGGCTCGGTGCGGCCGTACAAGACGAGGGTGCAGCCCGAGTCCAGGACGATCGTGCAGCGAGGCGCCGCCGGATCCGCCGCACGCTCGCACGAGCTCGCGATCACGCGCGACGGCGAGCCGGCGAGGAGTACAGCGTCGCTGGCCTCGCAGGCATCGGCGATCGTGCGGGCGAGGTGGGCGAGCGGAGCGACGTACTCCGAGCGCGCGAACGTCATCGCAGTTCGGCGGGAAAGTCCTCGGGATAGTTTCCACAGACCATTGCGCCCGGATAGCCCTTCGCGACCCGGACGACGGTCCAGATCGCTTCGAAGTCCAGCGACGAACACCGAAGATCCTCGCCCGTCCACGGCGTCAGGCCGAGATCGAACTTTGGGAAGAGCACGTGCCGTTCGCCGGCGCGATTGTCGTTGCCGACGACTTCGATCCCGATGCGCTGAATGTACGGCGCGCTCGGCACGCTGGCGCACGCCTCCTCGAGGGTCCCTTCGAATTCCGGGTTGGCCCAGTTTCTCACGTCGAATGACTCCTAAAGCGGCGGTGGAGAAAACTTCCCCGCTTTGGGTGCATGCCCTGGCTTTTATGTTTTTATTTAGGGCACGTCGAAAGGGGCGCTTTCAACGGAGTCGTACCGCAATTCCACCGCACAGGGATCCTTATTGGGGCGTGCGACTCGATCGGCAGCAACTGTTTTCACTTCGTCCCGAGTCATTCTTCAGATCGACGGGTCGGGCGCGGCGTGCGCCCGAGCGAGTAGCGGGTAGAGACCCGTGCTTTGGCCGATACCTCAGCGCTCGGAATCGGCCGAAGAACCGGCCGGGGAAGGCAACATGAAGAGAACGGTCGTCCTGCCGGAGCAATTCACGCAGGAGATAGTCGTCCAGCCGCGCGTGAGCATCGCATGGCGAGAGGCGTTCATCGTCGCGATCGCCGCGGGCCTCGGCTACGGCTTCGATGCGTACGCGGTCAACATTTTCAGCATCGTCGGGCCGCTCATCGAGCGCGACTTCGGCATTTCGGTGCAGACGTTCGGGCTCATCGGCTCGATCTTTCTCGTGGGCTACACGATCGGAACGATCGGCTTCGGGATTCTCGCGGACAAGATGGGCCGCCGCACGGCGCTGCGCTGGTCGATCGTCCTCTACGGCCTCACGACGACGTTCGGCGGCATCTCGTCGAATCTGTTCGTCTTCACGGGTCTACGCTTCCTCACGGGCGTCGGCGGCGCGGGCGAACTCGCGGTCGGCGCGCCGTACACCGCCGAAATGTGGCCCAAACGCGTCCGCGCGATCGGCACGGGCGGCATCATGTTCTCGTTGTACTCGCTCGGCTACATCGTCGCCGCGGCCGCGGCGCTCCTGATCGTGCCGAGGTACGGCTGGCACTGGACCTTCGCGTTCGCCGCCGTTCCGGCGCTCATCGTCTTCGGCGTCCGCCAGATCATGAGCGAGTCGACTCGCTTCAAAGAAGCGAAGGCCGACATGGCCAAGCTCGTGCAGCTTGAGGGCATCAAGCGTCCCGAACAAAACATCTGGTCGATCCCCGGCGCGAAGAAGCGCATCTCGATCGGCTGGCTGATCTACATCGCCAATGCCTGCGGCTACTGGAGCATCACGGTCTTCCTCACGAGCCTGCTCGTGAAGAAGTTCCACCAGACGCCGACGCAGGCGATCTTCTATGCGATGTGCTTCTACGTCGTGCAGTTCTTTCTCTCGTACGTCGGCACCGCAATCGCCGACTTCGTCGGCCGCCGCCCCGCCGGCATCTCGGGCGCGATCATCATGATCGCCTGCACGATCGTCGCCTCGACGACCACGTCGTTGCAGACGTTCGCGATTTTCGGCGGCCTCATGATCGGCATGCTCGGCTGGCTCTGGGGCGTGGGCGACACCTACATCAGCGAGTTTTTTCGCACGACGCTGCGCGGCACGTCGTTCGGCATCATGGTCGGCGGCGGCCGGGTCGCCTCGATCTTCGCGCCGTTCCTCTTCGGCTGGGGCATCGCGAACTACGGTCCGAGCGCACCGTTCCTCTGGAGCGCGGGCCTCTGGATCCTCACGATCATTGGCTACGCGATGGGACCCGAAACCGCCAACCGCGAGCTCGAGGAAGTTCAGCTCTAAACGAACGCGCTCGCCGAGCGCGACGCGGTGCGCGCGCCGGGGACGCTCCGCACGAGGCTGATAAGCGAAGCGCCCCCGGCACGCGCACCGCGTCTCGTGCCCGGCGAACATTACGTTCGTGTTCGCCGCGTTGCTGTTCATCCGGTATGCGAGCGTGCCCAACGCTCGCCATGCGCGCATCGGCAAGTATTCGAATCGCACCGTACGATCTTGCAGACGAACGTCCACCCGCAATGAGGTGCCGCGCCGCCGCGGTCGCCGTCGCGAGCGAAACCGAGATTACGTCTGAACCGTGATGTACGTGTAGCCGAACTTATGCTGCAGGACGGCGATCGTCGCGACCATAGACGGGACCACGAAGGCGCCGGGGATGAGGTGCGTGAGGATGTCGGCGGCGACGTCGCTGCCCGTCATGCCCGCGGGCGCACGGCCCGCCTTGACGAGCGCGCGCGACTGCTCTTCGACCGCGGTGTGACACGTGAGGAAGACGACGCCGCGGGCCTGCAACGCCGCTATGCTCGCATCCTGATACATGCTCGCGTCGTCATTGGGATCCTTGGAGCCGCCCGTCGAGCTCTTGCGCGCGTAGAAGACGTTGCTCGTGATCTGCGCGCCGGCCTTATCCTTGAGGTCGAAGAACTCGCCGATCTTGTATTTGCTCCACATCTCGTCGCTGTAGGTGTACGCGCTCGAGGGTCCGTGGTTCGCTATCGCCATCGCGATCGAACCCAGCGCGTAGCCGAAGCCGAATTGCAGACCGTTGAGCGAGTTCTTGATGTTGTTGAAGACGCCCGGCTTGAAGCCGAGGTTCTCCCAGACCTGACGGATGTCGGCTTTCTTGCCGAGCGTCGCGTCGAAGGCCGATGCGTCGAATGCCGAATGCGGTTCGACGAGATCGCGGCCGCCGGGAACATCCGGCATGGCGGCGAGGCTGACGTCTCGGGTTGCGGCGAGGGCGCCGGCGACCGACGCCGCGGTGATGAATTGCGTGCGCTTCATGCCGCCGCGTTGGCCGTGAGATTTCGCGACGCCTACGCGTCGGGTCGCCGAACGTCGATCCGTAATAAAAATTTAGGGGTTCGCGCGGGGTCGCCGTGTGCCCGGCCGCGTAATCGAATGGTCATGAAGCTCCGGCTCCTCGTCCTCTTCGGCGGGCTCGCGCTCGGCGTTCCCGCGATGGCGGCAGCGCCCGACGCGGCGCCGCCCGCGCCCGCGCTCGCGCCACTCCCCGCCGGAAAAGAAGGCGCGCTCATCGCGTACGGCCGCAACATCATCCACGACACGCCGAAGTACGCCGGCAGGTACAGCAAGGTCGGGATGTCATGCGAAGCCTGTCATATCGACGCCGGAACGAAGGCGCACGGCGGGTCCTTTCGCGGGATCTTCGCAAACTTTCCGCAGTACAACAAGCGTTCGAAGCGATTCATCGCGCTGCAGGATCGGCTCGCCGAATGCTTCCTCTACAGCATGAACGGCACGCCGCCGGCGTATTCGAGCCGCGAGATGGTGGCGTTGACGGCCTACATCGCGTACGTCTCGAAGGGCGCGCCGGTCGGCGTGGGCTTCTCGGGCCAGAAGCTCGTCAACTTCTCGCCGCCGCATCCGCCGAGCGTCGCCGACGGCTCGAAGATCTTCGGGCAGAAGTGCGCGTCGTGTCACGGCGCGCAGGGCCAGGGCGTCGCGATCTTTCCGCCGCTCTGGGGCGCGAAGTCGTTCAACAGCGGCGCGGGCATGCACCGCCTCACGACGATGTCGGCCTTCGTGCGCTACAACATGCCGTACGGCGGCCCGCCGAACGTGCTCTCGCAACAGGAGGCCTACGACGTATCCGCCTTCGTGCTCAGCCACCCGCGACCGGCCTTTGACAAGACGCGCATGATCGCGTTTCCGGCCGCTGCGGCGGACACGTTCTGATGCTCCTCGCCGCCTTCGCGGGTCGCGCCGTCCTCGGCACCGTGCTCGCCGCCGCGCTCGCGCTGCCGGCGGCGGCGGAGAAGCTCTTTCCGCCGTGGAGCGACGGTCGGAACGATCCCGCGACGTACAAGGGGCTCGAGTTCACCGTCGATCAGGTCGACGACATGGCCGATTTTCACGGCAACCTCGACGATCCGAAGCTCGTACTCTTCGTCGGCGGAAACTACTTCTTCGCGATGGCGCCGCTCGCGGCGAAATTCGAGGCGCTCCATCCGGACTACAAGGGCCGGCTCTTCTACATCACGATCCCGCCCGGACTGCTCGTCGACGCGATGAACAAGCACGACACGTTCACGTCGGGCAATCTCACGTTCACGATCCATCCCGATCTCTACGCCGCCGGCTACTCGAAGGTCAGGGACCAAATCGATACGGGCTTGCTCGCGGCGCCCGACGTCCCGTACGCGACGAACGACCTCACGATTATGATCCCCAAGGGAAATCCGGGCCGCATTGCGTCGCTGGCCGATCTCGGGAAGCCCGGCGTGCGGCTGATCATGCCCAATCCGAAGTTCGAGGGCGTCGTCAAGCAGATCAAAGCGGCGCTCAAGAAGGCGGGCGGCGACGCGCTCGTCACGGCCGTGTACGACACGAAGGTCAAGAACGGCGAGACGATCCTCACGCACATCCACCATCGCGAGACGCCGCTGTTCCTGATGCAGGGCAAGGGCGTCGCCGGCGTCACCTGGCATTCGGAGGCGATTTACCAAGAGCAGATCGGCAATCCGCTCGCCGACGTCAAGATCCCGGACGGTGACAACGCGACGGCGATCTACGGCGCCGCCGCCGTCAAAAACGCGCCGCATCCCGACGCGGCGAAGCTCTGGCTCGACTTCCTCGCTTCGCACGACGCGCTCGCGATCTTCGAAACCTACGGCTTCAAGCCGCCGCCGCCCGCGAACGCGCTCCCTGGCGCGACGCCGGCGGCGGCGTCGCCCTCACCCTAAGCTCCCCGGTCAGCGCGCGCGCGGCCACGTGCCGAGCGCGTCGAAGCTGCCGCCGGTCGCGAGATCGTTGACGACGATGACGCGAGCCGGCGCGCCGCCGGGATACGCGCGCAGCGGTCCGTAACACGCGACCGCCGGATCGCCCGGCCGCATGCGAACGACGTTGGCGAGCGTCGGGCTCGCGGCCGGCCCGACGAGCCGGACGGTTGCGCCGTTGGCGAGCGTGAGGAGACCGCTCGCGCGTGGACTCGTCGCGAACGAGGGCAGCACGGTCGCCACGCGCGTTCTGACGCAAGGGATCGGGGCAATGCGCGCCGCTGCGGGAACGGCGGCAACCCGTCGCTTCGCGGGCGGCGTCGGGACGGTACCGAGCGTGCGTCGCAGGCGCGGGTTCGATGACGCGGCGGCCGCACGTCCGACACTCGCGCCGCGCCGGACGCGGGCTTCGCGCGGCGCCGCCTCGCCCTCGAAGGGCACCTGCCGCGGCGTGACGATCCGCGCGACGTCGCGTACGATCGCGTTCGCGAGCCCGGGCGCGGGCCGATCGGCGAGCGTCGTGACGAAGGCGACGACGATCGTGTGTGAGCTCTGCAGTTTGTATGCTGCCGTACTATACCCCGCGGCGTAGCCGCTCGCGCCGAGCCAGCCCCCCGCGCAGCGCAGGCCGAGCCCGTAGCCGATGCCCGGCTCTCCCGTCGGGCGGCAGGCGATCCGCGCGCGCTGCGTCGAGGCCGCCGTGAGCCGGCCGCCGATCGACGCGTCGAGCCAGCGCCGGATGTCGCTCGCGCTCGAGACGATGCCGCCCGCCGTCCACGCGAGCGCGGGCTGCGTCGCGGCGGAGACGTCGAACCAGTCGCGGGCGCCGACGGCGTAGCCGTGCGCGGCCGAGCGCGGCAACGCGGTCGCGGTGGGAAACGACGTCGCGGCGAGCCGGAGCGGCCGGAAGAGCTGCGTCGCGATCCAGCGGGTCGGACTCTCGCCCGTGAGGCGCTCGAGGATCATGCCGAGCAGCAGCCCATTCGTGGCGCTCTCTTCGAAGCGCGTGCCGGGAGCGAAGCGCAGCGGCCGGTCGCACGCGAGCGCGACGAGTCGCAGGCGATCGGCCGCCGTCGCCGGGTGCGCGGCCGCACGGGGATATCCGGGCTCGTCGCGGACGTCGGCGAGGCCGCTGCGCATCGCCATGAGATTGCGGACGGTGATCCGGTCGCCGTCGCGGACGGGAACTGGGAGGCTGAAGCGGGAGATCGGGTCGTCGAGCGCGAGCCGCCGCTCGTCGACGAGCCGCAGCAGCGCCGTCACCGTGAAGCCGAACGTCATGCCGCCGATCCGAACGCGGTCGCGCCCCGACATCGGCACGAGCGGCTGCAGGCGGGCGGCCCCGATGCCAAGGACCGCGCTCCCGGCGCTCGGCGACCAGATGCCGACGACGGCACCGGGCACGGGCGACGCCGCGCGGCCGCGGCCGAGCTCATGCGTGACGGCGGCGACGACGCGCGCGCGAATGCTCGCGGGAAGCGGCGGCGCCTCGCGAACGGCGTGCGGGGCACCGTGCACGTTAGGCGCTGTGCTCCCGCTCGGCTGCCGTCATCCGGTACGCGGCTGAGAACGGCAGCACGCGCGCGCGGCGGCCGGTCAGCGCGAAGACCGCGTTCGCGATCGCGGGTGCGATCGGCGGCGTGCCGAGCTCGCCGATCCCCGTCGGCTTCTCCGTCGAGGCCACCTGGACGACGTCGATGTGCGGCGCGTCGACGTTTCGGAGCACCTGGTAATCGTCGAAGTTGCCCTGGACGACGGCACCGTTATGGATGGTGATCGTGGCATTGCGCGCCATCGCGAGGCCGTAGTTGACCGCGCCCTGCACCTGTGCCTCGACGGTGTCGGGATTGACGACGCGACCGCAGTCGACCGCCATCGTCACCCGGTGCACGACGGGCTGGCGGCCGTCCATCGAGACGTCGGCGACCAGGGCGCCGTAGCTGCCGCCCCAGAAGCAGAGCGCCAGGCCGTACGCGCGACCGCTCGGGGCGCCGGCGTCGTAGCGCGCCTGCCGCACGACGGCGTCGAGCACGCCGGCCATCCGTGGGTTGTGGCCGAGCATCGCCCGCCGGAAGTCCGCGGGGTCCTTGTTGGCCGCGTGGGCGAGTTCGTCGACGAACGATTCGAGCGCAAACGTGTTGAAGTTCGCGGCGGGCGCCCGCATGAAGCCGACCGGGATCGCGTGCTCCGGATCGGCGTAGCGCACGACCACGTTCGCAATTGCATACGGCTGGTTGATCGCGCCGTCGAGCGCGGCCGTGTCGATCCCGTGCTTGTACGCGCTCGGCAACCAGCGGCGCAGGACCGACGGCGCGACGACCGTGTGCTCGAGCGACGCGATCGTGCCGCTCGGCGTGAGCGTCGCGCGCAGCGCGTTAACGCTGCTCGGCCGATAAAAATCGTGCCGGATATCGTCCTCGCGCGTCCACGTCACCTTGACCGGTTTGCCGATCGCCTTGGACGTCTCGACCGCGTCGACGACGTAATCTGCGTCGAGCCGACGGCCGAACCCGCCGCCAAGCAGCGTCGTATGGATGTTGATCTTCGCGGCAGGGAGACCCGTGATGCGCCTCGCGTGCTCGAGCGAGCGCGTCTGCACTTGCGTCGGGGCCCAGACATCGCAGCCGTCGGCTCGTACGTCGGCCGTGGCGTTCTGCGGCTCCATCGTCGCATGGGCGAGAAACGGGCCCTCGAAGGTCGCTGCGTGCGACGCGCCGCTCGCGACCGTCGCCGCGTTGCCGAGATGCAGCGCAACCTTCGCCGCCGGGACGAGCGCCCGGGCGTGCTCGGCGAGCGCGTGGCTCGTCAGTCCGGCGTTCGGCCCCGGGTGCCACCGCACCGCGAGCGCGCGTCGACCCGCGAAGGCGGCGTAGGTGTTCGTTCCAACCACGGCGATGCCGCTGCCGATCCGCACGACGGCGATGACGCCCGGGACCGCCTTCGCCTTTGCCGCGTCGAAGGACCGGACGGTGCCGCCGAAGTCGGGCGGCCGCTCGACGCTCGCGTAGACCATGTGCGGGACAACGACGTCGATGCCGTACTTCGCGCGGCCATCGACTTTCGCCGGGAGATCGAGCCGCCGCACGCCGGGCTTGCCGATGAGCGTGAACGCGCTCGGCTCCTTGAGCGCGACGTGCCTCGGCACCGGGAGCGTCGCCGCCAGCTCGACGAGGTCGCCGTAGGTCGCGCGGCCGCCGCTCGCGACGTGGGTGACGACGCCCGCGGCCGTCGTGCACTCGGCGGCGGGGACGCTCCAGAGTTGTGCGGCGGCGCTCACGAGCATCGCGCGGGCCGTCGCACCCGCGGTTCGCAGCGGCAGCCACATGTCGGGCGTGCTCGTGCTCCCGCCCGTCGTCATGCTCCCGAACGCCGGGTCGTCGTAGGCTTTGCGGACCGGCGCGAACTCGATCGTGACGCGCTCGAGCGACGCGTCGAGTTCGTCCGCCAGGATCGTGGCAAAGCCCGTGGCGATGCCCTGGCCCATCTCCGATTTCGAGACGATCACCGTGATGCGATCGTCGCCACCGATCCGCAGCCACGCATTGGGCACGAACGTGACGGCCGTTGGCGTCTGTGTCGGCGCCGCGGTCGAGCCGGTCCAATGCGCGCAGCCCTCGAGCGTCGCGACGAGGCCGAGCCCGAAGCCGCCGGCCGCCGCGAGGAACGCGCCGCGTGTCGTGCTCATGCCGGGCGCTTCGTCGCGAGGACGGCGAGCTTCACGGCGTCGACGATGCGGCCGTAGCAGCCGCAGCGGCAGATGTTTCCGTTCATCGTCGTGCGGATCTCGTCGTCGCTCGGCATCGGGGTCGCGGCGAGCAGGGAGGCGGCCTGCATGATCTGCCCCGACTGGCAGTACCCGCACTGCGGGACTTGCGCCTCGATCCACGCCGTTTGCAGCGGATGCGTGCCGTCGGGTGAGAGCCCCTCGATCGTCGTGATCGCGTGGCCGGTCGCGGCGGCGACGGGCGTGACGCACGACCGGACCGCCGTCCCGTCGAGATGGACCGTGCACGCGCCGCACTGCGCGATCCCGCACCCGAATTTCGTGCCCGTCAAGCCGGCGATGTCGCGGATCGCCCAGAGCAGTGGCATGTCCGGCGTAACGTCGAGCTCTCGCTCGACGCCGTTGATCTTCAGGGTCGTCATCGCCTCACTCCCGTTCGATTTGAACGACCCGAGCCCGCTCGCCGAGGTTCCGGGCGTCGTCCCCTCCGACGTCGAAGGGCGCGCGGTGACTGCCACGACCGCCGCGCGCACGACGGATCGCGAACTCACCGTGCGCGGTCTCGCGCTCGGCGTCGCGATCACGCTCGTCTTCACCGCCGCCAATGTCTATCTCGGGCTCAAGGTCGGCTTGACGTTCGCCTCGTCGATCCCGGCAGCGGTCATCTCGATGGCCGTGCTGCGTGCGATCGGCGGCGGGTCGCTCGTAGAGAACAACATCGTCCAGACGGTCGCCTCGGCCGCGGGCACGCTCGCGTCGGTGATCTTCGTCTTGCCGGGGCTCATCATGGTCGGCTGGTGGACGGGCTTCCCGTTCTGGGAGTCGTTCGCGGTCTGCGCACTCGGCGGGATCCTCGGCGTCATGTACACGGTCCCGCTGCGGCGCGCGCTCGTCACGAACTCGGACCTGCCCTATCCCGAGGGCGTCGCCGCGGCGCAGATCCTGCGCGTCGGCGCGGGCGCGCGCGCTGAGGCGGGCGGCGCCGCGGAGAACCGCGCGGGGCTACGCGCCGTCGTCGCGGGGAGCGTCGCCTCGGCGGGCTTCGGCGCCCTCGCGGGCACGAAGTTCGTCGCTGGCGAGCTCGACGGCTACTTCCGCATCGGGCCCGCGGCGACGGGGCTCGGCGTCGGACTCTCGCTCGCGCTGCTCGGTGCGGGGCACCTCGTCGGGCTCTCCGTCGGCCTCGCAATGCTCGTGGGGCTCGTCATCGCCTGGGGCATCGCAACGCCGCTGCTCGTGACGCTCGGGCACGTCGCCGGCCCCGCGGAGACGGCCGCCGTGTCGACATGGGCGCATAAGGTGCGCTTCATCGGCGCGGGCGCGATCGGCATCGCCGCGATCTGGACGCTCGTCCGGCTCGCACGACCCGTCTTCGGCGGCCTCGTCGACGCGCTCGCGACGGCGCAGCGTCTCGCCGCCCCCGGTGCCGCGGACGTGCCGCGTGCCGAGCGCGACGTGCCGATCCGGACGGTCGGCATCGTCGTGGCCGTGTCGCTCGTGCCGCTGGCCGCGCTCGCGTACGCCTTCGTGCGCGGCGGCGTGCTGGCGCCGCTCGCGCTACCGCTCGTCATCGCCGCTGTCGCCTACGTCGCGGTCGTCGGCTTCCTCGTCGCCGCGGTCTGCGGCTACATGGCCGGGCTCATCGGCTCCTCGAATAGTCCGGTCTCCGGGCTCGCGATTCTCTCGGTACTCGGGGCAGCGCTGCTCTTCACAGCGATCGCCCACGGCGCGACGCCGGCCATGCGACCCGCGCTCGTCGCTTTCGCGCTGTTCATCACGGCGATCTGCATCGCGGTCGCGACGATCGCCAACGACAATCTCCAGGATCTCAAGACGGGTCAGCTCGTCGACGCGACGCCCTGGAAGCAGCAGGTCGCCCTCGTCGTCGGCGTGCTCGCCGGGTCGATCGTCATCCCGCCGATCCTCAACCTGCTCGCGCGGGCGTACGGCTTCGCGGGCGGCCCCGCGACGGCAGCCGGCGGCGCGCAGCCGTTGCCCGCGCCGCAGGCGGCGCTCATCTCGGCGCTCGCGCGTGGCGTCGTCGGCGGCTCCGTTCCCTGGGGCCTCATTGGGATCGGCGCGCTCGTCGGCGCCGGGCTCGTCGCGATCGACGCGGCGCTCGCGGCGCGTGGCACGCTACGCCTACCGCCGCTCGCGGTCGGCATCGGCATCTACCTGCCGGCGTCCGTCTCCGCGATGGTCGTCGTCGGCGCGGTGCTCGGACACTTCTACGAGGCGTACGCGCGTGGGACGGCGCGGCCGGAGTTCGCGCAACGGATGGGCGTGCTGCTCGCCTCGGGGCTCATCGTCGGCGAGAGCCTCTTCGGGGTGCTGCTCGCCGGGCTGATCGTCGCGAGCGGGAAGGGTGAGCCGCTGGCGCTCGCCGGGGACGGCTTCGCGGGGCCCGCGCTCGCGCTCGGTTTCATCGTCTTCGGCGCGATCGTCGCGTCGCTGTATGCGGCGACCGCGCGCGCCGCGGGCGGTTCGCCGCGCGCGTGATCGTTTTGCGGCGGTCTCGTGCCTGAGAAGAACCCCTTCTCAGGCACGGGAACCGCGACCAATTTTGACGGAGAAGAAGGCGTGGAAACGGCCGTGGACGGCTCCCAGGTCAGCCAGCTCGCCGGAAACGGCGCTGGCGGTCACGCGTTGGCCGCGATCGAGCCACTCGAGGGCGGCGGGGCCGTCCTCGCGGAGCTCGCGCGAGCCGTTGAGCACGATCTCGCGACGCCGGACCACGCCCCGGCCACCGAGCGCGCCTACGCCCACGACTGGGCCGACTTCGCGGCATTCTGCGGCCGCCACGGCCTCGCGCCGCTGCCAGCGGCTCCGCAGACCCTCGCGCTCTATCTCAAGGCCCTGGAGACTCAGCGGAGCCGCTCGCCGGCCGAGCTCGCGGCCGGGACCGTCGGGCTCTCGCTGTCGACGCTGCGCCGGCGGCTCGCCGCGATCGCGAGCCGCCACGCAACGGCCGGAGTCGAGACGCCCACGGAGCACTCGCTCGTGCGCCGGCTCCTCCGTCGCTACAGCCGCGCCCGCGGGACGGCCGTGCGGAAGAAAGAGCCGCTCCTCATCGAGCAACTGCCGGCAATCTTGGCGGCGATGCCGGACGACCAGCTTGCGGCTCGTGATCGGGCGCTGCTGCTGCTGGGCTATGCCGGAGCGTTCCGGCGGAGCGAGCTTGTGGCGCTCGACGTTGAGCACTTGCGGTTTTCGAAGGCAGGGTGCTACGTCTGGATCGCGAGCGCCAAGAACGACCCGCGGAAGAAGGGCCGCGAGCTTTTCGTCCCTCGCCTGCCGGCGACGTCGACGAAAGCGGAGCTCTGCGCCGTCGCGGCGGTCGAGCGCTGGCTCGCGATCGTCGGGCCGGCGGGGCCCGTCTTTCGGACGTTCGATTTGCGTGGACAGCTCACGGCCACGCGGCTCGACCCGGGCGACGTTGCTCGGGTTCTTCGGCGCCGAGCCGCGACGGCCGGCGTTGCGGGTGACTTCGCGGGGCATTCGCTGCGGCGTGGATTTATTACAAATGCAGCAAAGAAGAAGGTCCCGATCGAGAACATCAAGCGCGTAACGGGGCAGCGCAGCAGCGGGATCGTGCTCGACTACGTCGCGGCCGCCACCCTCGACGACGAACCGCCGCTCTTGGAGATCGTCGGCTCCCGGTGAAGGAGCCGTCGCCGAAGAACAAGCCGGAGGAGCGCAACCGCACCCGAGGCGCGACCGATCGCAGGAGGGCAGCATTAAAGACCGCTGACCAGTGGCGACCTCGAGACAATCGCTCGGCGATACACCGAAGATCAATCGCCCTCGCGGCGCGCGACATAGCTGCTCGGACCGCTCGTTAGGTACTCGGGTCCGCGGGGGTGCGATCCCAGCTACATCGGCGAAGAAGCGATCAACACGGCGTACACGAACGTCTCGGTTCCCCAGAACTGGACGGTCTATTCGCCGACGATGCGCCCGCCCGGAAATCCGTCTTGCGTCGAAGTGACGACGATCTACGGGCCCAATAATTACGCCGCGCTCGGCATCTGGAACTGGTGCCCAGGTGACTACGACGCAGAACGTTTTGCCGGAAAGAACAGGAAAAGCTCACGGTCGAGCTTGGCCGATTGACATATTCCGCTGAGGGCTTTGGCACTAGCCCGTTAGCACCCGGCTGACCTGGACGCTGTTCCAGGAACTTTCCGATCACCATGTCGTGCAATCGACCGGGTAGCCCAATGCGCCCTTTTACTGCGTGCGCGACCATCGTCATAGCTCAGGCCGCCTATGAGAGACAACGTCCTCCACCACAAATAGACCGCGAAGTCTCCCGTAAGCGCGTCGATGCCGACCAGACCATGCGCGACGTTATTGCGCGGGTTCCTTGGCGCTGACTTCCTGCGCCTCTGCAGTTTGCTCAAGCGGAAACGCCTGCTCCACGCGCAAACGGAAAAGGTCCTCGCAACAAAGCCGAGCCACATCGGCAAAGACCCGCTCCGGGTTTTTCGGTCATCTGGCCGCAGTCGCGAGGCGTCGTTGCACGAAGGCGAGCTCGCCCGGGATGACCTCGGCGCGCTCGGCGAAGTTCTCGTCGTATTCACCCGGGATGCGAAAGAGGGTGAACAGCACCTCGGTCGCGTGGGCGCCGGTGGCTACGATCCAAATCGTCGACGAGAGGCGCAAACCGTCGGCGCGGACGGCGAGAAAGTCCACGATGCCGAACTCTTCGTTGAGCTGAACTCTGACGCGGCGTTCCCCGTCGTCGTTGGTGACGAGGACGTCGTCGCCGTCGACCCTGACGTCGCGCGCGAATCCCGGCGCCCATTCGGGGATATTCGCGCTTTGGCTGAGATAGGCGAATACGTCTGCGTGCCAGGCGGCGACGGTCGTGCTGTGGGTGCGCGAATTCATCGAGGTTCGGTTCGCCGCGCAGGGGCGGCGACGCTTCCTTGTCGAGGGCGGTGAGGGATCAGGACCTCACCGAAGATTCTGTCCCGAAACGGCGCCGTACACGTTGCTCAAACAGTCTTATCGCATGTATCGGCGATACCATCGCCCCGAATCGCCCTGGAAACCGCGTTCGGGACGCTCTCCTAAACAAACGGTACAAATTGCGTACCACAGCCGACCGGACTACCTCACTGCTTTGTCACGACGGCGCTACGCTGCCCGGGCGATTAATGCGAAAGTTTCCACCGGACCTAAATCGCGGAGCAACCAACGGCGCAAGGAACATGCGCCTACGAGTTTGGTCCGAGTGCCATCTCCAATAATGTCTTGCTGTGCGCGATTTCCCCCATAAGCCGCTCAAGTCTCTCGTGTTCGCGTTCAAGAATGGATCGAGTCCGTTCACAAACGATGCCCTCAGACAGCGGCTTTACGACGCACGGGAGTATCTCACGGATGGTTCGAGCCGTAAAGGCCCGAGGCAATCAGGCGACGGATATGTTCGACCGCAGCGATAGCATCGTCGCCATACATCCGATAACCGTTTGCCGCACGAGTAGACTGCAGTAGTCCCTCGGCCTCATAGTGGCGCAAAGCGCGATTACTCGCACCCGTAGCTGCGGCCAGCTCACCGATCGTCATACTTCGATAATGCTGACCTTGACACTCGCGTCAAGGTGTAGACTCACACGATGACGCTGAGGAGTGTACGTTGAGGGAGATAGTTCTCGAAGGCGGAGTCGGCATTGAGAATCTCACGGAGCGTGCTGTTGAAGTGCCGGCACCTGGAGCGCGGGAGTTGCTCGTGCGGATGGAAGCGGCTTCGCTGAATTATGTTGACCTCGCAATTGTCGAAGGTACTCTCGATCCAAATCTGCGCTTTCCGTTCGTGCCGGTGGCCGATGGTGCGGGAGTCGTCGAGCAGGTAGGACCGCTGGTCGATGGCTTTCGCGTCGGTGATCTTGTAACGACGATCTACATTCCGCCATGGCATTCGGGGCGCTACGAGCGGCGATATACGTCTCTCGCGTGTTATTACCAAGCTCTATGACGGCGAAATGGGCGACACTTGGCTCATCGTTGAAGCCTTGACGCGCTATGGTTCTGACTTTACGACAAACGAATGTCCTTTTTTACCGAGGAAAACAACGACGAGATCGACCGGTGCCGTTCCCAGAATTTTTACCATTGTGGGGAAGATCTACCGACTCGGCAAAACCTTGCCCTGCACTAAACGGGATCTGGCGGCCGTCTCGCATTACGACGGTAAGCGTTCCTGAAAGGATATACGCGAACCCGGGAACGGGATGCGTATGCCATCCCGTTGTTTTGCCCGGCGGAATCTTAACTCGCAGCATGGTTACTTCGGCAGTTCCATCCCGCGGATATCGAATTGACTGCCCCGCATCATTCACGGAGGATTTCAGCACCGGTACGGCTACGGTCGAGGCAGTGTAAGGAAGCGTTCGCGATACAGCGGCAATGGGTTCGCCACCAAAGATCAAAGCACTAACAACAAACAAGGGAAAACGAAAACAGAGTTTCAGGCAGAACGTCATCTATTCTCCAGACACATTGAGAGCTAGTTTCCACGCGTAATTCACTTCGTAAGGCTTAACACCGAGGTCCTTCCACACTTTGCATCGGATTACGGGCGCCACGACGCGTGGAAGAACAACGTCGCCGCGCGGCTCGGGCTCTAAATGGACTCCCGAAGCGGACGCGGCGAGACGAGGAGCGCAACGTAGCCGCCTACCGGATCGGCATGAGAAATCGCAAGTCGCGCTCGCTGCTGATCCTCCGCTCGTGCTCGTGTGCTTGGATCGTCCTTGCCGTCCACCACGCGCACATCGCTTGGCACCTCACGATGGCGCTCGGGGGGCACACGTGAGCCCGGTCGCGAGCCTGCCATAGGTCATTTAGGCTTGTTTCCGAGATATGAAGGCCTGGGGTGTGGTGCGATTTGGTGCGATTTTGTTGCACACGCGATGCTGGGGGGGTATGATGAGGTAGTCGTGCTCCTCTACACGACCTACGCATCAACTGCACTCACAAAAGCACGCATCAACTGCACTCACAAAGATACGCATCAGCTGCACTCGAAGCATCACGCATCAACTGCACTCACAAACGCACGCATCAACTGCACTCACAAAATAACTGAGGAACGCACAATAATGAGCAGACTTTCCATCACCTTCGAGCCCCGCGCGGCGAAACGTCTTGAAGAGCTTGCGACCGATGGTCGCTCGAAATCAGACGTGATTCGCGAGGCGCTCGCTCTTGAACAGGTTTATCGAGATGCAGAAGCCGCCGGATACTCCCTCATCGTCCGCAACGAACAAAGCGGGGAAGAAACCCGAATCATCCGCACCTAATTACCTCCTCGTAGACAAAACTTACAACCTTAGAAACCTTGAAGAACCGAGTGACGAAGTCAAAGTCGCTCAGATAACGGCTCAGTCCGAAATCCTTAAAAAAGCGATCGAGGCACTTGTCATCACGATGTTCGTGGCCGCAGGAGCAATGACGCTCGTCGTGATGACCGGCCACAATGTAGATCCTCTCCGTGAGTTTTTCCTTACAATTACCGCTGGTGAGATCGGCCTTGTAGCAGGGTTATATCGAGGATCATAAACGCCGATACGATCTGGCGCACTCGCGCAGATTAGGTCGTTTTAGACCCCGCGCTTCTCACGCGCGTCTGTGTAACGAAGATTCCCAAAAGGCGAAGTCTCGTAACGCCGATCGAAGCACGACGTGAACGCCGCGTTCGAGGACGCGATGGCACGCGTCCGCGGCCCTCACTTCCCGGGCATCCGAATCGGCGTTCGATCGGGTCGTCCTTGCGGTCTACGTGGCGGCGTCGACCGCCGGCGTTCGCAGCGACGATCCCGCCGAACTCGAAGCCGACGTCGACGCTCAGGAACCGCCGTGATTGTGCCGCTCGTCGACCAACATCGTTTCTGAGAACGGAGCCGTTCTCAGGCACGAGAGCTGCGACCAGTTCAATCGGAGTAAACGGCGTGAAACGCTACGGAAAGCTCTCGGGTCAACCCGATCAATCGAAAACGGCGCTAGCAGCAAAAATTTGGTAACGATCGAGCGCTCGAAGGGGGCGGAGCGGTCTTTGTCGCGCTTGCGGGCCGTTGAGCACAGTCTCGCGACGCCAGATTACGCGCCGGCGACCGCGCGCGAGCCTCGCGCCGCCCCGTCGACCCCGCAAGACCCTCACGTGCCGAGCGAGCCGCCAGCACCCAGCGCGAATCATGCTCTGACGCGGACTCGAAACAAACTGAGGTCAATGGCGTTGAGCCTCACGTAAGGCGAACAGCAAGGGCTCAAGCGGATCGAACTTGACGGAAGAGGCTGACTTCGTGTTGTCGACAGGCGGCTACGTACGTTCTAAAACGGTCGAGATCTGCCCGTTGTCGAGTCAACAACGTATAGGTTCATGAAGTGACGACTAGCGCGATCGAGCGCGGAGGCGGTTCGGCCGATGCTCGGCCTCGGACAGCTGCGGCGTCTCAGCCGCGGCGTGACGTCGTGGAATACGGCGCGCGCCGCACATTCATCGTCGTAGCGGTCATTCTTGCGGCGATGCTCGAAATTATCGATACGACGATCGTAAACGTGGCGCTGCCTTACATTCAAGGAAACATCGGCGCATCCCAAGATGAAGGCACGTTCATCGTCACGAGTTACATCGTCGCGAACGTCATCGTGATACCGCTCTCGCCGTGGTTCCAGCGCCGCTTCGGGCGAAGGCAGTATTTCGCAGCGTCCATAATTATCTTCACGTTGGCTTCATTGATGTGCGGGCTATCGCGAAATCTGGAGACACTCGTCATCTGGCGTTTTGTCCAAGGAGCCGGTGGCGGAGGCTTACTTTCGCAGGCTCAGGCGATATTACGCGAGACGTTCCCGCGTAGTCAGCAAGGTGCCGCGCAAGGCCTGTTCGCTGTAGGCGCTCTTTTCGGTCCGTCGATCGGGCCGCTTGCCGGTGGGCTCCTCGTCGACAACCTCTCATGGCCGTGGATTTTCTTTGTCAACATTCCGATCGGCATCGTGGCGGCGACGTTCACGATCGTCTACATGCGCAATCCGGAGGATCCGCAAAAGCTCAAGCTCGACGTGGCGGGAATCACGCTCCTCGCAATCGGCCTCGGTTCTCTACAATACGTCCTCGACCAAGGTCAGGAGAAAGACTGGTTCGGGGATTCGACAATCTTGTGGCTCAGCGTTATCTCCGGATTGTCACTGATCTCGTTTCTCGTTTGGGAGTTATTCATCACCAAGCGACCAGCGGTCGATTTCCGCGTTTTGCGATACCAGAGCGTATGGGCGGGTAGCATTCTCGGATTCGTCTTAGGCATCACCCTGCTCGGAACGCTCATCACCCTGCCACAATTCGTCGAGGGCTCGTTAAACTTCACCGCGACGAAGTCAGGGCAGCTTCTCGTCGCCCGAGCACTCCCTGTCATGCTCCTGACACCAGTCGGCGTCATACTCGCCACGCGCTTCAAGCTCGACCCGAGGATTCAGGTTGGCTGTGGCTTCGTACTCATCGGGTTGTCGAATTTCGTACTTGCGGGCGTAACGACGTCAACCAGCAGCTTCTGGCAAGTCGCTCCGTCGCTCGTGCTTAGCGGTGCGGGGCTCTCACAGGTCTTTATTCCGCTTTCGCTCGTGATCTTCGGAAGCGTCTCGCCTCCGGACGTTCCGAAGGCGTCGGCGTTCTTCAATCTTTCGCGCCAGCTTGGCGGCAGCGTGGCGACGGCGATCCTCATCACGCTGCTCGATCGGACGGAGGTCGGGTATCAGACCGCATTGGCTGCAAGCGCGAACCTTTCTCGGCCGGTCATCAGAAATTTCGTTGCGCCGTCCGGAGTCGTACGCTCGGGTTCGGTCAGTCAACTCTTCGAGATCGTTAACGGTCAAGCGCTCGTGCTAGCCTACGCAGACGTATCGCGCTTCGTCGGCTGGACGACGATCATCCTCGCTCCGTTGGCACTGTTCCTCCGAGTACCATCGGCTACGGCGCACGTTGAGATCGAGGCGTGATGACCGTCGTACGCGGTATTGCTTCCTACCCTTAGGCGGCTATTTTGTGCACGTCGCCGATTACGCGTATCCCTGCGTCGAGCAGGCCGGCGGCCGTATCATGAAACGCGATCGTCTCGCCGCCACGGTCTTCTACATCTCACCGAACGGCGTGCAGGACGAAGTAGGCGTCGGATGATGCGTCGCGATCCGCGTGCATTTGTGAACGTTCGAATGCTCTTGGTCGGCGATCGCGCAGGCTGCCACGTTCTTGAGGCACCTTCGTTTGAGCTTACGCAGTGGGGCCGTTGCTGCCGGGGCGATGATGACGCCACGACGCGCAAGATCGACGACGGAGCGCGTCGTGCAGTGGCCGATCCGCGGGTGTTTCTCGGCGCAGCAGCGCAGCGGATGTGAAGCGCGTTCAGCCTCGGATTCGAAGTCAGCGTTTGCGCGGGTCGCCGACGAACGGACATGCGACGACCTCCGCAACAAGCGCCGCAAGGCCTGCGTCGTTCGTCATCTCGACTTGCCGGGGCAGAGTCCACGGAAGAGTGTAAATTTGAGAACGGCTTAGAACTGAAATAGAAGACCACCGAGCGAACGAGTGGAGTGTCTTAAACTCTTCCTTCGGAGGCTCGATGGCTACCAACACAATACTTGAACAAGCCCTCAGAGGCAAGCTCCCTGAGGCCAGCGACGTGGCTCTGGACGATTTGCGGGCGATGCTCGAAGTGCTGCTCACACGCGTGATGGAAGCCGAGGTGACCTCTCGCGTCGCAGCCGAGCGGCACGAGCGCTCAGACGAGCGAACCGGCTACCGAAACGGCACGCGTGATCGCCGCTTCGACACGCGACTTGGCACGATCGATCTCAAGGTTCCGAAATTACGCAGCGGCGGCTACGTGCCCGCGTTTCTGGATGAGCGCTCGCGCAGCGAACGAGCCTTGGTCAGCGTGGTGCAGCAAGCGGTCAACGGCGGCGTCGCGACCCGGCGCGTCGAGAAGGTCTTTGCGGCGCTGGGTATCGCGGGCATCTCGAAGTCTGCCGTCAGTGAAATGTGTCAAGAGCTCGACGAGATGGCGGCCGCCTTTCGCAAGAGGCCGCTCACCAAAGCGTACCCGTACTTGATGCTCGACGCCTTGTACGAGAAGGTCCGCATTGACAAGCACGTTGTGAGTCAAGCCGTCGTGGTGGCGTATGGCATTGGCGTTGACGGGATCCGTGAAGTAATCGGCAACGACGTGGTCGCGAGCGAAAGCCTCGAGAGCTGGGGGACGTTCCTCCAGGGGCTCAAGGAGCGCGGTTTACAAGGCGTCCGGCTCGTGGTAAGCGATGCGCATGCGGGGCTCAAGGCCGCGATCGCAGCCGAGCTCACGGGCGCCTCTTGGCAACGTTGCAAGGTGCATTTCATGCGCAACGTGCTCGCGCACGTGCCCGCCGCGCAGAAAGAAGCCTTCGCGGCCGATCTCAAGAGCATCTTCGCGCAGCCCACACGCGAACTCGCTGAGGAGCGTCTGCGCGCCGTTGTCTCGCAGTATGGCCGCACCTGTGCGCGGGCGATCAATATCCTCGAGACGGTGCATCGGACGCCTTCTCGTATTACGGCTTCCCGCCCGTGCACTGGCGCAAGATTGCCACAACGAATCCGGTGGAGCATCTCAATCGCGACATCCGGCGACGCACGCGAGTCGTCGGGATTTTTCCGAACATTGAGTCTGCTCTCCGCATTATTACGATCCGACTGATCGAGGAGACGGAGGATTGGTCAACGGAACGGCGATATATGGACCCGGAACTCCTCACGTCCCTCGTGCCGTCAACTAGTTCGGTCACTAAGCACTAAGGTAGTTTACACCCTTCCGTGGACGCAGCCCGGTCTCGACCGAAGAGCTGGTTCCTATCGACCACCCGCTTCGAGCGATACGAGTTATGGTCAACGCGGCTCTCGACGAACTCTCGCCCGCGTTCGCGAAAATATACTCTCGGATCGGACGTCCGTCGATCGCGCCGGAGAAGCAACTTCGAGCGATCCTGCTGCAAATGTTCTACACGGTCCGCAGCGAGCGGCTGCTCATGGAGCAACTCCGGTACAACATGCTCTTTCGTTGGTTCGTCGGTTTGAGCATCGACGAGGTCGTGTGGGACGTTACGGTTTTCACCAAGAACCGCGAGCGG